>Ga0081539_10001612_pt1 | contig 37112 bp, 25 predicted proteins | sample TabmetS4T2R2_FD_71023 | JGI IMG/M metagenome (GOLD analysis project Ga0081539, IMG submission 71023) | Tabebuia heterophylla rhizosphere microbial communities from the University of Puerto Rico - S4T2R2 | ecosystem: Host-associated > Plants > Roots > Rhizosphere ... | reverse complement strand
GCGGGGGTCGTCGTGGCGATCGAGCCGATGCACCCGATCTACGCCGCGGACCGGGGGGTCATCTCGACGCTCGGTCAGGCGCTCGACATCGCCGAGGAATTCCCGGCGGCCACCGTCGGTGTCGTCGTCGACACCTTTCACGTCTGGTGGGATCCGCAGCTCGACGCGCAGATACACCGGGCCGGGAGCCAATCCCGGATCGCCTCGTACCAGGTTTGCGACTGGATCACGCCACTGCCGCCCGACGCGCTGCTCGCCCGCGGGATGATGGGTGACGGGCACATCGACTTCGCCGCGGTCACCAGGGCCGTCACCGCGGCCGGCTACCGCGGCGACATCGAAGTGGAGATCTTCAACCAGGCGATCTGGGACGCCGACCCGGCCGAAATCGCCGAGCGTACGGCGAAGAGCTTCGCGGCGTACGTCGGACCCTCGTCCACCACTGGCCTGAGGAGTATCACGTCCGCGAGGAGTATCACGTCGCGCAACCGACCCTGACCCGTACCGTATCGCCGGTCCTCTCCGGCCTGCCCGACCCCCTGCACCACAGCAACCGTCCAACGTTCGAATCTCGCCGGTCGACATGCGGCCGGTGATGCCCTTCGGGTGATGCCGAGCGGTGCCGGCCGGTCCCGAGCGCGTGAGTCGAAAGCCCCAACCGAAACGCCTAGCGTAGGAAAAGGCTTTCCGCTATAGACTTACCGCGCCACCGCGTCAATACGTCGGGGCCTCCACGTTCGGATCTGTTGCCAGATATTTACGCAGAGGAGTGGCATGTCGGCCGCCACGCTCACCGAGGTCGCCCGTCACGCGGGTGTGTCCCTGGCCACCGCCTCCCGGGTACTCAACGGCTCGGCCCGCACGCCGGCCCAGGCCATCGCCGTTCGGGTGCGCAGCGCCGCCCGGGAGCTCGGGTACATCCCGAACGCCCAGGCCCAGGCCCTCGCTCGGTCGGCCACGGGCCTGATCGGGCTCGTCGTCCACGACATCGCCGATCCGTACTTCTCGGCGATCACCCGGGGGGCACAGCGGTACGCCTGGGCGCGGGACAATCAGGTGCTGCTGGTCGGCGCGGAGCGCAGCGAGCAGGCCGAGCTGGCGGCGATCGCCGCCTTCGTGGCCTACCGCACCCAGGCGGTGATCCTGGCCGGATCCCGGCGTGACCAGCCCGACGAGGAGCTGGTCCGAGAACTCGGCCGCTACGTCGCCAACGGGGGGCGCGTGGTCACCCTGGGATCCTCGACGATTCGCGGCGCCCGGAACCTCGAGGTCGGCAACCGAGCCGGCGGCCGGCGCCTCGTGGAAGCGCTTCTGGCACGCGGCATCCGAAGCTACGCGATACTCGCCGGACCGCCGCAACTCAACTCCGCTCGGCACCGCGCGGAGGGCTACCTGGACGCCCTGTCGGGGGCGGGTCTGGAACCCCTGGCCGTCGTCCACGGCGACTTCACCAGCGAGGGCGGCTACCTGTCCGCGCTGGCGTGCTGGGAGCAGATGGGTCCCCGCCTGACCTCGGACAGGGTCTGCCTCCTGGCCGTCAACGACGTCATGGCACTCGGGGCGATCACCGCGGTCCGATCGGTCGGCCTGTCGGTGCCCCACGACGTCCAGGTCGCGGGATTCGACGACATTCCCACGCTGCGTGACTTCGCGCCGGCCCTGACGACGTTCCGGCTTCCGCTGGAGCGCATGGGCGAGCTGGCGGCCGAGATGGCACTCTCGCCCGACGCCGGGAGCCTGGTCGCCGTCGAGGGCCAGGTCGTGCTGCGGGAAAGCGCCGGCTGATCTGCGCGGCGGCACGACCACGTCGCAGAGGCGCCGTGCCCGAGCGAGCGGCGGACAGATCGGAGGCACGACGTGACCACACCGAGCAGCTGGCCCGTCCTTTGACGGGCCCGGCGGACAGCCCGGCTGTGCCGGGGCCCAATCCGATCGCCGGTTTCGAGGACTGGCCCGCGGCCGTACGGACCGCCCGGCCGTACCGCGGATCGGATGCGGCGGGTGCCGCGCTGGGGAACCTGCTCGGGCTGCGGCGGTTGAGAGACCGCCCTTCCGTGGTCGACGAGGGCAGCCGAACCGTGGACGGCCTCACCATCCGCAAGGTGCGCTGGTCGGTCGGCTATGGCCCGGACACGACCGCCTGGCTGCTGCGCCCGGCCGGCTCCCACGGTCGTCTGCCCGGCGTGCTCGGCATGCACTGTCACGGTGGCGTTCGCTCGGTCGGGGCCGAGCAACTGGTCGACCTGGGCGCCGACGCCAGTCCCCGCGCGATCTGGCTGCGCGGTACGTGCTATGCCGGGCGGGCGCCGGCGAATGAGCTGGCCCGGCGGGGCCACGTGGTGCTGGTGCACGACACCTTCTCGTGGGGCAGCCGCCGGTTCGACCTCTCCCGCCCCACACCCCGACTCGCCGCGCTGGTCGAGGCACAGGACGCGCTGTGGCGGCAGCAGGGCGTACGCCCTACTGAGGACGAACGCTTCGACTTCGTGTCCCGGCTGCACGAGGACACAGTGGCCAAGGCCGCCGGCACGCTGGGCCAGACGTTCGCCGGCGCCGTGCTCACCGACGACCTGACCGCCTTCGAGGTGCTCGCCGGCGAGGACGGAGTCGATGACGCCCGCCTCGGGACGTTCGGATTCTCCGGTGGCGGAGGCCGCAGCCTGCTCCTGGCCGCACTCGATCCACGGGTCGCGGCGGCCGTGGTCAGTTGCATGATGGCGACCTTCGACTCGCTCGTGCCCGCCGGGCTGGACGCTCACTCGTGGCTGTTGCATGTCCCGGGACTGTGGTCCTGGTCGGACTGGCCGGACGTTACCGCCCTGGGCCGTGCGCGATTCCTGGTTCAGTACCGATCCGGGGACGAGCTCTTCTCGTACGACGGCATGCAACAGGCGCACCGGCACCTGGTCTCCCTCCATGCCACGAGCCGGAGGTACCGGGGGTCGTTCAGCGACGGAGGCCACGCTTTCGACGCCACGATGCAGCAGGAGGCGTGGGACTTCCTCACCGAGACGTTGTGAAGCCCGCCAACCCGATCCTGGGCACCCGCAGGAGACCGGATCGTACGGTGGCCATGGCTCGGTCCAGGTCCTGCATCCGGAACCGGAGGCCGTACCGAGCCTCGCTGTCGGCAGCCAGCCGGGCGACCTGCTCGTCCGCGCCGAGCGCGTTGGCAGCCGTGTTCCACACGGTGATCTCGATCTCGTTCCGGCCCCGGCGTGCCGGCTCGGAGAGATCGAGACGGTAGGGAGGCGCCCAGGCGATGCCGCAGGCGACGCCGTTGAGCCGGACCTCGGCGATCTCACCCACCGGTGCGCGTACCGAGGCCCGGAAGGACTGCCCCAGCCGACTCGTCGGCCGGGATTCCTCGGGCCGGGCGTCGCCGAAGTCCAGCAGGACCCGAGGGTGATCGGCAACGTCGTCCAGGTTGAACGCCGTCGTGTAGGTGGCTGCGCCGGAGAAGTACCGCCGGCCCGGCTGCTCCTCCCAGACGTGCGGCAAGGTCGCCGGCTGCGCCGGTTCACCGGGGAATGCGACCTGCCAGGGGCCGTCGAGCCGCAGCCACCGGTCGGGCTCCGCCGGGCCTGCGCGATCCGGGCCGGTGACCTCGCGGTCGGTCATGACGATCACCGTTGCTTCGTGCGGATGCAGAGTGACCGGGTACCCGTCTGCCCCAGCCTCGGTACCCCGGACCTGCCCGGAGGCGGGATCCCACTCGGCGTAACCGGCCGCGTTCCCCCGTCCGCTGATCCGGAATGCGCGGCGCTCGGGACCGGTGTTGGCGATGACGTAGACCTCCGCGTCGCGGCACCGGCGGTGCACGAAACCGATGTCCGGCGTGGGGGGCGAAATCCGCAGGTCCGGGTCGACGGCCGCGGACAGCGCGCCGGCCATTCCATCGACGGTTACCGGGTCGGCGCCCGGCACATGCACGGAGGAATCGACCGTGATGACCGAACCGCCGGCCACCACCACCTCCTGCAGCCACGTGGCGGTCGGGTCCGGGACCGCCGTCGTCGCGGGCACGATCACCACGCGGTACCGGTTCGCCGGGGTGATCGCGAGCGCGTCGTCGTCGATCAGGTCATAGTCCAGTCCGGCGCCGCGGATCGTCGCCGGGATCGCACCGGGGATCCGGCGGTTGGCCTCCCGCCAGGTGTCCAGCGAGCCGCCGACGGCTGTGCCCATCGCCGCGAAGAGATCCTCATTCGGCAGGTAGACCGCGATGTCGGCGACCGGTTCACCCTGCCGCAGCAGCCAGCACAATCGCGTCAGGTAGGCGTTCAGCTCGGGCATCGCCGGCCACCACGGGTTGCGGTCGTCGAGTGCCCCGGCGGCGTAGAAGAACCAGCCCAGGCCGGGTGCATCGGCCGGTGAGTACGGCCAGCCGTGCCCGATGAGCTGGTTGATCCCGTTGAGCAGGTGCTCGTGCGCCTCGCCCTTCAGGTCGAGCGGGGTGGCGCGGAAGGACGGTGAGTGCACCCAGGTCCAGACCTCCGCCGACACCACGTCGCGGTCGTAGAGGTGCGCGGCGGATGAGGCCCACCTGGTCGGCGTGATCTCCCGCCAGCCCCACCCCTCACCCTCGCACAGGTCGGCGAACCGGTAACTGCTGAGCATTGCCGGCGGCGTCCCGTAGCTCTGGATCCGGAACAACACCCCGCGGCTTGCCGCCCAGCGGCGGAAGACGTCGACGAAGTTCTCCTGGTACAGCTCGGCGAGCGTCCGGTGATAGTCCGCGCGTACCTGGGCCGCGTCAGGTCCATCCAGCGCGAGTCGGTAGAGGACCGGAGCCAGGGGGTAACCTCGGCGCCGGGCGAACTCACCGGGAAGAGCGGGGGTCCAGTCCGCGCCGTAGACCTCGAGGCTGTCGCAGAAGACGGATCCCACCAGCTCGGCCGGAACCGCGTCGAGCATCCGATCACCGACCCATTCGATGTGCGCCGCCGCGGCCGCGGCGCGGTAGTGGTCGAGTACCGGCCCCTCGGATCCAGCCGCGGCGCGCTTGACGTTCTGGCCGGTGCGCTGCGCGTAGGCGATCAGCACCTGCCGGGTCCCCACCCCGTCGGGTATGCGGATCATGTTGTCCACGACGGCCAGTTGGTCGTAGGACGTCGATGGCTCCTGGAGAGACCCCGCCGAAAGGTACGCGGCCACCAGCTCGTCACCCGGCCACGGTGACGTCACCTCGACGTCGAGCGGTCCGGGATCGATCTCGCGCCGTTCCCAGCGCAGCCGCCGGGCCGCCAGATCGGCGGTGATGTGCGGCCCGCCGAACGACCAGCCGCTGCCGAGCGTCAGATCGAACCGGAGTCCGAGACCGGCTGCGCACTCGGCGGCGAACCGAAGGTCGGCGAGGAAGACGTCCGACATGAACTCCGTGGTCGCAGCGCCCAACGGGTAGACATAGGCGACCTCGACTCCGCCGAACCCGGCCCGAGCCATGGCGGTCAGCTCGCGCCTCAGCTCTTCCCGCTCCACCGACGGGCCGAACCACCACCACCGCATCATCGGCGCAGCGCTGGTCGGGGGCGTGACGAACCCCGACCAAAGGTCATCGAGAGAGGGCATCTGTTTCATCGCGTGCGCGGCACCCGTGGCGGCTGCCGCCACTGATCACTCAACGGGACAAGTCCACGCCGAGATCGAGGTCCGCGACGGCGACCGGCAGCCCGGTGCGCAGGGACTCGTTGCCGGCCATGCCCACCGAGACGGAGCGGACCCCGTCGACCCAGCTCGACGGTCGTTCCAGCCAGTCCTCGCCGGGACCGCGGAACACGTCGGCCAGCAACAGCGCGTCACCGCCGCCGTGGCCACCCACGCCCTCCTTGATCGTGATGTCCTGGGCCGACTCCCAGTGGCGCTGCAACGTCAGCCGCTGCCCGCCGCTCCGCGACGAGGACTCCGGTACGGCGCTCGGGTCGACCACCACACGGCCCTCCGAGTCGACCAGCACCGCCGCCCGTTCGACCACGTCGAGCTCCGCGCGACCCTGGTCACCGTTGACCGCTATCCGATAGCCCTCCCACGGTGCGTGCGCATTGAGCGCGTAGCTCAACGTCGCGCCCCGGCCGTAGTCGACGATCACGGCGAGGTTGTCCTCGGTCGTCACGCCCGGACCGAACACGTCCTGGTCGCGGCGGTAGCCGTCGTAGGACTCGTTGTCGAGATAGAGCGCCTTGAGATGGGGGTCCGAGCGCAGGTCCAGCTCCCACGGGCTGTGCTCGCCATCGTGCGTGCCGCGCTCGGGGCGCGCCGGCATGCCGCGGGCGGCGGCGTTCTCGGCGCCGTAGAAGCGCACGCCGCCGCGGGCGTACACCTTGACGGGGGCATCGGCGAGGAGCCAGTTGATCAGGTCGAAGTGGTGGGACGCCTTGTGGATGAGCAGACCGCCGGAGTTGGCCTTGTCCCGGTGCCACCGGCGGAAGTAGTCGGCACCGTGTGCGGTGTCGAGCACCCATTCGAAGGTGACCGAGAGCGGTGTGCCGATCGAGCCGCCCTTGACGAGCTCCTTGAGGCCCGAGTTACGCGGCGAGTAGCGGTAGTTGTGCGTCACCACCACCTGCCGCCCGGAGCGGGTGACCGCCTCGGCGATCCGCCTGGTGCCGGCCGGGTCGATGGTCAACGGTTTCTCCACCACCACGTCGACGCCGGCGTCGAGACATCTCACGATCAGGTCGGCATGTGTGACGTCGGGCGAGGTGATGATCGCCCGGTCCGCCCGGGCCTTCGTGATCACGCCCTCCAGCTCATCGGGGTGCCCGGTGAGCACGCCGGTCATGTCCAGACCGGCCGCCGCCAGCCGGTTGACGTGCACCGTCAACCGGCCGGGGTTGGGCTCGATCAGGCCGACGAGTTCCGCGTCGTCGCGATGGTCGCCCGCCATTGCGTCGAGGTACATGCGGACACGATGACCGGTTCCGACGACGACATACCGTCGTTTCGATGTCACGGGAATGAGACGCCTTTCGTAGCGCGGGACGGGGTGAGCCGGCGATGCCGGCTCACTTCCCTCCGGTGGTGGCGATGCCCTTGACCAGGTAGCGCTGGCCGAACAGGAACGCCAGGAAGATCGGAATCAGGGAGACGATCGACATCGCGAACATCGCACCCCAGTTGCTACCGCTGGTCGAGTCGAGGAACGACCGCAACGCCAGGGGGACGGTGTACTTCTCCGGGTCGGTGAGGTAGATCAGCGACGTGAAGAACTCGCTCCAGGTCCAGATGAAGGTGAAGATCGCCGTCGTCGCCAGCGCCGGAACCATGAGCGGGATCATCATTTTCCAGAAGATCTGCCAGTGACCGCACCCGTCGATGCGCGCCGCCTCGTCCAGCTCGCGCGGGATGCCCCGGATGAACTGGACCATCAGGAACACGAAGAACGCGTCGGTGGCCAGGAACTTCGGCAGGATCAGCGGGATGAAGGTGTTCACCCAGCCCAGCTGGTTGAAGAGGATGTACTGCGGCACCAGGACGACGTGGATGGGCAGCATGATCGTCACCAGCATGATCGAGAACCACAACGTCTTCAGCCGGAACTGCAGCCGCGCGAACGCGTACGCCGCCAACGAGCACGAAAACAGGTTGCCGGCGATGGCGCCGATCACGATGATCGCCGAGTTCACGAGATAGGACGTGAAGGGGGTGCCCAACGCGTTCCAGCCCTCGGTGTAGTTCTCGATGACGAGGTCGTTGACCCACAGACCGGGGCTACGGAAGATGACGTCCGTCGGCCGGAATGAGCTGACCAGCATCCATATCACGGGGTAGATCATCACCAGGCTGGCGATGATCAACAGCAGATGCTTGATCAGCGAGCGGCCCAGGCCGCGGCCTTGACGAGGTCGCGGCGCGCGGGCGGGGCCCGCGACGGCCGTCGCTGGTGCGAGCTCGGTGCGCGCCGTGAGATCAGTCATCGTAGAACACCCAATACTTTGAGGCGTAGAAGTTGATCGCGGTGAGCGCCCCGACGATGACCACCAGGAGCCAGGCCATCGCAGCCGCGTAGCCCATCTCGAACTCACCGAAGCCGCGCTGGTAGAGGTACAGCGAATAGAACATGGTCGAGTCCGACGGGCCACCCGTGCCGTTCGAGACCACGAAGGCCTGGGTGAAGGACTGGAACGCATTGATCATCTGCAGCACGAGGTTGAAGAAGATGATCGGCGACAGCAGCGGCAAGGTGATGTGCCGGAATCGGTGCCATCTACCGGCACCGTCCATCGAGGCGGCCTCGTGGTACATCGAGGGAATCTGTCGCAAGCCGGCGAGGAAGATCACCATCGGCGATCCGAAGGTCCACACGTGCAGCAGGATGATCGTGCTCAGCGCGTACCGGGGGTCGGAGATCCAGCCGGTGGTCGCGTCCAGACCGAAGACCCGGAGGATCTGGTTGACCAGACCGTCGGTGCCGAAGATCTGGCGCCACAGCAGGGCGATCGCGACCGAGGCACCCAACATCGACGGCAGGTAGAACACCGAGCGGTAGAAGGCCAGCCCCCGCATGCCCCGGTCCAGCAGGATGGCGATGGCCAGGGCCAACCCCAGCTGCAGCGGGACCGACACCACCACGTAGATGAAGGTGACCTTCAGAGAGTTGTGCAGCCGGGCATCGTCGAGCATCCGGATGTAGTTGTCCAGACCGTTCCACACCGGCGCCTCGATGAGGCTGTACTCGGTGAACGACAGGTAGAGCGAGGCGATCAGCGGACCGATCGTGATCACGAAGAGCCCGATCAGCCACGGCAACAGGAACAGGTAGCCGGCCTTGTTGTCGCGGCCGGCCGCCTTACGTCGAGCGCGACGCTCCTCGGCGGACCTGGGATGGTCGGTTTTGATGTGCGAGAGCTCGGAGATTACGCTCATGTCATTACTTCAGATTCGACTTGGCCTCGTCCACGAATTTCTTCGCGGCGTCAGCCGGGCTCGAGCGGCCGAACAGCACGTCAGATTGATAGCGGTTCATGATGTCGCCGATCTTGCCACCGCCCGGCGGCGGCGCGGGTGGGGTTTCGGCGAGCTCGGGCTTGATGTCCTCGATGAACTTCGCCACCTTCTCCTGGGCCGGCGACAGCTTGGGCCGGATCGCGGCGAGGATCTCGGTGTTCGGGGGAACGCCACGCTCGGCGAGGTTGATGTTGGCACATTCGGGGGAATTCACCCACCAGTTGATCAACTTCACTACTTCTTCCGGTTCCTTGGTCCGGCTGGACGCCGACCACAGCATCGACGCCTTGTACCAGGCCTTCCGGTCGGTCGCCTTGCCCGCAACGCTCGGGTAGCGCAGCACCAGCATCTCCCCGCCGGACGATTTGTTGACCGCCTCTATCTGGTTGGACCACTGCATTTGCATTGCCGACTTCCCGATGACCAACGCGGTCTGGTCCAACGGTTTGTTCGCTTCCTCGGTGATCTGAGAGGGCGACGCGATCGCCTTGGCCTTCTGGAAGGCGACGATCATTTCGAACCAGGGCTGCACGTCTGGGGCCTCGAACCCGAGCCCGGTCTCGGTGAACAAAGCCTTCCCGTTCTGCCGCAGGAAGGCGCTGAGCATGGAGTCGACGAAGAGCTGACCGAACCCGACTACCCCGCCGCCGGCCTTGGCGGTCACCTCGGCAGCCACCTCCCTCGCCTGGTCCCAGGTCCAGGTCGTGTCGTCGGGCACCTCGACCCCGGCCTTCTCGAAGACCTTGGGGTTGGCCAGGATGGTCGGGGTGTTGATGCCGGCGTTGACTCCCACGAGCTTGCCGTCGATCCGGCCCGAGTCGACCGATCCTTCGACGAACTTGGACACGTCGGCGCCGTACTTTTCGAGATCTAGCAACGCCTTGCGCTTGCCGTACTCGGCGATGTAGGCCATGTCCATCTGGATGACGTCGGGTGCCTTGTTGCCGGCGGTCTGGGTGGCGAGCTTGTCCCAGTAGCTGGAGAATTCCCCGGGCTGTGGGGAGATCTTGACCTTGGGGTTGGCCTTCATGTAGGCGTCGATCGCCGCCGCGGTGTTCTTGTTGCGTACCTCGTTGCCCCACCAGGCCAACTGCAGATCCGCCGAGCCGTCGGAGCTTCCACCACCGCCCGACCCACCTCCGCAGGCCGTCAGCCCCATGCTGGTCGCCGCGACCGCGAGGCCGCCCGTCAGGAATTGCCTCCGGTTCAAGGCCATGGCCTTCCCCTCTTCATGCTTGTGAAAGCGCTTTCCCACGCGGCCGCCCCGTACCTCGCCGTGCAGTGCGATGACTGTCGATCTTAAAGGCCCGGCCCAACCGCGTCAACCGGAACCACCAGGCCCGATGTCATCTGCTGAGCCGGGCGCGATGCGCAGCGGAAAATGCCTTCTCAGTTACCATTCTCGGATCGGCTTGCCGGGCACAGGACCGCCCGAGAGGGAGCGAAGGTGGACACCATGAGCGCTCGACCGGACCCGCTGGACCCGTCCGCCGCCACCCAGCTGGGAGACGGCGCCTACCCCGAATCGCAGGTCTCGTACGCAGGTGCCACCTACTGGCTGGAACGGTCTGCCGACGGCGCCAAACGACTGGTCGCGGTGGCGAACGACCAGTCCGTCTTCGACCGCTTCGCCGGAACCGTCGAGCCCTCGGGCGGCAAGGTCCGCTTGCTCGCGGAGACCACCTCGCAGAACGCTCAGGCCCTGCGCTCCGCACTGCCCTGGCTCAATCCGTCCCCCCTCGGCCTGCGTACCTCTGCGGGCTTCGGAGACCGGCTGGGATTGGCGACCCCGGGACACGTACGGGCGCTGAACACGGTCGGCGCGCCGATCAGACCGGTCTTCGCGCAGCAGTCCATCCGCGAGATGGGGCGGTGCCACCGCACGCCGCGCAACGTGCTCGACGACGCGACGTGGGGCGCCTTCCAGGCCGGCTGGACGAAGCCCGTCGGCGCCGATGCGGACCACCTGGAGCAGCTCGAGGACATCGACAACACCGCGACTGCCGGCTTCGCGTTCTTCACGCTCGACCCGAAGGCGCAGGTCGATCCCGAGGCCGAAAACGCCGACCCGGCCGCCGTCAAGGCGAAGGTCGAGCAGCTCGACTGGCCCGGTCTCGAGTCCGACCTTCCGACGTTCACCAAGAAGTACGTCGGGCAGCGCATCGACCTCGACCATCAAGCCGTAGAGCTGGACGAAGCGTCTGTCCTGCGTGCGATGGCCAAGTACGGCCCGTCACTCAGCCACGCCATGGCCATGTACCGGCGCCTGCAGGAGAAGGGCACCGGCTACGAGGTCGAGTTCGCGGTCGACGAGACCGACTACCCGACCAAGCCCGCCGAGCACGTCGTGGTCGTCAGCGAACTGAAACGCCTCGGCATGGACTTCATCTCCTTCGCCCCGCGCTTCGTCGGCCGCTTCGAGAAGGGCGTCGAGTACATCGGTGATCTGGACGAACTGAAGCGCGACTTCGAGATCCACGCGCAGCTCGCCCGGGCGTTGGGACCATACAAGCTGTCGCTGCACTCCGGCTCCGACAAGTACGCGACCTATCCGCTGATCGCCGAGGCGACCCAGGGTGTCGTACACCTGAAGACCGCCGGTACCAGCTGGGCGGAGGCCCTCCGGGTCATCGCGCACAACGACCCCGATCTGATGCGCCGGATCCTCGCACTGGCACTCGACAGCTTCGAGGCGAACCGCAAGAGCTACCACCTGTCCTGCGATCCCACGAAGATCCCCACCGATCCGACCGATGACCAGGTGGCACGCCTGATGGACGTGGTCGACTCGCGCCAGGTCCTGCACGTCGGGTACGGCGCGATCCTCGAGGAGTTCGGCTCACGGATGTACCGGGTGTGGAACGACAACGAGGAAGAGCACTACCGCATCATCGCCGACCACTTCGTCAAGCACCTGCAGCCGTTCGCGGCATATGCGCGATAGCGCCGCCCCGGCTGGGGCCGACCGCGGCCATCAGCCGAGGACGCCGGCGATGAAGAGCAGCACGGGAACGGACCCGAGGGTGGTCACGAAGATCGCGTCTCGGGCCAGCACCTCCCCTTGGCCGTACCGGACGGCGAAGGTGAAGACGTTCTGCGCCGTCGGGAGCGCCGCGACGACGGTCACCGCCAGCAGCTCGACGGACTGTAGGCCGAGGACGTAACGGGCCAGCAGGTAAGCGGTCAGCGGTTGCACGACGAGCTTGAGAAGGACGATCACTGCGATCTGGCCGGCAGGTTCGCCGGCGCCCGGTAGCGGCCCGGTCCGCAACGACACCCCGTACGCGAGCAGCATCGCCGGCACGGCCATCCCGCCCACCAGCGCCAGCGGATCGTGCACCGGCGCGGGGAGCTCGACGTTCAAGACGGACAGCAGCAGCCCGATGAGCGAGCCGATCAACAGGGGGTTGCTGACCGGTTGACCGAGTCTGATCAGCCACCGGCGCCCCCGAGGTGGTTCGGGCTCACCGGAACGGGAGATCACGTCGAGCACCGCGAGCCCCAGCGGCTGGAGCAGCACCAGCTGCGTGATCAGCATCGGCACGACCTGGGACGCGTCCCGGAGCACGTAGGCGGCGATGGGCAACCCGAGGTTGCCGGCGTTCACATAGCACGACGCAAAGGCACCGATGACCGTGTCGCCGGCGCTGCGCCGCCACCTCAGCCGGGCCAGGCAGACGTAGATCGCGGCGGAAAGGACGACGCCGCTGATCGAAGCGAGCAGGTTGGCGGAGAACAGCCGCGAGACGTCGGTGCCGCCGAGGACGGTGACCATCAGCGCCGGGCCGGCGACGTAGAAGGTCAGCCGGGTCAGCATGAGTTGGGCAGACACATCGAGAATCTTCAGATGGGCGAGCAGGACACCCAAACCGATGATCGACACGATGGTGACGAACCCGGCAACGACGGCTCCCACTACCCTCCTTCCGCGCCGGTGAGCTGTCGGCCGAGATCGAGGTCAGCTGCGCTGGTAGGACTGCTTGGGCAGGTTATACGCCAGGTCGACGGCCGTGTCGACGGCCTCGGGCAGGCTGAGGCGATGTTCCAGGACGAGCCGGGCGAGGTAGCCGGCGTCGACGCGGCGGAAGAGGTCATGACGCGCGGGAATCGACGCGTACGCCCGCGTGTCGTCGACGAATCCCGAGGTGTTGTAGAAGCCCGCGGTCTCCGTGGCGGACTCGCGGAAGCGGCGCATGCCCTCGGGCGAATCCAGGAACCACCACGGGGCACCGAGCCGGACGGAGGGATAAGTACCGGCGATCGGCGCCAGTTCCCGGCTGTACACCGTTTCATCCACGGTGAAGAGGATGAGTTGGAACCGGGGATGAGTACCGAACCGCTCCAGCATCGGCCGCAACGCGTTGGTGAACTCGGATTGGATGGGGATGTCGTAACCCTTGTCCTGCCCGTGTGTCTTCGCGATCGCCGTGTGGTGGTCACGCAGCACGCCGGGATGGATCTGCATGACCAGGCCGTCCTCGCATGACATCTCGGCCATCAGGAAGAGCATGTTGGCCGCGAACGCGGCGACGTCGGCCCCGGTCGGGTCCGCCCCGTTGAGGACCCGGGCGTAGAGCTCACGGGCCGCGTCGACGTCCATCGGGGTGGTGTCGGCCTGGAGGTGGCCATGATCGGTGGCCCGAGCACCCGCCTCCACGAAGGCCGCCCGGCGCTGACGAAGTGCGTCAAGGAAGCCGTCGTACGTCGTCGTGTCGACTCCCGCCACGGCCGCCAGCTCGGCGATGTCGGCCCGCCATGTCGGCCGGTCAAGGTACACCAGGGCGTCCGGCCGGAACGTCGGCAACACCCGTTCGCCGAGGCCCTCGGCGGCGAGCTTCGCGTGGTGCTGGAGTCGTGAGACGGCGGGATCCGTCGTCGAGATGACCTCGATGTTGAACCGGTCCAGCAAGGCGCGCGGGCGGAACTGAGGCTCGGCAACCCGAGCGGCGATCTGGTCGTAGATGGCATCCGCCGTCTCGGCGCTGGGCACCAGGTCGACCCCGAAGACCTCGACGAGCTCGTGCTCCAGCCAGTACCGCGACGGGGTGCCGCGGTAGAGCTTCCAGTTCTCGCAGAACGTTCGCCAGATCTTGCGGGAGTCCGTTTCGACGAAGCCCCCGTCCACCCGCGGCACTCCCACGTCCGGGAGCTGGATGCCTTGCGAGGCCAGCATCCGGAACACGTAGTGATCGGGAACGATGAGAAGTTGTGCCGGATCAGCGAACGGCTGGTCATCGGCGAAGACCTCCGCGTCCACATGGCCGTGCATGCAGATCAGCGGGAGGTTCTTCGTCTCGCCGTATATCTCCTTGGCGACGCGCCGCTGCTCCGGAGCGAACGGCAGAGCCCGGTCGGGGTGGATTTCGAGAAGCGTCACGAATGACTCCGGTTCGCCGACCTCACGCGCTGGTCCACCCGTTCGGCTCCGCGCCGGGTGGAATGGATGAGGGTGAGGCTATCACTGCGGATGACCACGGTCGTCGGTGCTGTCGGACAGGTCAGGCCGTCGAATCGCGCATCGGCCTGGACCACATCTTCACCGGCTGGCCACTGTCGCGTCGCCCGCAACTTCCCCTGCGCTCGTTAGCGTCGTGGCGTCCGCTGGCGAGGGGAGAGATTTGATGAGATCGATGTTGGCCGTGCTTCTCGGGACGGTGGTCGCGGTAGCACCGGCGACCACCGCGGTGGCCGCCGGCGACCGCGAGCCTACGCTTCTGGCACGCGCCATCCTGCCGGCCGACGCATACCAACCGGGGCCTCCCTCGGGCGCGGCCATCACTGCCAACAACGGCGTCACGCCGCCGTTCCCCGGCCAGCCGATCCCCGGGTTCTCCGCAGTGCTGGACGCGGGGCATGGCGAGTTCTGGGGCATGCCGGACAACGGCTACGGCGCGAAGACGAACTCCGCGGACTTCCTGCTCCGCCTGTACCGGATCCGACCCGACTTCAAGACGGCCTCCGGCGGCTCGGGCACCGTGGAGGTGCTGAGCTTCCTGCAGCTACGCGACCCCGACCAGAGGATCCCGTTCGCGCTGACCCGCCCGGACCGGCTGCTTACCGGCGCCGACTTCGACCTCGAGTCGGTGCGGCGAGCCAAGGACGGGACGTTCTGGTTCGGCGAGGAGTTCGGGCCCTTCCTGCTGCACACCGACGCCACCGGCCGGGTGCTGGAAGCGCCGATCCCCCTGCCCGGTGTCCAGTCGCCGCAGAATCCATACCTGACCGGCGCACCTAACCTGCCGGCGAGCCGTGGCTTCGAGCCGATGGCGAGGTCGATCGACGGCAAGACCCTCTACCCGATGCTCGAGGGGGCGCTGATCGGCGACACCGACCCGCGGCGGCGCATCATGAACGAGTTCGACCTACGATCGCGGGCCTACACCGGCCGTACCTGGTGGTACCGGACCGACGCGGCGTTCCCGAACGCGGTCATCGGCGACATGACCGCGCTCGACCAGCACCGGTTCGTGCTCATCGAACGCGACGACTTCCAGGGCGCGGAGGCTCAGCAGAAGAAGATCTACCTGATCGACATCCGCCGCGTCGACGCCGACGGGTACCTGGAGAAGCGCCTCGTGCTCGACCTGCTCCGCATCCCGGACCCGCTCGGCATCTCGCTTCCGGCCCGGCCGGGCGAGTTCGGCGTCGGCCCCATCTTCTCGTTCCCGCTGCAGTCGGTGGAGAGCCTCGAGGTGCTGGGCGGCGAGCGGCTCCTGATCGCCAACGACAACAACTACCCCGGAAGCGACGGCCGGTGGATCGCCCGTGACCGGCCCGACGACACCGAGCTGATCGTGGTTCGAGTTCCGGCGCTTCGCTAGAACAGGGTGCCCGTCCGGTACGCGGCCGGACGGGCACCTCGGTAGCCGGCTCGCTGCGCGTCACCCTCCCGTTCCACGTACCCAGACCTCATGGCTGGTGTACGCCGGGAGGAACGTGCCGTCGCCGGGCCACTGGACGTGATAAACGTACTGACCGCCCACGGGGGGCGTGTCGGCGAAGGTGAACGACCCGTCGGCGGCGAGAGGAGCGGCCGGCAGGGCGGTCAGGGTGTAGCCGCTGCGGTTGGTCAGGGCGCGCTGCACCGTGATCGACCCGGCCGGCGGGCGGACCTGGCCGGCCGTGCTGAGTACGCCGGTGAACACCAGCCGTTTACGGGCGGTACCCGTCGTCGGTCCCGATACGCTCAGCGACGTAGCGTGGCGGGCCACGTCGACACTTGCCGAGGTCTTGCTCCAGCGGAAGGTGGGACTGCCGTCCCAGATCACGCCGTAGCTGATGGCCCCGCCGACCGGCGGCGTATCGGTGATCGTGAACGTGCCATCCGCTCCGGTCGTCACTCCGTCGAGCGTGGCTGTGGTGCCGTCAGGCAGTTGGCGGGTCACCTCAAGCGGCTGTGCGCCCGGGTCCGACCCGTCGGCCAGGGTGAGCCGGCCGGTCATGGTGAACGGTTCGAGCGCTGTCGCACCGGACGGAGGTGTCAGGGTCAGCGTGGACCCCGGAAGTGTGACCCCCTCCGCCCGCCACAGGTAGAACCGCCCGCGCGACCAGTCCTCCAGCACACCGAAGACATCGCTACCCGAGAAGGCGAGGCTGCCCGAGACCAGATCGCCGGCCGGGTTGTCGGCGGAATACGTCTTCATCGTGGTCACCGCGTCGTGCATCTGAATGCGGGGACCGGCGTGCCGGCCTCCCGCGATGTAGGCGCCGTCCGGGCTGACGGCCACCGCGACCGGGTAGCCGGGGAAACTCGACTCCGCGCCATAGGTACCGACCTTGTTCAAGGTTGTAGTGCTCCAGGCGTCGTAGTGGTACGGAGCACCGAAGGCCGAGATCACCGTCGAGCCGTCCGGCGTGAGGGCGAAGTCGCAGAGGTTGGACAGACCATACGTGTGGCCGCTGATGACGCCGCGCAGTGTCGCGGGGGTGGTGCTCAGGTCGTACACCCGCATGCTGCCCGGGCTGAGTCCCGCCTCGCCGGCGACCAACGTGTCCCCCACCGCGGCCACCAAGGGCGCCCCGTACATCCCGGACGCGACCTGGACCGGCTCCGGCGCCCCCACCGACAGGTCGAGGCCGAGAACCCCGCCGGTGAACGTGCTGCTGGTCCCGTACCCGACCCAAAGTTCATTGCCGGCCAACGAGAGGTGTGAGGGGGACGGGTAAGCACCCAGACCGATCCGTCGGGTGACGGCGAGGCCGGCGGTGTCGATCTCGGCCACCTCGCCAGAACCGCTCAGTGCCACGTACAGCCGGGTGCCGTCCGGCGTCATGGCCAGACCCCTCGCACCGGAGACACCGGTGACCATGCTGGTGACCGTGCCTTCGGTATCCGCGACCACGATCCGGTCATCCGCGGAGACGAAGACCTTGCCGCCGCCCACAGCCACATCACCACGACTCTTGACACCGTCGAGGAGCGTCGTGGAATCCCTGGCCGAGGCTGGTACGACGGCGGCGACGCCGGCCGCCACGACCAGTGCCGAAGCCAGAACTGAGCCGATCACCGTACGGACCCGCACGTGCGTCTCCTCCCGGAGGTTTGGCGACAAGACGATCGCACCACCGCAAAGAGCGGCCGCACCGCCGGAAGCGTTACACAGTGGATCGACCTGGGGAACAGGCTGTGCCGGCTCAGGGAATGCAGGACACGACCGTTCCGGTGAGCCGGGCGCGCTCGGCCGCCCAGACCACCCGATGGCCGGCCAGGCTGGTGGCCGCGTCGGAGCGGATCAGGCCGGGGTTGCCGGTGGCCACCGCAGCCAGGAAGGACTCGACGAGAGCACGGTCGCCGCCGCCGTGGCCGCCACCGGTGCTCCCCGCCACCTCGATCAGCTCCTCGGTCCCGGTGCGGAAGTCCACCAGCCGGATCCGTGTGCCGTCCCCGTCCAGGTAACCGTGCGTGCCGAAGATGCGGGTCTTACGCTGCTCGAACGGCGTGAAAGCGGTCATCGTGAACGACACCGTCGCGCCGTCGGCCAACTCCAGCAGCACCACCTGGTGATCCACCACGTCGTTGTCGCCACTGTAGACACACCGACCGTACGGCCCGGTGCGCAGCGCCGCGAGCACCGACTGCTCGGTGGCCACCGGGGTGAGCACGGACAGCGGCCAGCCTTGCGGATTCTCGGCCAGGCAGGTGAGATACAACCGCTTCGCCGAGTACGGGCAGTCCGGCTCGACCGCGCAGTCCAGACACCGGTCACCCGCCCCGGCCGGCTTCTCCGCCGGCTTGAAATGGCTCAGCCCGCCGAACGAACTCACCCGGCGGGCAGGCTGACCAGCAAGGTAGAGCAGCCAGTCGATGTCGTGGCAGGACTTGGCGAGCAGCATCGGCGACGAGCCGGCGGTGTTACGCCACGCTCCGCGGACGAACGAGTGTGCGTGATGCCACCACCCCACCGGCTCCAGATGCTGGATGCTGACCACCCGCCCGAGCCGCCGGGCATCGAGCAGACCCTTCACAACATCGGTGTACGCCGTGTAGCGCATTACGTGGCACACCGCAAACAGGATTCCCGCCCGCGCGACAGCCGCGACGATCCGGCCGGCGGACGCCTCCTCCGGCGCCATGGGTTTCTCCAGCAACAGGTGATACCCCTGCTCGGCGAGGAGCATCGCGGGCAGCTCGTGGTCGCGGTCCTGGGTGGCCACGATGGCCGCGTCGGCCAACCGGCCGCGCTCGCACAGATCCATCCAGGAGCCGAAGACCCGATCCGCCGGCACCCTGAACTCTCGCGCGAACCGCTCCCGGCGATCGGGATCCGGCTCGGCCACGGCGACGATCCGGCCGGCACCGGCGCGTACGGCATGCCGGGCGTACGTCGTGCCGCGCTGCCCCGCGCCCACGACCAGCAAGTCGACCCCGTTCCGCGTCGGCGGCTCGGCAAGATGCAGGTTGTTATCCGGCATGCTCCCGATTCTCCCCGCACGGCTTTCCGCCCGCCTCTTGTCCACATGCGAAAGATGGCGCACGATTCCAGCACGAAGGGGGCATCGATGAGGCTGCGTACGTTGCTCGTGGTTCTTGTATCGACGCTGGTCGGCGTCCTGGCCGGAGCGCCGCCCGCACGTGCGGCGGACCTGTCGGTGACGATCACGTCGCCGGCGAACGGAAGCACCGGGCCCAGCGAGATCAGCGTCACCGGAACGTCGAACGCCGATCCGTGGTCGTACCGGCTGGTACTGGTGGTCAACGGCGAGGACCGTTACGGCACCCTGCGGGCGGATGGCACCTGGGAGATGGAGTACCAGCAGTTCAATCTCGGCTGGAACACGCTGTGCGCGCAGATTCGCAACCTCGACCTGAACGTCACCTACGCCGGCTACTGCTCGGCCTACCGAGTGCTCCCGCCAGACGATCTGCAGCTGTCGATCATCTGGCCCTACGACGGGGCCACGGTCAACCCGACTGTCAAGATCGAAGGGTACGTCACATACGAGTCGAACATCCGGGTCTATGTCGACGGCAGTGGACCAACCCTGATGCAGGGCGTCCAAGGCTACTTCATCTACGACGGCGGCTACATCGCCGACGGGACCTACACAACCGTCTTCGAGGCGACGGACCTCTACGGCAGGACCGCCACGGCCAGCGTCACGTTCACCGTGGACGCCACAGCCCCGCCCACGCCGGTCGTCACCTCGCCGTCGCCGAAGCGGCTCATCACGACCAAGCAGTTCACCGTCAGCGGTACCGGCGAACCGCTGACCCATGTCGAGATCCGCAGCGCGACCGGCGACCTGACCGGCCGCACCGACATCGGGGCGGACGGCACGTGGTCCTACACCTTCACGTCGCACGAACTCTCCGGCTACTACACCGGACAGCGCACGTCCTTCACCTTCCAGGTGGTGGGCCACGACGATGCGGGCAATTACTCGGATCCCGGCGTATACACGTACACGCTGCGCATCGCGCCCTGAGTCACTCACAGTCACCGGCGGTCGGTGGCCGGCGGGGTACGCCACCCGCTTTGTTCTGAGCCCTGCCGGAGCCGGGCCTGGCACAGCCGGGCCTGGCACAGCCGGGCCTGGCACAGCCGGGCCTGGCACAGCCGGGCCTGGCACGGCCGGCCTGGCACAGCCGGGCCTGGCACGGCCGGGCCTGGCACAGACAGCCGGACCTGGCACGGCCGGCCTGGCACAGCCGGGCCTGGCACGGCCGGCCCTGCTGAGCCGCTAAACCACGGCGGATCGAGATGTCGCGATCGCCGGGGCATGGCTACGGAACGTGCGTGATTCCAATAGGTGCTCAGAGCAAATGCACTGGCGACGCTTCCCGGACGAGCCCGGCGAATCAGACCCCTGCGCGGCCATGGATCGAGTCCGTCGTGCCCGCGCCGGAGTCGGTAGGTAGCGAGCGAAGGAACCGCGGAGACCTCAACAATCCCCGTCCGCCTCGAGCAACGGCCCGGAGCGTGAACGGATCCGGCCCCGGTCAACCCTCGAACGGCGGCTCCAGCGGCGGCATACCGGACAACGGCCTCAGCGTGCCGATTCGCTGGCTCTTGAATACGGCGAGTCGCTGGTTTGTCGCTCGCGCGCTCAGCTCCGATACAGCGATGCCGGAATCTATCCATGAGAAGATGTTCATGGTGGCCTGTCCGATCTGGACCTGAGCAGTCGGCGTCGGGGTCCAGCCGGAATAAGGGCAGTAGCCGTTCAACATGCAGACCCAGGAATGAGTGGAGGCGTTGAATACTCGACCGCCGGTTCCGCCGTCGACCGCGACGATGTCCGCCCGTAGTTCGCCGGGCACGCTACATGCAGTCAACGGCATTGTCGTCAGGATCTGCAGTCCATCCGGCGTAGGACTTTCACTGTGGACATAGTCGACCTCGCCTTGCGCCAGATGAGGTATCACACTCGTGCTGACACCCTCCCAGAGCCACGTGCCGTTCGGCGTGGCTGCTCCATCCATGTGCATGCAGCCGAACATCGCTCCGAGCAGGCTCTGCTCGGGATTGGGGTCGGGCGCATCGCGGAATCGCGACGTGTCACCGGAACGGAAGATCTCGTATTCCCTGTCGGAGCCGGTCAATGTCGACGGCATCGGATTGATCCGCCAATACATCTGATTAGCGCCCAGCGAAGCGAGGTTCATGCCACCAGCCACCGCCGTTTCCGTCGTCGCCCGCATGGCTGTGGACCAATATTCGGTATGCGGCATCAGGACGAGGGTGTTCGCGCGACCTACCAGGTACGGCTTGCCGTGCAAATCGATGTCGGCGGCATAGTTCAGGTCGAATCCCTGCTTCTCCGCCCAGTACACGAACCCGTACTCCAGCGAAAGGAAGTCACCTGTCCCCTGGTTCCTATCCAACGGACGGTCATAACTGACCCGAGTCGATCTCACCGGTGTCGTGTAGGCACTTGCACCACCATAGGCGTTGTATGCCTGCCAGGTCGCGACGCTGTTGAGGACGAGCCGGTCGTGTGTGCCGGCATCGTCACGGACGATGAAGGGAACGTACGAACCCTTCTTGCTGGCCACTCCGGTGATCTTCGCAAGATAGACGCCCGGCCGGAAGGATCCGTCGATGCGCACCGAGAAGGTCTGGATCCAGCTCCGCCCGGTAGGCATGTTGATCTCTCGCCCCTGCGAATCCAGCTTCACGATCGGCATCGCCTTCTGCGGGAAGCCGCGGATGGGTGTCCGCGCATACCACGTCCGTCGTGCGCCGGTTCCGCCGTAGTAGCCCATCCGATAGATGTCGACTGCCAATGCGTAGTCGTTCGACGTGACCCGGAACGTCACGGTGTCACCACACTTGGCACTGGTCTGCGATACGAATCCGGCCGCGACAGCCGGATCGAAGGCGGTTGAGCTGAGCCGCCAACCCGTCGAACCCACCCGGGTGTTCTCGCTCGCCACGATCGTCCCCGGCCACACCGTCGGGCAAGGCGCCGGCGCGGTGAAAGTCAGGGCCGGCGTCGTACCTCGAGCCAGAACGGTACTGCTGCTGGACAGGGCGGACACGGTAACCGCCACGGTGCTCGCGGGAGGCGTCCGAATGCCGTTGATCATTACCCACAGCAGCTTGCCGGCAGACATGTAGTAAGGCGTCGTCGTACGGAGGACAAAACCGCCTGTCACGCTCTGCAACGTGGCGTTGCGGATATTGCTCGCCCGGATGGACAGACCTGACTTTGAGGCGTTGGCCGGAAGGGGAAGTACCAGGCGCGAGAATGTGCCGCTTCGGGTGAGGGTGATGGAATACCTGAGCGTCTGGTTGGGCGTCGATGCGACTTTGGTCGATGCGGCGTAGACCGCATTGGCGCTGATCGCTCCCGCAACGGGTCGCGCGATCACCATGGAGACCGAGAACAGTCCGACGATCGTCAGCACCGCGAGGATTCTGCTCCGCACGCGCCACTCCCATCTCGCATGTACGCCACCGGTCTCGCATATACCGCCACCCGCGATGTGTCGTCGTGGCGGCATGAAGCACACGCCGAAGCGGTTGCCGAGGCGGCGCTTAAGCATTCAATCCAAGATGCTCGATCGGATCCGTGTAGTGGAGCACATTAGCAAAGCACCCGGCTGACGAGCAGCCCCGTCTCGGCTGACGTTGATTGTCAGATCTTGGACACCACGTGCTCGAGTTTCGTTCTCCCGCAGGGCAGCCCATGGGCTTGCGGCCTCAGAATGGAAGTCTGGGGTACCGCTCCGCGCGACTACTCGCCGATCTTGGGGTTGTGGTGGGTCTTCGGGTTTCGCCGGTTTTGTGGGTCTAGGCGGCGGCTTCTGCCGAATCCCGGTGGATGGTGGAGGTTTCTTCCGGGTCGGTGCGGGTTCTTACCTCGAAGAAGCGCTGTTTTGCGCGTCGGCGGGGTGAGGCGCTCCGCCCCGATGTCGGCGGTGCCGGAACGCCGGGCGAGGACGCCGCTCACCGAACCGGCCGCCGATCGGCACGCCGGACGCCCCATGTGGGGAGCGCGGTGGATCCTCCCGCGTGGAGGTCGGGATCAGGTTGCCGGGCACCGATCCTCCTGCCAGGAAGCCCCGGTCCGGCCACCGGACACCGATCCACCTGCCAGGAAGCCCCGGTCCGGCCCGGCCGGGGATCGATCTCGACCACCCGGCACCCCCGGCGAGAGATACGGTCGATCAAGGGAAGATGCTCAGCTGGCACTACGGCCAGCGGGCCGGGCGACGGGAGTGGTGATGCTCGAGGTCGGTCACCTCAACAAGGTCTACGACGCGCACGGGCTGACCAGACGGGCCGACACGCGGTTTTACGGATCTGCGCGCACGGGTCTACGCGCAGATCCAGAAGGTGAAGACGGGCCCGAACACGGAAGGGACGACGGCATGACACTCATGGATTCCAAGACCTGGGACGGGCACATCTACAGTGGAGGGTGGACCGAGGCGCAGGACGAGACCGCCAATATCGAGCCGGCGACCGGTCAGGAGCTGGGCCGCACCGGCGTCGCCCGGCCGGCCGACGTGGCGAAGGCCGCCACCGCGGCGGCCGCCGCCCAGCGGGAGTGGGCCGCGACGTCCTTCGAGGAGCGGGCCGCCGTGCTCCGCCGCGCGGGTACGCTGATCGAGCAGAACGCGCAGGACATCCAGCGCTGGGTGATCCGGGAGACCGGGGCCGTGCCGGGCCTGGCCGGCTTCGCCGTCGGCGTGGCCACCCAGGAGTGCTACGAGGCGGCCGCGCTGGCGCACCGCCCGGCAGGCGAGATCCTGCAGACCAACCAGCCCCGGCTCAGCCTGCTGCGCCGGGTACCGGTCGGCGTCGTCGGGGTCATCTCGCCGTTCAACGTACCGCTGATCCTGTCGATCCGTTCGGTCGCGCCCGCGTTGGTCCTGGGCAACGCGGTCGTGCTGAAGCCCGACGTGCGCACGCCGGTCAGCGGCGGCTTCGCGATCGCCCGGGTCTTCGAGGAGGCCGGGCTCCCCCAGGGGCTGCTGCACGTGCTGCCGGGCAGTGCCGAGGTGGGCGAGGCGCTGGTGACCGACCCGCACATCCGGGTGGTCTCGTTCACCGGCGCGACGGCGACCGGGCGGCGGGTGGCCGCGCTCGGCGCCGAGCACCTCAAGCGGGTCCACCTGGAGCTCGGCGGCAACTCCGCGATCATCGTGCTCGACGACGCCGACCTCGACCGCGCGGTCTCCGCCGGAGCCTGGGGGTCGTTCCTGCACCAGGGACAGATCTGCATGACCGCCGGGCGGCACCTGGTGCACGAACGCCTGGCCGACGCGTACGTGGCGGCGCTCGCCGAGCACGCCGAGCACCTGCCGGTCGGCGACCCGGCCACCGCCCAGGTCGCACTCGGCCCGCTGATCGACGAGCGGCAGCGCGACAAGGTGCACGGGCTCGTGACGTCCACCGTGGACGCCGGCGCCCGCCTCGCCGCCGGCGGCCGGCACGAGGGGCTCTTCTATCGGCCGACCGTGCTGGACGACGTCAGCACCGGCATGCCGGCGTACGCCCAGGAGGTGTTCGGACCGGTGGCCCCGGTCGTACGGTTTTCCACCCCGGAGGAGGCAGCCTCGCTGGCAGCCGACTCCGGGTACGGGCTGTCGCTGTCGATCCTGACCGGCGACGCGATGCGCGGCCTGGCACTCGCCGAGCGGATCCCGACCGGCATCGTGCACATCAACGACCAGACGGTAAACGACGAGGCGGTGGCGCCGTTCGGCGGGGTCCTCGGCTCCGGCACCGGCGCCCGGTTCGGCGGGGCCGGCAACCTCGACGCGTTCACCGATCAGCGTTGGATCACCGTACGCGGCGAGATCCCCGCGTACCCGTTCTGAAGGGTTACCAGGCATGACGCTTCGCGACACCCCGCCGTTCCGGGCCGACCACGTCGGCAGCCTGCTGCGCCCGGCGCACCTGCTCAAGGCCAGGGCCCGGCGGGCCGCCGGTGAGATCGACGCGGGCGAGCTGCGGGCCATCGAGGACGAGGCCATCCGCGAGGTCGTCCGGATGCAGCGCGACGTGGGCCTGCGGTCCGCGACCGACGGCGAGTTCCGCCGTACGTCCTGGCACATGGACTTCATCTACCGGCTCGGCGGCGTACACAGCACCGATCAGAAGATCAAGGTCCACTTCCGCAACCCGGACGGCGAGCTGGACTTCGAGTCCGCGGCGCTCGCCGTCGACTCCCCGATCCGGCTGCGGGAGACCATCTTCGGCGACGACTTCGCCTTCCTCGCCTCCACTGTGGATCCCGGGGTCACCGCCAAGCTGACGATTCCGTCGCCGAGCATGGTGCATTACCGCGGCGGCCGGGCGGCCATCGACCCGGCGGTCTACCCGGACGAGGAGCAGTTCTGGGCCGACCTCAGCGCGGCCTACGCCGAGCAGGTGCGCCGGGTAGCCGCGCTCGGCTGCCGGTATCTCCAGCTCGACGACACGAGCCTCGCCTACCTCAACGACCCGGAACAGCGCAGGCTGCTGACCGAGCGTGGTGACGATGCCGAGCATCAGCACCTGCGGTACATCCGCCAGATCAACGCGGCCATCAAGGACCGGCCCGCCGGACTCGCGGTCACCACCCACATGTGCCGGGGAAACTTCCGGTCGTCGTGGGCGGCCGAGGGCGGCTACGACTTCGTGGCCGAGGCGCTGTTCAGCGAACTCGCCGTCGACGGCTTCTTCCTGGAGTACGACGACGAGCGTTCCGGAAGCTTCGCCCCGCTGCGGTTCGTCCCGCCGGGCAAGATTGTCGTGCTCGGCCTGGTCACCACCAAGCGGGGCGCGCTGGAGTCGAAGGATGCCCTGAAACGGCGAATCGACGAGGCGAGCCGGTACGTACCGCTCGAGCAGCTGTGCCTGTCGCCGCAGTGCGGCTTCTCGTCGACAGTGGAGGGCAATGTGCTGTCGTACGACGAGCAGGTCGCGAAGTTGCGGCTGATCGCGGAGACCGCCGAAGAGGTATGGGGTTAGGACGCCCTGGTGACGCGACGGTCGGCCGTCGGCTGGGTCGTTGCCGTGGTGCTGGTGTCGCTCAACATGCGGCCCGTCATCGCCTCCGTGCCGCCGGTCGTCGACGAGGTGCGGGCCGCACACGGGCTGACGGGCGCCGAGGCCGGGGCGCTGACCGCGGCACCGGTCGTGTGCATGGGCCTGTTCGCGCCGGCGGCGGCGCTCGTCGCGGCGCGGTGGGGCACCGCACGCGCGGTGGGCGGTGCGCTGGCGCTGCTGGCGGTCACGGCCGCCGTACGCCCTCTTGGTGGTCCCGCGCTGCTGTTCCTGGGCACGCTCGGCGCCGGGCTCGGGGTCGCGGTCGGCGGCGCGTTGCTCCCGGCGCTCGTGCGGGCGCGGTTCCCCGATCGGGTGGGCCCGATGACCGGCGTCTACACGACAGCGTTGATCGGCGGGGCCCTCGTCGGCGCGGGCGCCACCGAACCGCTGCGCGAGGTGCTGCCCGGCGCTTGGCGCGGCGCGCTGGCTTTCTGGGCGCTGCCGGCCGCCGCCGCGCTAGTTGTCTGGTGGGCGGGGCGTCCGTCCGCGCCGGCGGCGGCCCCGCCGGAGGCGCGCGGCCCGTGGTCGCCATGGCGCAGCCGGGTTGCCTGGCTGGCGACCACCTACATGGGCGGGCAGTCGCTGCTCTACTACTCGTCTCTGGCCTGGCTGTCTGCTCGCTACACCGAGCTGGGCTGGTCTCCCCGGGCGGCCGGTGGCCTGCTGGCCCTGTTCAGCGCGACGCAGCTGGTGACCGCGCTCGGGCTGCCTGCCGTGGCCCGGCGCGACCCGCGACCGGCGATCGCCGGCGCTCTGGTGGTGACGATGGCGAGCCTGGCGCTGGTCGCGCTGGCCCCGCTGGCCGCGCCGGCCGCCTGGGCGGCGCTGCTCGGCTTGGGCGTGGGCGGCAACTTCGCGCTCGCGCTGACCGTGGTCGGCCAGGTGGCGCCCACACCGGCGGACACGCCGCGTACGGCGGGGATGGCCTTCTTCGTCGGTTACCTGCTGGCCTCGGCCGGTCCCGTCGCGGTCGGGCTGGTACGCGACGCGACCGGCGGCTACCGCTGGCCATATCTCGCGCTCGTGGGTGTGGGGCTGGTCACGCTGGCTGCCGCGCTGCCGGCAGGTGCCGCGGTGCATCACACCCACGGCCGGTGAACTACCCCCTGCACGTGTCGGTTGCCCGGCCTTCACGGCGTACCCGGGTTAGGAGTTTAGGCAAGGCTTAGCTATGGTCTCGCCATGCCGCTGCCGCTCCATCTCGATGCACCCGCACCCGGCCCGGTGCTGGGCATGCACCTGGCCGGGTTCGGCGATCGGACGGCGCTGGTCACGCTGGACGAGGAGATGTCATACCGGGAGCTGGCCTCGCGGGTGGAGCGGGCCGCCCGCACCCTGGGCGCCGGCCGGCGCCTGGTGCTGGTCGCGGGGGCCAACTCGGTCGACGCCGTGATCGGATACCTCGGCGCGCTCGCCGCCGGCCATGCGGTCCTCCTTGCGCCCGACGACGACGCGGTCATCGCGTCGCTGACCGTGGCCTACGACCCGGATGTGGTGTGCCGGCCGGCGCGGGGACGGTGGCGTCACACCGAGCGCCGGACCGGGTCGGCGCATGAATTGCACCCCGACCTGGCGTTGTTGCTCAGCACGTCGGGTTCCACCGGTTCACCGAAGCTGGTGCGGCTGTCGTACGAGAATCTCCGGGCCAACGCCGAGTCGATCGCCACCTACCTCGGCATCCGGGAGAGCGACCGGGCGGCGACCACGCTGCCGATGCATTACTGCTACGGCCTTTCCGTGCTGCACAGCCATCTGGTGCGTGGCGCCGGCCTCGTACTGACCGGTCTGTCGGTGGCGGACCCGTGCTTCTGGCAGCTGTTCCGGCGGGCGCGGGGCACCAGCCTCGCCGGTGTGCCGTACACGTTCACGCTCCTGGACCGCGTCGGCTTCGACACCATGCAGCTGCCCGACCTGCGATACGTCACCCAGGCGGGCGGCCGCATGGCGCCGGATCAGGTACGCCGCTACGCGGCGGCTGGGCGGCGCCGGGGCTGGGACTTCTTCGTCATGTACGGCCAGACGGAAGCGACGGCCCGGATCGCGTACCTGCCGCCGGACCGCACCCTGAGCAGCCCAGCCGCGATCGGCATGCCGGTGCCGGGCGGCTCGTTGCGGCTGGAGCCGGTCGACGAGGCGCCCGAGCCGGACGTCGGCGAACTGGTCTACACCGGTCCCAACGTGATGCTCGGATACGCCGAGGCGCCGGCCGACCTCCGACTCGGCCGTACCGTGTACGAACTGCGCACCGGCGACCTCGCCCGCCGGAATGCCCACGGCATGTTCGAGATTCTGGGCCGCCGCAACCGCATCGCGAAGGTGTTCGGGCTACGGATCGACCTGCAGCGAGTGGAGTCGGGCCTGGAGGCGGACGGCGTGCGGGCGTCCTGCGTGGCCGGCGACGACGAGTTGGTCGTCGCCGTCGAGGAGTCGGGACACCGCGCGCACCTGCCGCGGTTGATCGCGGCGCGCTGCGGCCTGCCCACCCGGGCAGTGCGTACGGTGGTGGTGCCGGAACTCCCGCGCCTGCCGTCCGGAAAGGTGGACCACCGGGCCGTCGCGGCGCTGGCCGCCGATCCCGGCCCCGCCGCGCCCGCGCCGGCCGGGCCGGAGGCCGACCTGCGGGCCCTCTACGCGGAGATCATGGACCGTTCGGACGTCACGGAGGACAGCACCTTCGTCGGCCTGGGCGGCGATTCGCTGTCGTACGTCGAGATGTCGGTGCGCCTCGAACAGGCGCTCGGCATGCTGCCGGCGGACTGGCACACCAAGCCCATCCGGGAGCTACGTGCCGGCACCCCGACAACGTCACGCCGGCGCACCATCGACACCAGCGTCATGTTGCGCGCGGCGGCGATCGTCCTGATCGTCGGTACGCACATCGAGCTGTTCACGATCCGCGGCGGCGCTCATCTCCTGCTGGCGCTGGCCGGGTTCAACTTCGCCCGTTTCCACCTCACCGACGTCCCGCGGCGCCGGCGAAACCGGCACCTCGCCGGCTCGGTGGCCCGGATCGCCCTGCCGACGATGCTCTTCCTGGCCGTCGTGGTGCCACTCGACGGCGATTACAGCTGGCAGAACGTGTTCCTGCTCAACGAGGCTCTCGGTCCGCGCATGGGTGACCAGCGCGACTTCTGGTTCATCGAAGACCTGGTGTACACGCTGCTGGCGCTGCTTGCCGTGCTCGCGCTGCCGCTGGTCGACCGGTGGGAACGGCGGCTGCCCTTCGCGCTGCCGGCCGCGCTGCTAACCGCCGGGCTTACCGTCCGGTACGGCGTGATCCCGCTCTCGCCGTGGGACAACTTCGCCACCCCGGTGATGCTCTTCTGGTACTTCGCGCTCGGGTGGGCGGCGGGCAAGGCGAACGCTGGTTGGCAGCGGATCCTGCTGACCGTCGTCGGAGTCGCCGCGGTCTTCGATTACTTCGGCAATCCGCTGCGGGAAACCGTGATCGCCGCCGGTTTCGTGATGCTCACCTGGCTCCCGCGGCTGCCGAGCGTGGCGGTGGTGAACCGGGTGGCCGGTGTGCTGGCCGGCAGCTCGCTGTACATCTACCTGGTCCACTGGCAGGTCTATCCGCTGGTGCAGCAGCACTCGCGACTGCTGGCCCTGCTGGCCGCGCTGGCCTCCGGGGTGGCGCTCGGCACGGTGGCGGAGCGGGGCTTCGCCGCATTGCACAAGAAGGCCGAGCCGGCGAGGCGGCTCCGCGGCACTGTACTGACAAGGCTGAGCCGCCAAGGCGGCTCCGCCGCACTGCACCGAGGAAGGCTGAGCCGCCAAGGCGGCTCCGCCGCACTGCACCGAGGAAGGCTGAGCCGCCAAGGCGGCTCCGGCGCACTGCAACGACAAGGCTGAGCCGCCAGGGCGGCTCCGCCGCACTGCCCCGGGAAGACAATGAGGTTAGGCTCTGCTAACTTCATCGCCGAGCTGCCGAATGCGAAGGAGAATCCCGTGCGTGCAAGATCCGCCCTGGCGACGGTGGTGGGCGCTGCCCTGCTGACGGGCACCGCCGCGTGCGGTGGGGAGGCCGCGAGCGAGCCGGGCGACAAGACGATCGTGCTGTACAGCGGCCGGAACGAGGCACTGGTCAAGCCGGTCCTCGACAAGTTCGCCCAGCAGACCGGGATTGAGATACAGGTTCGATACGGCACGACCGCGCAGATGGCGGCTCAGCTCGCGGAGGAGGGCGACCGCTCGCCCGCCGAGGCGTTCCTGGCGCAGGACGCGGGTGCACTCGGCGCCGTGAACAAGAAGGGCCTCTTCGCCGCGCTGCCCGCCGAGGTCACCGCGAAGGTGCCGGCGAAGTACCGGGCCAGGGACGGCAAGTGGGTGGGAGTAACCGCGCGCTCCCGCGTGCTGGTGTACAACCCGAACCTGGTCGCGAAGGAGGACCTGCCGGCGTCGGTCTTCGACCTGACCGATCCGAAGTGGAAGGGCAAGGTCGCGATCGCGCCCACGAACGCCTCGTTCCAGGCGTTCGTCACCGCCGTACGGGTGCAGCACGGCGAGCAGAAGGCCAAGGAGTACTTCGCCGGCCTCAAGGCGAACGACGTGCAGATCCGTGAGAACAACATCGCCATCGTCGAGGACGTGGACGCCGGCAAGGTCCCGGTCGGCCTGGTCAACCACTACTACCTCGGCGAGATCGCCAAGGAGCGCGGCACCACCCCCGAGAAGCTGACCGCCAAGCTGCACTTCTTCCCCGACGGTGACAGCGGTGCCATGGTCAACGTCTCCGGCATCGGCGTGCTCAACCGGTCCGGCGCCGATCCGGACGTCCGGACGCTGGTCGACTACCTGCTGGGTGCCGAGGCGCAGACCTACTTCGCCCAGCAGACGTACGAGTACCCGATCGTCGCTGGTGCCCCCGCGCCCGCGTATGTGCCGCCGCTCGATGAGCTCAAGGTGCCGGCGATCGACCTCAATGACCTCGGGACGCTCGAGGCCAGCATCGCCCTCATCAAGGCGACGGGGTTGACACCCTGACCCTCTCGACCGTCCCGGTACGGCGGGTGCGCCCGGAGGCGCTCGCCGCACCGGCGCTGCGCCGGTTCAAGCGGCGATGGGCGCCGCAGCCGTTCCTGCTGACCGCGGCGGCGCTGGCCCTGCTTGTCGCACTTCTGCCGCTGGGCTACCTGCTGATCCGCACCGGCGAGGCCGGGGCTGACCGGGTCGCCACGGAGTTGCTGACGCCCCGCGTCGGCTGGCTCGCCGCGCGCAGCATGGGCCTGGCCGCCGTCGTGACCGTCGCCGGCAGCGTCCTCGGCGTCGGCACGGCGTTCCTGGTGACGCGCACGGATCTGCCCGCCCCGCGCATGTTCACCGTCCTCGCGGCGCTGCCCCTGGCGGTGCCGACCTACATCGCCGCATTCGCCTGGTTGTCGTCGGTCGACGGGTTCGCCGGCTTCTGGGCCTCTGCCCTCGTACTGACCCTCTGCTGTTACCCGTACACCTTCCTGCCCGTCGCCGCGGCCTTGCGCCGCGCCGACGCGGCGCAGGAGGAGGTAGCCCGCTCGCTCGGGGATCACCCGTGGCGGACCTTCCGGTCGGTGACGCTGCCCCAGCTGCGGCCTGCGGTGGCGGGCGGCGCGTTGCTGGTGGCCCTGTACGTGCTGTCCGACTTCGGCGCCGTGGCGCTACTGCGTACCGACACCTTCACCCGCGCCGTGTTCACCGCTTTCGACCTCGGCTTCGACCGCACCGGCGCGCTCGTGCTCTCCACCGTCCTGGTAGCTCTCACCACGATCCTGCTCGTCGGTGAGTCGCTGACCCGGCGTCACGATGCCCGGTACGCCCGGGTCGGGGCGGGCGCGCGCCGGCCGCACGTCCGGATCCGGCTCGGCCGCGGCCGCTGGGTGGTGGCGCTGGTGCTCACCGGAGTCTCCGGGCTGGCGCTGGGCGTACCCGCGCTGAACCTGCTACGGCGGCTCGCCGCCGGGGTGTCCCGGCCGGGCTCGCTGCCCGAGATCGCCGCGGCCGCGGGTAACTCACTCACCGTGGCCGCCGCCGGGGCCGCGTTGACGATGCTGCTGGCGCTGCCCATCGGCTTGCTGGCGGCCCGCGCGCCCGGGCCGGTCGCGGCCACGATCGAGCGGCTCAGTTACCTCACCCACGCGCTGCCCGGTGTCGTGATCGGACTGTCGCTGGTGTTCTTCGGCGTCCACGTCGCCTACCCGCTGTACCAGACCCGTTGGCTACTCACCCTGGCGTACGCCGCGCTGTTCCTGCCGTTGGCGGTGGCGGCGGTCAGCGCCGCGGCCGCGCAGGCGCCGCCGGTGCTCGACGACGTCGCCCGCAGCCTCGGCCGGTCGCCGCTGCGTGCGTTCACCTCGGTCACCGCGCCGCTGGTCGCGCCCGGCATCGCGGCCGGCGCCGCGCTCGTGTTCCTCACTTGCATGAAGGAGCTTCCGGCCACCCTGCTGCTGCGGCCCACCGGGATGGACACGCTGGCCACAGAGTTGTGGACGCACACCACGGTCACGGCGTACGCGGCCGCCGCGCCGTACGCCGCTCTGCTGGTGCTCCTCTCCGCGATTCCCACCTGGTTCCTCGCCGCCCGCACCGGCCTGCTCGGCCCGGAAGGCCAAGACTCGGAAGGATGGCGATGACCGCACTCACCGTCACCGCGGCCGGCAAGAACTACGGCACCGTTGCGGCCCTGGCCGGCGTGCACCTGTCCGTGCCGACCGGCGAGCTGGCCGCCGTGCTCGGGCCGTCCGGCTGCGGCAAGACCACGTTGCTGCGCTGCATCGCCGGCCTGGAGCACCTGGATGCCGGTGAGATCCGGGTGGCCGGATCCGTCGTGGCGGGTGGACGCACCCATGTGCCCGCACACCGCCGCCGGGTGGCCCTGGTGCCGCAGGAAGGGGCGCTGTTCCCGCACCTGTCCGTCGCCGACAACGTCGCGTACGGGCTCGACCGGGCGGTCCGCCGGTCCGGCCGGGTGGACGAGGTGCTCGCCCTGGTGGGTCTCGAGGGCTACCAGCCCCGCATGCCTCACCAGCTCTCCGGCGGGCAGCAGCAACGGGTCGCGCTGGCCCGGGCCCTCGCGCCGCGTCCCCGGCTGATCCTGCTCGACGAGCCGTTCAGCGCGCTCGATGCCGGGCTGCGCGCCGACCTGCGCCGGGACGTGCGGGCGGCGTTGCGCGCCGACGGCGCCACCGCGGTCCTGGTCACCCACGACCAGGCGGAGGCGCTGTCACTGGCCGACCACGTCGTGGTCATGCGCGACGGCAGGGTGGTGCAGGACGGCCCGCCCACCGAGGTGTACGCGGTGCCGGCCGACCACTGGGTGGCGAGTTTCGTCGGCGACGCCGTGCTGTTGCCCGGCGTGGTCCGCCAAGGACGCGCATACACCGTCGTCGGAGAGGCGCCGCTGAACGGCGGATCCGGCGACGGTCCGGTCCGGCCGGTGACCGTCCTGCTGCGACCGGAACAGGTACGCCTCACACCGGTCGACGTGCCCGGGGCCGGCCAGATCACCGGCCGGGTGCTGCGGCATGACTTCCATGGTCACGACCTGCTCACCGTGGTCCGGCTCGACGACGGCACCGAACTTCAGTCGCGCCGGCTCAACGACGGCCCGATGATCAGGGCGGGCGCCGCCGTGCGGGTCAGCATCCACGGCGCCGTGCGTGCCTGGCACGCCGACGAGGTGCCGGTTACGGCGGAACCGGTGCAGCCGGTCGGGTGAAGACAGCGAGCGCCCTGACGCCGTACAGCCGCCGTTGGGGAACCCGGACCGACGCGGACCGACCCGCAGGTTCAGGCGGCCACCTTGTCCGACCACGAGATGCGGTAGTCGTACATCCAAGCCAGTGAATTCCTTCGGGCCATACGGCTCATGACGACCGGAAGTGCCAGGTCGCGGACGAAGGCACCGAGTGGCCCCGGAGCCTTCCCGGTTCCGTTGCGCCTGCCCTGCGCGACGATCCGCTCGACCCGGCGCCGCCGCAGCCGCTCGAACGCGGCGAACGCGCCGGCGAGGTCCGGCACATCGCGCAGGCACGTGGCGAGCACGACCGCGTCCTCGATCGCGATGGATGCTCCCTGGCCGGACGATGGAGAGGTGGCGTGTGCCGCGTCGCCGACAATCACCATGCGCTCGTTGAACCACCGCGGCACGCTAGGAAAGTCGTAGGTGTTCCAGCCGGCCAGGATGTTCTCGGTCGCGCCGATGATGTCCAACATGGGTCCGGTGTCGCCGTCGAACAATTCGACAAGCTTGGCCCGCCACTGCGGTGGGGTGATCGCCGCGAGTTCCTCCGGCGTCGGCTCGGTGCGGCTGGGCGGGTTGGCGAACCACCACACCTGTCCGGTGGGATGGATCAGATATCCGAAGAAGCACCGTTTGCCGAAGATGAAGTAACATGTTCCGGGCTTACCGGGCACGGTGACGTGATCCGCGAACCCTCCGGTGTTGAGCAGCCCGATGTGCCGCGCACGGGGTGCGTTGGGATCGATTATCGTACGCGTGCGCGAGCGCAGCCCGTCGGCACCGACAAGTACGTCGCCGTCGACGGCGCTCCCGTCGGTGAAGATCGCTGTTATCCCGCGTGCGGTGATCGCGGCGTCCGCGAGGCGCTTGCCGTAGTGGATCCGCACGCCTCGCCGTACCGCCTCGTCCCGCAGTGCTTGATAGAGGTCGGCACGCTTCACCGTCCGGCTGGGCAGCCCGAACGAGGCCAGCGGCTTGCCACGGCCGTTGCTGATCTCCATGCGGGGCGAGTCCATGCCGAGATCACAGACGAGATCGTGCAGGTCGAGCACGCGCAGCGCCTCAAGCCCGTTGACCGCCAGCGTCAGGAAGGCACCCACACCGTCCGACCCCCGGTCGTACGCCTCGAAGACCTCGCTGTCGATACCCGCGCGCTGCAGGGCCATCGCGGTTACCGGACCCGCGATGCCGCCCCCGGAGATGATGGCTTTAGTCATAAGGTAACTATACATAGAATGACTATAGTCGTCCAGCCGCTATCATGTTCGCCGTGGCAACGAGGCGGTCTCCCCTGGCCATGGCCGTGCTGGCCATGGTCTGCGAGGAACCCATGCACGCGTACCGGATGCAACAGTTGATCAAGGAACGGCACAAGGACGACGTCATCAATGTCGCCCAGCGCAACAGCGTCTACCAGACCATTGATCGCCTTCTCCGCGACGGGCTCATCGCGGTCCGCGGCACCTCTCGCGAGGAGAACCGGCCGGAACGAACGGTGTACGAGCCCACCGATGCGGGCCGCGAGACGCTGCGGCACTGGATGCAGACGATGTTGTCGACGCCGGCGCGCGAGTTTCCCGAGTTCCCGGCCGCGCTCGCCTTCCTGCCGGTGCTTTCCCCCGAACAGGCCGGCGCCGCGCTCCAGGAGCGGGTTTCCCTGCTGGAAGCGCGGTTGTCTGAACTGGACCGCGAACTGGCCGAGGGTGCGACCTTCCTTCCTCGGCTCTTCCTGGTGGAGTCCGAATACGAGCGCGTCCTGGTCAGGGCCGAGCTGGACTATGTCGGGCGGCTCGCCGACGACGTTCGCACCGGCCGGCTCACGTGGGACATCGGCATATGAGCCCCGCGAGCACACCCTTGCCAGCCCCATCAGGCGCCGCCAATACTGGCTACTACCCCGTGGTCCCATCAGTCCCGAGGAGGGCAAGTGAGGATCAAGCCCGCCAGTGCCCGCAGCCGCGCAACCCGAGCGGCCCGGCTGCTCACCGTCGCCGCAGGCGTTCTAGCCGTCATGGCGTTCGCCCAGCCGAGCGCCGGGGCGTCGACCCAGGACTACAGCGACAGCCAACTCTCCGCGGTCAGCGAGGCGGTGCTGCGGTCGGGCGTTGAAGGTGTCGCCTGGTATGTGCACGATGCCTCCAACCGAGTGGTCGTGACCGCCGACAGCACCGTGTCCGGTGCAGAGATTGCCACGGTGAAGAAGGCGGCCGGAGCCAATGCCGGTGCGATTCGAATCGAACGTGCCCGCGGCGTCTTCAAGCCGCTGCTGTCGGCCGGTGACGCCATCTACGGCGGCAACTACCGCTGCTCCCTCGGCTTCAACGTCGTCAGCGGCAGCAGGTACTACTTCCTCACCGCGGGCCACTGCGGCAACCTGGCCGCGACCTGGTACACGAACTCCTCGCACACGACCCTCATCGGCCCGACGATGGGCTCGAGCTTCCCCGGCAACGACTACGCGCTGGTCCGCTACGACAACACCTCGCTCAGCCACCCGGGCGGATACGCGGCCGCCGCCGCCTTCGTCGGCGAGGGAGTCAAGCGGACCGGGTCGACGACCGGCACGCACAGCGGAACGGTGACCGCGCTCGACGTTTCCGTCCGGTACGTGGGCAAGAACGGCGGCGTCGTACGCGGGATGATCCAGACCAACGTGTGCGCGGAGCCGGGCGACTCCGGCGGCCCGCTATACGACGGGACCAAGGCGCTCGGCATCACCTCGGGCGGCAGCGGCGATTGCCGGACCGGTGGCACTACCTTCTTCCAGCCCGTTCTGGAGGCAGCGAGCGCTTATAACGTGACCGTGTATTAGTCTTCGGATTTTCGTACTCGCTCTGCGGCGACGGCGCGGGTCTCCGCATCGAAGTCCAGACCCACTCGGCTCGGTCGATCCGGCCACACCGGGCGACATTCTCGTGGACCTTGACGAGCTGCGGTCGTTATGGCGGAGTCACCTCGTGGTCGCCTCACCGAATGGTTCGGCCACTTTCTCCGCTGATCACCGCGGCGTCACCTTCACATCTGCCATGCCAACCTTTGCCGGTCACCGATGGCCGAGCGATTGATGATCTTGGACTCGCCACGCCGTGAATCCGTACCGTGGAGTCCATGATCTCGCCTGGATCACCAGCCGGCCGCGGTACGGGCTGGGTGGCCTCCCCCGCCGGATGGTGGCGGATCGCCCGCGCCGGGAAGCGCCGCCGATTCTTCGCTTCCGCCCGTTCTCCGCACCCCAAGTGGAGACTCCGATCTTGTCTGCTTGGCCAGTCGATGGGTGGAGGGCAACACCGCACGTGGGTGGCTGATCCGCGCGCCGCGGCCGCCTTCCGGCGCGGAATGTCGGGGGTCCCGGTCACGCGCGGCGGCCATCGGTTGCAATCATTCGCTGCAATACCCGTGCCGTATTACATTTCGCGTCTGCGCCTCGCGGAAGGTGATCTAGATTCGCATGCGGTCGGCGTTGCTGG
>Ga0081539_10001611_pt1 | contig 37114 bp, 28 predicted proteins | sample TabmetS4T2R2_FD_71023 | JGI IMG/M metagenome (GOLD analysis project Ga0081539, IMG submission 71023) | Tabebuia heterophylla rhizosphere microbial communities from the University of Puerto Rico - S4T2R2 | ecosystem: Host-associated > Plants > Roots > Rhizosphere ... | reverse complement strand
CGCTCCAGGCCGCGGCCTAGCTGTAGTTCCTAGGGAGGTTGTTCATCCGGACCTCCTTGGAGGCTGGTGGTTGTCGAGGCCCCAGCACCAAGGAGTTCCGGATGAAGCTTCACGCTAACGCTGCGCTCAGTCTGAAGGGGCGCGAGCGGATGGTTCTGTCGGTCCTTGAGCAGGGCTGGGCGATCACGCAGGCCGCCGAGGCGGCCGGAGTGAGCGCCCGGACGTGCTCGAAGTGGGTTGAGCGCTATCGGGTCGAAGGGCCTGTTGGGCTGCTCGATAGGTCTTCGGCGCCCAAGACGGTGCCCAATCGCACCGACCGGCGCACCGAGGAGTTGCTGGCCGCGTTGCGTCGGTTGCGGTTCACCGGCCCGGAGCTGGCCGACTTGTTGGGCATGCCGCTGTCGACGGTCTCGGCGGTGCTCAAGCGCCTGGGGATGGGCAGGCTTGGCCGGTTGGGCATGGAGCCCGCGGTGCGCTATGAGCGCGCCAGACCGGGCGAGCTGGTGCATGTCGATGTCAAGAAGCTCGGTCGCATCCAGGGCGGCGCGGGCAAGCGCGTGACCGGCGTGACGCGCAACGCCAGCCCGCGCCGGCGCGACGCCGCCGGAGTCGATCGTTGCCTGATCGGATGGGATGCCGTGCACGTAGCCGTCGACGATGCAACTCGTCTGGCCTACGCCGAGGTACTCAGCGACGAGAAGGCCACCACCTCCGTCGCTTTCCTGCAGCGCGCCATCGCGTTCTTCGCCAAGCACGGCATCACCGTGCAGCGCGTGATCACCGACAACGGCGCGCCCTACCTCTCCACCGCGCATGCCGCAGCCTGCCGCGCCCTGGGCATCCGACACCTGCGGACCCGCCCCTATCGCCCCCAGACCAACGGCAAAGCCGAGCGCTTCATCCGCACCATGCTCACCGGCTGGGCCTACGGCGCCATCTACGCCTCAAGCGCAGAACGCACCGCAGCCCTTGACGGCTGGCTCTGGCGCTACAACCATCGTCGCCCACACCAAGCCCTCGGGCGACAGACACCCATCACCCGCCTGAACAACCTCCTCGGGACTTACACCTAGCCGGCATCGCCGCCTCGAGATCACGTGTAGACGACGACGCGGCCCGCCGAGCCGCCGATGCTCGCGCGATACGCCTCGTCGGCGGCGTCGAGCGGGAAGGCCGGGCCGAGCATCGCGCCCAGGTCGAGCCGGCCGGTGCGGACGTCGTCCAGCAGCCCAGGGAGGGCGACGGCGGGATCCTCCGAGCCGTACACGGTGCCCGTGAGCCTCTTCTCGCGGTTGATGAACTCGGCGGGGTCGAGCTCGAGGCGCGCGCCCGCTGGGGGCATCCCCACGAGGACGCACTCGCCGGCCGAGCGGGCGTGCCGGAGGGCCAGCGCGGCGGTCGCGGGCAGGCCGACTGCGTCGAAGGCGACGTCGACACCCTCGCCGACGAGCTCGGCCAGATCGTCGGGATGACCCACCCTGGTCGCGCCCAGGCGACTGGCCAGCTGGAGCCGATCGGCGTTGGTGTCGACGCAGACGATCTCCGCGGCGCCGGCGATCCGCGCGCCCTGCACGACGAACTGGCCGACGCCGCCGGCTCCGACGACAAGGGCCGACTGGTCCGGGCCGAGCGTCGACACGTTGCGCACGGCGCCCACACCGGTCAACGCAGCGCATCCGAGCAGCGCTGCCTCCTCGCTGGGGATCTCGTCGACGAGCGGCAGCGCGGCGTTGGCCGGCACGACGACGTACTCGGCGAGGCAACCGGTGGCCGTCATGCGGTACACCGTCTCGCCGTTGAGCGAGATCCGCGTGGTTCCGTCGAGTGTCGTCCCCGCGGCGATCGCGGCACGCAGCGGCTCGCACGCCGTCGGCCGACCGCGCCGGCATGGTCCGCACTCGCCGCACGACGGCGCCCAGCTGATCACCACGCGATCGCCGGGCGCGAGGTCCGCGACCTCGTCGCCGACGGCGGCGATCGTGCCGACGCCTTCGTGGCCGAGGACCATGGGCACCGGCCGTGGCCACTCGCCTTTGACCACGTGCAGGTCAGAGCCGCACACTCCGATCGCCGCCATCCGGACGAGCACCTCGTCGGCACGCGGCTCCTCCAGGTCGAGATCGACCGTGTCGAGCGGCTGGTCGGAGGCACGGAAGATGACGCCGCGGGCCCGCATGGGATAGACGCTAGTGCAGCGCGCTCAGCGCCGCACCGAGCTCGCGAGCTGAGCCCCCTCGGCCAGCGAGCGCAGCTTGGCCCACTGGATCGACTCGTGCACCCGGTGGATGTACGGGCCCTGCGCGAAGCCGCAGTCGGTGCTGGCCATGACGTTCTCGAAGCCGACCAGCCGCCCGAAGCGCTCCAGGCGCTCGGCCACGAGCTCGGGATGCTCGACGACGTTCGTCGCGTGGCTGATCACGCCGGGCGCGATGACCTTGCCGGCCGGCAGCTCGACGTCCTCCCAGATCCGCCACTCGTGCTCGTGGCGCGGGTTGGCCGCCTCGAACAGGTAGGTGCCGGCGTCGACCTGGAGGACGAGGTCGACGATGTCGCGCAGCGCGACGTCGTTGGTGTGCGGGCCGTTCCAGCTGCCCCAGCAGACGTGGTAGCGCACGCGTTCTGACGGGATGCCCTCGAGCGCGTGGTTGAGCGCGTCGAGGCGCGGCTGGGCCCACGCGCGGTAGTCGTCCATCGTCCCCGGCGGGACGAGCACGTCGTACATGAACGGGATGTAGGCGTCGTCGATCTGCACGTAGAGCCCGGCGTCGACGATCGCCTTGTACTCCTCGCGCAGCGCCTCGGCCACGCCGATGAGCGCCGCCTCCTGCGAGCCGTAGTGCTCGTCGATGAGGCTCGGGAAGCAGCTCGCCGGCGCGACGACCGGCAGGAAGCCCTCCTCGACGCCCGCGGCCTCCATCGCCGCCTTGAGGGCGGCGATGTCGCGCGCGATGACGTCGCCGCCGGTGTAGGTCACCGGCCCCACGCACGCGTAGTCGCCGCCCGGCCCCTCGTACTCCTGCTCCGTGGCGAAGTACTCGGCGTAGAACTCGGGGAAGCGCGTCCAATCGGTCGGCGCGTCGTTGACGCTGGCGAAGTTCGCCTCGCCGGGCGGCGAGGGGCGCAGCTCGATGCCGCCCAGGCGCCGGTACACGTAGTAGTTCCAGGCAGACTTGCCGAACTCGCCGTCGCTGACGACGTCGATGCCGGCGTCGCGCTGGGACTGGACGACCGCCCGCACCGAATCGCGCAGGCAGGCCTCGTAGGCCTCCTCGTCGTAGGGCTCGCCGGCGTCGATCTTGCGCAGGAACGGGATCAGCTCGGCGGGGCGGATCAGGCTCCCGACGTGCGTGGTGCGGATGCGCGCCATCTCTCTCCTGTGGTGGGGGACTGTGCGAGGGTCACGAAGTGGTCGAGGGCGCCGGGGTCCGCGACGGAGCTGCGCCGCAGCGCGGTGGCCGGGTCGGCGCCCATGAAGATCCGCTTGACCGGCACCTCGAGCTTCTTGCCGGTGAGCGTGCGCGGGATCGCCGGGACCTGGACGATCTCGTCGGGCAGGTGGCGCGGCGAGGTCGCCGCGCGGATCGCCTGCAGGATCGTCGTGCGCAGCTCGTCGTCGAGCTCGACGCCCTCGGCGAGCGAGACGAAGAGCGGCATCCAGTAGCCACCGCCCTCCTGCTCGACGCCGACGACCATGCTGTCGACGACCTCCGGCAGCCGCTCGACCGCCGCGTAGATCTCCGCGGTCCCGAGGCGCACGCCGTGGCGGTTGAGCGTGGAATCCGAGCGCCCGAGGATGACCACCGCCCCGTCTTCGGACAGGCTGGCCCAGTCGCCGTGGCGCCACACGCCGGGGAAGTCCTCGAAGTAGCTGGCCCGGTAGCGCTCGCCATCATCGTCGTTCCAGAAGCGGACGGGCATCGAGGGCAGCGGCTCGGTGATCACGAGCTCGCCGACCTCGCCGACCACCGGCTGCCCCGCGTCGTCGAAGACCTCGACGGCCGCTCCCAGGCAGCGGCACTGGATCTCGCCCGCGCGGACCGGCTGCAGCGGGCAGCCGCTGACGAAGGCAGAGCAGACGTCGGTGCCGCCGCTCGTCGAGACCGGCCACACGTGGCCGCCGACCGCATCGGCGATCCAGTGGAAGGTCTCGGGCGGAAGGGGCGAGCCCGTCGAGGCGATTTCGCGCAGCGCGCTCAGGTCGTGGCGCTCGCCCGGGCGCAGGCCCGCCTTCGCGCACGCCGTCAGATAGCCGGCGCTGGTCCCGTGCACGGTCACCCCGGCCCGCGCCGCGACCTCGAACTGCGCGTCGAGCTCGGGGTGGCGCGGGCTGCCGTCGTAGAGGACGACGGTCGCGCCCACGAGCAGCCCGCCGACGAGCCAGTTCCACACCATCCAGTTCGTCGTCGTGTAGAAGGAGAACCGGTCCTCGGGGCGCAGGTCGAAGTGGAACGCGTGGTGGCGGATGTGGTCGAGCAGCTGCCCGCCGTGGCCGTGGACGATGCCCTTCGGCGCGCCGGTCGTCCCCGACGAGAAGAGGACGTACAGCGGGTGATCGAAGGGCAGGGGCTCGAAGCTCGGCTCGGTCGGCTCGCCGGCGAGCGCCTCCCACGGCTCACCTGCGTCCCCGCCGCCGAGGACGACCGTGACCCGCAGCGCGTCGAGCGCGTCGACCAGCGCCGCCACCGCCTCGCGGCGGTCGTGGTCGCGCCCGCCGAAGCGATATCGGTCGGCGGCGATGAGCGCGGCCGGCCGCAGCTGTGCCAGCCGATCGAGCGCCGCCCCTGGTTCGAGATCGGGCGCGCACGACGACCAGATCGCGCCGATGCTCGCGCAGGCCAGGTAGGCGATCACGGCCTCGGGGCAGTTGGGCAGGTAGCCGGCGACGACGTCGCCGCGACCGACCCCGCGGTCCCGCAGCTGGCGCGCGACGCCGCCAACGAGTCCGCGCAGCTCGCGCCAGCCGATCTCCCGCGGCGCGCCCTCCTCGCCGATGGCCACGAGCGCGGGCCGGTCGCCGTCGCCGTGGCGCAGTGCGTGCTCGGCGTAGTTGATCCGCGCGCCCGGGAACCAGCGCGCGCCCGGCATCGTCCGCTCGGCCAGCACCGTCTCGTACGGCGCGTGCGAGCGGATGTCGAACCACGCCCAGACCGACTCCCAGAACGCCTCGAGCTCGGCGACCGACCACGCGCGCAGCTCCTCGTAGCCGTCGCCCTCGCGGCCGAGCCAGCGCATGTACCGCGCGAGGTTCGTCTCGGCGTCGGGCGGCGTCCAGACGATCGGCGCCCGGCTCATGCCCCCGTCAGCTCGCGGCGGACGATCTCGGCCCCGGCGGTCAGGGAGGCGAGCTTCGCCCGCGCGACCGTGCGCGGCAGCTGCTTCATCCCGCAGTCGGTGGTGAGCGTGACCCGCTCGGCAGGGACCACCTCCAGCACCGCGCGCACCCGCTCGGCCACCTGCTCGGGCTGCTCGACCTCGAGGTCGCGCACGTCGATCACGCCGGCGTGGACGCGCTTGTCGGCGGGCAGGTCGCGCAGGACTCCTACATCGGACATGTCGCGGCAGGCGAAGTCCAGCACGAACGCGTCGACGTCGACGTCGAAGTAGTGCGGGAGCACGCCGCCGTAGCCGCCGCGCGTCAGCCCCTCGGCGCGCGAGCCCCAGGCGTTGCCCAGGCAGAAGTGCCAGCAGCGCTCGACCGTCTCGGGCAGCCCGGAGAAGAGGCGGTCGACCGTCGAGGTCACCCATTCGAAGTCGCGGTCGGCGCGCGTGACGTTGGGCACCCAGGCGCCGAGGTCCTCGAGCTGGACGTGCCGGCAGCCGGCGGCGACGAGGTCCTCGATCTCGCTGCGGAAGACGTCGGCCAGCGCCGCTGACAGGTCGAAGCGGTTCTTGATCGGCCCGTCCTCGAAGTGGGCCATCGTCGACAGCTGCAGCGGGCCGGCGCCGACGCACGCCTTGACCGGGCGGTGCGCGACCCCGGCGGCGATCTCGTAGAGGTCGGCGAGGTGCACGCGCGCGTGCTCGATCGGGCCGCGAACGGCGACGCCGCCGGACTCGTCGAGCGTGAAGGCGTCCTTGCCCGCGGTCTTCGATCGCGCCGGATGCTCGAGCTTCTCGCGCCCGAAGCCGTCGATGCGCTCGAACCAGTACCAGAAGAACGAGCCGATGCCCATGGCGTAGTCGTCGAACCACATCTGGCCGTCGGTGACGAGGTCCAGGCCCGCGCTCTCCTGCTCGCCGACGACGGTGCGGACCGCGTCGCGGAAGGCCTCCTCGTGGTGCAGCGACTTGAACGCCTCGCGCACGTCGCGCCCGTCCAGCTGGTAGGTGAACCACGAGGGGCGCGGGTACGCGCCGACCATGGTCGTGGGGAGCAGCTCGGGCAGTGCGCCTCCTACGTTCGGAACCTTGACACCCTCCTGAGGAATGTGCAAATTACCTCAGAAGCCCGGGAGGCGCGGAAAGCGACCGCGCCGCGAAGGGGCGGAGGAGGAGAGGGCCATGCGCTGGGTCAGCACCATCAACGGAGCGCGAACGATCGCGCTCGCAGTTCTGATCGCCGCGGTGGGCGCGCTCGCGGCGTGCGGAAGCAGCAACGACAACGGCGGAAGCAGCGCCACGAGCGCGGCGAGCACCGGCGCGGCCGCGCCGAAGCAGACCACCACGACCGGTGGTGCCGGCGGTGCCGGCGCGAAGTCGGTCACCGACTACCAGGCCTACGTCGGCGGCAAGCCCGGCAAGGCCGACTCGAGCAAGTCGCCGGTCTACATCGGCTGGGTCAATCAGCAGGGCGGCCAGCAGGAGATCGGCGGAGCGGCCACCGACGGCGCCGACCTCGCGGTCAAGCTCGTCAACGAGCAGCTCGGCGGGATCGACGGCCACCCGGTCGCGCTGAAGAAGTGCTTCATCAAAAACGCCGAGGAAGAGGGCACGACCTGCGGCCAGAAGCTGGGCAACGACAAGTCGGTCAGCGCGATCGTCCTCGGCGGCATCGCGATCGGCATCCAGCCGTTCTACTCGACCATCGGCGGGCGCAAGACGGTCGTCGTCGGCGTCGCCGCGACCCCGATCGACACCGTCCAGAAGAACTCGATCGTGCTCTTCGGTGACGCCACCCACGTGCTTGCGCCGTTCGGCACCTACGCGCGCGACGTCCTGCACGCGAAGTCGGCGGCGATCGTCTACCCGACCATCGCCGGCATCACGACGGGCGCCGCGGCGCTCGCCAAGGGCCTCACCGACGCCGGCGTCAAGGTCAAGAAGGTCGGCTACGCGGCCTCGCAGACCGACCTCATCGGCCCGCTGACCGCGGCCGGCGCCCAGACCGCCGACATCGTGATCCCGTACAGCGACGCGTCGGGCTGCGTCAACCAGGCCAAGGGCCTCAAGCAGCTGGGGATCACCGACACCAAGAAGATCGTCACCGCGCCGCTGTGCCTGAACCCGCTGGTGCAGAAGGGCCTGGGCGGCGACTACCCGCACTGGACGTACGCGATCGCCTCTTCGCTGTATGGCGACAAGACCGATCCGGGGATGCCGGCCTACATGAAGGTCACCCAGCAGTATGGCGTCAAGACCGCGCCGGACCCGTGGGTCATCGTCTCCTTCGGGACGATGCTGACCACGATCAAGGCGATCAACGAGGCCGGGGCGACCGCGAGCTCGAGCGCCGTGCTCGACAAGCTCAAGGCGTTCAAGGGCCCGGTGGCGCTCGGCGCTCCGGAGCTGGCCTGCGGCAAGTACGCCAACGCTCCGGCGGTGTGCAACGATCGCGCGCAGTTCTTCACCTACGAAGGCGGCAACAACTTCGTCAGGGCGGCGCCCTGGCTGCAGTCGCCGACGCCCGGCGGATAGAGGACTAGAGGGCGCCCCGGCACCAGCTCAGGTATGCAACAGGTTCTGCTGTTCGTCCTCCTCGGGCTGGGGTCCGGGGCGCTGATCGCCTGCATCGCCCTGGCGGTGGTGCTCGCGTACCGCGGTGCCGGGATCATCAACCTGGCCAGCGGCGCGATGGCGATGCTGGCCGGCTACGCGTTCTGGTCGCTGACAAGCGGCCAGTATGGCGGCGTCGAGTTCGCGACGGGGCCGGCGCTCGTGCTGACGTTCTTCATCACGCTGATCATCGGCGTGCTCGTGCACCTCATCGCCTACCGGCCGCTGCGCAACGCCGCGCCGCTGGCCAAGCTCGTCGCGTCGCTGGGCGTGCTGCTGGTGGCGCAGGCGTCGATGGTGCTGGCGTTCGGGGTCACGCAGAAGCCGCAGAAGTCGGTGCTGCCGTCGGACACGGTGCACGTGTTCGGCACGACGGTCCCGGTCGACCGCTTCATCCTGGCCGGGATCGTCGTGGTGATGGCGGCGGCGCTCGCCGTGGCCTACCGCTTCACGCGGTTCGGCCTCGCGACCCGGGCAGCGGCGGAGAACGAGGCCTCGGCGCTTCTCGCGGGGCTGTCGGCCAGCCGCATCTCGCTGGCCAACACCGTGCTGGCCACGATGGTGGCCGGCACCCTGGGCGTGCTGGCCGCCTCGGTCACGCAGCTGGACGCGATCTCGCTGCCGCTGCTCGTGGTGCCTGCCCTGGCCGCGGCGCTGCTCGCCCGGCTGACCTCGTTCGCGATCGCCTGCGCGGCCGGCCTGGGGATCGGGATCATCAACTCGCTGGTCGACTACTTCTCGACCAAGAGCTGGTTCCCGACCGATCACGGCGTCCCGCTCCCGGGCGTCAAGGAGCTCATCGCGTTCCTGCTCATCGTGCTGGCCATGTTCCTGCGCGGGGCGGCGCTCCCGTCGCGCGGGGAGCTCGTCGAGAAGCGGCTGCCCGCGGTGCCCCGCCCCGGGCGCGTGGCCGCGCCCGCGATCGCGCTGTCCGTGGTGTGCGCGGCGGCGCTCGTCGTGCTGCCCTTCGACTTCCGCCAGGCGCTGATCAACTCGTTGATCGGCACGATCATGGCGCTGTCGCTCGTCGTCGTCACCGGCTACGTGGGGCAGATCTCGGTCGTCCAGCTCAGCCTCGCCGGCGTCGCCGGGTTCACGGTCTCCCACATGGCGGTCGACGCCGGGATCGGCTTCCCGCTCGCTCCGCTGGCGGGCATGGCGGCCGCGGTCGTCCTCGGCGAGCTCACCGCGGTGTCCGCGCTGCGCGTGCGCGGCGTGAGCCTCGCCGTGGTCACGCTCGGCGCCGCCGTGGCCATCTCGGAGTTCGGGTTCGTCAACAGCACGTGGGGCGGGGGCGACACCGGCTCGCCGGTGCGCGAGCCGCATCTGCTCGGCCTCGACCTCGGCCCGCACGCCCCCTTCCGCGGGCTCGATGGCGGGCTCCCGAGCCCGGTCTTCGGGTGGGTCGTGCTCGCGGTCACCGTCGCCATGTGCCTGCTCGTGGCGGCGATCAGGCGCAGCGGCATCGGCATGCAGATGCTCGCCGTGCGCTCGAACGAGCGCGCCGCCGCGGCCGCGGGCACCGACGTGCGCGCGGTCAAGCTGACCGCCTTCGCGATCAGCGCCTTCATCGCCGGCGTGGCGGGCACGCTCTACGCCTACAACTTCGGCTCGGTGAGCGACGCCCGCTTCGACGCGCTCACCGCGCTGAGCCTCATCGCCTTCGCCTACGCCGGCGGCGTGACCCTCGTCTCGGGCGCGCTGTTCGCCGGCCTCGTCTCGACCGAGGCGCTGCTCCCGCACGCGTTCGACAAGTGGCTGGGCATCTCGGGCAACTGGTTCCTGCTCTTCGGCGGCGTGATCCTGATCTTCACGCTGATCCAGCATCCGGAGGGCATCGCGGGCGCCCTGAACAAGCGGCTGCGCAAGGGGCCGAAGCTCCCCTCGCGCACCGCGCCCTCGCTGGGGTCCCAGCACGGCGCGCCGAGCCCGGCGGTGGGAGAGCGTTGAGCGACATCCTCCAGGCGCGCGGGGTCTCGGTCCACTACGGCGGTGTCCGGGCGCTGTCCGACGTGGACCTCGACGTTCGCGAGGGCGAGCTCGTGGGCCTCATCGGCCCCAACGGCGCGGGCAAGACGACCTTCGTCGATGCGCTGACCGGCTTCGTGCGCTACGGCGGCACGGTCACGCTCGACGGCGCCGACCTCGCGGGGCTGCCGCCGCACCAGCGCGCGCGCCGGGGGCTGGCGCGCACGTGGCAGAGCATCGAGCTCTTCGACGATCTGACCGTGTGGGAGAACCTGGCGGTGGGCTCGGGCAGGTCCTCGCTGTGGACGCTGGCCAAGGAGCTCATCCGCCCGGCGGCGGCCGGCGCCGACGAGATCCAGCGGGCGCTCGACCTCGTCGAGCTGGGCTGGGCCGCCGAGCTCATGCCCGACGAGCTCTCGCAGGGCCAGCGCAAGCTGGTCGGCGTGGCCCGCGCGATCGCGCCCGGCCCGCGGCTGCTGCTCCTCGACGAGCCGGCCGCCGGCCTCGACACGAGCGAGAGCGAGGAGCTCGGCCGCCGGCTGCGCGCCCTGGCCCACGAGGGCTCCTCGATGCTGCTCATCGACCACGACATGGGCCTGGTGCTAGGCGTCTGCGACCGCATCGTCGTGCTCGAGTTCGGCAAGGTCATAGCGTCGGGCACTCCCGACGAGGTCCGCCGCGACCGCCGCGTGGTCGAGGCCTACCTGGGCAGCGCCGGTGCCGAGCGGGTGGCGGAGCAGCTGTGACTGCGAGCGACCACGATCACGGCAGAGCGGCCGCTTCGGACGAGTTGCGGCGCGCTGGTGGTGACACGGTCCTCAGCGTCGAGCAGCTGGCCGCCGGCTACGACGGCGCCCCGGTCGTCCGCGACCTCGACCTCACCGTCGCTGCCGGCGAGGTCGTCGCGCTGCTTGGACCCAACGGCGCGGGCAAGACGACCACCCTGAGGGCGATCTCGGGCATCGTCCACCCGCTGCGCGGGCGGATCCTCTACGCCGGCTCCGACACGCGCGGCGTCGCGCCCGAGCGCCTCACGCGCCAGGGTCTCGCCCACGTTCCCGAGGGCCGCGGCCTCTTCTTCGGCCTCACCGTCGCCGAGCACTTCCGCCTCGGCTACCGCGGCGAGCGGCTCGACCCTGACCAGGCCTACGAGTACTTCCCGGCCCTCGGCGAGCTGCGCAACCGCCCCGTGGGGCTGCTCTCCGGCGGCGAGCAGCAGATGCTCGCGGTGGCCCGCGCGCTCGTGCGCCGCCCCCGTCTGCTCTTGCTCGACGAGCTCAGCCTCGGCTTGGCGCCGGTCATCGTCGAGCGCCTGCTGCCGGTGGTCCGCAGCTACGCCAGCGAGAGCGGCTGCGCGGTGCTCCTCGTCGAGCAGCACGTCCAGCTCGCGCTGCAGATCGCCGATCGCGGCTACGTGCTCTCCCACGGCGAGGTCGTCCTGCACCGCACCGCGCAGGAGCTGCGCGCCGACGAGCAGCTGCTCGTCGCCAGCTACCTCGGCGAGCAGGCGACGGCCTAGCTCCAGACCTCTTCGGCGGTCTCGACGATCAGCCGCAGCTTGGCCCACTGCTGCTCGTGGGTCAGCGCGTTGCCCTCGACGGTCGAGGAGAAGCCGCACTGGCCCGACAGGCACAGCTGGTCGACGTCGACGTACCTGGAAGCCTCCTCGATGCGGCGCTTGAGGTCATCCTTGGATTCGAGGTCGCCGCGCTTGGTCGTCACCAGGCCGAGGACGACGACCTTGCCGGGCGGCAGGAAGCGCAGCGGCTCGAAGCCGCCCGAGCGCGCGTCGTCGTACTCGAGGAACAGGCCGTCGACGCCGAGGTCGTTGAAGAGCGCCTCGGCGACGTAGTCGTAGCCACCCTGCGCCACCCACGAGGACTGGAAGTTGCCGCGGCACAGGTGCGCGGTGACCGTCATCCCCTCGGGGCGGCTCTCGAGCGCCTCGTTGATGTGGCGGATGTAGTCCTCGTGCAGGTGCTCGGGGTCGCCGCCCATCCGGGTGACGAAGTCGCGCTGCGCGGGATCGTTGAGGTAGGCGAGGCTGGTGTCGTCGAACTGCAGGTAGGTGCAGCCGAGCTCGCCGAGCGCGCGCACCTCGTCGGCGTAGGCAGTGGTGACGTCGCTCCAGAACGCGTCGAGGTCGGGGTAGACGGTCTCGTCGATCGCGGCGCGCCCGCCGCGGTAGTGGAGCATGCTCGGCGAGGGGATCGTGAGCTTCGGCGTCGCCGTCGTGACGCACTCCTGCAAGAACGCGAAGTGGTCGGCGAAGATCGGCTCCTTCAAGGTCACCCGACCCGAGACGCGCATCGCGGTCGGGTTCCACTCGATCGTCCCGTCGTCGTTGTGGAACTGCACGGTGATCCGCTCGTCGGCGTGGCTGATGCCGCCGAGCGAGTCGATGAAGTCCATGTGCCAGGTCGTGCGCCGGAACTCGCCGTCGGTGGCCGAGCGCAGCCCGACCTCCTCCTGCTGACGCACGACCTCGCGGATCGCCTCGTCCTCCACGGCCCGCAGCTCCTCGGCGGTCAGCCGGCCCGCCGCGTGCTCCGCGCGCGCCTCGGTGAGGCGCGCGGGACGCAGCAGCGAGCCGACGTGATCGGCGCGATACGGGGGCGTCGTCCTCGCCGTCAAGAGCTGCTCACGGACACCTCGTCCCAGAACACGTCGGGGTTGACGACGACGGCCGGCATCGCGGTGGTCAGGCCCGGACCGGAGACGCCCTTCAGCGCGACGTTGGCCGGCGCGAAGGCGAAGTAGAACGGGCCGTAGGCCTGGTCGGAGACGTACTTGGCGATGTTGTCGTACTGCTGCTTGCGCTGGTCCTGGTCGAGCGTGCCCGCGGCCTGGCCGAGCATGCCGTCGAGCTTCTTGTCCTTGATGCCGCTGAACGGCGACTGCGAGGCCATGCGGAAGGCCACGCCGACGCCCTGCGCCGGGTCGTAGGAGCCCGCCGTCTGCAGCATCGCCTGCCACTTCTTGGACTGGAAGGCCTGGATGAGGCCGGTGAGGTCGTAGGAGCTGATCGTGACCTTGATCCCCGCCTGCTGCCATTGGCTCTGCAGCGCCTGGATCGTCTGCTTGGCCACCAGGACGTTGATCGTGCCGAGCTTGACCGTCAGCCCGCCGAGCTCCTTGACCAGCGCCTTGGCCTTCTCCAGGTCGTAGGTCTTGTAGCCGGGCACCTTCGGCTCGTAGAAGAGACCACCCGGGCCGGTGAAGCCCTGGGTGTTCTCGTACATGTTGTCGAAGATGTGCGAGCGGATCGCCTCGGAGTCCGAGGCGTAGTAGATGGCCTCCCGCGCCTTGATGTTGTCGAACGGCGGGATCGTCGTGTTCAGCTGCATGAAGTACGGCGAGGTCGACAGCTGCTGGGTGACCTTGAGCTTGTCGTTCTTCGATGCCTGCTGGACGAGCTTGGGCGTCGACATCCCCTCGTAGGCCTGCGCCTGGCCGGCGAGCATCGCCTGGTAGGCGGCCTGGTCGCCGCCGATCGACTTGAAGGTCAGCTTGTCCAGGAGCGGCTTGCCGGTCTTCCAGTAGGTGGGGTTGCGCTCGAGGACGAGCTCGGAGCTGAGCTTGTTGCTGACGACCTTGAACGGGCCGGCGCCGACCGGGGTGATCCGGAACCTGCGCTCGCCGAGCTTCTTCAGCGCGGTGGGCGAGGCGGTCCAGTTGGCGTTGGAGTCGATGAACGAGGCGGTGATCGCCGCGTAGGGCGCGGTGAAGTTCAGCACCACGGTGTCGGTGCCCTGGGCGCTGACCGACTTCACCGGCCAGGTCGGGCGGCAGGTGCACGTCGACTTCAGGTCGCGCTTGATGTTGAAGACGACCGCGTCGGCGTCGAAGGGCGTGCCGTCGGAGAACTTCACACCCTGGCGGAGGGTCAGCTTCACCGTCTTGCCGCCGTTCTCGAACTTGTAGCCACTCACGAGCTCGGGGACGATCTCGCCCTTCTCGTTGAGCTTGAACAGCTGGCCGTAGATCGAGTTCATGTACGGCTGGTTGGCGGCGCCGTTGGTGTTCGTCGCGGGATCGAGGCCCGCCGGCCATGCGCCGGCGAAGGCGCTGTCCTCCAGGACGGTCAGCGAACCGCCCTTCTTCGGCGTGCCCGCCGCGGTCGTGCTCGAGCCGCCGCTGGGCGACGAGCTGCTGTTCGTGCTCTTGCTGCCGCACGCCGCGAGGGCGACCGCGCCGGCTGCGATGCAGATCGCGACGACGTACCTGACCAGATGAGTGCGCACGGTGCCTCCTCCACTCCGCGGACCCTGGCCCGAGTCATAGCGCACCCACCAAGAGTGTGCAAATTGTCAGGCCATATTCGGCGCCCTTATTGGACCCGGCTGGCAGCGTAGCGCGCGATCGGCGTTTGCGCACGCATGTGCGCTGTGCGAACGAACACGATCGTGGGTCCGGTGCGCTACTCGGTGCGGGCAGCGGCGGGCGCGGACTCGCGCACGATGCGCGCGCCGGCGACGAGCGACTCGAGCTTCGCGAACGCGGCGTCGCGCGGCAGGTACTTCATCCCACAGTCGGGCGCGGCGATCAGCTCGCCGACGTCCTTGTAGGGCAGTGCGCGGCGGATGCGGTCGGCCACCGTCTCGGGGGTCTCGACCTCGGACGTGTTCAGCGCCAGCGAGCCCAGGATGATCGTCTTGCCGGGCAGCTGCTCGAGCACCGAGACGTCGACGTTGGCCTGCGCGGTCTCGATCGAGATCTGGTCGACGGGGCTCGCGGCCAGCTCCGCGAGGAACTCGTAGGCCGGCGGGTGGTCGGGCACGAAGGCCGGATAGCCGAAGCAGATGTGCAGCGCCGTCGTGCCCTCGACGCCGTCGAGCGCGCGCTCGAGCGTCGGGATCGCGTAGCGGCGCGCCTGCTCGGGGCGCGCCTCCATCCACGGCTCGTCGAGCTGGACGATGTCGGCGCCGGCGGCGAAGAGGTCGAGGATCTCCTCGCGCACGGCCTCGGCATAGGCCAGCGCGACCTCCTCCTCGTGCTCGTAGAAGTCGTTCTGCGCCTGCTGGGCCATCGTGAACGGCCCTGGCACCGTCATCTTCGTCAGCCGATCGGTGTTGGCCCGCAGGAACTCCATGTCGCGGACCTGGACCTGCTCGCGGCGCTGGATCGGCCCGACGATGCGCGGCACCGGCACCGTCCCGCCGCGGCGGTCGCGCGTGCTGCCGGGGTTGTCGAGGTCGACGCCGGCAAGCGCGGTGGCGAAGCGGTTGGAGTAGCTCTCGCGACGCATCTCGCCGTCGGTGACGATGTCAAGGCCCGCGCGCTCCTGGTCGCGGATCGCCAGCAGCACCGCGTCGTCCTGGGCCTCCTCGAGGTACTTCGGGTCGACGCGCCACAGATCCAGCGCGCGGACCCGCGCCGGCTGGTGGTGGTGCAGGGCGTCGCGGTCGATGAGCCACGGGGGCTGGGGATAGGACCCCACCAGGCTGGTGGGCAGAACGGTCACGTCACTCCTCTCGGCCGGCAAGTCGCGTCGCGACGTGCTCGACGGTGTTCTCGAGGTGCTCCCGCGTGGCGGCGGCCGCCTCGTCGGGGTCGCGGGCCACGCACGCCGCGAGGATACGACGGTGCTCCGCGTCCAGGCGCTTGACCGGGAAGTCCGCGGCCGCGCGGTAGATGTGCAGGTAGGCGCTCGAGGCGTCGCGCAGCGCGGCGATCATCTCGACCAGGCGCGGGCGCCCGCAGTGCTCGTAGAGCTGGTTGTGGAAGCGCTGGTTGAGCTCGATGTAGCGCCCCGCCGCCGGGCCGTTGCGCATCTCCCGCAGGAACGCCTCCAGCGGCTTGGCCCACGCCTTCTCGAAGCGCTCGGCCGTGCGCGCCGCCGCCAGCGCCTCGAGCGCCGCGCGGATCTCGTAGTGCTCGCGCAGGTCCTGCACGGTGGGCAGGAAGACGACCGCCCCGCGCTGGGGGTGCAGCCGCACGAGCCCCTCGCGCTGCAGGGCGGCCAGCGCCTCGCGCACCGGCGTCGTGCTCACGTCGAAGCGGCGCGCGATCTCGACCTGACGCAGCTTCGTGCCGGCCGGCAGCTCGCCTGCCACGATCTGCGCGCGCAGCCGCTCGGCGACGAGACCGGCGACGGTCCGGGGCGAGTCGAGCGTGTCGGCGGAAGCGGTCATCGGATGGGGAAGCTTGACAACCAGATGGTCGAATGTGCAAATTTCTCTCTGGATCAGGTCGGCGACCTGTCACGCTCGTCTGGCCAGAGCAGCCCTAGGAGGAGCAGACGATGAAGCCACTCGGCGGACCGCATCACTTCACCGGCGTCACGGCCGACGTCCAGACCAACGTGGACTTCTGGTGCCGGGTCATGGGCCTGCGCTTCGTGAAGAACACGCTCAACTACGAGACCACCTTCCGCTACCACACCTACTTCGGCGACGAGGACGGCAACCCCGGCAGCGTCGTGACCTTCCTCGAGTTCGAGGAGGCGCCGCGCGGCCAGCCCGGGCGCGGTGACATCCAGCGCCTCGTCCTGCGGGTCGGCTCCTACGACTCGCTCGAGTACTGGATGGACCGCTTCATCGCCAACGACGTCTTCAGCGAGCTGCTGCGCCTCGACCCCACTCAGCCGCAGAGCATCGTCTTCCACGATCCGGAGGGCCATGAGGTCGAGCTCATGGTCTCCGACGCGCCGGACAAGCCGCTCACCGCGGAGGCCGACGACATCCCCGCCGAGCACCGCATCCGCGGCATCGAGGGCGCGCGCTCGTTCACGACGATCGAGGAGATGCTGCCCTGGGCGGAGTTCATGGGCTTCCGCCGCGACGGCGACCACCTCGTCTTCGAGGGCACCGAGCGCACGGGGCGCTGGTGGTTCAGCCCGCCGCCCGACCGGCCCAGCAACGACGGCCACGTCGGCGTGTGGCACCACATCGCCTACGACGCCGGGTCGCAGGAGGAGCTGCAGGCCGCGCGCGACGAGGCCGCCGGCGGCCCGCTGCCGTGGACGGCGGTGTTCGACCACTACTTCTTCGACTCCTGCTACACGATGTCGTCGGGCGGGCGCATGGAGATGTGCACGACCGGGCCGGGGTTTCTGATCGACGAGGCCTATGAGGACCTCGGCAACCGCCTGTGCCTGTCGCCGCGGGTCGAGCCGCTGCGCGCCAAGCTCGAGCGTGAGCGGCCGCTCATCACCAACCCGCGGCCGCGCACGAAGGCGAGCACGAAGAAGCGCAAGCGCGCCGCGGAGGCCGCCGCGTCCAACGGGGCTCCCGCCGAGCCCGCGAAGGTCTCCTAGGCCGGCGGCGCCCACAGGGTCATGGACGCCATCGACCTCATCGGTCGCATCCTCTTCGCGCTCCTGTTCCTCGACAATGGCTGGGCGCACGTGGCCAATCGCGCGCAGATGGTGCCGTTCGGTGCCTCGCTCGGCGCACCCGCGGCCCACCTCAGCGTGCCGTTCACCGGCCTGATGATGCTGGTCGGCGGCGTGCTGATCATCCTCGGCGTGTGGGCCGACCTCGGCGCGCTGCTGCTCGTCCTCTTCCTGCCCGCGGCCGGCTACCTCGGCCACGCCTACTGGCGCGAGGAGGACCCGATGATGCGGGCCGCCCAGAAGGCGCAGTTCTGGAAGAACATCGCGCTGATGGGCGCGGCGCTGTTCTTCCTGTACGCCTTCTACGAGTTCGGCGATCAGATCGCGCTCACGGTCGGCAACAGCCCGTCGCTGTTCGCCTGATGCGCCTGGCGACCTACGACCGCGCCGGGCAGTGGGCGGCGGCCGTGGCCGCCGACGGGCGGCTCGTCGACGCCGCCGCCGCGGCGCGCCGGGCCGGGCTCGAGGCCGGGCCGTGGGACAGCGTGCGCGGCATCCTCGGCCAGCCGGCCGAACGGCTCGTCGCGCTCGGCGACGGCGCCGCGGCGCTGGCGCAGGACGGCGACGCCGAGGCGGTCGTCGATGCGGGCTCGGCGCGGCTGGGCCCGCCGGTGCCCGACCCGCAGAAGATCCTCTGCGTCGGCCTGAACTACCGCGCCCACGCGGCGGAGGCGAGCCTCGACGAGCCGCCCGTGCCGCTGGTCTTCGCGAAGTTCCCCAACGTGCTGATCGGCTCGGGCGCGGCGATCGAGCTGCCGGCCGGCAACGGCGACAAGGTCGACTACGAGGGCGAGATCGCGGTGGTGATCGGCCGCCCGACCTATCGCGTTGCCGAGGACGAGGCGCTCGGCGCGATCGCCGGCTGGATGCCGTTCAACGACGTCAGCGCGCGCGACCTGCAGACGCAGACCTCGCAGTGGACGGTGGGCAAGTCGCCCGACACCTTCGGGCCGTGTGGACCGTCGCTCGTGCTCGAGAACCCGTGGCTCGACGGCGGCCTGGAGATCGAGACGCGCGTCAACGGCGAGCAGGTCCAGCACGCCCACACCGACCAGATGATCTTCTCGGCCGCGCGCCTGATCGCCTTCCTGAGCCAGACCATGACGCTCGTGCCCGGCGACCTCATCGTCACCGGCACGCCCGAGGGCGTGGGCGCCCACCGCGACCCGCCGCGCTTCCTGCGCGAGGGCGACGTGGTCGAGGTGCGCGTCAACGAGGAGCGGCTGACCAACCCGGTCCGGCGGCGCTGAGCGTCAGCGGTCGCCGCGATCACGTGCGCGAGCGCGCACGGGACGCCGGCGGTGAAGTCGATCGCCGGCTCCGCATGCGTTCCTGCATGCCCGCGCGCGCATCGCTTCACAAACCGCGCGTCTTGCGCAACATCTTCGCCGGCGCGCTGGAGGGTGGGCCTTCTAAGTGACGCTATACGGCACCTAAGAGAGCCCACCCCTCAGGAGCCCACACGAGGCTGTTGCGAAACACGCACGCCGCGCGCAGCGACCGCGCAAACGGGCGGCGCGTGCCGCGACAGCGACCGCGAATCGGGCCGCGCGCGGCGACAGCGACCGCAAACGGGCCGCGCCTGCCGCGCCAGCGACCGCGAACCGGGCCGCGCGCGGCGACAGCGACCGCGAACCGGGCCGCGCGTGCCGCGACAGCGACCGCAAGCGGGCCGCCGCGCGGCCACGGCGACCCGCCAACGCCCGGGCCACCGCGGACTCCTTCTCCTCATTGCCCTGCTCGCGGCCAGCCGCCAGCGCATGCGGAAAGCGGCCGCGCCGCGAGCGGCGACGAGCGGCGACGAGCGCCCGCGAGCGCAAGCCCTCGCCCCAGCGTCAGCCACCGCGCCGCGCCGGCCCCACTGCCCGAACCTCCAGCACGATCGCCTCATGTGGTCGGACGCGGCGGATGCGGATCGTCGCCGCGCCGTCGCGCACGCCGACCCGCTCGCGTGCTCGTGTGCTCGGCGCGCGGACCGAGCGGGCGCCGACGTCGGGGAGCGCCCTCACCGCCACCGCGAGGCGGTGCGCGCTGCCGACGCACGGCAGGCCGCGCAGCCCCGCCACTCGGACGGTCCACCCCGACGTCCTCTGGCTGCGCCCGCCGGAGCCGAGCAGGACGGTCGCGCTCCCATCTGCGGTCGAGCACGCGCTCGCCAGGGCATACAGCGAGCCCGACGTGCTCGTCGTGCGCACGCGGCCCGCGACGCCGTCGGCGTACAGCCGCGTCACCCACCATGACGCCGTCGTGCGGATGCTGCCGCTCGGCGTGAGCAGCCCGTCGAGCGTGTCGTCGTTGCAGCCGTTGGACGGCGGCGCCAGCGGGAAGCAGCCGCGCGCCGCGCCGCCCGCCCCGCCGCGCTCCAGCGCCGCGAAGTAGGCGACGAGCTCGCCGGGGCGGCGCTGGTCGTCGCGGCTGACCATCTCGTTGACGATCAGCGAACCGATGTGCAGCGGCCGGTAGCGCGGCGCCTCGACGAACTCGCGGCGCGCCTCGCGCAGGTGGTCGGCGATCGAGCCGATCGGCTGGCGCGCGCTGGGGAACTCGTGCCACGTGAGCGCGTCGATGCGGCAGCCCAGCGGCAGGCAGGCGTCGAGGAAGCGCCGCAGCCAGCCCACGTCGTAGTAGGCGAGGCTCGGGCCGACGACGATCGCCCGCGCGCCGAGCTGCGCGCGCAGCTCGCGCTCGGCGATCGCGAACGTCGACGCGAGCTGCTCGGGCGTGCCGTTCCAGAAGCCCGCGTTGTCGGGCTCGTTCCACACGTCCCAGACGACGGTGGCGGTGCCGGCCTTGCGCGCGGCGGCGGCGGCGAACTTCGCCCACCGCTTCGTCTTGACGTACGGCGCGCCGTGGCTGTGCCAGTTGGTTCCCGGATAGCCCCACGCGTCGCTCAGCACCACCATCGGCGTCGCGCCCGCGCCGACCGCGCGGCCGAACGCCACCGTCTGCGGGATGCCGCGCCACAGCGCGGGCCGCAGCGGGTCGATGAGGGCATCTGCGGGCGACGTCTTGGCGACGCCGTGCAGCAGGCCGACCATCGACGGCTGGCGCTGGACCGGGCGGGCGAAGTCGACGGTCGCGCGCGGCGGCTCGGCGCCACGGCTCGCCGGGACGCAGAGCAGCAGGGAGAGCAGGCCGAGGGCGGCGGCGCGAGCGGGCGCGGAGATCAGCATCGCGGGCGACCAACACCCGATCGCCGCACGCGCTGCTTCGATTCACGCGAATCTCATCGAGCTCTCACGCAGATGCTTGCGGCGCGTCTACGAGATGATCCGCGAAGGTGCGCGCATCGCTCTTCATCACCTGCCTGGCCGACACCCTGTTCCCGCAGACCGGGCGGGCGACCGTCGCGGTGCTCGAGCGGATGGGGGTCGAGGTCGACTTCCCGGTCGAGCAGACGTGCTGCGGGCAGATGCACGCGAACACCGGGTACGGGCACGAGGTGGTCGGGCTGGTGGCGCGGTTCGTGCGCGTGTTCGGCGAGGCCGAGGTCGTGGTGACGCCGAGCGGATCATGTGCGGCGATGGTGCGCGAGGGCTACGAGCGGCTGGCCATGGAGGCGGGCGACGAGACGTTGGCGGCTGAGGTCCGGGAGCTGGCGCCGAGGGTCTTCGAGCTGAGCGAGCTCCTGGTGCGGCGCCTGGGCGTCGAGGACGTGGGCGCCTCGTTCCATCACCGCGTCACCTATCACCCGACCTGCCATTCGCTGCGGCTGCTGGGAGTCGGCGATGCGCCGCTTGCGCTGCTGCGGGCGGTGCGCGGGATCGATCTGGTCGAGCTGCCCGAGGCCGAGCAGTGCTGCGGGTTCGGCGGGACGTTCGCGGTCAAGAACGCGGACACCTCGACCGCGATGCTGACCGACAAGCTGCGGCGGATCCTCGACACGCGCGCCGACGTGTGCACGGCAGCCGACAGCTCGTGCCTGATGCACATCGGCGGCGGGCTTGCGCGGTCGCGGGCGGGGGTGCGCGTGATGCACCTGGCCGAGATCCTGGCCAGCGAGGACGGATGAAGGGCGGGTTCCCGCAGGCGGCGCGCGCGTCGCTGGCCGACAGCCAGCTGCGGCGCAACCTCGGCCACGCGACGTCGACGATCCGGGCCAAGCGCGCACGGGTGGTCGGCGAGGTCGACGACTGGGAGGCGCTGCGCGAGGCGGGTGCGCAGATCAAGGAGCGCGCGCTGCGCCACCTCGACGTGCACCTCGAGCGCCTGGAGGAGACCGTGACCCGCGCCGGCGGGACGGTGCACTGGGCGCGCGACGGCGCCGAGGCGTGCGCGGTGGTCGCCGAGGTCGCGCGGGCGCACGGGTCCGAGGAGGTGATCAAGGTCAAGTCGCTGGCCAGCGACGAGATCGACCTCAACGAGCGGCTGGCGGCGGCCGGGGTGCGCGCGGTCGAGACCGATCTGGCCGAGCTGATCATCCAGCTGGGCGAGGGCGATTCGCAGTCGCACATCCTGGTGCCGGCGATCCACCGCAACCGCGCGGAGATCGCCGCGATCTTCCGCCGCGAGCTGGGCGTCGAGGTCTCCGACGAGCCGAGCGAGCTGACCGCGGCGGCGCGCGCCTACCTGCGCGAGAAGTTCCTCTCGGTCAAGGTCGGCTTCAGCGGGGCCAACTTCGCGATCGCCGAGACCGGGCACGTGGTCGTGGTCGAGTCCGAGGGCAACGGGCGGATGTGCACGACGCTGCCCGAGGTGCTGGTCTCCGTGGTGGGCATCGAGAAGATCCTTCCGCGGTGGGAGGACCTGGGGGTGATGCTCCAGCTGCTGCCGCGCTCGTCGACCGCCGAGCGGATGAACCCGTACACGTCGATCTGGTCGGGGGTCTCAGACGGCGACGGTCCGCGCGAGTTCCACCTCGTGCTGCTCGATGCCGGCCGGACCGACGTGCTGGCCGACGAGGTCGGCCGGGCCGCGTTGCGCTGCATCCGCTGCTCGGCGTGCCTGAACGTCTGCCCGGTCTACGAGCGCACCGGCGGCCACGCCTACGAGAGCATCTACCCCGGCCCGATCGGCGCGATCCTCACGCCGCAGCTGCGCGGCCTGGACCAGGCGCCGACCCTGCCGTGGGCCTCCTCGCTGTGCGGGGCCTGCTACGAGGTCTGCCCCGTGAAGATCGACATCCCGTCGATCCTCGTGCACCTGCGCGGGCGGGTGGTGCGCGAGACGAAGGCTGAGGGGCTCAGCGAGCGCGCCGCCATGGGCGCGATGGCGCGCGTGTTCTCCAGCCGCCGCACCTACGAGGCCGCCCAGCGCATGGCCAAGCTCGGCCGCGGACCGCTGGCGAGTGCCGCGCTGCGGCCGTGGACGCGGTCGCGCGAGCTGCCGCAGCCGCCGTCGCAGACGTTCAGAGAGTGGTGGCGTGAGCACCGCGCGTGACGACGTCCTCGCCCGCGTCCGCGCCGCCCTGCGCGACGTCCCTGCAGGCGAGGACCCGGTCGCGCCCGCCTATCGGCCACCGGCCGCAGCGCCCGACGACGTCGTCGCCCTGTTCGTCGAGCGCGTCAGCGACTACCGCGCGACCGTCCACCACGCCGACGACGTCGCGGCGCTCGCCGCTCGCGTCTGCGCCGAGCACGGCGCCCGCCGCATCGCCATCCCGCCCGCGCTGCCCGCCGACTGGCGCCCGGCCGGCCTCGAGCTCCGCGAGGACGACGGCCTCAGCGCCCGCGACCTCGACGCCCTCGACGGCACCCTCACCGGCTGCGCGGTCGCCATCGCCGAGACCGGCACCATCGTCCTCGACGCGGGCCCGCGCTCCGGCCGCCGCGCGCTGACGCTCGTCCCCGACCTGCACCTCTGCGTCGTCCAGCGCTCCCAGGTCCTCGCCACCGTCCCCGACGCCATCCGGGCGCTCGACGGCCACCGCGGCCCGTTCACCTTCGTCTCCGGACCGAGCGCCACCAGCGACATCGAGCTCGATCGCGTCGAGGGCGTGCACGGGCCGCGCCGCCTCGAGGTCCTGCTCACGGAGTAGCGTCACGGTCGTGCGATCGGCCGGAGCCGCACGGGCGCTCGTGGTCCTGGCCTCGGTGGCCCTGATCCTCGCGCTCGTCGCCGGCTACGCGCGGCGGGCCGTCGTCGACTCCGATCAGTTCGCCAACCGCGCGACCGTCGCCCTCGGCGACGACAACGTCAAGACGCTCGTCGCCGACAAGATCACCGACGACGTCGTGCTGAAGAACCAGCGCGACCTGCTCTCGGCACGGCCGATCATCCAGTCGGTCGCCTCGGGGATCGTCGGCAGCCGGGCGTTCACGAGCCTCTTCCGTTCGGCGGTGCGCGACGTCCATCGCGCCTTCTTCGATCGCGACCAGCACACGGTCACGCTGACCGTCAGCGACGTCGGGACGGTGCTGGCGGCGGCGATCCAGCAGCTGCGGCCCTCGCTGGCCCGCCGGCTCGAGGGCGTCGGCCGGGTGCAGATCGTCAAGCGCGACGTCGGCGACGCGAGCGCGAAGGTCGTGCGCGTGGCCGACACCGTGCGCGTCCTCTCCCTGCTCCTCGCGCTGCTCTCGGTTGCGCTCGTGGCGGCTGCGATCGCGATCTCCCCGCGCCGGCGCCACACGATCGTCGATCTCGGGATCGCCACCGCCGCGGCCGGAGTGCTGCTCGTCGTCGCCTACTCGGCCGTGCGCTCGATCGCCGTCCATCACGTCGAGGGCGCCGAGGACCGGGCCGCGGCCGGCGCGGTCTTCGATGCCTTCCTCGGCGATCTGCGCGCGATGGGATGGATCGTCGCCGGGGCGGGCGCCGTCGTCGCCGCCGCGGCGGCATCCTTGATCAGGCCGATCGACCTGGGAGAGCCGCTCCGCGCGGCGTGGGGGTGGGTGGCGACCGAGCCGCAGCGGCTCGTCCTGCGGGTGATGCGCGGCGTGGCCCTCGTCCTCCTCGGGGTCGCGGTGATCGTCGAGCAGGACCTGGTGGTGTCGCTCGTCCTGACCGCGGCCGGTGCGTACCTCGTCTACGAAGGCGTCATGGCGCTGCTGCGGCTGATCTACCGCCCCGAGTTCGAGCAGGAGGAGGTGGCGGGCCGGCGCCGTCGCGCGATCGCCCTGCTGCACGGCCGCCGGACGTTGGTCACCGGCGCGATCGCCTCGGTCCTGGTCGTCGGGTCGGTCGCCGCGTTCCTGAGCACGGGCGGCACGACGACCGCCGCGCCGGCCACCGGCGGCTGCAACGGCCATGAGGAGCTGTGCGACCGCCCGCTGGCCCAGGTGGCGATGCCGGCGACGCACAACGCGATGTCCGTCCCGCTGCCCGGCTGGTACTCCTCCGAGCAGGAGCGCCCGATCGCAGATCAGCTCGCCGACGGCGTTCGCGGGCTGCTCATCGACACCCATTACGCCGACAAGCTCTCCAACCGCCGGTTTCGCACGGACTTCGCCAGCCACGAGCAGCTCGTCGAGCAGGCCAAGCAGGACGGCGTCAGCCAGGACGCCATCGACGCCGCCCTGCGCATTCGCGAGCGCGTCGGCTTCTCGGGCAAGGGCACGCGCGGCATGTACCTCTGCCACACGTTCTGCGAGCTGGGCGCGACGTCGCTTCCCTCGGTGCTCGACGACATCCACGACTTCCTCGTCGCGCATCCGAACGACGTCCTCGTCGTGATCAACCAGGACTACGTCACGCCGGAGGACTTCGTCAAGGCGGCCGACGACGCCGGCCTGGGCGGCCTGGTCTACGGCGGTCCCATCACCGACAGCGAGCCGACCCTGCGCGAGATGATCGACGCCAACCACCGCGTCGTCTTCCTGGCCGAGAACCACGCCGGCGGCGCGCCGTGGTACCGGCTCGCCTACGGCGCGATCACCGAGGAGACGCCCTACCAGTTCACCAGGGTCGCCCAGCTCACCGATTCCAGCGAGCTCCCCGCCAGCTGCGAGCCCAACCGCGGGCCGGCGCGCGCGCCGCTGTTCCTCGTCAACCACTGGATCAGCACCGACCCCCTGCCGCGCCCATCCGACGCGGCGAAGGTCAACGCCTACGCGCCGCTGCTCGCCCGCATGCGCGAATGCGAGCGCATTCGCAGGCACGTGCCCAACCTCGTCGCGGTCAACTTCTATCGGACGGGCGACGTCTTCAAGGTCGTCGACGCGATCAACGGGATCGGGTAGCGCTCACGCCGCGGCGGGCGCGGCGGCCACCGGCTCGGCCAGGGTGCTCGACCGCGACAGCGCGAGCAGGACGGCGGCGACGCCGGCCGCGCCGGCGAGGACGAAGGCGGCGACCGGACCGGCGTGGTCGGCCAGCGAGCCGGCGGCGGCCGAGCCGGCCGACGCGCCGATCGCGATCGCGGTGGCCAGCCAGGCGAAGGCCTCGGTCACCGTGCCCGCGGGCGCCGCGTGGTCGACCATCGCGTAGACGGTGGCGTAGGTCGGCGCGATCGCCGTGCCCGCGACGAGCAGGACGGCGGCGAGGATGAGGACGCTCCCGGTCGCGGCGGTCAGCGCGAGGTGGCCGACGGCCAGCGCGACGAGCACGAGCGCCAGGCCGGCGGGGCCGTGCAGGCCGGCGCCCAGGCGGGCGGCGACGAGGCCGCCGATCAGCGACCCGGCGCCCCAGACGCCCAGCAGCGGGCCGGCGGCGGCGGTGCTGCCGAGCGCGGTGGTCGCGGCGGTGACCGCGACCTCGACCGCGCCGAAGAGGACGCCGACGGCGAGCAGGACGAAGACCAGCGTGCGCATCGCCGGCGTCTGCAGCGAGCCGCCGCGGGGGCGCTCGGTCGGCGCCGGGCGCCAGGCGCGCGAGGCCGGCTGGAGCGCGAACGCGAGGGTCGAGGCGAGCAGGAAGGCCCCGGCGACGGCGAGCGCGGTGCCGGTCGAGAACGCGGCGCCGAGGCCGAGGGCCAGCGGCGGGCCGGCGATCCAGGTCAGCTCGCTGGCCGAGGCGTCGGCGGCGTAGGCGGCGCGGACGGCGGCGTCGTCGGCGAGCAGGTCGGGGAAGAGCGTGCGCACGCAGGCGCCGATCGGCGGCTCGGCCAGGCCGATGGCGCAGGCGAGCGCGACGAGGACCGCGGGCGACGTGCCGACGGGCATGACGGCGACGGCGGCCAGCAGCGGGGCGGCGACGCCGGCGCTGGCGACGAGGACGGCGGTCTGGCCGCGGCGGTCGACGAGCCTGCCGAGCAGCGGGCCGCCGATGCCGAGCGACATGCCGTACGCGCCGGTGACGATGCCGGCGGCGGCGAACGAGCCGGTCAGGTGGCGCGTGTGGACGAGCAGCCCGATGCTGAGCATGGTCACCGGCAGGCGCGCGACGATCGAGATCGCGAACACGCGCAGGGCGCCCGGCGCGGAGGCGATGGCGGTCACTAGAGGCTCCTCGGTGCGGTCGGCATGGGAGCAAGGTACGCGCGAACTGGTTCGGCGGGAAGGTCCAGTGCGGTGGGTGGACGCCGGACCAGTTCGGGCGGGAGCGGCCGCGTCGCGCGCGGCCGATGCGGGCGGCGACGAGCGGGGCGGATCCGGCTCAGCCGCGCGCGGCCCGGATCGCCTCGGCCAGCGCCCGGATCCCCGGCCGGATCGACGGGTCGGCGATCTGGCCGTAGCCCAGCAGCAGCGTCGGCGGGCCGGACTGCTCGGCGCGGTAGTCGCCCATGACCTCGATGGCCACGCGCCGCCGCGCCGCCTCGTCGGCGATGGCGCGCTCGTCGTCGCCTTCAGGCAGCCGGACCGTCGCGTGCAGGCCGGCGGCGATCCCCTCGACCCGCGCCTCGGGCAGCTCCTCGGCGAGTGCCTGCACGAGCATGTCGCGCCGCGAGCGGTAGCGCACCCGCATGCGCCGCAGGTGGCGGTCGAGCTCGCCGCCGGCGAGGAAGTGCGCGAACGCGTGCTGGTCGATCTGGGCGGTGGTGCGATCGGCCAGGCGCTTCTCCTCGGCGATCGCGTCGAGCAGGCGCGACGGCGCCGCCAGCCAGCCGATCCGCAGCGCCGGTACGAGGGTCTTGCTCACGGTGCCCGCGTACACCACGTGCTCGGGCTCGAGGCCCTGCAGCGCGCCGACCGCCGCCCGGTCGTAGCGGAACTCGGCGTCGTAGTCGTCCTCGAGCGCGATCGCGTCGCGATCGCGCAGCCACTCGAGCAGCACGGCGCGACGCTCGCCCGAGAGCGGTACCCCGGCGGGCGACTGGTGCGTGGGGGTGAGGATGACCGCGTCGACGTCGGCGCGCACCAGCTCGTCGATGCGCATGCCGCCTTCGTCGACGTCGATCATCACCGCCTCGAGGCCAGCCCGCGCGACGGTGGTGCGCTGCTCGGGGTGACCGGGGTTCTCCAGCGCCACGCGCTTGGCGCCGCGCGCCGCCAGGGCGTGGCAGACCAGGTGCTCGCTCTGGCGGTAGCCGGTCGTGATCACGAACCGCCCCGGCGTGGCGACCACGCCGCGGACGCGGCCGAGGTAGTCGGCCAGCGCCCTGCGCAGCGGCTCGGCGCCGCGCGGATCGCCGTAGCGCAGGTCGTCGTCGGTCATCTCGGCCAGCGCCTTGCGCGTGCAGCGCAGCCAGGCGTCGCGCGGGAACATCGAGACGTCGGGCAGCGAAGGGCGGAAGTCGTAGCGCGGCGGCGCGGGCGCCGGCGCCTCCTCGACCGCGGCCGCCTCGCTGGCCACCGCGTCGGCGATGCGCGGCAGGGCGCCCTGGCGGACGACGAGATAGCCCTCGGCGCCCAGCTGCGCGTAGGCGTTGACCACGAGCCCGCGCGAGACGCCGAGCTGACGGGCGAGATCGCGCGTCGAGGGCACGCGCGCGCCCGGCTTCAGCGCGCCCGAGCGGATCGCCTGGCGCAGATGCTCCTCGATCTGGGTGCCCATCGGCCGCTCGGCGTGGCGGGCGAGGGGGACGAGGAGCTCGGTCGTCTGACTGGTTCGGTCCAAGGCGATGCCGCTGCATCGGGGCGCTGTACCAGCGCGACCCTATCAGCGCGGAACGGGCGCGCCGAGGAGCAGCGACGCCGCCTCGGCCGGCAGCGGGCGCGCATAGAGGAAGCCCTGCGCGTAGCCGCACCCGAGCGCCTGCAGCGTCCTGGCCTGCTCCTCGGTCTCGACGCCCTCGGCGACGACGTCGATCCCCAGGCCTTGGGCCATGTTGGTCACCGCCGCGACGATCGCGGCGCCCGCCCCGCCCTCGCCGAGGTCGGTCACGAAGCTGCGATCGACCTTGAGCATCGCGATCGGGAAGCGCTGCACGTAGGCCAGCGACGAGTAGCCGGTGCCGAAGTCGTCCAGCACGAGCCGCACGCCGAGGTCGCGCAGCTCGGTCATCGCCTCCAGCGCGGCGTCCGGGTCGTCCATCAGCGATGACTCGGTGATCTCGAGGTGCAGATCGGAGGGCTCGACGCCGGTCTCGCGCAGGATCGCGGCGACCACCGCCGGCAGGTCGCGTTGGGCGAGCTGGCGGGCCGAGAGGTTCACCGAGATCGACGGCGGCGCGCTGTCCGGTATCGCGCGACGCCACTCGCCGGCCTGGCGGCACGCGCGCTCGAGCACCCAGTTGCCGATCGGCACGATCAGGCCCGTGTCCTCGGCGATCGGGATGAAGTCGAGCGGAGCGACGAGCCCGCGCTCGGGATGCTCCCAGCGCACGAGCGCCTCGAAGCCGACGGTCTCCCCGCCCGGCAGCGCGACGATCGGCTGGTAGGCGAGCCGCAGCTCGTTGAAGTCGATCGCGTGGGCGAGCTGGTTCTCGGTCTTCAGCCGCTCGGTCGCGCGGGCGCGCATCGCCTCGTCGTAGAGCTCGTAGCCGCCGCGGCCGCGCTCCTTGGCGCGGTACATCGCCGCGTCCGCCTCGCGGATGAGGTCCTCGGCCAGGCGGTCGCTGCCGCTGCCCAGCGCGATGCCGATGCTGGCGGTGGCGCGGTGCTCGACCTCGCCGAGGACGAACGGCTCCTGCAGCACCGCGTTCGTGCGCTGGGCGATCGCGATCGCCTCGTCGCCGCCGGCGATGTCGCCGCAGATGATCACGAACTCGTCGCCGCCGAAGCGGGCCATCGTGTCGCCGGCGCGCAGCGAGCCGTCCAGGCGCGCGGAGAGCTCGAGCAGCAGCGCGTCGCCGGCGCCGTGGCCGAGGCTGTCGTTGACGAGCTTGAAGTTGTCGACGTCGAGGAAGAGCACCGCCACCCACGTGTCGCGCCGGCGCGCCTGGGCCAGCGCCACGTCGAGGCGGTCGACGAACAACGTGCGGTTCGGAAGACCGGTGAGCGGGTCGTGGAGCGCCTGGTGGCGGATGTCGGCCTCCGAGCGGCTGCGCTCGGTCGCCTGCGCGAGCAGGTTGGCGATCGCCTGCAGGAAGTCGAGCTCGTCGCGCGTGAACGCGCGCCGGCGCAGCGACTGGATCGCCAGCACGCCGAACGGCTCCCTGCCGTCGTGGATGCGGATGCTGACGCTGCTCGTCGTCCCCGGATCGCGCAGAAACTCGGGCAGGCCGAGCTCGGTCTCGCGCGACCAGTCGTCGACGATGAGCGGCTCGGCGCCGAGCAGCGCGCTGCGCGAGTGGGCGTCGGCCGGGAGGGCGACGAGGACGTGGCGCCCGGCATGGCCGGCGGCGGTGAGGGCGGCGCGGACGCGCAGCGTCTCGCGTGCGGCGTCGAGCTCGAGGACGGCGGCGGTGTCGACCTCGAGCACCGAGCGGACGGTGTCGACGACGACGTCCATGAGCTCGTCGAGGTCGCGGCCCTCCAGCGCGCGATGACCCAGGCGCGCGACCGCCGCCTGCTGGGCGAGGTTGCGCTCGAGCATCGCGTTCACCGCTCGCAGGCCCTCGCGCGCGCCGTCGAGCGCGACCGCGGCGCGGCCGACCTCGACCTGCATGGTGTTGAAGCTCTCGGCCATCGCGTGGACCTCGTCGCGCGTGCGCACGACGACCGGCTCGACCTCGGCGCGGGCGTGGGCCTCGTCGAGGCGGCCCTGGGCGAGCGCCTCCATCGCCTTGGTCAGGTCGGCGACCGTGCCCTTGGCCAGGCGATCGGCCGCCGTGGTGACCTGCTCGGTGGCGTGGGCGATGATGCCGGGCAGGACGAGGCCGACGGTGATCGTCAGCAGCGCGACCGCGACGAAGATGTCCGACAGGACGGCGAGCAGCGCCTCCTCGTTGGACTTCACGTGGCTGACCGCCAGCAGGTATCCGGCGCCGTCGAGGACCATCACGGCGACCATCGCGCCGGTGAGCTTGAGGTGCAGCGATCGCTTGACGCCCGGAGTGCCGGCCCGCCGGCGGTCGCTCCACGTCCGCCAGGCGTAGAAGACCGAGCCGGCGTAGGCGAGGCCGAGGCCGGCGAGGACGGTCGGCAGGCCGAACTGCTGGAAGCCCAGGAAGGTCGAGACGCCCCAGACGCCGGCGGCGATCAGCCCGAGGACGATCCATCCACGCGGCGCGCGATACGGGCGGCGCATGTCGGGCTCGTGGCGGCGCAGGAGCCACACCGCGACGCTCGGCAGCGCGATCGCGATGAGGTAGCAGAAGTTGGCCGCGGCGATGACCCACACCGGGTTGCCGCGCAGGAGGAAGGCGATCGCCACGCCGGCGGTCAGCAGCGTCGCCACCCACGGCACGTCGTAGCGCGAGCGCTTGGCGAGCACCCGCGGAAGCAGGCCGTCCTCGGAGAGCTGCGACAACGTCCGCGATGCGCCGGCCAGCGGCTGCAGCGTCCCGTGGAACATGTTGAGGACCATGAACCAGATCGCCGCGGCCTTGGCCGAGCCGCCGAGCAGCGGGGCGAAGGTGGGGCCGAGGGTGCGCATGAGCTCGCCCTCGATCGGGTGGGCGCCGAGCGCCCCGAGCCACACGACCGGCAGCACGATGAAGTACAGCGACGCCATCCCGGCCGACGCGAACATCGCGCGAGGCAGCGAGCGCTCGGGGTCCTTCATCTCGCCGACGTGGCAGGCGGCCGCCTCGAAGGCCGGCGCGGCGAAGCCGATGAGGTACAGGCCGGCCATCGCGCTCGTGACGCCGCCGAAGACGCCCGAGAACGGGGCCTCGAGGTCGAACGAGGCGGCCCGGTGCCAATCGACGGTGCCGGCGAGCGCGGGCACAACCGCCGAGAGGAAGGCCAGGCCGGCCGAGGCGCAGGCGATCGGGACGGCCAGGCGCGTGACCCACTTGACGCCGCAGAGGTTGACCGCGGTGAACATGACCACGATCGCCGAGGCCATGAGCGGTACCGAGACGAACGGCAGGTACCAGTGGTGCAGCGCCGCCGCCGACAGCAGCGCCGTGAGGCCGCAGGTCGGGATCCAGCCCCACCAGTAGCAGACGCCCGTGAGGTTGGCGAGCACCGGGCTGTAGGGGCGGAAGGCCTCGGCGCAGGTCGCGGCGATGCCGCCGACGCGGTTGGGCCACATGAGCACGAGCTCGATCCATCCAGGGGTCGCCGCCCAGCTCAGCAGGAGCCCGATGATGAGCAGGGGAACGGCGCCGGTGCCCTGGCTGGCCACGAGCGCGCCGATGAGGAACAGGCTCTGGTTGCTGCCGCCCATCGCCAGGGCGCTCGTGCCGAACCAGCCCAGCGTGCGGGGGTGGTCGGTGGGGGGATGGCCCATCCCCTGGACTGGTCGGCAGAATCGGCCTGCGCTTGACCGCGTGTCAGGGCGACGTGCTGCTCACCGGCGCACGGCCGGTGCTGCCGGGCTTGGCGCGGTCGTCGGCCCAGCCCGCGGCGAAGACCACGACGAGGATCGCCGCGACGAGGAGCACGACCAGCAGGACGCGTGCGCTGGGCACTACAGGCGATCTTCGCGCACGCGGTCGCGCTCGAACAGGGGCGCGTAGTCGTCGGAGAGCTGCGCGCGGACGTAGGCGAGGTCGCCGGCGATGGCTTCGTCGAGCGTGGCGAGCACCGCGCGGGCGTGCACGGCGGCCTCGCGGTCGCCGACGCCCTCGCGCTCGCCGACGCGCCGCACGAACTCGTCGGCGCCGAAGCGCTCGGGCCCGCCCTTCGGGGTCTGCACCATCGGCCGCAGGTCGCGCGGGAGCTGTGCGGCGAGCACCTGGCTCTCGCGCTGGGTGATGCGCTCCGAGAGCGTGACGAGCGCCGCGTCGGTCGCGCGGCGCGCCGCGGGGTGCTCGAGGCCGGCGCGACCGCCGACCAGGCCGACGAACTCGTGGGTCGACAGGCCGCGCACGCGGCGCCCCGGCCACCATCCGGCCTCGCCGAACAGCGAGGTCAGCGAGGGCACGAGCAGGGTGCGCACGATGAAGGTGTCGATGAGCACGCCGGCGCCCATCACGAACGCGAACTCGCGGAACGCGCGCAGTGGCACGATCGCCAGCAGGGCGAACGAGGCGGCGAGCGCCAGCCCGGCCACGGTGACCGCCGGCGCGGCCTGGGGCGCGGCGACCGCGATCGCCTCGCGCAGGCGCATCCTGCGCGCGGCATCCCAGATGCGCCCGGCGACGAAGACGTTGTAGTCCGAGCCCAGCGCGACCAGCAGCACGGCGGCGGCGAACGGCACGTAGTAGGTCAGGTCGTCCTCGCCGAGGACGTCCTGGAAGAGGAAGGTGGTCAGGCCGAGGCTGGCGAGCAGGCCCAGGATGCTCGCGGCCACGAGGTACAGCGGCGCGACGAGCGCGCGCATGAACAGCGCCAGCATCACGAGGTTGACGAGCACCACGACGAGGGCCACGCGAGCAAGGTCGTCGAGCACGCGCGAGACGGTGTCGTCGGCCAGCGCGGTCTCGCCGCCGAAGGCGACGCGAGCGCCGCTGAGCCCGGCGGCCCGCTCCAGCGCGGGCATCCGATCGCGCAGCGAGCGCATGTGGTCGATGGCGGGAGCGCCGAGCGGATCGCTGTCGAAGACGACGGCGAAGCGCGCGGCGTTGCCGTTGCGCGCGACCATCGCCGGCGGCGCCGGGCCGCGCGGCTGGTCACGCGGGCCGACGACCGCGGCGACGCCCTTCTCGCGCGCCACGAGGTCCTGGAGCCGGGAGAGCTGGGCCGTCCGCTGGCCGATCCCCGGGGCGACGAGATCGATCTCGGTGGGCGAGACGATGCCCGGCGCGAAGCCCGCGCTCGCCGCGGCATCGGCGCGGCGCTCCTCGCTGCCCGGCGGCAGCGAGTGCACCAGGCTGAGCCCGAGCTCGGTCGAGCGCAGGTTCAGCGCGCAGACGACGAGCACGCCGACCGCGACCAGCGCGACCGGCAGCGCCACCGGCCGCGAGGAGACGACCCGCGCGAGCACCACGCGCCAGTGCGGCGTCTGGTGCTCGCGGGCCAACGTGCGCGTGCGCCGCAGCGCGGTCGCCGGCCGGGTCAGCGCCAGCCGCGCCCGCGCGAGCGGCCCGCGGCGGAAGCGCGGCTCCTCGCCGCCTTCGGGCAGCGCGGCACGCATGGCGTCGTCCTCGGAGCCCAGCCGCTCGCGCGGGCCGGTCGGGAACAGCCGCGGTCCGAAGAGGGCCACGAGCGCCGGGACCAGCGTGAGCGAGACCACGAGCGTGATGAGCGTCGTCGCGGCAAGGCCCGGCCCGAAGGCGCGGAAGAAGTCCAGCCGGCCGACGATCAGCGCGGCGGTGCCGGCGGCGACGATGAGGCCCGCGGTCAGGACGATCGGAGTGACCTCGGCCACCGCGCCGCGCGCCGCCACCAGGCGGCTCTCGCCCGCGTACAGCCGCCGGCGCGTCTCGGACAGGAAGAAGATCGAGTAGTCGGTGACCAGGCCGAGCAGGAGCACGACGACGACCGGCTCGACCTCCTTGGGCACCGTCACGTCGGCGCGGTCGCCGAGCCACGGCAGGACATGCACCGCCACCGCGTAGGCCACACCGGCCGTGCCGAGCGCGACCAGCGGCGCGCCCAGCGAGCGGAAGGCGATCGCCATGATCAGCGCGATCAGCCCGACGCTCGCCGCCTCGATGAGCGGCAGCGCGTTCTCGATCTCGTGGAACTGCGCCGCGCGCGCGGGAGCCGCTCCCGTGACCCCGACCACGCTCGCGCGCGGGCCGCCGAGCGTCTGCTGCGCGTAGTGGTGGCCGAGCGCGACGCGGTCGTCGAGGCCGACGTCGTCGCCGAAGAGCAGGTAGGTGAGCGCGGTGGTGCCGCGCTCGCCCGACGGCGTGCGGACCGCCGCGTTGCTCAGCGGCACCGCGGCGCGGATGCCAGCGAGCTCGGGGTCGCTGCGCTGCTGAACGGTGCGCGCCGCGGCGACCTGGCGGCGCTGGGCGTCCTGCGAGAGACCGCGCGGGTTGCGCTGCACCACCGCGGTGTCGGTGGACAGCGGGAAGCCGAACGCCCGCGTGGCCAGCTCTTGCGCGCTGCCGGCCTGCCCGCCTTGCGCGGCGAGGTCGTCGAGCGGCGCAGTGGGGACGTCGCCGAGGCCTGGCAGCGCGATCGTCGCCGCCACCACGCCGGCGATCCACGCCAGCGGGATGAGGTGGCGCAGGGCGACGACGAGCGCGGCGTAGCCGCGCGCCAGCAGCCCCCTGCGCCTGCGCACCGATGTGGCCTCCATGGTCTCCTTCCCCTGGGCACGATGCGTCCCCGGCGGCGAGGCGCTGCAAACATGCACGCCCATGGCGCAGCGAGTTGCGGTGGTCACCGGCGCGGGCTCCGGAATCGGGCGCGACGTCACGCGCGGGCTGGTCGACGCCGGCTATCGCGTCGCGCTCGCCGGGCGCCGCGAGGAGGCGTTGCGCGAGACGCTCGACGGCCGCGACGGTCTCGTCGTGCCGACCGACGTCACTGACGCGGATGCCGTGCGCACGCTGTTCGCGCGGGTGCGCGAGGAGCTCGGGCGCGTCGACCTGCTGTTCAACAACGCCGGGACGTTCGGTCGGCCGGCGCCGATCGAGGACGTCGCCTTCGAGGACTGGCAGACGATCGTCGCCACGAACCTGACCGGCGCCTTCGTGTGCGCCCAGGAGGCGTTCCGCGCGATGAAGGAGCAGCGCCCGCGCGGCGGGCGGATCGTCAACAACGGCTCGATCTCCGCGCACGTCCCGCGGCCCAACGCGGTCGGCTACACCGCGACCAAGCACGCGGTGACGGGGCTGACGCGGCAGCTCGCGCTCGAGGGCCGCGCCTACGACATCGCCTGCGGCCAGATCGACATCGGCAACGCCGCGACCGAGCTCACGGCGGCGATCGAGCGCGGCGCGCTGCAGGCTGACGGCTCGACCCGGCCCGAGCCGACGATGGATCCGCGCAGCGTCACCGACGCGGTCCTCTACATGGCCGGCCTGCCGTTGGATACCAACGTCCTCTTCCTCACGGTGATGGCCACCGGCATGCCGTACGTAGGCAGAGGCTAGGCAGTGGGTTAGTCTGTCCGCCCCGCACTGACCCGCCGGCCCCCCGGAGGTGGAACGTGGACTGGAAGGACATCGATCGGATTCGCGTCCCGGGCTTCACGCTCGCGCGCCGCGGCTACGACAAGCACGAGGTCGACAGGTTCCTCGCGCGCCTGGCCGACTGGCTGGAGACCGACGCGCCCAACGAGATCGGCGAGATGGCGGTGGCCCGCAAGCTCGAGCTCGTGGGCAAGTCGACCTCGCACATCCTGATGACCACCGAGCAGCAGGCCTCCGAGCTGCGGCGCAGCTCCGAGGAGGAATGCGCGCAGATGATCTCCGAGGCGGAGGCCGCGGCGCAGCAGACCCGCGACGCGGCTGATCAGTACGCCAAGCAGACGCGCGCGCAGGCCGACGCCGAGGCCCAGCAGGTCGGCGAGGCGGCTGCCGCCCAGGCGCGGGCGACGATCGACGAGGGCGAGCGCCGCCGCGCGCAGATCGAGTCGGTCATCGCCGACCTCGAGGTCCGCCGCGACGACGCCCTGGCCGACCTCGACGCGCTGCGCAAGGAGCTCGGCGCCGCGATCGCTTCGCACCGTCCGGCGGCGCGCAACGGCAAGCAGGCACGCGAGCCGGAGCCGGCCGCGAAGAGCTGACCCCCCGCGAACGTCCAAGAGATACGAACCCAGTTCGCGACTCCTGGACGTTCGCGGCTAGGGGAGGTGCTCGTAGGCCGGGATCGTCAGGAACTCGGCGAGCTCGCCGCTGAGCGCGACCTGCTCGAACAGCTCGCGCGACTGGCGAGGCCGGCCCTCGGTCTCGAACCACTCGTCGTCGCCGATCTCGCCGCGGATGCGCTCGAGCTCCTCGGTCTCCAGCCGCCGGACGAGGTCGGGCGTGATCTGGGTGCCGTCCTCGGTCGCCTTGCCGTGGCGGATCCACTGCCACACCTGCGAGCGCGAGATCTCGGCCGTCGCCGCGTCCTCCATCAGCCCGTAGATCCCGGCGGCGCCGTTGCCGCGCAGCCACGACGAGATGTACTGGATGCCGACGTTGACGTTGTTGCGCAGGCCGGCCTCGGTGATCTCGCCCGGGGTCGAGGCCACGTCGAGCAGCTCGTCGGGACCGACTGACACGTCATCGCGCCGGCGGTCGACCTGGTTGGGGCGGTCGCGAAGCACTTTGTCGAACTCGGCCATCGCCGTCTCGACGACATCCGGGTGCGCGACCCAGGTGCCGTCGAACCCCGCGCCCGCCTCGCGCTCCTTGTCGGCGGCGACCGCGGCGACCGCGCGCTCGTTGGCCTCGGGGTCCTTGCGCGAGGGGATCAGCGCGGCCATCCCGCCCATCGCGTGGGCGCCGCGGCGGTGGCAGGTCTTCACGAGCAGCTCGGTGTAGGCCTTCATGAACGGCACGGTCATCTTCACGTCGTTGCGGTCGGGCAGGACGAACTCGGGCCGCTCGCGGAAGGTCTTGATCGTCGAGAAGATGTAGTCCCAGCGCCCGGCGTTCAGCGCGCACGAGTGCTCGCGCAGCTCGTAGAGGATCTCCTCCATCTCGAAGGCCGCCGGCAGCGTCTCGATGAGCACCGTCGCCTTGACCGTCCCGCGGTCCAGGCCGAGCTCGTCCTCGACGAACGCGAAGACCTCCGCCCACAGGCG
>Ga0081539_10001610_pt1 | contig 37127 bp, 33 predicted proteins | sample TabmetS4T2R2_FD_71023 | JGI IMG/M metagenome (GOLD analysis project Ga0081539, IMG submission 71023) | Tabebuia heterophylla rhizosphere microbial communities from the University of Puerto Rico - S4T2R2 | ecosystem: Host-associated > Plants > Roots > Rhizosphere ... | reverse complement strand
TCGCCATCGCCCTAGTCGCGGCCTTCCCGCCGCTGGTGGATGCTGTCGGCCTGCCGGCCATCGGCCGGATCGGGGCGGAGGTCCTGCGCTGGGTCCTGCTCGCGGTGCTGATGGTCGCCGGGCTCGCGATCCTCTATCGGTACGCGCCCGATCGAGAGAACCCCCGCTTCCGGTGGGCCAGCTGGGGGTCGGTCCTCGCGACAGTGCTGTGGCTGGCGATCTCCGCCGGATTCAGCTTCTACGTCGGCCACTTCGGCTCGTACAACAAGACCTACGGCGCCCTCGCCGGTGTCGTGATCCTCAACCTCTGGCTGTACCTGACGTGCCTGATCCTCCTGGTGGGCGCGGAGATGAATGCCGAGATGGAGGCGCAGACGGCCCGCGACACCACGACGGGACGGCGCAAGCCGCTCGGCCAGCGGCGCGCACACAAGGCGGACGAGCTGGGCGAGCTGACGTAGCGACCCCGCATCCGGTGCTCTGGTCAGGTCAGGCCCCGATCAAGCCCCGGTCAGGGAGTCCAGGCCTCCAGCTCGGCTCGGGTGGGGGGTTGGGCGCCGCTGCGGGTACAGGTGAACGCCGCGACCCTGGCCGCGTGCCGCACCATCCCCTCCAGCCTCGCCGGGTCCACCGCGCGCAGTGCGTCGGCGCGATCCGGGCCGAGCAGATCCGCTGTGGCCAGCGCGTCGAGCAGGCCGGACATGAATGCGTCACCCGCTCCCACCGTGTCGGCCACGGTGACGGTCGGCGCCGTCGCGTGCGCCGTCCCGGCCGCGACGAGCCCGGTCGCCCCCGCGCCGCCCAGCGTAATGACGATCATCGCCGGACCGGTCGCAAGCCAGCCACGGGCGACGTCGAGCGGCTCTTCGCCGGGTGCGAGCCAGGCCAAATCCTCGTCGCTGACCTTGACGACGTCGCTGCGGGCCACGATCCGCTCGATGCGCACTCGTGCCTGGTCGGGGGTGCCCATCAGCTGCGGGCGGACGTTCGGGTCATAGCTCACGGTGGCCCGGCCGGCCGCGGTCTCGACCATGCGGAGGACGGCGTCACCGCCCGGTTGGAGGAAGGCGGCGATCGAGCCCGTGTGCAAGGTCGTCGCCGAGCCGAGTCCGGCCTCCTCCGGAAGGCTCCAGGCGAGGTCGAAGTCGTACGTCGCCACGCCGGCGGCGTCCAGGGTCGCGGTCGCGGTCGACGTGCGGGCCGACGTCACCGAACCGTCGACCAGCCGCACTCCCGACGCCTCCAGGAGCTGCCGGATCTTCGTGCCGCGCGCGTCGTCGCCGATCCGGGTGAGCAGCGACGTCGAATGCCCGAGCCGGGCCAGACCGAGCGCGACGTTGGCCGGGCTGCCGCCGGGATGTTCGCTGCGCGCCCCGTTGCCCGACGACACGATGTCGACCAGCGCCTCGCCGACGACGAGTACCTCGCCCACGCCCGCCTCCTTCGCATCGCCCAGGGCCCCCTCACCGCTGCGGATACTACGCACCCCGGTGCGGTCGCCACGGAAGGCAGCGAGCACGATGGTGCGCGTGACGGAGACCGCGGGCAGGTCCGGCGACCCTGCAGCTGGACCGGCTGACCCCGCCTCTGCAGCCGCCGACCCGGCTCACCCCACCCGCACGGCCGACCCGCCCGGCCCGGGACCGCGAGCGCCGCGGCGCCCGGACTCCGTCGCCAGCATGCTCCTGAGCATGGCGGTCATCGTCGGAATCGTGCTCCTGCTGGTGGCGCTCGTCCCGCGGCCCAACGGTGTGGTGCAGCCGACCGTCGACGTCGGCCTCGCGGCGCAGGGCGCCAGAGATCGGCTCTCGTTCGTGCCGTCGGTGCCGGCCGGGCTGCCATCCGGCTGGGTCCCGCGCGCCGCTTCGGTGCAACGCGGCACGGACGGGGTGCAGACCTGGCACCTCGCGTACGTCACACCGAGCGGACGGTTCGCCGGCATTCAGCAGGCGGCCGACCCGACGCGCGCCTGGGAGAACGCGCAGGTGACCGATGGTCGGGAGGACGGGACGCACAGCGTCGCAGGCCACGATTGGGTGATCCGCAGCCGGACGGACCGGGGAATCACCAGTTGGGTTCTGCGGCGAGGACGGATCACGACCGTGGTGACCGGCACGGCGACCACAGCGGAACTCGACACACTCGCGGCGAGCCTGCCGCTGCCCGCCGGCTGATTGCCTGACTCTGCCCGCTGGGGGCCAGCCTGCCTCTGCGGTTCCCGCCCAGTTCCGCCGCTGTGTTGCTCGGCGCCTACTCGGCAGGCGTGTTGTCCGACGACGAGCGCTTGGCCTCGATGAGCGCCCTCGCGCCGGCCAGCCACTGCTCGCAGCGGGCGGCCAGCGCCTCGCCGCGTTCCCAGAGGGCGAGCGACTCCTCGAGCGTCTCGGCCCCGGATTCGAGCCGGCGGACGACGTCGACCAGTGCGTCTCGGGCCTGCTCGTAGGTCAGAGCCGCAACGGCCGGATCCAGAGACTGCTCAGAATGAGCCGTTTGGGTAGTTTCATCCTTACCGTCCTGCTGGCTCACCCGGTCAGCGTAGTCTGGTCTGCGATGATCTCCCGGGAGGGCCGATGAGGCTTCCGGAACTGACCGAGGTCGCGCCCGGTGTGGTGGTGGCTACCGGGACTCACGTCAACTGGATCCTGGTGATCGACGGGCCCGACGTGACTCTGGTGGATGCCGGGTTCTACCGGGATTACGGCATGGTCCGGGCGTCGCTCGACGACGTTCGCCGCCGGGCGCCGCACCTGGCCGCCGTCGTCCTGACCCATGCCCACGTGGACCACCTCGGCGGTGCGGGGCGGCTGCACCGGGCCGAGGGCGTGCCGGTTCTCGCGCACGCCGACGAGGTGGCCCACGTGCGCGGGGAGCGGATCGAACAGATCAGCACCGTTCAGGTCCTGGCCCGGGCGTGGCATCCCCGGGTCCTGCGCTGGGCGCTGGACATCCTGCGCGCGGGTGGCCCCCGGGCGGATCGGGTACCGGATGTGCAGGAATTCGCTCCCGCGGGACGGCCGCTGGACGTCCCAGGTGGTGTCGTTCCCATCCCGACGCCAGGTCACACGTCCGGGCACTGCTCCTACCACCTGCCCGAGCAGGGCGTGCTGCTTGTGGGCGACGCGTTCGCCACCGCGCACAAGGTCACCGGCAAGCAGCATCCGCACCTGCTGCCGGGCGCGTTCGGGAACGATGCCGCCGCCGCCCGCGCGTCGCTGGACGCCTTGGAGCCGCTGGCTGCGGACGTCGTGGTGGCCGGGCACGGGCCGGCGTTCCACGGGTCTCCGGCTGACGCGGTGCGGCGGGTGCGCGAGTCGCTGTGAGGGCGAGTCGGGCCCCAGCGACCGGCTGACGCGGTGCGGCGGGTGCGCGAGTCGCGGTGAAGAGTTGACCTCAGTTGTCCGCGTGGTCGTCCACGATCGCCTGGATCCGCCCCTCGGCCAGCCGGATGCCCAGGTGATCACCCGCGGAGACGTCGGCCGGTGCGCGGACGACCCGCCCGCCCGGCCCCTGGACGACGGCGTATCCACGAGCCAGCGTCGCGGCCGGTGACAGGGCCCGGACCCGCTCCCGCAGGTGACCGAGATCGTGACCTGCGTGCGCGAGCCGGGATATCGCGCTCCGCCGGGCACGTTCGCGGAGGCCGGCGAGCTGTTCGGCGTGCGGTGCCAGCAGGCGCTGCGGATCGGCGAGCACCGGGCGGGCCCGCAGACCGGCCAGCCCGGCCTCCTCCCGGCTCAGGCGCGACGCGAGCGCGGCCACGGCGCGGCGCCTGGCGTCGGTAACGCGGGCCGCCTCCGCCGCGACGTCGGGCACGATCCGCTTCCCGGCGTCAGTCGGGGTCGACGCCCGATAGTCGGCCACCAGATCCAGCAGCGGCTGATCCGCCTCGTGGCCGATCGCGCTGACGACCGGCGTCCTGCACGCCGCCACCGTCCGAAGGAGGGCCTCATTGCTGAACGGCAGGAGGTCCTCCAGCGAACCGCCGCCGCGCGCGATGACGATGACCTCCACCTCGGCCTCGCCGTCCAGCGCCTGGACCGCCGCCACGACGTCGGTCACCGCGTTGGAACCCTGCACCGCAACGGCCCGGACGTCGAACCGGACCGCCGGCCAGCGACGTCTGGCGTTCTCGACGACGTCGTGCTCGGCCGCGCTGGCCCTCCCGCAGACCAAGCCGACCACGCGCGGGAGGAACGGCAACGGGCGCTTGCGGTCGGCGTCGAACAGGCCCTCCGCGGCGAGTACCCGGCGCAGGTGGTCCAAGCGGGCGAGCAGCTCCCCGACGCCGACTGGCCGCAGCTGATCGGCCGACAGGGTGAGGGCCCCACGGCGCGGCCACAACTCGGGCCGGACATGCACGACGACGCGAGCCCCGTCGGACAGCGGCGCGGCCAGCCGCTCCAGTACGCGAGCGTGCACGGTCACCTGGAACGACAGGTCGACGTCGGTGTCCCGCAGCGTCAGGTAGCAGGTGGCCTGGCCGGGACGGCGGGTCAGCTGCACGACCTGGCCCTCGACCCACAGGGCGGGCGCCTTCGCGATGTACTCGGTCATCTTGGCCGTGAGGAGGCGCACGGGCCACGGCCGCTCGGGGCTCGTCTGCCCGGCGGTCGCGGGAATCTCGGCGGTCGCGGCGGTCCCAGCGGTCGCGGCGGTCCCAGCGGTCGCGGCGGTCCCAGCGGTCGCGGGAATGCCGGCCGTGGCGGGGATCTCCTGGCGGCCGGCGTCTGGCCGCGTGTGATCCGGCTGGGCGTTCACCCTGGTCACCGTACCCGGGAGCGATGCCCACCGGGCGGCGGCGAAGGCCCCACCTACCATGGAGCGCGTGACCGAGACCCGCGTGCCCGAGCCGACCAGCGCCCCGCCGAGTCCCGCCTGGGGTGACTCGGCCACCAAGCGCGTGCTCCTCGCCGCCCCGCGCGGATACTGCGCCGGCGTGGATCGCGCGGTCGTCGCCGTCGAGAAGGCGCTGGAGCATTACGGGCCGCCGGTCTACGTCCGCAAGCAAATCGTCCACAACCGGCACGTCGTCGCGCGGCTGGAGGACCAGGGCGCGATCTTCGTCGATGAGACGGACGCCGTCCCCGAGGGCGCGCTGGTGATCTTCTCCGCGCACGGCGTCTCGCCCGCAGTGCATCAGCAGGCCGCGCGTCGTGGCCTGCGCACCATCGACGCCACGTGCCCGCTGGTCACCAAAGTGCATAAGGAAGCCGTCCGGTTCGCCAATGACGACTACGACATCCTCTTGATCGGGCACGAGGGGCACGAGGAGGTCGAGGGCACGGCCGGTGAGGCACCCGAGCGGATTCAGCTCGTGAACGGGCCGGACGACGTCCCCAACGTCACGGTGCGGGATCCGGAGCGGGTGGTCTGGCTGTCTCAGACCACGCTGTCGGTGGACGAGACCATGGAGACGGTGCGCCGCCTGCGCGAGCGCTTTCCTGCCTTGCAGGACCCGCCCAGCGACGACATCTGTTATGCGACGCAGAACCGGCAGGTCGCGGTGAAGAAGATCGCCGAGCAGAGCGACCTTGTCATCGTCGTCGGCTCTAGCAACTCGTCCAACTCCGTCCGGCTCGTGGAGGTGGCGCTCGAGAGCGGCGCCGGCGCGGCGTACCGGGTCGACGACGCCTCCGAGATCGACGAGGCGTGGCTGGACGGCGTTCGAACCGTGGGGCTGACGTCCGGTGCTTCCGTGCCGGAGCCGTTGGTACAGGAGGTCCTCGACTGGCTGGCCGCGCGCGGGTACGCGGATGCGCATGACGTGGTGACGGCGGAGGAGGACCTGCTCTTCTCCCTGCCGAAGGAGTTGCGCAGAGACCTGAAGGCGGCCGGTGCCGCCCGCTGAGCGCGTCGATCTTGCGCGCGCCGATCTCACGAAGCCGCCTCCTTCCGCTCGTTCAGCAGCTCCGCTGCAGTGAGGAGCCGCGGAACCGCATCCAGCGCAGCGACGGCGGGCAGCTCGGCGTCGGTCACGTCGAGATCCCGCATGCGGCGGGCCGTGGTCAGGACCCGGCGTTCCATCGTCCCGACCAGCGCGTTGTAGTCCTCCACCGCACGGTGGAGCGTTCGTCCGAGCCGCGCGGTGTTGTCGCCGAGGGTGCCCAGCCGCTGATACAGCTCGCGCCCGAGCTCGAACAGCTCCCGGGCGCTGCCGGTGAGGGCGTGGGACTGCCAGGTCAAGGCGACGGTGCGCAGCAGCGCCAGCAGGGTGGTCGGCGTAGCCAGGACCACGCGGCGCGCCATCGCGTGCTCCAGCAGGGCAGGGTCCGCCGCGCAGGCGGCGGCGAGAAAGGCCTCGCCGGGGACGAAGCAGACCACGACCTCCGGCGAAGGCTGGAACGCCGTCCAATACTCCTTCGCGGCCAAGGCATCGACGTGGGCCCGCACCGCGCGCGCGTGCCGGGCAGCCGCCGCACGTTGCCGATCGGAGTCGGCGGACTCCTCGCTGGCTTCCAGGAATGCCGCGAGCGGAGCCTTGGCATCGACGACGACGTGCTTGCCCGCCGGGAGGTGGACGACGAGGTCGGGGCGGACCCCGATGCCATCCGGCGTGGTCCCGGTCGCCTGTGGCGTGAAGTCGACCCGGGCCAGCATCCCGGCGTGCTCGACCACCCGGCGCAGCTGCACCTCACCCCAGGCGCCGCGGGCCGTCGGCGACCGCAGTGCGCCGGCCAATGCAGCTGTTTGCGCGCGCAGCGCTTCGCCCGACGAGCGCATGGCGGTCAGCTGCTCGTCCAGCCGGGCGAACTGCTCAAGGCGGTCCCGCTCGAGGGCCAGGACCTGGTGTTCCACCCGCTGCATCGTCGCGGCGAGCGGCGACAGGGTGGCGACGAGCTCATCGTCGTGCGACGCCGCGGCCTCCAAGTCCGTGACGCGCTCCCGGAGGAGGTCGCGCTCGGCGCGCACAGCCGACTGCCGCGCCTGGGCGCCCGTGGCGGCGGTCCACCAGCCCGCGCTCGCGCCGACGACGAGCCCGAGCAGGGTCATGAGCAGGACACCTGTGGTCATGCGGACAGGGTGAAGGTCAGCACCGACAGTTCCGCGATTAGACTCTCCTACCCGTGGCTCTCACCATCGGAATCGTCGGCCTGCCGAACGTCGGCAAGTCCACTCTCTTCAACGCGCTGACGAAGGCCGAGGTGCTGGCGGCCAACTACCCGTTCGCGACGATCGAGCCGAACGTCGGCGTCGTGCCGCTTCCGGATGCTCGGCTCGGCAGGCTGGCCGAGATGTTCACCAGCGAGCGGATCGTCCCCGCCACGGTGTCGTTCGTCGACATCGCCGGAATCGTCAAGGGAGCGAGCGAGGGCGAAGGGCTCGGCAACAAGTTCCTGGCGAACATCCGTGAGGCGGACGCCATCTGCCAGGTGATCCGCGCTTTCGAGGACCCGGATGTCGTTCACGTGACTGGCCAGGTGGATCCGGCGGACGACATCGAGACGATTCACACCGAGCTGATCCTGGCGGATCTGCAAACGCTGGAGCGCGCCGTTCCGCGGCTCGACAAAGAGGTCAAGGGGAAGAAGACGGACCGAGCAGTGCTGGAGGCCGCGCTGGCGGCCCAGGCGGTGCTGGACAAGGGAGACACCCTGTTCGCCTCGGGCCTCGACGTTACCCCGATCCGCGAGCTGTCCCTGCTCACGGCCAAGCCGTTCCTGTATGTCTTCAACGTCGACGAGGACGGGCTGTCCGACCTCGAGCTGCGCGCGCGACTGTCCGAGCTGGTCGCCCCGGCCGAGGCGATCTTGCTGGACGCCAAGCTGGAGGCGGATCTCGCGGAGCTGGAACCCGCGGAGGCGGCGGAGCTGCTGGCCAGCGTCGGACAGACCGAATCGGGGCTGACCCAGCTGGCCCGGGTCGGCTTCCAGACGCTCGGGCTGCAGACGTACCTGACCGCCGGACCGAAGGAAGCCCGCGCGTGGACGATCCGCAAGGGCTGGACCGCGCCCCAGGCGGCGGGCGTCATTCACACCGACTTCCAGCGCGGCTTCATCAAGGCCGAGGTGGTGTCGTACGACGACCTCGTCGCGGCCGGGTCCCTGGCCGAGGCGAAGGCGCGGGGCAAGGTGCGGATCGAGGGCAAGGACTACGTGATGACGGACGGCGACGTCGTCGAGTTCCGCTTCAACGTCTGACGCCGTTACGCGGACCAGTCGGTGCGGAAGGCGCCGGGCGAGCACCCGTACAGTCGCTTGAAGGCCTTGGAGAACGACGACTCGTTGTCGTAACCGACGTCCCTCGCTATGGCGCCGATGGTGCGTGAGGTCGTGGCCAGGTAGCCGGCGCCCTGACTGAGCCGGACGCGCGTCAGGTGGCTGAGCGGAGGCTCACCGACCGAATCGCGGAAGTGCGCGGCGAACGCCGTACGGGACATCCCGACCTGCCTGGCGAGCCCCTCGACAGTCCATCGCGCCCGCGGATCGCGTCGCATGAGTCGCAGGGCGGCTGCGATCGGCGCACCTGCGCCCTCGTCCGTCGGCAGATGCACCAGGGCAGCCTCCTGCTGGGCCAGGTACTGCCGGAGGAACTCGGTGAGGAACACGTCGGCCACCTTGGCCAGCACCGCGGCGTCACCCGGGGCAGCGCTGTGGGAGGCCAACAGGTCGGCGAACGGCTGCAGCCAGCGGGTCACTCGGCTGCTCCCGTCCTGGTCCAGCACGAGAGCTCGGGGGAGGAGGTCGGTCATGTCGTCGGGGAGGAGGGTGGCCTCGAACGCACCGCAGAGCACGGTCGTGCTCGCGCCCTCGCCGCCGTATCGCAGGCGTCCCGCGGAGTCCAGCGGATGATCGGTGAGGATCGCGTCGAGATGGCGCACCGGGCTGCGCGGCTCGTCGCGCACGACATGCCCGGTGCCGCGTGGCAGCACGACGATGGCGCCCCCCTCGAGCCGATGAGCCTCGGCCGGACTGTCGAGCTCAAGCCACGCCGCGCCGTCCAGCACGATATGGAACTTGGCGAGATCGGACCCGTCGACGCGAAAGCCCCACGGGGCGGTGAAGTGCGAGCGACACAGAATCGTGCTGCGGACGTTGATGGCCCGGAGCACCTCGGCGAGGTCGTCGGACGGAGGGCTGATGCGGCTCACTGGGGCAGCCTAGATGAGCCGCGGACGATCGGACATGTTGCTTGTCCTGCAGGACATTCAGATCGCGCATGGCCGCCCCTAGCGTCGCCGCCATGGCGAAATTCCTTGTCACCTATCACGGTGCCGGTGCTCCTCGTAACGACGAGGAGAGGCAGCAGGCGATGGCGGCGTTCATGGCCTGGGTCAGTCAGGTCGGCACCGCTCTGGTCGATCCCGGCGCTCCGCTCGGCGGCTCTGCCGTCGTGTCGAGTGAGGGAGTCGCGGACGGCGTCGCCGCCGGACCGCCCGGTGGCTACTCGATCGTCGAGGCCGACGACCTGGCTGCCGCTGCCGAGTTGTTGCGTGACCACCCGTACGTCGGGCGCGGCGGGGCACTCCAGGTGAGCGAAGCCGTCTCGCCGGCTTGATCCACCAGGCCCCGCGTGATGCTCCCGCTAGCCACCGTTCTTGGCCTCCCACACCGGCAAATCGGGTAGCCAACGGGAGCATCGCGCGATTTCCTTTGATCATGGCCCGGCGATTGATGTTCGTTCAGTTGAAGTCGGGTTACGACGTTGATCGCGGGCCTTCGTGGATCGGCTGGGTGGAGTTCAACCGGACGTGGAAGACGGCTCGCTTCCACGGTCGGGAACTGCGCCGGGCTCAAGGCCCCGATGCGAACTTCTACGACGTCGCGACGCACGAGTGGTTCTGGCTTTCCGGTCCGAAGCGTGATCGGACGGATACTCGATACGGGCCCGGACCGGTCGCCATCGACGATGACGCCAAGGAGGCATATCGGAGATTCCTGGGCGGCGCGCCGGGTCGGGAGGCCGGCTGACTTCTCGGCTACGCGAAGCGTGGTTGGTGACGGTTGGAGCAGGCCGCGGATCAGCAGGCGATCTGACCCGGAAAAGGGGTCAGATCGCCTGCTGATCGGGGCCTCCGGCGACCGCTGCGCAGACTACGTGCCAAGTCCGCGGATGACGTGAGCCAGGACGGCGTCCAGCGGCCGGGGGGCGCGAGTCAGGTCGACGGCGGCCGCCAGCAGGTGCGCGTACCGATCCTTGCGGCCGGATCGCACGCCGATGAAGCGGTGCAGGTGCTGGGTGGCGCTGCGGCGACGCTGTGCAGGCTGTTGCCGCAGTAGGCGTAGCGACGCCAGCTCGCCCTCCGCCTCGATGATCCGCTCCACACCCGCCACGCCGACGGCGCGGATCAGTTCGTCCTCCAGGTCGGTCACGCAGGCGTAGAAGCCGAGCGATTCCAACTCGGCGGTGGCGAGATCAGACCCGAAGCCGAAACGCTCCAGGCCACGCCGGATGTAGGGCTCCTCCGCAGCGTCGTACAACCCCGCTACCGTGAGGCCGGGCCGCAACGGGGCGAGGCTCACCAGAAAGCGCCCGATGTTGGTGGCGCCGCCCATCGGGACGACGTGCACGCCATCCGCCGCCAGGTCGCGGCCCTGCCGTTCGGCGAGAACCTGCAGCGCGATCCGGTCGCTGGTGCCCTCGACCAGGATGACCGCGGCGGCGTCGAGCCAAGCGACGTAGTCCCTTACCATCGGCGTGCGCTCAGATCCACCACCAGCCGCCACCGAGGTAGCGGCCGTCGGTGAGCCGGACACTGCGGCCATGGACGTTGAGCACGAGCTCGGTGGACGGCGCACCGTCCAGAAACACGTATCCCAACCCGTCGGCGAGGCCGCTGGGCTCAGGGAGCAGGATCACCGGCTTGCCGCCCGCGGTCCCGATCACGTCGAACCGATGCGACATCGACAGGCCGGACCAGAGGAACGGCAGCCGCTCAGCCTGTCCGGGGGCCAGGGCGGTCTCCGGCTCGCCCCGAGCGGGGGCGGCGACCTGATCGAACGCCATCCGGTGACTGGCGAAGTAGCTGCGCGGTTCCAGCCATGCCCAGTTCGCGAACTGGACGCAGACCACCGTGACGAGTGCCCCGACGATCGCCAGCTCGACGAGCGTGCGGCGACCGAGGAGCGCCAACCCGACGACGGTCGCGACCACGGCCAGAGGCCATAGCAGGAACACGAGCACCGCGATCGCCGACGCGACGCGCCCGCCGTTCGGCGGCGACCACGTGAGCGTGGCCACGGCGACGAGCCAGACGACCAGTGCCGGTGCCATGAGCCAGACCGCGGATGGGCGGCGATATGCAGGAGCACTTGAGGGGCCGACGGTGGCGGGAGCCGATGGTGCTCCTGGGTGCTCGGTCGGCGAAGGCCGCACGCCGACCGGTGGCTGGACGGTGGGTAAGAGTGTTGGCCCGTGCTCGTCGTCGTGGTCGGGGAACTGGGGTTCCGCGACCGTCAGCCGCGGTCGCATTGAGGCCGGTTCGGGCTCCGGCTCCGCCTCCGGTTCGGGTTCCGCCTCCGGTTCGGGCTCCGCCTCCGGTTCGGGCTCCGGCTCCGGCTCCGGTTCCGCCTCCGGTTCGGGCTCCGCCTCCGGCTCCGGTTCCGGCTCTGGTTCGGGTTCGAGCTGCGGTTCGGGCTCCGGCTCCGATCCCGGTTCGGGTTCCGATCCGGCTGGTTCCTCGGCCTGCTCCGGCCGGGTCTCTAGCTCTAGTTGAGGCTGAGCATCAGGCTGGGGCTCAGGGGTCGGCGGCTCTTGATTCGGCTCGGGTTCGGGTTCCGGCTCGGGTTCGGGTTCCGGCTCGGGTTCGGGTTCCGGTTGGGGTTCGGGTTCCGGCTCGGGTTCGGGTTCGGGTTGGGGTTCGGGCTCCAGCTCAGGTTTCGGCTCGGGTTCGGATTCCGCGTCGGGCGCGGGCTCCGGTTCCTGATCCACACGTGTTTTCAGGATGGGGATGGGTGCCGTCTCGTCGGTCGGCCCGGGGGCGGCCCGGGGTGTCGGCGCCCCTTCTTCTGGCTCTGGCTCGGGTGACTGATCCGTCTCAGCTTGCGGTGCGAGATCGGGTTCCGCTTCGTCCTCAGCGTGCGACTCGGGGTCGGCAACGGGTTCGGGCTCGGGTTCCGGTTCCGATTCCGGCCGGGCCGCGCGTTGGCCCCCGGACTTCACCTCGGGCTCCGTCTCGGATTCTGCCTCGATCTCCGGCACGGTGCCGATGATGCCGCACCTCCGCTCGCGCGTCTGCGTCCGCCCGCCTGTACCGATCCGTCCGTGATGGGCCAACGCCGGAAGTGCCCTCTTCGTTGCATCTCGATAACAGCACGTCCTCCCGCTTGCACCGGGGCGTGCACGAAGGATTTATTGGCTGCGACCGTCGCAGGGGGCGGAGTCGTCCGCCGTGGAAGCGTGGGCGGCGTCGGCTTCGTGGGCAGCCCGCCCAGAGTGCCCTGCGCGATTCAAGGGAGGACCCACTTGAGAGGCATGCGGACGAGCGCCAAGGTGCTCGCGATGCTCGCCGGATCTGCATTGGCGCTGTCCGGCTGTGCAAGCGGCGACAGCGACGGCGGATCAAGCAGCAGCACCACTGCGGCGTCGACGACCTTTACCTGGGCATACGACCAGGAGTTCGCGGCGTACAACAACAAGACCGCCGACCAGAACGCCGCGGCCAACGCGGTGGTCTTGAACCCGATCCAGTTCGGGTTCACCCAGTACGGGCCCGATGGCGGCCTGGTCAAGCTCTCGGACTTCGGGTCCTACGAGAAGACGTCGGACAACCCGTTGACCGTCAAGTACACGATCAACGACAAGGCGGTCTGGTCCGACGGCAACCCGGTCGACTGCGACGATCTTGTCCTCGCGTGGCTGGCGAATAACGGTACGACCGGCGACAAAGGCTTCTCCACGGCCTCGACCCTCGGGTACGAGGACATGAACAAGCCGCAGTGCAACGACGGAGACAAGACCGTCACGATCACCTACAAGACGGCATGGGCCGACTGGGAGAGCGCATTCATCGACGGCGACATCCTCCCGGCGCACATCGTGGAGAAGGGTGCCGGCGTCGCCGACGTCATCGCGGCTTCCGACGACCCGACGAGCGCGGACGTGGCGAAGCTGGCCAACTTCTACAACACGGCATGGAAGCTGAGCCCGGGCCAACTCAAGACCGACATCATGCCGTCGGACGGCCCGTACGTGATCAGCAAGTGGCAGGCCGGCCAGTCGCTGACGTTGACCGCCAACGACAAGTGGTGGGGCGCACCGGTCAAGACCAAGACGATCGTTATCCGGTACATCGCGGACGACGCCATGGCGCAGGCCTTGCAGAACGGCGAGGCGGACGCCATGGACCCGCAGCCGGCCGTTGACCTGGTGAATCAGCTCAAGGCGCTGGGCACCAAGATCAAGGTGAGCGAGAGCACGCGCTTCGACTTCGAACACATGGACTTCAACTTCAAGACGGTGTTCAAGGACAAGAACGTGCGTGAGGCGTTCGCCAAGTGCATCCCCCGGCAGCAGATCGTGGATAACCTGATCAAGCCGATGAACGCCGACGCCGTCGTGCTGGAGTCCCGCTTCTACATGCCGTTCCAGGACGAGTATGCGTCGATCAAGGACGCGATCGGGGCGAACGCGTACGACAAGGTCGACATCGCCGGGGCGAAGCAGCTGCTCGGCGGCAAGACCGTCAACGTGCGGGTCGGCTGGCGCAAGGACCCGGCGCAGCTCAACAAGCGGCGGGCCGACACGATCAGCCTGCTGCAGGCGTCCTGCAAGCCGGCCGGCTTCAACGTGATCGACCATGGCACGGCCGACTTCTTCGCCAACGGCCTTTCGGCCGGTGACTGGGATCTCGCGCTGTTCGCCTGGACCAGCTCTGCGCTGGTGACGCCGAACGGGCCGTTGTACCAGACCAAGGCGTTCCCGCCCGCCGGGAGCAACAACGGCAAGTACTCCAACCCGCGGGTCGACGCGCTGTTCGACCAGTTGAAGGGCGAGACCGACAAGACCAAGCAGGCGGCGCTGCTCACGGAGATCGACACGATCATGTGGTCCGACGTGGCAACGGTCCCGCTGTTCGCCTTCCCAGCAATCCTCGCGGTCACGCCGGAGGTGACGGGCGTCGTCTACAACGCGTCGCAGGCCGACCTCTCGTGGAACTGCCAGGAGTGGGGTCTGACGGCGAAGTAGGCGAAGTAAAGGCCTGACCCGTCCCGGTCCGGCGGGCACCTCCGCGGGACCGGGACGGGATGAGGTCGCAATATTGACGCGGGGCCGGGGACTTCCCTGGCCCCGCGTCGTAACCTGAGGCAATCATGGCGGCTGCGAGCCACCGGAGGTTGAGCGGTCCATGGGCGTCTTCGTCATCCGGCGGCTTTCCATCCTGCTGTTGATCTTGATGGTGTCGACCATCATCATGTTCTTCCTGGTCTCCAACGCCGGCGATCCATACTTCGACCTGCGAACGGACAATTCGCCCAACAGGGCGGCAAAGTTCGCCGCACGCACCGAGCTGCTGCACCTGGACCAGCCGCTGCCCACCCGCTACCTGATCTGGCTGCGCGGGGCGGCCAAGTGCGTCGTCCCCGGCATGGGCTGCGATCTCGGCCGCAGCACCCGGGGCCAGGAGGTCTCGACGCTGCTCGTCCAGGCGATGTCCTCCACGCTGCGACTGGTCACCGTGGCGGCGGTGGTGGCGCTCGTTCTGGGGATCGTCGTCGGCGTCGTCTCGGCCCTGCGGCAGTACAGCGGCTTCGACTACACGATCACCTTCGGCGCGTTCCTGTTCTTCTCCCTGCCGATCTTCTGGGTAGCCGTCCTGCTCAAGCAGTACCTGGCGATCGAGGCCAACAACTGGTTGGCGGACCCACGCATCGGCCTGATCGCAAGCATCCTGTTATCCCTCCTCAGCGCCATCACGTGGGGTGCCCTTCTCGGGGGTGATCAACGGCGGAAATGGATCGTTCGTGGGATCGCGTTCGTCGTGACTCTCGGCGTGCTGCAGTACCTGTCCGCGGTGGACTGGTTCAGGAATCCAGCGCTCGGCCCTGGCTTGATCACCGCGGGCGCCTTCGCCATCGCGATCGGGATCACCGAGTTGATCGCGGGGTTGAGGCGGCGGGGCGTGCTGTACGCAACGTTGGCCATGGCCCTGATCGCATCGGTCGGCCAGTTCCCGCTGCGCCCATTCCTGGAGAGCCGGACCTGGGCGACCTGGGGCACGCTGTTCCTGCTCGCACTGGTCACCGTCGGCGTCGGGATCGGCGTCGGGATGGCGTTCGGCGGCCTGGACCGGGGTCAGGCGGCGCGGGCCGCGGTGTTCACGGGCCTGTTCAGCGGCGCACTGATCGTGCTGGACGTCGTCCTGCGCACGGTCCCGTCCTACTCCTCGCTGGTCCGCGGCCGGATGTTCGCCACCGTGGGGTCCAACACCCCGAACTTCGAGGGAAACTTCTGGCAGCGATTTCTGGACAACGGTCTGCACCTGGTCCTGCCCACGCTGGCGATCATGCTGATCTCGTTCGCCCAGTACAGCCGATACTCCCGCGCGTCGATGCTGGAGACGATGAATCAGGACTACGTGCGCACCGCGCGGGCCAAGGGCCTGACCGAGCGCACGGTGGTGGTCCGCCACGCATTCCGCAACGCCATGATTCCGCTGGCCACGCTCGCCGCTCTCGACTTCGGCGCGATCATCAGCGGGGCAATCATCACGGAACACGTCTTCGGATGGCAGGGGATGGGTCGGCTGTTCACCGACGGCCTGATCTATACCAACCCGAACCAGGTGATGGGCTTCTATCTCGTGACCGCGGTGTCGATCGTCGTCTTCAACCTGCTGGCCGACATCGCCTACGCCTACCTCGATCCGCGAATCCGCCTGTCGTAGCGCCGTCGGCGGCCTGACCAGGCCGAGAGCGAGGAGCAGTCATGTCACAGATCAGCCCGCCATCGGGGGACAAGTCAGCCCTCGCGGGAGTGACCCCGGCCGATGCCGCACCCGTGACCGGGACGGCCGAGCATGTGGAGCGGGAGTTCACCGTCAGGGCGATGACCTCCCGCCAGCTGGTCAGCCGCCGATTCTTCCGGCACCGGGGGGCCTTGGCGGGGCTGGCGGTGTTCCTTCTCACCGTCCTGCTCGCGTTCTCCTCGATCGGGGTGGCGGGAATCCCCGGATGGTGGAGCCAGTCGTACAAGACCACGGGCACCAAGGTGGACGGTGGTCGCATGACGCTCGATCTGCTTCCGCCGTTCGTCGACGGCGACGGCTTCTCGCTCGGGAAGCATCCCTTCGGTCAGGACGACGTGGGGCGCGACTACTACGCGCTCACCATGCGGGGGGCCCAGCGGTCGATCACGATCGCGCTCATCGTGGGACTGGTCTCCACGGTCATCGGTGTGCTGGTGGGTGCCTCCTCCGGATTCTTCCGAGGCATGACTGAGGGGGCGCTGATGCGGGTGACGGATCTCGTGCTGACCATCCCGCAGCTCGTGATCGCCGCGGTCATCGGTCTGAAGTTCGGCGGCGGCGCGTTCACGCTAGCCCTCATGCTGGGGTTCATCACCTGGCCCAACCTGGCGCGGCTGGTTCGCGGGGAGTTTCTGTCCCTGCGGGAGAAGGAGTTCGTCGAGGCCGCCCGCGCGATGGGGGCCAGCAGTTGGCGGATCATCTTCCGGCACATCCTGCCGAACACGCTGGGCACCATCATCGTCAGCGCGACCCTGTCGGTCTCCGCGGCGATCCTCCTGGAGACCGCACTGAGCTACCTCGGCCTCGGTGTGCAGTCGCCGGACACCTCGCTCGGGCTGCTGATCAGCGAGTACCAGGACGCTTTCACCGTGCGACCGTGGCTGTTCTGGTGGCCCGGATTGTTCATCATCATGGTTGCCCTTTCGGTCAACTTCATCGGTGACGGCCTGCGAGACGCCTTCGACCCCAAGCAGACCCGGGTGCGTGCCTGATGACGAGTCCCGCCGCGACTCCACGTACCGCTCGCCGGCGCGCCGAGGGGCCGATGCTGCAGGTGGAGAACCTCACCGTGCAGTTCCCGACCGAGGACGGGATCGTGAATGCCGTCCGCGGGGTCTCCTACACCCTCGCCGAGCGTGAGGTGCTCGGGATCGTGGGGGAGTCGGGATCGGGCAAGTCGGTGTCGTCGCTGGCGGTGATGGGGCTACTCCCCAAGTCCGCGCGCATCACCGGCCGGATCCTGCTGGAGGGTCGTGACGTCCTGAAGATGTCCCCCGCCGAGCAGCGCTCGATGCGCGGCCGCCGGGTGGCCATGATCTTCCAGGACCCGATGACAGCTCTCAACCCGGTGTATTCGGTGGGCGATCAGCTCGCCGAGGCCGTGCGCTCGCACGAGGCCGTGTCCAAGAAGATCGCTTTGGCCCGGGCCACCGAGATGCTGAACCTGGTCGGAATCCCGCGGGCCAAGGAGCGGCTGGGGGCCTATCCCCACGAGTTCTCCGGCGGCATGCGGCAGCGCGTCATGATCGCAATGGCGATCATCAACGATCCGGACATCATCATCGCCGACGAGCCCACGACGGCGCTGGACGTGACGGTGCAGGCGCAGATCCTGGAGAAGCTGGTCGAGGTCAAGGACGCGGTGAACGCCGCGATCGTGCTCATCACCCACGACCTCGGCGTCGTCTCGGGCCTGGCCAGTCGGGTCCTGGTGATGTACGCCGGGCGTGCGGTGGAGCTGGGGACGACCCATCAGGTGTTCAAGTCGCCGCGGATGCCGTACACCGCGGGCCTGCTCGGGTCCATCCCCACGCTGGACCGGCAGGGCGGGCGGCTGCGGCCGATTCCCGGGGCACCGCCGTCCCTGATCAACCTGCCGCCGGGGTGCCCGTTCTCGCCGCGCTGTCCGCTGGTGGTGGACGAGTGCCAGCGTGTCGAGCCCGACCTGTACGAGACCGAGCAACGCGGGCACACGGCGGCCTGCATCCGGTGGGGCGACATGGCGGACAGCGAGGACCCGGTGGCGATCTTCCGGGCGCGGGCGCTGACCGAGGCGGACGAGGTGGCGTCGTGACCGAGCACGTCGCTGGGCCGGCACCGACCGCCCCGCCCCAGGTGGAGGTGCCGGAAGGGGCGACACCGCAGACCGTCGCGGAGGACCTCGACCTGGCCGGTCACTCCGGCAAGGGCACCGATCGGCTGCTCGACGTCCGGGACCTGGTGATGAACTTCCCGGTCCACGGCGGTGGCCTGTTCCGTCGCGTCATCGGATTCGTCCAGGCCGTCAGCGGCGTCAGCCTGCACCTCGACGACGGCGAGACGCTCGGCGTGGTCGGTGAGTCCGGCTGCGGCAAGTCGACCACCGGGCGCGCCATCCTGCAGCTGCACAAGCCGACGTCCGGCTCCGTACGTTTCGGGGGGCGCGAGCTGGTCGGGATCGACGCGAATGAAATGCGCGACGTCCGGCGCGATCTGCAGATCGTCTTCCAGGACCCGTATGCCTCGCTCAACCCGCGGATGCCAGTGAACGACATCGTCGCGGAGCCGTTGCGCATCCACGACCAGTGGAAGGCGCGTGGCGGAATGGAGCGCGTGGCCGAGTTGCTTCGCCTCGTCGGGCTGAACCCGGAGCACGGCAACCGGTACCCGCACGAGTTCTCCGGGGGGCAACGGCAACGCGTCGGCATCGCCCGGGCGCTCGCCCTGGAGCCGAAAATGCTGGTGCTGGACGAGCCGGTGTCGGCGCTGGACGTCTCGGTGCAGGCCGGCGTCGTCAACCTCCTGGATGATCTGCAGGAACGGCTGGGGCTGGCCTACCTGTTCATCGCCCATGACCTGTCGGTGGTGCGGCACATCTCCGACCGGGTCGCCGTCATGTATCTGGGAAAGATCGTCGAGACGGGCCCCAAGGACGACGTGTACGACCGACCGATGCATCCGTACACGCAAGCCCTGTTATCCGCGGCTCCGGTCGCCGACCCATCCGTCGAGGAACGTCGCGAGCGGATCCTCGTGGAGGGCGACGTTCCCAGCCCGCTGAACCCGCCGTCCGGCTGCCGCTTCCGCACCCGGTGCTGGAAGGCGCAGGACATCTGCGCGGTGGAGGAGCCGGCGCTGGTGCCGCGCGTGGACGGCGGCCACCCGGTGGCCTGCCATTTCGCCGAGATCCGCGAGATCGTCTGACTAGACGCCGAAGGCACCGACCAGGTTGCCCACGCCGTAGGTGACCGCCATCGCCACGGCGCCCACGACGACGTTCCGCGCGATCGCCGGTCGACGGCCCGACTGGCCCAGCCGGGCGCTGATCGATCCGGTCAGTACGAGCGCCGCCACCACCGAGAGGAAGCAGACCGGCACCCGCAGGCTCGGCGGCGGTAGGACGATGGCCACCAAGGGCAGGAGCGCGCCCACGACGAATGCCGCGAAGGAAGCTGCCGCGGCATGCCACGGGCTGGTCAGGGAGTGCGGGTCGATGCCGAGTTCGGCCTCTGCGTGCGCACCGAGTGCGTCGTGCTCGGTCAGCTCGACCGCGACCTGCCGGGCCAGCGCGGGGGACAGGCCCTTGTTCTGGTAGATCTCGGTGAGCTCGTCGAGCTCGTGATCCGGCAGGTGCTGCAGCTCCCATCGCTCCAGCGACAGCAGCGCCCGCTCGGAATCGCGCTGGCTGCTGACCGAGACGTACTCCCCGCCCGCCATCGAGATGGCGCCGGCCACCAGCCCGGCGACGCCGGCGGTGAGCACGGTGAGCCGGTCCGTGGTGGCGCCGGCAACCCCCACAACCAGTCCCGCCACCGACACGATGCCGTCGTTGGCGCCAAGGACCCCGGCCCGTAGCCAGTTCAACCGGGCAGAGATGTCGCCGATGTGCGGTTCGGACTCGTGGTCCTCTTCGCCACGCTGGGCGACTTGGTGCTGCCTGACCTCCTCGCGCGTCGGGCGCTCGACGGGCTCTGCCTGGTGGTTCTTGGTCATCTCTCCAGCGTATTGGCCCGCCGATGCCAACCTCGCCCGGCGCCGGCCCGTCAGGTGCAGATGCAGACCTCGTTTCCCTCAGCATCCGCCAGCACCCACCAGCGTGGCGCATGCTCATCCGTCACCAGCCGGCCGCCGGCCGCCAGCGCGGCGGCGACCCGCTTCTCCGCCTCCTCAGGACCGAGATACACGTCCAGATGGATCCGGTTGCGGCCGGTCCGGGCCGGGTCCATGGGCTGGAACCACACGACGGGGCCTGCGCCGTCCGGATGGTGCAGCTCCGTGCCGTCCGTCCCGGTGTCCTGTTCGACGTACCCGAGCGCGGCCTGCCAGAACGGCCGGACGGCGGCCGGGTCGGCGGCGTCGATGGCGACCTCCACCCGGTCCGGCGGCCCCACCCGCTCCGCGCCGACCTCATCGCCGTGCTGCAGGATCCGGCGGGCCAGATCCAGGTCCTTGTCGGTGACCCCGCCGGCGGAGTGCGTGGACAGCGTGAACGTCACCGAGCGCCAGCGCAGGTCGATGTCGGGGTGGTGGTTGAGCTCCTCGGCGGTGGCGGCGACGAGGCTGATGAGGCGCACGGCGTCCGGGAACGACGGCGCCCGCAGGCGTAACTGGAGGTGCCCGATCGCCGCGCGACGGACCCCGGGGAGGTCCACCAGGGCGGCGTCGATCGCGTCGAGGGTGAGTGGCTGGGTCACGTCGCCACGCTCGCCGATCGCGCACCGCTCAGCAAGTCGGATCCGGCCAAATTCCCGCCAAGTTGCGCCGTCCCGGTGACCTGTGGATAACCGCGCCTGGACTCTGCGTGGGTGTGGGAGGCTCGGACCGCAGGGAGGGCAGCAGTGAGCGACAACAGCGACACAGCTCTGGTGGTCGGCGCGGCGGTGGTTGACGACCTGGAGCAGCCGCGCACGCTGCTCGCCGCGCGTCGCACGGAGCCGCCGCATCTAGCCGGCGGGTGGGAGCTACCGGGCGGCAAGGTCGAGCCCGGCGAGGATCCGGTGGCGGCGCTGCACCGGGAACTCGCCGAAGAATTGGGCGTCCGGGTGCAGGTCGGTGCCGAGGTGCCCGCGCCGAGCGGTGCGGCCGGGTGGCCGATGCCACCGCGGCACCGCATGCGAGTGTGGCTCGTGCGCGTCGTGGACGGCGAGCCCGCCCCGATCGAGGACCACGACGAGTTGCGCGTCCTCGGCCCGGGGGAGTGGATGGACGTCGCGTGGCTGCCGGCCGACGTGCCGATCGTTCGGGCCCTGGTGGATCTGACGGATGGGCACGACGAGGAGGGGACTCCGCGGGCCCCCGCGTAGAATGGCGGTCAATCCCCGTCCCCGAGCGGATCGAGCGCGCCCGCATGCCCACCCGCACCCGTGACGACCGGCGAAACGTCGCGATCGTCGCCCACGTCGACCACGGCAAGACCACGCTGGTCGACGCCATGCTGTGGCAGACGGGGTCCTTCGGTGCCCACCAGCACGTCGACGAACGGGCGATGGACAGCAATGACCTCGAGCGCGAGAAGGGCATCACCATCCTCGCGAAGAACACCGCCGTCCGCTGGACCGGGCGCGGTGCACCCACGGGCGGCGTGACGTTCAACATCATCGACACCCCCGGCCACGCGGATTTCGGTGGCGAGGTCGAACGCGGCCTGTCCATGGTCGACGGGATCGCGCTGCTGGTGGACGCCTCCGAGGGGCCGCTGCCGCAGACCCGCTTCGTGCTGCGCAAGGCCCTGACGGCGCACCTGCCCGTCATCCTCGTCATCAACAAAGTGGACCGGCCGGACGCCCGGATCGCCGAGGTGGTCGACGAGACCTACGAGCTGTTCATGGATCTGGCCGACGGCACGGGCCTGGACGCCGACGCCGTCCTCAACTTTCCGATCGTCTACGCCTCGGCCAAAGCCGGGCGGGCGTCATTGGAGCGACCCAAGGACGGCGAGCTCCCGGACGAGAAGGACCTCACACCCCTCTTCCGGACCATCGTCGAGACCGTACCGGCGCCGAGCTACGACGACGCGACACCGCTGCAGGCGCACGTCACCAATCTGGATGCCTCGCCGTTCCTGGGACGGCTCGCGCTGTGCCGCGTGCGAGCCGGGACCATTCGGAAGGGCCAGCAGGTTGCGTGGTGCCGGCGCGACGGCTCGACCCAGCGGGTCAAGGTGACCGAGCTGCTCATGACGGAGGCGCTGGACCGGGTCCCCGCCGAGTCGGCCGGGCCGGGCGACATCATCGCCGTGGCCGGCATTCCGGACATCACGATCGGGGAGACCCTGGCCGACCCCGACGACCCGCGCCCACTGCCGCTCATCACGGTGGACGAGCCGGCGATCTCGATGACGATCGGGGCCAACGCCTCGCCCATGGCGGGGCGGGTGAAGGGCGGCAAGGTGACGGCCCGGCTGGTGAAGGAACGCCTCGAGCGGGAACTCGTCGGCAACGTCTCGATCCGGCTGCTGCCCACCGAGCGACCAGACACCTGGGAGGTTCAGGGCAGGGGCGAACTGGCGCTGGCGATTCTCGTCGAGACCATGCGGCGCGAGGGTTTCGAGCTGACCGTGGGCAAGCCGCAGGTGGTGACCCGGCTGGTGAACGGCGCGGTGCACGAGCCGTTCGAACGCCTCACCATCGACGCGCCGGAGGAGTACCTCGGGGCCGTCACGCAGTTGCTGGCCGTCCGCAAGGGCCGCATGGAGCAGATGAGCAACCACGGAACCGGCTGGGTGCGCATGGAGTTCGTCGTGCCGTCCCGCGGCTTGATCGGCTTCCGGACCGAATTCCTCACCGACACCCGCGGCACCGGGATCGCCCACCACGTCTTCGAGGGCTACGAGCCGTGGGTGGGGGAGTTGCGCACCCGGCCCACCGGCTCGCTGGTGGCGGACCGCTCCGGCGCCGCGACGGGCTACGCGATCGCCAACCTGCAGGAGCGCGGCACCCTCTTCGTGGAGCCGGGCACCGAGGTCTACGAGGGCATGATCGTCGGGGAGAATTCGCGGGCCGACGACATGGACGTGAACATCACCAAGGAGAAGAAGCTGACCAACATGCGCTCCTCGACGGCCGAGGAGTTCGAGCGGCTGGTTCCGGCCAGGAAGTTCTCCCTCGAGCAGTGCCTGGAGTTCTGCCGCGACGACGAGTGCGTCGAGGTGACGCCGGAGGCGGTGCGCCTGCGCAAGGTCGAGTTGTCGGCGGTGGAGCGGGAGAAGGCGCGCGGCCGCGCGCGGCGCGGCTGACGTTATGGCTGGCCGCCTCCTCCTGGTCCACGCCCATCCGGACGACGAGACGATCACCAACGGCGCCACTATGGCCAAGTACGTCGCCGAGGGCGTGCGGGTCAGTCTCGTCACCTGCACGCGCGGCGAGCAGGGCGAGGTCATCCCGCCCGCGCTGCAGCACCTGTCGGCCGATCGGGACGACACGCTTGGGCGGTGGCGGGAGCGCGAGTTGGCGGCCGCGATGAGCGCGCTCGGCGTCGCCGACCACCGCTTTCTGGGCGCGCCGGAGGTGTCCTACCGGGACTCCGGCATGGCCTATGCCGGGGATGGATCCGTGGTGCCGGCGGCGGACCCGCTGCCGGACGCGTTCGCTCTGGCCGGGATCGACGGCCCGGCGTCCGTGCTGGCAGACGTCATCCGCGAGGTGCGGCCGCATGTGGTCGTCACGTACGAGCCCGGCGGCGGGTACGGCCACCCCGACCACGTGCACGCCCACCGGGTGACGATGCGGGCGGTGGATGTCGCGATGGCGCCGAGCAGGCTCGGCTGGCAGGTTCCGAAGGTCTACTGGGTGGTCCGGCCCGACGACGCCGCCACCACGCGGGTGGACGGGACTGCCTGGACGCAGCGCAAGGTGGCCGCGTTGCGGTGCCATGCAACGCAGTTGGACGTCGCCGCCGACGGGTCCTCCTACACGCTGAGCAATGGGATGCGGACGGACATCACGGGCGTCGAGTACTACCGGCTGGTGCGGGGCAAACCCGGCCCGGCCGGCGCCGACGGGCTGGAGGCCGACCTCTTCGCCGGGATCACGGCCTAGGGCCGGGCTCTAGCACATACCCACCGTCGCGGCGTTGATCCGATCGGGTGGATTCACCCACACCTGGGCACCCCGAGGGGGTTCGCGCGGTCTGCTGTCATGAGCGGACCCCTGAGGAGGACTGGTGGCGGAGGCGGGACTGCGGGGCCGGGACGTCGCGCTCGAGCGCGAGCGGCGCCGCCAGAAGCGGTTGCTACGCCTGGCGGTCCTCCTCGCCATGGGCGCGGCATACCTCTGGTACCGGGTGCTGCACGGCGCCACGCCGATCCCGATGCCCGGCATACCGTCGATCGACCCGCTCTACCTCATGAGCGGCCTGTTCTTCCTCCTGCTCACGGGCACGTTGCTGGCCACCACCACACTGTCCGGCCGCTCGCCGCACGTCCTGTTCCGGCCCGAGCAGATCGACGTGCGGATGAGCGACGTGAAGGGTCTGGCGCCGGTCACCGAGGAGGTGCGCCGGTCGCTCGACCTCTTCCTCGGCGGGCGGACGTTCCGCCGCGAGATGGGTGGGCGCCCGCGCCGTGGCTTGCTCTTCGAGGGCGCGCCGGGAACCGGAAAGACCCATCTGGCCAAGGCGATGGCGGCCGAGGCGGGCGTGCCCTTCCTGTTCGTGTCCGCCACGGCGTTCCAGTCGATGTACTACGGCGGAACGTCGCGCCGGATCCGCTCGTACTTCTCCGCGCTGCGCAAGGCCGCTCGAAGCGAGGGCGGCGCGATCGGGTTCATCGAGGAGATCGACGCGATCGCCACCACCCGGGGCGGCCTCGGGACGTCGGCCACGCCGCCGCTCGCCCACCATCCAGCCCAGCATTCAGCCCACCATTCAGCCCACCATTCAGCGCAGCATTCGGCCCAGCTCTCGCCGGTGTGCGGAGGCTTGACCGGCCTGCCGGCGCTGGGACTCGACGCCGCCGAGGCCGGCGTCCTGAACCGGTCCGTCATCAGCGAGGGAGTGGGCGGGGTCGTCAACGAGTTGCTCGTCCAGCTGCAGTCGTTCGACACCCCGACCCGCTGGCAGCGAGTTCAATCATGGGCGGCCGACGCGGTCAACGTCTGGCTGCCGGCGGGCCGGCAGGTGCCGCGCCCGCGGCCGGAGCCGGCCGAGGTCCTGGTGATCGCGGCGACGAACCGGGCCGACTCGCTGGACCCGGCCTTGCTGCGCCCGGGCCGCTTCGACCGGCGGCTGACGTTCGACCTCCCGGACAAGACGGGACGGCGTGAGCTGGTGGACCACTTCCTCGGCCGGAAGGCGCACGAGCCGGTGCTCGACGACGAGGAACGCCGGGACGCCCTGGCTGGGGTGACGCAGGGCTACAGCCCGGTCATGATCGAGCATCTGCTGGACGAGGCGCTGGTCAACGCGGTCCGGCGCGGCGCGGCGGGCATGTCGTGGGCCGACATCGAGCACGCTCGGCTGCTCACCGAGGTCGGGCTCGGCCACCCGGTCGGGTACACCGACCACGAGCGCCGGCTGATCGCCACCCACGAGGCGGGGCACGCCGTCGTCGCGTGGCTGGTCGCGCCCCGCCGCAGACTGGAGATCCTCACGATCGTGAAGCGGGCCGGGGCGCTGGGACTGCTGGCACACGGTGATCGCGAAGACGTCTACACCCGCTCCCGCCACGAGCTGGAGGGGCTGATCCAGATCGCCTTCGGTGGCCAGGTGGCCGAGGAGTTGTTCTTCGCCGACGTGTCCACCGGGCCGGGCGGCGACCTGGCCTACGCGACGAACATCGCAGCGCAGATGGTGGGGCAGGCCGGCATGGATCGCACGCTCGTGTCGTTCGCCGCCGTTCCGGCATCGCCCTTGGGTGGATCCAGCCTCGTCGCCCGCGTGCTGGGTGACGGCGAGGCACGGCAGATGGTGGAGGACCTGCTGGCCCGCCAGAAGGCCCAGTCACGCGTCCTGCTCACCGCGAACCGGCATCTCGTGGCGGCCCTGCGCGATGCCCTGCTGGAGCGTCACGAGCTGATCGGGCACGAGATCACCGACGTCCTGGAGGCCGCCGCGGCGAACCACAGCCTGGCCGAGACTCCCGACCTGGCCCCGACGATGGCGCCCGACGGCCCGCTGGCCGGCGTCATCGACCTGCGCCCTGCCACTGAACGGGCCACTGAGCAGGCCGCACAGGAGGCCGAGGAGAGGCACACCTAAGCTGATCGGGTGCACGAGTGGGCCGCCGGGGCCTTCGACGCGGTTCCCGACGTCGAGGAAGGCCTGTTCCGGCAGGCCGCCGGTCGTTTTGCGACCGGCATCTGTGTGGCGACGACGGTGGATGCCGGTATCGACCACGCGATGACGGTCAACGCCTTCACGTCAGTCTCGCTGGAGCCGCTCCTGGTCCTGGTGTGTGTGGAGTTGGAGGCGCGGTTCCATGACGCCGTCATCGGCTCCGGTTTCTGGGGGATGAGCGTCCTGGACGAGACCGCCCGGCCGGTGGCGGACTGGCTGGCGACCCGCGGGCGGCCGCTGCACGGTCAGCTGGACCGAATACCGCACCACCGCGGGCCGGTCACCGGCACGGCGCTGCTGGATCAGTCGCTGGCCTCGATGGAGTGCCGGACCACCGCGGTTCACCCCGGCGGGGATCACAGCATCGTGGTCGGCGAGGTCGTCCACGTCGAGGTGAACCCGCAACCGCGGGGGGCGCTGATCTACCACCGTGCGGCGTACCGCAAGCTTCCGCCGCCCTGACCCGGGACGCGGGGCCCGCGGTCAGTCGTTGCCGGCCTCCATGGCCGCCTCGTCCAGGAAGTCGTCGCCTGTGTCCTTGGCTCGACCGACGCGCTCGATCTGCAGCGACTCGCCGGGCTCCAGGTGGCCGACCAATGCGTGCCGCCCGTCGCCGAGCAGGCCCTTCCCGGCGTACAGCTCCAGCTTCTCCCGGGAGTCGGCGATGTCGAGGTTCCGCATGGTCAGCTGGCCGATCCGTTCCACCGGCCCGAACGCGGCGTCCTCGGTGCGCTCCATGCTCAACCGCTCCGGACGGTAGGTGAGGTGCGGGCCGGCGGTTTCCAGCACGGTGTAGTCGTCCCCGCGCCGCAGCCGCAGCCGCACCTCGCCGGTGACGGCGAAGCCGACCCACCGCTGCAGGCTCTCCCGCAGCATCAGGGCCTGGGGATCCAGCCAGCGGCCTTCGTAGAGCAGCCGCCCCAGCCGTCGCCCGGAGTCGCGGTAGGCCTCGATCGTCTCCTCGTTGTGGATCGCGTTGACCAGGCGCTCGTAGGCGATGTGCAGCAGGGCCATGCCAGGCGCCTCGTAGATCCCCCGGCTCTTGGCCTCGATCACCCGGTTCTCGATCTGATCGGACATGCCCAGGCCGTGCCGCCCACCGATCCGGTTCGCCTCGTGGACCAGCTCGACGGCGTCGGGGAACTCCTGACCGTTGATGGCGACGGGCCGGCCCTCGGCAAAGGCGATGCTGACCTCTTCCGGGGCGATCTGCACGGACTCGTCCCAGAACGGGACGCCCATGATCGGCTGGACGAGATCCATCGACTCGTTGAGGTGCTCCAGCCGTTTGGCCTCGTGGGTGGCGCCCCAGATGTTGGCATCCGTGGAGTAGGCGCGCTCGACGCCGGCCCGGTACGGCAGGTCCCGCTCGGCCAGCCACAGCGACATCTCGGTGCGCCCACCGAGCTCCTTGACGAAGTCGGGGTCCAGCCACGGCTTGTAGATGCGCAGGTTGGGGTTGGCCAGCAGGCCGTAGCGGTAGAACCGCTCGATGTCATTGCCCTTGAACGTCGACCCGTCCCCCCAGACCGACACGTCGTCCTCGCGCATCGCCTGGACCAGGAGGGTTCCGGTGACCGCCCGCCCGAGCGGGGTGGTGTTGAAGTACGCGCGGCCCGCCGTTCGGACGTGAAAGGCGCCACACATGAGCGCTGTCAGTCCCTCCTGGACCAGCAGGTCCCGGCAGTCCACCAGCCGGGCCAGCTCCGCGCCGTAGTCCAGGGCCCGCCCGGGGACGGAGCCGATGTCCGGCTCGTCGTATTGCCCCAGATCGGCGGTGTAGGCGCAGGGAATCGCGCCGTGCTCACGCATCCAGGCGACGGCCACCGAGGTGTCGAGTCCGCCGGAGAATGCGATGCCGACCCGCTCCCCTTGGGGGAGGCTGACCAGGACCTTGGACACCGAGGAAGGCTAGCCGCTCGCCGGGTCGATCGTGACACCGGGATGGCCGGCTCGGCTGCGGCCGTTCGGGCCGTCACAACCCCCAGCGGCGACAGTCGCGCCGCCTTCGGAGATACTAGGCAGCGCGCAACCGCACGGGCCCTGCGCAGCACGAATCAGGAGGAGTCTGACGTGACATACGTCATCGCGCTGCCTTGCGTGGACCTGAAGGACAAGGCCTGCATCGAGGAGTGCCCGGTCGACTGCATCTACGAGGGCGAGCGGATGCTCTACATCCACCCCGACGAGTGCGTCGACTGCGGGGCGTGCGAGCCGGTGTGCCCGGTGGAGGCCATCTACTACGAAGACGACACCCCTGAGCAGTGGGCGGACTACTACAAGGCCAACGTGGAGTTCTTCGACGACCTCGGCTCGCCGGGCGGCGCCGCCAAGCTCGGCTTGATCCCCAAGGATCACCCGCTGGTCGCGGCGCTGCCGCCCCAGAGCACCGAGGCGAGCTGAGCACCGCCGCCGCCCTGCCGGCGGTCAGCCTGCCGGACTTTCCGTGGGACCGGCTGGCGTCGTTCGCCGCACGCGCCAGGGCGCACCCGGACGGGATCATCGACCTGTCGATCGGGACGCCGGTCGACCCCACGCCGGAAGTGGCCCGGCGTGCGCTGGCGGCCGCGGCGGACGCCCCGGGCTATCCGCAGACCTACGGCACGCCGGCCCTGCGCAATGCGGTCGCCCGGTGGTTCGCGCGCTCCCGCGGCGTGCCCGACGTCGACCCCGACGGGGTCCTGCCGACCATCGGGTCGAAGGAGTTCGTCGCGTGGCTCCCGTCCTTGCTCGGCCTGGGCCCCGGCGACGTCGTCGTCCATCCCGAGGTGGCCTACCCGACGTACGACGTCGGCGCGCGGCTGGCCGGCGCCGAGCCGGTCCCGGCGGACAGCACGGTTCAGCTCGGACCCGCCGCAGGCCGGGTCCGCCTCGTGTGGCTGAACTCCCCGGCCAATCCCACCGGCAGGGTCCTCGGCGTCGACCATTTGGCCAAGGTGGTCCGCTGGGCGCGCTCGATCGGCGCGGTGGTCGCCTCCGACGAGTGCTACGCGGAGCTGCCCTGGGACGTGGCGGAAGTGCCGAGCGTGCTGGACCCACGGGTCTGCGACGGGACGCACGAGGGTTTGCTCGCGGTGTGCTCGTTGAGCAAGCGGTCCAATCTCGCGGGCTACCGGGCGGCGTACCTGGCCGGTGACCCGGTCCTGGTGAACCGGCTGCTGCAGGTCCGCAAGCACGCCGGGATGATGATGCCGGCCCCGGTGCAGGCCGTGATGACCGCCGTCCTCGACGACGACGAGCACGTCGCGCAGCAGCGCGTGCGGTACCGGGCGCGCCGGGTCGTGGTCACCGAGGCGCTGCGTGCTGCCGGGTTCCGGATCGATCACTCCGAGGCCGGCCTGTACCTGTGGGCCACTCTCGATGAGCCGTCCTGGGACACCGTCGGCCGGCTCGCAGATCGCGGCGTCCTGGTCGCGCCGGGGGACTTCTACGGGCCCGCCGGGGCGCGACATGTCCGGGTGGCGCTGACCGCGAGCGACGAGCGGATCGCGGCCCTGGGCCATCGGCTGGGGTGAGCGGCCGGCCGGCTCTTCTCCGATGAACCGTGTGACGCCGGCCACCGGCGCGACCGGGTGACGGCGGCACGTCGCCGGTTATGGTCGAACAGGCAGGCGAGCGACCAGGAGGCCCGATGGGTGATCACGCGACGACGGAGTCGGGGCTGCCGATCCACGCCGTCTACGGCCCGAAGGATCTCGAGGGCTTCGACCCGGAGCAGAAGCTGGGGGAGCCGGGCGCGTACCCGTTCACCCGCGGCGTCTACCCGAACATGTACACCGGCCGGCCGTGGACGATGCGGCAGTACGCCGGGTTCGGGACCGCGCGGGAGTCCAACGAGCGGTACCACCAACTGGTCGCGGCGGGCACCGGCGGGCTGAGCGTCGCCTTCGACCTGCCCACCCAGATGGGCTACGACTCCGACGACCCGGTCGCGCACGGCGAGGTCGGCAAGGTCGGCGTCGCCATCGACTCCCTCGACGACATGCGGGTGCTGTTCGACGGCATCCCGCTGGACCAGGTCTCGACGTCGATGACGATCAACGCGCCGGCCGCCGTCCTGCTGTTGCTCTACCAGTTGGTCGGCCTGGAGCACGGCCTGGAGGGCGGCCAGCTCACCGGCACGATCCAGAACGACGTGCTGAAGGAGTACATCGCCCGCGGCACCTACATCTACCCACCCCAGCAGAGCCTTCGGCTGATCAGCGAAATCTTCGCCTATTGCCGCACGGAACTGCCGCGCTGGAACACCATCTCGATCTCCGGCTACCACATGGCGGAGGCGGGGGCGACGCCGGCGCAGGAGATCGCGTTCACGCTGGCGAACGCCATGGAGTACGTGCGGGCTGCGCAGGCCGCCGGGCTGTCGGTGGACGACATCGGGCCGCGACTGTCCTTCTTCTTCGTGGCCCGCACGACGCTGCTGGAGGAGGTCGCCAAGTTCCGGGCGGCCCGCCGGGTGTGGGCCCGCATCGTGCGGGAGGAGTTCGGCTCGACGAACCCGAAATCCCAGATGCTCCGATTCCACACCCAGACCGCCGGCGTCCAGCTGACCGCGCAGCAGCCCGAGGTGAATCTCATCCGGGTCGCGCTGCAGGGGCTGGGTGCGGTGCTCGGCGGAACCCAGAGCCTGCACACCAACTCCTACGACGAGGCCATCGCGCTGCCGACGGCGAAGGCGGCCAGGCTGGCGTTGCGGACCCAGCAGGTGATCGCCTACGAGACGGACGTCACGAAGACGGTGGATCCGTTCGCCGGTTCCTACGTCGTCGAATCGCTGACCGACGACCTGGAGGCGGCGATCGTGGAGCTGATCCAGGCGGTGGAGGACCGCGGCGGCGCTGTCGCGGCCATCGAGCAGGGATTCCAGAAGAACGAGATCGAACGCTCGGCGTACCAGGTGGCCCAGGAGATCGAGAACACCGAGCGGGTCGTCGTCGGCGTGAACCGCTTCACCCTCGACGAGGAGGACCCGTACGAGCCGCTGCGTGTGGACCCGCGGATCGAGATCGACCAGCGGGAGCGGCTGGCGCGGCTGCGTGCGGAGCGGGACGGCGATGCCGTCGCTCGTTCGCTGGACGCGCTGCGGGCCGCGGCGTCGGGTACGGACAACGTGCTGTACCCACTGCGGGAGGCACTGGCCCAGCGGGCCACGGTCGGCGAGGTCTGCCACGCGTTGCGGGACGTCTGGGGCATCTACCGCCCCACTGAGAAGTTCTGAGCGGCGTGGCGTGAGGTGTGGCCTTGCCGTGGCGTTGACCCGCTCCGTGTAAACGGTGCGTAACCGAGATGCGGCGTGCCGTCGGCGGGCGGGGAAATCAAGCTAGGCTGACGAGTCCGTGAGCGTCCCCCGGTTCTCCGCCTTCGTGGAGCCGTATGCGGCCGAGCTGGTCGACATACGGCGGGATCTCCACGCCCACCCTGAGCTGGGGCGACAGGAGACGCGGACGACGCGGGTGATCGCCGAGCGACTGGAGAAGGCGGGCCTGGCGCCCCGGCTGCTGCCCGGCACGGGGCTCCTCTGCGACATCGGCGACGGCGGGCCGACTGTTGCGCTGCGTGCCGACCTCGACGCCCTCCCGCTGCCGGATGAATCGGAGGTTCCCTGGCGGAGCACGGTGGACGGCGTCACGCATGCCTGCGGCCACGACTTGCACACGGCCTGCGTTCTGGGCGCCGGCCTGGCCCTCGCCGATCTGCACGACGCCGGTCGTCTACCGGGCCGGGTGCGGCTGATCTTCCAGCCCGCCGAGGAAGTCATGCCGGGCGGGGCTCACGACGTCATCGCGGCGGGCGGGCTCGACGGCGTGGAGCGTGCCTTCGCGTTGCACTGTGACCCGCACACGGACGTCGGCCTGATCGGTTCCCGGGTGGGGGCGATCACCGCCGCCGCCGACCAGGTCACCGTCCGGCTGAGCGGGCGCGGCGGGCACACCTCGCGGCCGCATCTGACGGAGGACGTGGTGTACGCCCTCGCCCAGGTCGTGACCGGCGTTCCGGCGGTGATCTCCCGCCGGGTGGACCCGCGGGCCGGCGTTGCCATGGTGTGGGGCCGGATCGCGGCCGGCGTGGCGCCGAACGCCATACCCCGGCGCGGGGAGGTCGCCGGCACCGTCCGGTGCCTGGACAGCCGGGTCTGGGCCGAGGCGAAGAACCTGGTCACCGAGGCGGTCCGGGAGATCGTGCGGCCGTATGGCGTGCACGCCGAGATCGACTACGTCCGCGGTGTGCCGCCCACCGTGAACGACGCGGACTCCGTCGAGGTGTTCGAGGCCGCCGTCCACGCCGAGCTGGGTGAGCACAGCGTGGTCCTGACGCCGCAGAGCCTGGGCGGGGAGGACTTCGCCTGGATCCTGGAGAAGGTGCCGGGTGCCATGATCAGGCTCGGCACCCGGACGCCGGGCGGCCACACCTACGACCTGCACCGGCCGGACTTCACGCTGGATGAGCGTGCGGTGTCAATCGGTACTCGTGTGCTCACCGCCGCGGTGTGGCGGGATCTGTCCGGCCGCGCCGCCGGTTGACCGGCGTTTTTCCGTTAGTCACGGTTCGGACAACGAATCACCGGCAGGCCCTTGATCGGCCCCCGGGGGCGCTAATGTCGGCAGGTCACGGCGCGCAGCGGTGCGCGCGTCGTCCCTCACCGAAGGAGAGCACTGTGCGTCGGCTGACAACGATCGTCGCGGTGGTCGCTGCCGCGACCCTCGGCCTTGCCGCCTGTGGCGGCGGCTCGGACACCGAGACCACAACCGGCGGCGCGACGACCGCGTCCTCCCTCAAGGTGGGACTGGCGTACGACATCGGCGGGCGTGGCGACAAGTCGTTCAACGACGCCGCCGCCGCCGGGCTGGACAAGGCCAAGTCCGAGCTGGGGCTGGAGACCAAAGAGCTGTCCGCCGTCAAGGGCGAGTCGGACGCCGACAAGGAGCAGCGGCTCCGGCTGCTGGCGCAGTCGGGCTACGACCCGGTGATCGCTGTCGGGTTCGCGTACGCCACGGGCCTGAAGAAGGTCGCGGCGGAGTTCCCGAAAGTGAAGTTCGCCATCGTCGACGACGCGACCGAGGGCTCGAACATCACCAACCTGGTGTTCGCGGAGAACGAGGGCTCGTTCCTGGTCGGTGTCGCCGCGGCGCTGAAGACCAAGACCGGCAACGTCGGCTACATCGGCGGCTGCCTCGTGCCGCTGCTGCAGAAGTTCGAGGCCGGGTTCACCGCGGGCGTGAAGGCCGCCAAGCCGGACGCCAAGGTCCAGGTGAAATACCTGTCCAACCCGCCCACCTGCGCCGGCTTCAACGACCCTGCCGCCGGAACCGAGACGGCGAACGGCATGTACGACGCGGGTGCGGACGTCATCTTCGCCGCGGCCGGCGGGTCGGGCACCGGGGTGTTCCAGTCCGCCAAGGCGAAGAGCACGCTGGCCATCGGCGTGGACAGTGACCAGTACCAGACAGCCGCCCCCGACCTCCAGCCGGTGATCATGACCTCCATGCTCAAGAAGGTCGACGTCGCGGTCTACGAGTTCCTCAAGTCGGTCGCCGACGGCAGCCCGCTGACCGGTCTGCAGACGTTCGACCTGAAGCGCGACGGCGTCGGGTACGCGACGTCCGGCGGCCAGGTCGACGACATCAAGGCGCAGTTGGACGAGTACAAGCAGAAGATCGTCAGCGGCGAGATCACGGTGCCGACCACGCCCAGCAAGTGATCAGCTGACCGGCCTTAGGGTCTAGGGCGGGCCCGGGGAAAGCGATAGCTTTCCGCCGGGCCCGCTGTCGTCCTGGAGGAGCGCATCATGACGGACCAGCAGGTCGCGCCGAGTCCGACAACGAGTGCGGCGCCGGCGGCAGTCTCGCTGCGCGGGATCACCAAGCGATTCCCCGGCGTGGTGGCGAACCGAGACGTTTCGCTGACTGTCCGGCGCGGGACGGTGCACGCCGTCGTGGGCGAGAACGGCGCGGGCAAGTCGACGCTGATGAAGATCCTTTACGGCATGCAGCGGCCGGATGAGGGCAGCATCGAGATCGACGGCGCGCTGGTGGATTTCCATTCCCCGGCGCACGCCATCGCGGCCGGCATCGGCATGGTGCACCAGCACTTCAAGCTCGCCGACAACCTCACGGTCCTGGAGAACGTCGTCCTCGGCAGCGAGCCCATTCGCGGCCTGACGCTGGACCGCGACGCGGCATCCGCCCGAATCCGCGACCTGTCCGACCGATACGGGCTCGACGTTCGTCCCGACCCCCTCGTCGAGCGGCTCGGCGTCGGGCAGCGGCAACGGGTGGAGATCCTCAAGGTGCTCTACCGTGGCGCCCGGATCATCATCCTCGACGAGCCCACCGCCGTGCTGGTGCCGCAGGAGGTGGAGGAGCTCTTCGGTGCCCTCGCCGAGCTGAAGGCCGAGGGCCTCACCGTGGTGTTCATCTCGCACAAGCTGGACGAGGTGCTCGACGTCGCGGACGAGATCACCGTCATCCGCCGTGGCACGACCGTGACGACGGTTCTGCCGTCCCAGGTCACACCGCGCAAGCTGGCCGAGCTGATGGTGGGCAGCGAGCTTCCGTCCCCGGAGACCCGCGAGTCGACGGTGACGGACCGGGCGGTTCTTGAGGTTGCCGGGCTCACCGTGCGGGACGCCGACGGCCGGGCGGTCGTCGATGACGTCAGTCTCACCATTCACGCCGGTGAAGTGCTCGGGATAGCGGGGGTCGAAGGCAACGGGCAGGCCGAGCTGGTCGAAGCGGTCATGGGGATCAGGCACGGCGAGGGCCAGGTGATGCTCCAGGGTGAGGACGTGACCCGGCTCGGCACCCGGGCCCGCCGCGACCTGGGGATGGCGTTCGTCCCGGAGGACCGCACCCGGCAGGGGTTGCTGCTGGAGGCGCCGCTGTGGGAGAACCGGGCGCTCGGCCACCAGACGAAGGCGCCCGTCGTGCGCGGGCCGCTGATCGATCGGCGCGCGGCGCGCGCGGACACCGAACGGATCGTGCGTGAGTACGACGTCCGGACGCCGTCCATCGACGTGACGGCGTCCGCGCTGTCCGGCGGGAACCAGCAAAAGCTGATCGTCGGGCGGGAGATGAGTGGGCAGCCCAAGGTCCTGGTGGCCGCCCACCCCACGCGCGGAGTGGACGTCGGCGCCCAGGCGGCGATCTGGGATCAGCTGCGACGCGCCCGCGCCGAGGGCCTGGCCGTGCTGCTGATCAGCGCGGACCTGGACGAGCTGATCGGCCTGTCGGATGCGCTGCGGGTGATCCTCCGCGGGCGGCTGGTTGCTTCGGCGGATCCGGCGACAGTGACGCCGGAGGAGCTGGGATCGGCGATGACAGGCGCGGGTCCGGAGACAACTGCCGGTCCGGGGACAACTGCCGGCCCGGACACGACGCCCACCGGCCCGGACGCGACGCCCACCGGGCCGGACACGACGCCCACCGGCCCGGACACGACGCCCACCGGCCCGGACGTGACGCCCACCGGGCCGGACACGACGCCCACCGGGCCGGACGCGCATACCGGCCGCCATGCCGCGCCGCCGCCCGCCGATTCAAGCCGTGATTCAGGGAGCGAGGCGTGATGGCGGGCTGGGACGTGCGCCGGATCGGGCTCGGGCTGGCCGCGCCCTTGCTGGCGCTGGTGGTGGCCGTCGGGCTGTCGTCGGCGGTGTTGTTGATCGCCGGTCACGACCCCGGCACGGCGTTCTCCGCGATGGCGGATTTCGGGACTCAGCCCGGCAGCATGGTCCAGATCGTCAACCGCAGCTCGGCGTACTACCTGTCGGCGATCGCGGTAGCCATCGGCTTCCGGATGAACCTGTTCAACATCGGCGTCGACGGCCAGTACCAGCTCGCGGCAATGCTCGCAGCCGTTGTCGGAGGTGCGGTGCACTTGCCGCCCGTGCTGCACGTCGGGCTCATCATCCTCGTCGCGGTGCTCGTCGGGGCCTCGTGGGCGGCGGTCGCCGGCGTGCTCAAGGTGACCCGCGGCGTCAGCGAGGTCATCTCCACGATCATGCTGAACTTCCTGGCGACCGGCGTCGTGGCGTACCTGCTCACGCCGCAGCGCTTCGCCATCCTCCAGGGCAACAACATCTCCACCAAGCCCATCCCGGCCAGCGGCCACGTGCCTGGGTTCACCACCGACAACGGGACGGTCTACGGGCTGGTCCTGATCGCCGTGCTGATCGGCGTGGGGTACTGGTTCCTGCTCGGCCGCACCCGGTTCGGCTTCGACCTGCGCGCCACCGGGCAGTCGGAGCCCGCGGCCGTGGCCAGCGGTGTGAACGTCCGGCGAATGGTGGTGGCCGCCATGGTGCTCTCCGGGGCGGTTGCCGGGCTGGTCGGGATGCCGCAGCTGCTCGGGGCGTCCTACAGCTACAGCCTGGACTTCCCCGCCGGACTCGGCTTCACCGGGATCGCCATCGCATTGCTCGGACGCAACCATCCGCTTGGCGTGGGCTTTGCGGCGCTGCTGTGGTCCTTCCTGGACCAGTCGGCGCTGATCCTCGACATCAACGACATCCCGAAGGAGATCGTCACGATCATGCAGGGCACGATCGTGCTCGCCGTGGTCGTGGCCTACGAGGTGGTACGCCGGTGGCGCCTGGCGAGTGAGCAACGGCGGGTGGCGGCGGAGCTGCGTGAGTCAGGACCCGCGCCCGTGCCGGCCGGTGGAGGTGTGTCATGACCGCGACGTCCACCACCCTCGCCGGCCCCGAGGCGCCCGCGCCGCGCCGGGCGGTGCCCTGGGCCGGGTTGTCGGCCGGGTACCGGCTGCTGACGCTGGGCGTCGCCGTACTGGTGATCCTGTCGATCACCCGAGTGGTCACCGACGCGAACGATCTGACGTCGCGCGGGACGGCGGGCGCGGCGCTGCGGCTCGCCGTCCCGATCATGCTGGCCGGGTTGGGTGGCCTGTGGTCGGAACGCGCCGGCGTGGTGAACATCGGCCTGGAAGGGATGATGATCCTCGGCACCTGGTTCGG
>Ga0081539_10001609_pt1 | contig 37152 bp, 35 predicted proteins | sample TabmetS4T2R2_FD_71023 | JGI IMG/M metagenome (GOLD analysis project Ga0081539, IMG submission 71023) | Tabebuia heterophylla rhizosphere microbial communities from the University of Puerto Rico - S4T2R2 | ecosystem: Host-associated > Plants > Roots > Rhizosphere ... | reverse complement strand
GGGGGCTTGGCGCGCGGAGGTGGCAGCGGGGGCCGGGGATCTCGGCGAGCCCTGGCGAGCCGCCGGCCGCCGCGGTCTCCGGCGGGAGCGGCGGCCCGCCGCTGACGCGGACCCGGGAAATCCTTCTTGGGAAACGATCCTGGACCGCTCGCCGCTAGCCAAGGCGGAGGATGGTCTCCTCGATCTCCGTGTCGCGGGCGCGGGCGTAGGCGACCTCGGTGCCGACGATCGTGAAGCCGGCCTTCTGTAGGACGCGGAGCGATCCGATGTTGTCACTCGCGGCGCGGGCGTGGACGGGCCGCACGTCGATGTCCTGGAGGAGCAGTGCCAGCGCGCGGCTCGCCACGCCCTGGCCCCAGGCGGCGCGGTCGATCCAGCAGGTGACCTCGGTGTCGCCCTCCATGACGAAGTGCCCGATGCTGCCGACCAGCCGCCCGCCGCGGGTGATCGCCAGGACCGTCGTGTCGGCGGACGACCGCAGCTTGGCCATGTGGGCGTCGAAGGCGGCGCGGTCGTCGGGATCCCGCGCCGTGAAGGCGGCCATGCGGACCGACTCCGGGTCGCGCATCTGGTCGAAGAGCGCGTCGAGGTCGGCGTCGACTATCGGGCGGAGCGCTACGTCTGTCACCGCCGCAACGTATCAGCGGGGTCCGACAAGTCCGTAGACGCGCCGCGCCGTCCGGCTGAGTACATCCTCGCGGGCCTCCGGTGGGTACGGCCGGAGGGCGCGCTTCCAGGCCGAGACGAGCGGGGGCAGGTCGGTCCAGATCTTCTCGACCGGGAAGTTGCTGCCCCACATGCACCGCTCCGAGCCGAAGAGCTCCAGGCAGGTCGCCGTCACAAGGTCGATCAGCGGCTGGTCGACGCGGTGCACGAAGGTGCCCTGGCCGGTCAGCTTGACCACCACGTTGGGCAGCTCGGCGAGCCGGCGCAGGCCGCGGGTCCATTCGTCCACCTTGGACGGTTCGCGGCTGTCCAGCATGCCGGCGTGCACGAGGACGAAAGTGGTCTCCGGGAAGGCCGCCACGAACGCGGCCGCATCGTCCATCTGGCCGGCGAAGACCTGTAGCTCGAAGAGCCAGCCGAGGTCGGCGAGGGCGGCGATGTTGCGGCGGAACGTGGGGTCGTGCATGCGGTCGGGGGCGGAGGCGAAGCGGAACTCGGGGCGTTCGTGCCAGTGGAGCTGGAGCCGCACGCCGCGCACGAGCGGCGTGACGGCCGCCTGGCGGCGCATGACATCGGCGGCGTCCGCGGCGAAGAGGTCCGCGGAGCCGATCACGGCCGTGGGCCATCCACTTTCCGCGTGTACCTCGCGGAGCCACCTGACCTCGTCGACCGCGCGTTCGAGGGGCCAGTTCGTCTGGATGTACACGGAGGACGTGATGCCGCACGCGGTGGCCTCGGCGATGTACTCGGGTGCCAGGTAGTCGCGCTGGATCGGCTCGTACGGCCCGAAGATGCGCGGCACCATCTCGCCGCTCAGCCACGGCAGGTCCCGCCGCCGCCAGAGGTGGTGGTGCGCGTCCACGAGGTCAGTCACGCGAGGACTCCCAGGAGAGAAAGGCGGCGCGGCGCGGGCCGGCGGCGACGGCGGGGATGCGTTCCACTTCGGACAGTCCGGTCGCCAGGTCGCGTACGCCGCCGAGGTGGTCGAGGTGGCGCAGGACCGCGGCCATGCCCCGGGTCACCGGGCGGTAGGTGGGGGAGCAGGCGAGCGGCGACCACCAGAGCAGGCGGTGGCCGAGGCGGGAGAGGCGTCCGGCGGCGCGGACCATGGCGGTGGGGTCGCCGCGTTCGAGGCCGTCGGAGATGACGACGACGACCGCGCCGCGGGCGAGCGCGAGGTAGCGCGGGTTGGCGAGAAACCGGCCCAGCGCCGCGCCGATCGCCGTGCCGCCGTCGGCGTCGGTGACCGCGCGGGAGACGGCCGCCAGCGCGGGGTCCACGCCGGCGCGGGCGAGCGCGCTTGTGACTCGGGTGAGGCGGGTGCCGAAGGTGAAGACCTCGGTGCGGGCCGGTGCCGTGTACACCAGGCGCATCAGGTCGGGTGTGTGCCGCTTGAGCGAGCCGGACACGTCGAGCAGGAGCAGCAGCCGGCGGGTGCGTGGCGGCCGGGTGGTCCAGTGCAGCCGGGTCAGCTCGCCGCCGTCGCGGCGGGCCTGCCGCCAGACCCGCCGCATGTCCAGCGCGCGGCCGGCGCGGGCGGGTCGCCGGCGGCGCGAGGGGATCACCGGGAGGCAGGCCGGCCAGGCGTCGCGCAGCACGCGCATCAGCTCGCGCTGCCGGTCGTCCGAGCGGGCGAACGTGCGACCGCCCGTGGTCGTGACCCCGCTCGCCTCGACACCGCCGCCCCGCCGGGCCTCCGATGTGGACAGCGAGCCGGAACCCACGACGGCACCGTCCACACCGTCCGGTGGCGGGATCACCGCCTCCACCGCCACGTCGCGCGCGAACCAGGCGTCGAAGACCCGCTCGAACGCGGCCAGGCCGGCGATGTCGGTGAGGAGCGTGACCCGGGCGTACCAGTAGAGGGTGGTGACGTCGCGCGGCGGGGCTTCGGCGAGCGCGCGCAGGAAGTCCGCCTGCTTGGCCGGCGCGGCCCCGACGCCCGCGTGGCGCAGCGCTCCCAGGAAGCCCCACAGGTGGTCGGCCGCGAGCCGGCGCGGGTCGTCACCGATGGCCGAACACCTCCTCCGCGTGGCGTTCCAGGACGCGGGTGTCCTCCTCGTCCTTGATGAGCAGGCCCAGCGCCCGCCGCAGCGCGCGCGGCCAGCCGCCGCCACCGTCGGCGAGCGCGGCGGCGCCGCGGGCCCAGTCGACCGACTCGGCGATGCCCGGCCGCTTCAGCAGCGGCAGCTCCCGGATCCGCCGCACCGCCTCGACGAGCGCGGCCGCGGCCTCCTCGGTCAGGCCCGGCACGTGGGCGTGCAGGATGGCCCGCTCCCGCTCCGCGTCGGGGAAGGCGATCCAGTGGTACAGGCAGCGGCGCCGCAGCGCGTCGTGCAGCTCGCGCGTGCGGTTGGAGGTGAGCACGACGACCGGGACGTGCGTGGCGCGCAGCGTGGCAAGCTCCGGGATCGTGATCTGGAAGTCGCTCAGGAACTCCAGCAGGAACGCCTCGAACTCGCTGTCGGCCCGGTCTATCTCGTCGACGAGCAGCACCGCGCCGCGCGCGGAGCGGACCGCGCGCAGCAGCGGGCGTGGCAGCAGGAACTCCTCGGCGTACAGGTCGCCGATCTCCTCGCCGCGCGACTCGGCGGTGCGCACCCGCAGCAGCTGCCTGGGGTAGTCCCACTCGTAGAGGGCCTGGCCGGAGTCGAGGCCCTCGAAGCACTGCAGGCGGATCAGCTCACGGTCGAGCACGCGGGAGAGCACGGCGGCCACCTCGGTCTTGCCCACGCCCGGCTCGCCCTCCAGCAGCAGCGGCCGCCCGAGGCGCAGCGCCAGGTGGATGGCGGTGAGGAGGCCCTCGTCGGCGAAGTAGCCCTCCCGCGCCAGCGCCGCCGCGAGCCGCTCCTCGCCGAGGAGCATCAGAACAGCTCGTGCGGCGTGGTCAGCACGTGTACCCGGCTCGACGTGTGCGCGCCCGCGTCGGCCGCCGCGGCCTTGCCGTCTTCCGAGGCGAACGCGGCCGCCCGCGCCTCCTCGTCGTCGAAGTAGAGCTCGTTGACCGCGTCGTAGGGCGCGTCCTCGGGCACCGCCACGTTCACCGTGTACCGGCGCAGCCCGGGGAGCTTCTTCGCGAACTCGAGGTGGTCCTCGACGACCCACTTCGCGAACTCCTCTTTGGACAGGCCTTCGGCGCGCTTGAGCAGCGAGACGACCTTGAGCATGTGTGACTCTCCTCTTGTCAGTGGTTGTCGCCGCGCAGCTCGTCGAGCCCGCGCAGCACCCGTTCGGGGGTGAAGGGCATGGTGGCCAGCCGCACGCCGCACGCGTCGAAGATGGCGTTGGCGATGGCCGGGATCGGCGCGTTGGCGGTCATCTCGCCGATCCCCTTGGCGCCGAACGGCCCGTTGCCCGCGGGTCGTTCGAGGATCGCGTTGTGGTAGGCGGGGATGTCCGCCGCGCCGGGCATCAGGTACTCGTTGAAGTCGCCGGGCCCGTGGTCGCGGGCGGGGTAGTACGGCTCGGTCGCCTCGAAGAGCGCGTGCGACATGCCCATCCACGCGCCGCCCTCGACCTGCTGGGCCACCATCGCCGGGTTGAGCGCCCGCCCGATCTCGTAGACGTTGTGCATCTCGAGCACTTCGACGACGCCGGTCTCGTCGTCCACTTCGACCACCGCCACCGTGCAGGCGTGCGCCTGGCACGAGTCGGGGTCCATCTCGCCGGTCTCCGGCACCGGGTCGTTCTTCTCCTTGAGGAAGATGCCCCGGCCGGAGATGGTGCGCCCGTGGGTGAAGTGCGCGGCCAGTGCCAGGTCGGTGATGTGGATCCGCTTCTCCTCGGCGCCGGTGACCTGGATGTAGCCGGTGCCGTCGGTCTCCAGGTCGCCGGCGTCGACCTCCAGCTCCTCGGCGGCGACCGCCAGCATCACCTCGCGTGCCTCGGCGGCGGCCATGATGACCGCGTTGCCGACGCGGTGGGTGCCGCGGCTGGCGAACGTGCCCATGCAGTGCGGCCCGGTGTCGGTGTCGGCGGTGTCGACGAGGACGTTCTCCATCGGCAGGCCGAGCGTCTCCGCCGCGCACTGGGCGACGACCGTCTTGAGCCCCTGCCCCAGGTCCACCGAGGACAGTGACACCACGAACGTGCCCGTCGTCGTGGCGTGGACGAGCGCCTGGGACGGGTCGCCGCCGAGGTTCATGCCGGTGGGGTAGTTGACCGACGCGTACCCGCGGCCGCGCAGCCTGGCCATGCTCAGCGCCCCTTCCGGTCCATGGAGGACATTCGCGTGTAGGCGTCGGGCAGCTGGTGCCCGACCATCTGCGCCGCCTTCTGGATGACCTCGACAAGCGCGGTGCCCTCGGCGACCTTGCGGTGAGCCTTCATGTCGCCGTCGCGGTATGCGTTGACGAGCCGCAGCTGGAGCGGGTCCATCCCGAGGGCGCGGGCGATCCGGTCCATCTGCGACTCCAGCGCGAAGTCGCCGATCGTCACGCCGAAGCCGCGCATCGCGCTGGACGGCGTGCGGTTGGTGAAGACGCAGTGGCAGTCGGCCCACACGTTGGGGATGTTGTACGGCCCCGGCATGTGCGCCGCCGCCTTCGTGGTGCCGTAGGGGCTGTGGCGGGCGTAGGCGCCGGCGTCGACGTACAGGGTGATCTTCCGGCCGGTGATGCGCCCGTCGGCCATCACCGCGTCCTTGATGTAGATGCGCTCGGCCGCACGGGGCGAGGAGACCTGCATCTCCTCGTACCGACCGTACACGTACTTGACCGGCTGTCCGGTCAGCATCGCGGCGACGCAGGCGGCCGGCTCGACCGCCACGTCCACCTTGCCGCCGAAGCCGCCGCCGACCGTGCCACCCACGATGCGCAGCTTGTTGAACGGCGTGCCGAGGATCAGCGCGGTGTTGTCGAGCGTGAAGAAGCACGCCTGCGTGTCGGAGTGGATGCGCAGCCGCCCGTCCGGCTGCGGCACCACGACGCAGCCGGTGGTCTCGGTGGGCGCGTGCTCGATCGGCGCGGACTGGTAGCGCCACTCGAAGACGTGGTCGGCCGCCGCGAACGCCTCCTCGACGTCGCCGAAGCGGATCCGCCGGCAGTGGTGCCCCTCGTACGTGAAGTAGTTGTTGCCGTGGTACTCGTTGACGATCGGCGCGCCCTCGGCGAGCGCCTCCTCCACGTCGAAGACGGCGGGCAGGTCCTCGTACTCGACCCGCACCCGGGCGGCGCCCTCGTGCGCGGCGGCCTCGGTCTCGGCCACGACCGCGCAGATCGGCTCGCCGAGGTACCGCACCGTGCCCTCGGCCAGCACCGGCTCGTCGTCCGGCTGCACGCCGATCAGCTTGAGCGGGGTGAAGACGTTGTTGGGGATGTCGGCGTGGGTCAGCACCCGGACCACGCCCGGCACGGCTCGCGCCTCGCTCGCGTCGAATCCCACGATGCGGGCGTGGTGCCGGGCCGAGCGGTGCATCTTCAGGTGGAGCAGGTCCGGCGGCGACATGTCCTCGAAGAACTGGGTGCGGCCGGTGACGTGGCCGAGCGCGTCCGATCGCTGCACGACCGAGCCGATCACCTTGAAGTCTTCGGCCGGCTCGTCCGGGAAGTACGTGCGGTCGATCGGGTTGGTCCTCATGAGCGCCGCCGGGCCGCGGCGTCGAGGATCGCGTCGACGATCGGGCCGTATCCGGTGCAGCGGCACACGTTGCCGCTGATCGCCTCGACCACCTCGTCGCGCGTCGGGTCGGGGTTGCGGTCGAGCAGCGCCTCGGCCGCCATGATCATGCCGGGGGTGCAGAAGCCGCACTGCGTGGCGAACCCTTCCAGGAAAGCGCTCTGCACCTCGTCGAGCTCGCCGTCGCGGGCCACGCCTTCGAGCGTGCGCACCGAGGCGCCGCCGACCGTCTCGACCGCGACGAGGCAGGCCATCACCGGCCGGCCGTCGAGCAGCACGGTGCACGTGCCGCAGCCGCCCTGCGCGCACCCGCGCTTGGCCGCCGTGAGGCCGAGCGCGTCGCGGAGGCTGGACAGCAGGGTTGTGCCCGGTGCGGCGAGGAACTCCCGCGACCGTTCGTTGACGCGGAGGTTGACCACCGATGACGCCATGTCGTGGGCCTCTCTAACCGAGGAACGCTCTGCGGAGATGAACCGGTAGGACGCGGTCGCGATACCAGGCGCTGGCGTACGCGTCGTCGAACGGGGCGATGTCGGCCCGCGCCGCGCGCCCGGCCTCCTCCAGCACGTCGCTCTCCAGTGGACGTCCGATGAGGACGGTCTCGGCGGATGCGGCGCGGACCGGTCGCGGTGCTACGCCGCCGAGCGCGATGCGCGCGGAGGTCACCACGCCGCCGGCCGTCTCCACCACTGCGGCGACGGCGACGATGGCGGCCGAGTTGAGCTTGCGGCGCATGGCTTTGTGGTAGAACCACGTGCCGGGCGCGGGCACGGCGAGCCGCACGGCCGTGACCACCTCGCCGGGCACGACGCCGCCGGCGAGCACCGCGCCGACCGGCGCCTCCCGCGGGCTCTGCTGGCCGGCTATCTCGACGGTGGCGTCCAGCGCGAGCAGGCACACGGCGAGGTCGCCGTAGGGCTGGGCCACGAAGAGGTTGCCACCCACCGTGGCGAGGGTGCGGATCGTCGGCGACGCGACCGTGCGCACCGCGCCGCGCAGGAACGCCAGCTCCGCGCTCTCCTCGACCTCGGCCAGCGTGGTAGTCGCGCCGACGCGGGCCACCGCTCCGTCGAGGCCGATCCCGCCGATGCCGGCGCGGCGCAGGCTGACCAGCTCGGGGGAGCGCGCCGAGCCGCTGTTGACCTGGGGCATGACGACCGTGCCGCCGGCCATCAGCCAGCCGCCGGCGGCGGCGTGGCCCACGGCGGCCGCGACCGAGTCCGGAGTACGCACTGCCGAGATCATCGGCCGCCTCCTTCACCGACTATCGATAATCGGTTACACGGACGTTAAGTCCGCGCGCCTCGCCGCGTCAAGGACGAAGTCGTGGTTACGATGGCGCCATGACGCCCGACGAGCCAGCCGTCACCCCGCTTGTCACGCGGATGACGCTGGCCCAGCAGATCCGCGAGTCGCTCGTGGTCCGCATCGTGTCGGGGGAGATCCAGCCCGGCGAGCGGCTCGTCGAGACAAGGCTCGCCGCGATGTACGGGACGAGCCAGGCCCCGGTCCGCGAGGCGCTGCGCGACCTCGAGGCGATGCGGATGGTCGAGACCCGGCCGCGGCGCGGCACGTTCGTCCGCCATTTCGTGCAGCAGACGCTCCGGGAGAGCTACGTCGTCCGCGCCGCCCTGGAGGAGACCGCCACCCGGCTGGCGATGCTGGCCGGCACCGTCCCCGTGGAGGCCTTGCGCGCCGAGGTGAAGGCCATGCGCGCGGCCGCCCGCGCCGGCGACGCCGCGGCTGCCGCCCGGGCGAGCGTGGCGTTTCACCGGCACATCGTCGACGCCGCCCGCAACGAGCTGCTCAAGCTCTCCTGGGAGGCGCTGCAGATCGAGGCCCGCACCTCGGTGACGATGGTGGCCGCCGAGGTGAGGCTGAAGGACGTCGCCCGCGACCACGCCGAGCTACTGAGGTCCATAGAGGACGGTGACCTGGAGACGGCGTGCAAGCACGCCCGCGACCACCAGTGGCACTACGCCGACCTGCCGCACGACGCGCACGGCCGGGCCCGCCGCCAGGTCAGCTGACCCGCACAAGCTGGTTGGAGAAGTTTGCCCTGTGCGCTGTAGAGGTTGAGGTCGTCTCCGTTGTACCTACGCGGGTGGGCGCATGTCCGTCGTCTGCCGGCACGCGTCAAACGTTATCGATCGCACGGATCGGTGCCCGGGGTGCCGGGGCGGGCGATCCCGCGCCCGTCGAGGATCCGCTCCATCAGCGTGGGCAAGGACGACATCAGCCCGTCCGCGCAGGCGTCGATCAGCGAGTTGTATGTCGGCTCGTCCTCCGGCGCGGTGCCGCTGAACCACACGTGCACCGCGTACCCGTCGGCGTGGGCGCGGGCGATGAAGGCCGGCGTGGCGACCGGGACGCCCTGGAACGTGACCGGCACCTGGAGCGCGACCGTGCCCTCGATCGGCCGTGCGCCGCTGAGGAAGTAGTTGGTCAGGCCCTGTAGCCCCGGCGCCAGCGCGACCGCCGGCGCCAGCCGGTGGAACTCGGCGACCGCGGCGTCGTTGAACGAGGTCACGATGACGTTTCGAGTGCGGCCGGTCTTCTCGAGCAGGTCGGCGAGCAGCCGCGCGTTGTGCAGGAACGACTCGGTGTCGGCGTCGCTCGTGCCCTTGATCTCGATGCTGATCGGCACGTGCCGGAAGGTGCGGAGCACCTCGCGCAGCGTCGGGATCGCGAAGTCGGCGGCGTGGTAGCCGCGCGGCGGCCGCTTGTCGTGGGTGCGGACACCCCGCAGCGGGTACGACTCCGGCGGCAGGCCCGGCACCGCGTTGCGGCCCGGCACGAAGTTGTACGCGGCGTCGAGCTTGCGCAGCTCGCGGTAGGTCCGCTCGCGGATCAGCCCGGTGCCGTTCGTGGTGCGGTCGACGGTAGCGTCGTGGCTGGCGACGAGCACGTCGTCGGCCGTCGAGTGGACGTCCAGCTCCAGCATGTCGGCGCCGAGGCGGACCGCCCGTTGGAACGCGTACATGGTGTTCGACGGCGCCTCGCTCTCGCCGCCCTGGTGCGCGATGTGGAGGAACCGCTTCTGGAGCCAGGGTGTCGCCGCCTCATGGGCGTGCGCCGGCACAGCGCCGAACGAGAGGACGGCCAGGGACGCGATGGTGGCGGCGGCGACCCGCCGGAAAAGTCGAGTGACCCGCATCGGCACAGTATGCGTCGATACACCGATGCCTCGGCACCCCCGTCGGCGGTCATAGCAACCACAAACGTTCTAAAGAGGTTTCGGAGTCGGGGTGAACCCTGGCCCACGTGACGACGGAAACCCTCTCCAACAAAGAGATTTGGGCTACTGCGATGTCCGTTGTGGTCCAGGCCGCTGCTCCCGCGGCCTCACCTCCGCACGGACCTGTGCGCGCGGGGATCCTTTGGTGCGTGGCCTGCGGCGGACGGGTGCGGCCACGGACCTCGACGAGCATCGCGGTAGCCCAAAATGGTCGAAATGTCCAGCGCCGCCACACCGCCGCTAACGTAGCGTAATCAGATTCGGGGCGTAGGTGTGGATCTAGAACGGTTAGGGTCGATATGGCGCCCTAACCGTTCTAGATCGCGAACCTGGTGCCGATTACCCCGGCGTGGTGGCTACTGCCCGCGATCGGGGCCCGCCTGGCTCGGTCGGCGCCGGCTTGGCGGACCAGGACATTGTGGACAAACGCTGACCTCAACCCCGAAAGCTCTATAGATCGCGAAGGCCCACCCCCGCGCGGTGACGCGGCGTCACAGGCGACGCCTGCCCGCCGCGCAGTGGTTGGGCTTGGCGCGCGGAGGTGGCAGCGGAGGCCGGGGGTTTCGGCGAGCCCTGGCGAGCCGCCGGCCGCCGCGGTCTCCGGCGGGAGCGACGGCCCGCCGCTGACACGGACCCGGGACATTCTTCTCCAGAAACGATCCTGGACCGGCCGCCGCGCACCAACCCGACTCCGAACTCTCCATAGACACGCGTACGTGTGATGGGCGGAGGGTATTGGGTATCGCGCCTCGTTTGGGAGGTGACGCGTGTCCGGTAGAGCGAAGCTCTGGTTGGGGATCGCCATCGCGGCGGTCGTGGTAGTGATTGTCATCGTCGCGCTGACGGCGGGCGGTGGCGACGGTGGTGGCGGAGGAGGCGGCTACTGACCCCGCCGCTTGATCCGCGTCACACGGCCGGCCTCGAGCGTCACATCGACGGGTGCTGTCTTGTCCTCGTTGTATGACAGACCACCGCGTTGTGATCGTGGGTGCCGGGTTCGGAGGGCTGTTCGCGGCCAAGGAGCTGCGCGCGGCCGGCGTTTCCGTGACGCTGATCAACGGTACGACCTACCACCTGTTCGAGCCGCTGCTGTACCAGGTGGCGACCGGAATCCTGTCCGAGGGTGAGGTGGCCCCGCCGATCCGGGAGATCTTCCGGCACCGGCGTGACCTGGACGTGCGGCTCGGCTGGGTGACCGACGTCGACGTCGCCGGCAAGGCGGTGCTCGTCGCGGCTCCCGACGGCCGCGAGCGGCGGGTGCCGTACGACTCGCTGGTCGTAGCGGCCGGCGCGCGCAACTCGTACTTCGGCGCGGAGGAGTTCGCCGAGCACGCGCCGTCGCTGAAGAACATCGACGACGCGCTGGAGCTGCGCGGGCGGATCTTCCACGCGTTCGAGATGGCGGAGCTGGAGGAGGACCCGGAGGCCCGCCGGCGGTGGCTGACGTACGTGCTGATCGGCGCGGGGCCGACCGGCGTGGAGCTGGCCGGGCAGATCGCCGAGCTGGCCCGCCGCGCGCTCAAGGGGCAGTACCGCCACGCCGACCTGGGCGAGACCCGGGTCGTCCTGCTCGACGCGGCCGACCGGGTGTTGCCGGCCTTCGACGCGCCGCTGTCGGTGAAGGCGCTGCGCCACCTGACCAGGATGGGCGTCGACGTGCGGCTGAACACGCGTGTCGTGGACGTCGACGCGAGCGGCGTCAAGGTCGACGCGGCCGGGGGCGGCGAGCGCATCGAGGCGCACACCAAGATCTGGGCCGCCGGCGTGGCCGCGCCCGCCCTGGCCGGCCGCATCGCCGAGGCCACCGGCGCCGGCACCGACCGGGCCGGCCGGATCGTCGTCGAACCCGACCTCACCGTGCCCGGCCACCCGGAGATCTTCGTGGTGGGCGACATGGCCGCGCAGGGCCTGCCCGGCGTCGCGCAGGTCGCCATGCAGGGCGGCCGCTACGCTGCCCGGATGATCAAGCGCCGGCTGGCCGGCCGCCCGCCCAAGAAGCCGTTCCGGTACTTCGACAAGGGCAACATGGCGACCATCGGCCGCTTCGCCGCGGTGGCGAACGTCGGCAAGCTGCACTTCAGCGGCCTGCTCGGCTGGCTGATGTGGCTCAGCGTGCACCTGTTCTACCTGATCGGCTTCAAGAACAAGGTGACCACGCTGCTGCACTGGGTGGTGAGCTTCCTGGGCCGAGGCCGGGCCGAACGCGTCGGTCCGGCACACGGCCGGCGTGGGGGCTAGCCTGTCCCGGTGTCGTTGACGTTGCGCCTGGCCCGCGTGGCCGCCGCGGTGGTCCTGGCCGCGCTCACCGGCGGGTTCGCGCTCGCCGCCCCGGCCCGGGCGGACGGCCCGACGCGCCTGGATGACCAGGTCACCGACAAGGTGGGGGCCCTGGACGGCCGCCGCGGCGAGGTGACGACCGCGCTCGACCGGCTGCGGGCCGAGGGTGGGCTCCAGCTCTTCGTCGTGTACGTGCGCTCGTTCGACGGCACGCCCGCCCAGCAGTGGGCCGACGAGACCGCCACCCGCAGCGACTTCGGCCGGCGCGACGCGGTGCTCGCGGTGGCGACGCACGACCGCGCGTACGCGTACGCGTTCGACGCGGAGGCGCCGCTGACGGACACCCAGCTCGACGTCGTCGCCACGGTCGCGATCGAGCCGGCGCTGTCGGCCAACGACTGGGCCGGCGCGGCGGTCGCCGCCGCCGACGGCTACCGGGCGGTGCTCGCCGGCCAGGCCGTGCCCAGCCCGCGGATCCAGCCGGGCGAGGCCGACCCCGGCGGCGGGAGCGGGGCCGGCACGTGGATCGCCGGCGCGTTCTGCCTGCTGGTCGTGGTGGGCGGCGTCCTGCTGGTGCTGTGGCTGCTGCGGCGCCGCCGCCCGCGCCCGCCCGCACCGGCCGGCCCGAGCACGGCCGAGCTGACCGCCAGGGCGAACGACCTGCTCGTCGAGCTGGACAACGACCTGCGTACCAGCGAGCAGGAGCTGGCCCTGGCCACCGGCCGCTACGGCGCCGAGGCGACCGCGTCGTACACCGCGGCCCTGGAGAGCGCGCGGCAGGACGTCGCCGAGGCGTTCCGGCTGCGGCTGACGCTCGACGAGACGCCCGGGCCGGACGAGGCGACCCGGCGCGGCACGCTCGAAGAGATCGTCCGGCGGTGCACGGCGGCGGACGGGCGGCTGGACGCGGAGTCCGAGGCGTTCGACGCGCTGCGCGACCTGGAGGCCCGGGTCGAGGCGGAGGCCACGGAAGCGGCCGAGCGGCGTACGGCGGTCGAGGCGCGGATCCCGGCGGCGTCCGCCGCGCTCGACGCGGTACGGGCGGCCTACGTCGGCCCGGTGGCGACCGCGATCGCCGGAAACGTCGACCAGGCGCGGCAGCGGCTGGAGTTCGCCGCGTCGGTGACCGGGCAGGCGAACGAGGCCGTCGCGGCCGGCGACCGGCCCCGCGCCGCGCTCGCCGTGCGGGCCGCCGAGGAGGCGCTCGACCAGGCCGGCACGCTGCTCGACGCCGTCGAACGCGGCCGCACCGACCTGGACGCCGCGCGGGCCGGCGTCGACGCCCTGCTGGCCGAGGTGGAGGCCGACCTGGCCGCCGCCCGGGCCGCCCAGCCGGGCAGCGCGGGGCTGGCGGGCGCGGTCACCGGCGCCGAGCAGGCCTTGGCCGCGGCCCGCGCGGGGATGGCCGAGCCCAGGACCGACCCGCTGTCCGTCACCGCCCGCCTGGAGGAGGCGGACGCGGCCCTCGACCGCGCGCTGGCCGAGATCCGTGACGCCGGCGAACGGGCCGCGCGGGCCCGCGCAATGCTCGACCACGCCCTCGTCGCCGCGCGTGCCGAGGTGGCCGCGGCCGGCAACTTCATCGCCACCCGCCGGGGCGCGGTTGCCAGCCAGCCGCGCGCCCGGCTGGCCCAGGCCGAGCAGCACCTCGCCCGCGCCGAGGCGCTTGCCGCGTCCGACCCGGCCGCCGCGCTGCCCGAGGCCCAGCGGGCCAGCCAGCTCGCCGCCGAGGCCGGCCGGGCGGCACAGTCCAACGTGGACCAGTGGTCACCGCCCGGCATCGGCGGCGGCGGTGGCGGCACCGACGTCCTGCTCGGCGTCCTGCTCGGCGGCATCCTCTCCGGCGGCGGTGGCGGTGGCCGCTCGCGCGGCTGGGGCGGCGGCGGCTTCCGGGGCGGCGGCTTCGGCGGCAGCGGCAGCCGCGCCCGCCGCACCGGCGGCGGCCGCTTCTGAACCCCGCGCGCCGCGTCAATAGAGCTTTCGGGGTTGAGGTCAGCGTTCGTCCACAATGTCCTAAGCCGCCAGGCCTGCGCCGACCGAGCCTGGCCGGCGACGCCCGCACATTTTGGATATTTTGAGCTACCGCGATGTCCGTCGTGGTCCAGACCGTTGCTCCCGCGGCCTCACCCTGCACGGGACCTGTGCGCGGGGATCTTTTGGTCCGTGGCCGCACCCATCCGCGCGGCTGGCCACGCGCCAAAGGATTCCAGCGCGCACAGGTCCGGGCAGGGTCGGCGTAGCCGGCCCTCGGGGTGAGATTGCCCAGACTCGCAGGGTGAGGCCGCGGGAGCAGCGGTCGGGACCACGACGGACATCGCGGTAGCCCAAATCTCCTTGTTTGAAACGGGTTTCGACGCCACGAAGACGTCGGTCACGCCGACTCCGAAAGGTCTCTAGCTGCGGGACGAGCTGCGGCGGACCACCAGGTCGGGCGTGAAGACGAGGTGGCTTTCCGGCGGCGGCGGGGTCTCGCCGAGCACCGAGAGCAGCAGGTCGATCGCGGCCACGCCGAAGTCTTCGTGCGGCGGGCGGATCGAGGAGAGCGGGACGAACGAGTTCTCCGCGTACTCGATGTCGTCGTAGCCGACGACCGCGACCTCCTCCGGCACGCCGACCCCGCCGGTGGCAAGGGTTTGCACGAGGCCGATGCCGAGCAGGTCGTTGACCGCGAAGATGCCGTCCGGCCGGCGGCCCTGGGTGCGGCCGATCAGCTCGGCGGCGACCTTGTGGCCGGTGGCGATGACGCGCGGCTCGCTCGCGATGATCTCCAGGGTGGCCGAGCCCGACTCGCGGATGGCGTCGCTGGCGCCCTGCAGGCGGTCGGCGACCTGGCGGATGGAGAGCGGGCCGCCCACGAAGGCGATCTGCTGGCAGCCGATGTCGACGAGGTGGCGGACCGCCGTGTACCCGCCCGAGACGTCGTCGATCGACACCGACGGCTGGGCCGGCGAGCTGGCCCGCTGGCCGACCAGCACCGAGGGCGTGCCCCGCCCGCGGATGGCCGCCAGCCGGTCTTCGATGGCGCGCGGCGAGGCGACCAGCATGCCGCGCACGCCGTGCTCCTCGAACAGGTCGAGGTAGGAGTCTTCGCGCGCCGGGTCGCCGCCCGAGTTGGCGACGAACACCGACAGCCCGGCCTGCGCGGCCCGCCGCTCGACGCCCTCGGCGATCGTGGCGAAGAACGGGTTGCTCACGTCCGGCACGATGTACGCGATCGTGGTGCTGTGGCCGAGCCGCAGCTGCCGGCCGGCATTGTTGCGCACGAAGCCGAGCCGGTCGATGGCCTCCTGGATGCGCTTCGCCTTCTCCTCGGACACCCGGTCGGGGTGGTTGAGGAAATGCGACACCGTACCCATGGACACCCCGGCCGCTGCGGCGACCTCCCGGATCCCAACTCTCGGCACCTCGAACCCCATGCTGCTAGTAAACGTGACTCCACCCCTACGAGGTGGCCGTGGTCTCCAATCGGAGCATCCGGGCGATCACCCGGTCGAGCTCGGCATCGTCGAATATCTTCTTCCAGTCGGGCCGCACGATCGTCTCGCGCCCGTAGGCCATGGCGATGCGGCACCCGTCGGAAAACGGGTTGGCCCCGCGCAGCGTATTGCTCAGCGCCACCTGGATGTGACCGTGCAGCATCGCGCGGGCGGCGCCCTCCGGCACCCCGACCGTGTGCACGGTCTCGTGCAGCGCCTCGCGGAGCAGGTCGCCGACCATGCACGCCACCGTCTCGACAAGCGTCGGCTCCAGCACCGCGAGCTGCTTGACGGTGACCCAGTGGAGGTCGAGCACCGGCCCGTACATGACGCGGATGACCTCCTCGGCCACCGCCCGCTCCGCCTCCGGCCCGTCGAACGCCGCGACCACGTCCTGCGGGGCGGCCACGCCACCGAAGCTGTCCGCGTACTCCTCGGGCGTCGTCCGTTCCAGGAAGACCGAGGGGTGGCAGGGGTGGGCGACCGCGTAGTGCACGTCGTCGCGGTGGTGCAGCACGCCCGCGTAGGCGGCCGCGGGGTCGAGCGTCAGCACGGTCGCGCCGGCCTTCAGCCTCGGCACCACCGCGGCCGACACCGCGGACAGAGCCACATCGGGTACCGCCAGGATGACCACGTCCGCGTCGGGTACGGCCACCTCGACGTCGGACAACTGCCGGCCGGCGGCGGTGACCCGTTCGCGGCCGGCGGGGGCGTTCTCCACGTACCGCACGTCGTGCGCGGTCCGCGCCAGGTTGTCCGAGACACGCATGCCCATCTTGCCGCCCGCGCCGATAACCGCGATCATGCTCTCCTCCTCAGGTACGCGAGGCTGTGCTCGGTCCAGCGGCGTTCCAGCGCCACGGTGCCGTCCTCGTCGCCTTGCCATGGCAGCCAGTGCTCGACGACCTGACTGATCCCTCGCTCAGCCGGTCGCACCCGTGCGAAGAGCCGGTCGAGGTCGAGCGCGCCCGCACCGAGCGGGGCGCCGGACAGGCGGAAGCCCACCCACCCCTCGTCCCGGGTGAAGGCGAAGTCCTTGACGTGCAGGTTGACCACGTGCGGCGCGGCCGCGTCGACGACGTCGTCGGGGTGTTCCAGCGCGGCGACGCAGTTGGCGGGGTCGAGGCAGATGCCCAGGTTGGGGTGGTCGATCCGCTCGACGAGCGCGACGAGGTCGGCGGAGGGCACCCGCTCGTACGTCTCCAGCGCCAGCGTCACGCCGGCCGCCGCGAAGCGGGGCAGTGCCTCGCGGAGATCGGCCTCGGCCGGCCCGCTCACCATCGTCCGGAGGAGGCGGGCGCCGAGGCGGGTGGCGATCCGCAGGTAGGTGTCGAGGTGCGCGACGGCCGTGCCCCGCGTGCCGAGCTCCAGGGCCACGCCGGCTTCTCGGGCCCGCGCGGCGAGCGCGTCGAGGCGTGTCTCGTCGAAGCCGGCGACGTCCGGGTGGTCGCAGATCTGGAACACGTCCGCGCCGAGCGCGACCGTCTGCTCCAGCATCTCCTCGACGGTCAGCGGCTTGGCGACGCGGGGGGAGTGCTGCCAGAAGAATGCATACGTGCTGAGGCCGATCATCTTGTGAGCGCCTCGGCTTCGTCGAGTACGTCGGCGAGCGCGGCCGGGTCGTGCGCGAAGCGCCCGAGGAAGAGCCCGTCCACGGCGGCGCCGAGCTTGGTGAGGAGTCCGGGGCCGGCGCTGCCGCCGTAGATGACCGCGTGTCCTCGGTCGCGCAGTGCGCGGCAGACGCCCGCGATGTGGTCCGGACCGGCGGGCTCGTCCGCGCCGATCGCCCAGACGGGCTCGTAGGCGACGATCGCGGGAGCCGGCGGAGCCGCCGCGTCGAGCTGCCGCAGGCATTCGCCAGCCGCCCCCGGCCCGGGCGACGTCTCACCCACGCAGATCACCGGTGTCAGCCCGTTGCGCAGCGCGGCCGCCGCCTTGGCCGCCACCGTCGCGTCGTCCTCGCCGAAGAGGCGGCGCCGCTCGGCGTGCCCCACGACCGCGTACCGGCAGCCGAGCGCGGCGAGGTCGGCGGCGCTGACCGCGCCGGTGTACGGGCCCCGCTCGGCCCAGAAGACGTCCTGCGCGCCCACCGCGAGCGCCGAGCCGCGCACCCGGTCGAGCACCAGCGGCACGGCCGGCAGGCTCGGCGCGACCCACAGCCGCACGCGTCCGTCCACGATGGCCGGACGGTCGGCGGCGAGGGCCACCACCCGTTCGCACCAGTCGATAGTGGACGGGATGTCGAGGTAGAGCTTGAGGCTGACCCCGATCGTCAGCATCGCGCCTCCGTGTCGTAGCCGTCGAGCACGCGCACCTTCTCCGCCGAGGACGACGTCTCGTCGAAGCGGTGGGTCAGCCACTCGCGGGCCAGCCGGCGGGCCAGCTCCAGGCCGACCACCCGCTGGCCGAGCGCGAGCACCTGGGCGTTGTTGCTGAGCACGGCGCGCTCCACCGAGTACGAGTCGTGCGCGGTCACCGCCCGCACGCCGCGCACCTTGTTGGCCGCGATCGCCACGCCCAACCCGGTGCCGCACACGAGCAGCGCCCGGTCGGCCTTGCCGTCCGCGACCATCTGGGCGGCGGCGACCGCGATGTGCGGGTATGCCGTGCGCCCGTCCGCCGCCACCCCGACGTCCACAACGGACTCGACGAGGTCGCTCGACTCGAGATCCCGCTTGAGGACCTCCTTGTAGTCGTATCCGGCGTCGTCCGATCCGACGACGATCCGCCAGCGGTCCCTCATGCTTCTGCCTCCACGGTGTCGAGCAGCGCGCGCAGCAGCAGCGCCAGCGAAGTCGCGCCAGGGTCGGGGGTGCCGCGGCTGCGCTCCCCGTGCGGCCGCGCCCGTCCCTTCTGCGGCAGGAGGGCCGCGGTCGCGCGGGCGGCCCGCTCCGCGACCGGCACCGCCGCGCCGAGGGCGGCCCGCGCCCCGCCCGCCGCCGCCGCCTCGAACGCGTCGCGGAACGGCACCAGCACGTCGACCATCGTCTTGTCGCCGACCTTCGCGCCGCCGGCGTCCACAATGGCGTCCGTGCCCGCCGCCACGGCGAGGGCGAGCGTGGCCGCCGCCGGCTCGTCCCGGTCGCCGACCACCTCGCCGAGCGCGCGCAGGCCCACGCCCCACAGCGCACCGGAGGTGCCGCCCGCCCGATCCGCCCAGGCGTCACCGGCGAGGCGCAGCGCCGTGCCCGCGCCGCCGCCGGCCGCCACCACACGCTCGACCGCCTCGAAGGCCGCCTCCGCGCCGCGCCGCATGCCGATGCCGTGGTCGCCGTCGCCGGCCACCGCGTCGAGCCGACCGAGGTGGTCGGCGTGCGCGTCGAGGACCCGGACCGCGGTCGCGAGCGCGTCACGCACGGCCGCGGCGCCCCGCCGGCCAGCGTCGGGCGCTCTCTCGATTTCCCTGGTACGCGCCGGAGCCTCGCCGCCAGCGTCCACAGTGTCCGCCCGCACGGTGCCTTTCCGGTAGGCGGGCGTGTCGGCCGCGGCCCTCCACAGTGGCTCGAGCTCGCCGTCGAGCCAGCACAGCGTCAGCGAGACGCCGGCCATGTCGAGGCTGGTGACCAGCTCGCCGACCTCCGGCTCGACGATGTGCACGCCGGCGGCGTCGAGGCGCTCGGCGACCGCGCCGTACAGCACGAAGAGCTCCTCGTACTTGACCGCGCCGAGTCCATTGAGGATCGCCACCGCCCGCGCGCCGCGCGCCGCCGGCAGGTCGTCGGGAAGCTCGGCCAGCAGCGTGTCGACGAGCCGGGCGGCCAGCTCGCCCGCCGTGGGCACGTCGGCCTCCTCGATGCCCGGCTCGCCGTGGATGCCCATGCCCACGGCCATCCGCCCGGCCGGCACGGTGAAGAGCGGCTCGCCCGCGCCCGGCAGCGTGCACCCGCCGAACGCGACACCGAGCGTGCGGGTGCGGTCGTTGGCCCGCCGCGCCACCCGGGCCACCTCGCCGAGCGGGCGGCCCTCCGCGCAGGCGGCGCCGGCCACCTTGTACACGACGAGGCCGCCGGCGATCCCGCGGCGGAGCGCGCGCCCGTCCGGGGGAGCGCTGGAGACGTCGTCGGTGACCAGGACGGTCTCGCACGCTATGCCCTCGGCGCGCAGCCGCGCCTGTGCCTGGTCGAAGTTGAGCACGTCGCCCGCGTAGTTGCCGTAGCTGAGCAGCACGCCCCGCCCGCGGTGGGCGGCGCGGGCCACGCTGTAGACCTGCTGGGCCGACGGGGAGGCGAAGAGGTTGCCCATGGCGGCGGCGCTCGCGAGCCCGGGCCCGACCAGGCCCGCGAACGCCGGGTAGTGCCCGGAGCCACCGCCCACGACGAGCGCGACGTGCGGAGCCGGCTCGACGCTGCGGCGCGCCACCCCGCCAGGCACGGGGCGCACCCACGCCCCGAACGCCCGCGCGAACCCCGCGGCGGACTCCTCCGCGAAGCGTGCCGGGTCGTTCGCCAAGCGGGTCACGAGCGCACCTCCCTGTTTGAAACGTGTCAAGCATAGCGGACGGTGCCGTCTACCGGAACCACCGAAATCCCTGCGATACTTCGGCACATGGCCGCGTCGACCGCTGCGCGCAGCAAGCTTGAAACGTTAGCGACCGGCACTCGGTGGGGTGAAGGCCCGGCGTGGTTGCCCGCCGCCGGCCGCTTGCGGTGGAGCGACATCCCCAACGACCGGATCCTCGAGTACGAGCCGGACACCGGCCGCACCACCGTGCACCGCTCGCCGGCCGGCTTCGTCAACGGCCGCACCGTCGACCCCGCCGGCGCCGTGGTGCACTGCTCGCACGGCCGGCGCGCGGTCGAGCGGGAGACCTCGGCGGGCGTGGCGACGATCGTCGACCGGTGGGAAGGCAAGCGCCTCAACTCGCCCAACGACGTCGTGGTGGGCCCGGACGGGGCGATCTGGTTCACCGACCCGCCGTACGGCATCCTCTCCGACCGGCAGGGCCACGTGGCCGAGCCGGAGTACGGCGGCTGCTACGTCTTCCGCCACGACGAGCGCACCGGCCGCACCACGGCGGCGGTCACCGACATGGTCCACCCCAATGGCCTGGCGTTCTCGCCCGACGGCCGCACCCTGTACGTGTCGGACACCTCGGTGCTCCACCGCCCCGACGGCCACCACCACATCCGCGCCTACGACGTCACGCCCAGCGGCACGTGCGCCCGCGGCCGGGTGCTGGCCGAGATCGAGCCGGGCTGCCCCGACGGCTTCCGCGTCGACGAGCAGGGCCGCATCTGGACCTCCAGCGCCTCGGGCGTGCAGGTGCTCGCCCCGGACGGCGCGCGCCTGGCTGAGATCCCGGTGCCCGAGGTCGTCTCCAACGTCTGCTTCGCCGGCCCGGACCTCTACATCACCGGCGCCACGAGCCTGTACCGCCTAGCGGATCGTGGTACTTGGCTGTAGCCCTGGCTACAGCTGGGTACCACGATCCACCGGGTGGAGCGGCTCCGGGATGTGGGCGCCGCAGTCGATCAGGGTGTCTGTCACGACGCGGATCGCGTTCAAGGCCCTGGGGAAGCCGGCGTACTGGACGACGTGGATCACCGTTTCGAGGATCTCGGTGGGTGTGAGGCCGGCGTTCAGTGCGCCTCGCGTGTGGCCCCTCAGCTGGGGTTCGAGGCCGCCGAGCGCGACGAGCGCGCCGAGGGTGATCATCTCGCGCTGGGCCAGCGTGAGGCCGGGTCGGGAGTAGATGTCGCCGAAGTTGAACTCGATGCCGTAGCGGGCCAGGTCCTGCGCGAGGCCGGTCTGCATGGCGATCAGCCCGTCGGCCCTGCCCTCGCCGTAGAGCTCCTCGAACTTGCGCTTGCCCTGTTCCAAGCGGTCGCTCACCGCACAACTCCTTTCAGATCGAGTGCCCGCCGTCGAGCGGGAGGATGACGCCGGTGATGTTGACGGCCGCGGGTGAGGCGAGGAAGACGATCGCCTCGGCCAGGTCGCCGGGCTCGCCGAGCAGGCGGGTGGGGATCTGGGCGAGCAGCGCCTCGCGGCGTTCCGGCGTGTCGCGGTCGCGGCCGGGGGTGGCCTGCGCGCCCGGCGCGATGCAGTTGACGGTGACGCCCCGCTCGGCCACCTCGACGGCCAGGGCCTTGGTCAGGCCGACCACGCCGGCCTTGGCGGCCGCGTAGGCGGTGGCGCCGCGGACCAGGCGCCCGCCGGCGATGGCGGCCACGGAGGCGATGTTGACGATGCGGCCGTGCGACTGGGCGAGCATCGACGGGAGCACCGCGCGGGTGACGTTGAAGACCGTGGTGAGGTTGCGGTCGACCTGGGTCGTCCACGTCTCGTAGCTCATCTCGTGGAAGGACGCGACCGCACCGCCGCCCGCGCCGTTGACCAGGATGTCGACGCCGCCCCACGCCTCCGCGACTCGCCCGACCGCGACCTGGACCGCGTCGAAGTCGGTGAGGTCGACCCGCTCGGCGAGGGCGAGAGACGAGAGGCCCTCCGTGTGGAGGTCGAGGCCGGCGACCCGCGCGCCCTCGGCGGCCAGGTGTGCGGCGATGACGGTGCCCAGCGCGCCCGCGGCGCCGGTGACGATGGCCCGCTGGCCCGAGAGCTTCACCGTGGCCTCCTCCAACCCTGTTACTTGAAACCTGTCAAACGCCAGTGAATGTTACGGCCCGTACCTGTGGCAAGGGGAATGCCCTGCACTTGTGAGATCCTTGACATCGTGTTGGTCACAGGGCTAACCTCCGCTTTGAAACGCTTCAAAGTCCCGCCGCGCTTCACGAGGAGGAAACGTGTCGGTAGCGAAGACAGGGCGCCGCGGGTGGGCCGTCCGGGTGACGGCCGCAACGGGGGCGGCGCTGCTGCTCGCCGGGTGTGCGTCTGACAACGGTTCGGGGAGCGGCGGGTCCGCTCCCGACAAGTTCAGCCTGCTCACCCCGGCGGAAAATGCGATCATCCGGGACGAGCTGACCGCGCTGTCGAAGAACCAGTGCGCCACGGCCGAGAAGGCCCTGCCACTGAGTAGCGAGACCGTCGCACAGTCGGACGTCGTACAGAAGATAACGCTCCTGGCCAGCCAGGACGCGCTGCCGGTCATGTTCGTGGCCGGCACCGCCCAGGTGAAGCCCACCGGCGACCTGGGCAAGGGCAAGCTGATCGTCGACTACGAGCAGACCCTCAAGGACCTCGGGGTCTGGGACGACATCCTGCCGGCCGCGGCCTCGACCGTGAAGTCGGCGTACGGCTCGATGGCCTCGCTGCCGTTCCAGTACAACATCGAGGGCGTCTTCTACAACAAGAAGATCTTCGCCGACAACGGCGTTCAGCCGCCGCAGACCTGGGACGACCTCGTCGCGGCCGCGCAGAAGTTCAAGGGCGCCGGCGTCGTGCCGATCACCGAGGCGGGCAGCCAGGGCTGGCCGATCACCCGGCTCATCGGCATGTACATCTTCCGCAGCCTCGGCCCGGACGCGATGACCGCGATCCAGAAGGGCGAGGCGAAGCTCACCGACCCGCAGTACGTGGCGGCCGCCAAGGCCGTCGCCGACCTGGGCACCGCGGGCATGTTCGGCGAGGGGATCACCTCCCGCACGACCGACGCCGCGAACGCGCAGTTTCTCAACGGCCAGGCCGCGATGATGTACAACGGCTCGTGGTTCCTGGCCAACCTCAACGACCCGAAGCAGAACAAGATCGGCGCGGAGAACGTCGGGTTCATCCCGTTCCCCAACGTCGCCGGCGGCAAGGGTGACAGCTCGCAGTGGCCGGCGAACGCCGGTGCGGCGACCGCCCTCGCCACCAAGTCCTACACGCCGAAGGTCGGCGACTGGCTCAAGTGCGTCGCCGAGAACTACGGCAGCAGCGTGTTGCAGAATCAGGGCGTGATCTCCGGCTTCCGTACCAACCAGCAGGTCAGCAACGTGCCACCGCTGACCTCGCAGCTGCAGGAGATCGTGAGCGAGGCCAGCCAGACCGTGCTGTGGTTCGAGGCGCTCATGGACGCCAAGACCACCTCGGACGCGCAGACCAACGCCGCGCTCCTGCTCACCGGGAAGATGGCGCCCGACAAGTACATGTCCACGCTCCAGGCGGACCTGGACCAGGCACGCTGAGCTCGGAGGGAACCCCACGTGCAGAGCGTCCTGGGTGACAAGAAGGCGATACTGATCCTTCTCGGTCCCGCGTTGCTCGTCTACACGCTCGTCAAGCTGGTGCCGGTGTTCTGGTCGCTGGGCCTGACCTTCTACACCGGCAACCCGCTGAGCGGTTTCGACTTCGTCGGGCTCGACAACTTCAGCCGTTTCGCCGAGGACCCGCAGGCCCGCTCGGCGCTGTGGTTCACCCTGAAGTACGCGTTCGTGCTCTCGGCCGGCCAGATCGTGCTGGGGTACGCGCTGGCGCTGCTGTACGTGTTCGTTCTCCGGCGCGCGTCCACCTTCGTCCGCACGGTGGTGTTCTTCCCGACCGTGCTGCCCACGGTCGCGGTGGCGCTGTTGTTCAACAGCCTCTTCGCGACCGGGCAGCGGGACGGGCCGGTCAACTCGGGACTGGAGTCGGTCGGCCTGTCTGCGGTGGACTGGTTTTCCACCGGCACCGGCACGTTTGTCGTGGCCATCGTCATGGAGCTGTGGCGCTCCATGGGCTTCTACGCGGTGCTGCTCTACGCCGGCCTGGTCGACATCCCGGAGGAGACGCTGGAGTCGGCCAGGCTGGAGGGCGCCACGGGATGGCGGCTGGTGCGACACGTCGTGCTGCCGCTCTCCCTGCCCGTCCTGCTCTCGTCGGTCATCTTCAGCGTCAACAACACCCTGAAGGTCTTCGACACCCTGCTCGCGCTCAACAACGGCGGGCCGGGCGGCGAGACCACACCCCTGACCTTGTACATGTACCGCACCGTGTTCAACTACGCCGACTACGGATACGGCAGCACCATAGCGTTCGTCCTCACGGTCATGTGCCTGCTGGTGACGCTCATGGTGTTCCGGTCGGCCCGACGCGACATCACGAGGGCCTGATGGCGACTCTCACCGAGGCTCCGGCGCGGGCGGCGCACGCCCGTACACCGGCCCCACGACGGCGGGCCGGCCGCACCTTGCGCAAGCTCCCGGTCCGGATCCTCGTCGGGCTGTTGGTTGTCGTCGAGCTGTACCCGCTGGTGTGGCTGGTGTTGGGCTCGTTCAAGACGCAGGACGAGTTCTTCAGCAAGCCGACGTGGGCGCTGCCGGAGGGCTTCAACTTCGACAACTACACCGAGGCGTGGTCGGGCGGCGGGCTCGGCCGCAACGTGCTCAACAGCGTGCTGGTGACCGTGCCGTCGCTGGCCTTCATGATCCTGCTCGGCGTCGCCGCGGCGTTCGCGCTGGAGGTGATGGTCTGGAAGGGGCGCGGCACGGTGCTGCTCGCGTTCGTCGCGGGCATCATGATCCCCGGCCAGATGATCCTGGTCCCGCTCTTCACCGTGTACTTCCAGGCCGGGCTCACCAACACGCTGTGGCCGCTCATCATCACGTACACGGTGATGGGGCTGCCGCTGACCGTCTTCCTGATGGCGGCCTACCTGCGGGCCATCCCGCGGGAGATCTTCGAGTCGGCGGCGGTCGACGGGGCCGGCATGCTGCGCTCCTTCTTCCGCATCGCGGTGCCGATGATGCGCAACGCGATCGTCACCATCGCGCTCGTCGAGTTCTTCAGCGTGTGGAACGACCTGCTGATCGCGCTCACCTTCACCACGCGCGACGAGCTGGCCACCGTCCAGGTCGGACTGTTGCAGTTCAGCGACGAGTACGGCTCGACGCAGTACGGCCCGCTCTTCGCCGCGATCAGCATCAACGTGCTCGGCATCCTGGTGCTGTACCTCTTCCTCAACCGCCAGATCATGGCGGGCCTGGCAGCGGGTTCGGTGAAGGGATGAGACCAGTGACGATCGGCGCCGGCCGGGTGTCCTCGGTGGACCTTCCTCTGGCGGTGCTCCGCTCGCCGTTCGGGCAGGTCGACACGTCCAACGCCTACGAGCAGGGGCGCAGTGAGGCTGTCCTGGGTGAGGCTATGCGCGTGGCCGGGCCCGCCGTGGTCTTCTCCAAGGCCGACGCCGACCCGGTGACCGGCGTCTTCGTCGGCGACCGGGTCAAGCGCTCCTTCGAGGAGTCCATCACCCGGCTCGGCGTCGACCGGCTGCCGATCTACCACCTGCACGACCCGTTTACGATCACGTTCGCCGAGGCGGCCGCGCCGGGCGGGGCGATCGAGGCGCTCGTCGGGCTGCGCGAGCAGGGCCTCGTCGACGCGATCGGCATCGCCGCCGGCCCGCTCGACCTGGTCGGGGAGTACGTGCGGACCGGCGCGTTCGACGCGGTGCTCACCCACAACCACTACACGCTCGTCGACCGTAGCGGCGCGGAGCTGATCGCCTCGGCGAAGGCGCGCGGCATGGTGGTCTTCAACGCGGCACCCTTCGGCGGCGGGCTGCTCGCCGGCTCCGCCCGCTCCGCCGGAAAGTACGCGTACCGGCCGGCGGCGCCGGAGGTGCTGGCCGACGTCGAGCGGCTGACCGTGCTCTGTCGCGAGTGGAGCGTGCCGCTGCCGGTGGCCGCGCTGCACTTCTCACTGGCCAGCCCGGACATCGACTCCACCGTGGTCGGCGTCTCCAGCGTGGCGCAGCTGGCCGAGCTGGAGGCGATGGCGGCGCACCCGATCCCGGACGGGTTCCTCGCCGCGCTGTGACATCCTATGTGGAGTCGTTTTCGCCGGGAGAGGGGCGGCGCCGCCCACGAGCCGACTTCCGCTCCGACGCGCCCCGCATGTCGCTGAACGGGGAGTGGGCCTTCCGCCTGTCGCCGACCGCCAGCGGTCCTTCGTTCTGGGCGCCGCAGTTCGACGACAGCGGCTGGGACCGGCTGCGCGTGCCCTCGCACTGGGTGCTCGAAGGGTACGACCGCCCGCTCTACACCAACACCGCCTACCCGTTCCCCGTCGACCCGCCCCACGTGCCGGTGGAGAACCCGACCGGTGACTACCGCCGCCACTTCGACTGGCCGTACGGCGGCCGGGCGGTCCTTCGCTTCCAGGGCGTCGACTCGTGCGCGAAGGTCTGGCTCAACGGCGCCGAGCTCGGCCACTCGAAGGGGAGCCGGCTGCCCTTCGAGTTCGACGTGAGCGGATTGGTGCGGCCGGCCGGCAACGTCCTCGCGGTGCGCGTGCACCGCTGGTCGTCCGGCAGCTACCTGGAGGACCAGGACATGTGGTGGCTGCCCGGCATCTTCCGCGACGTCGAGCTGCTGGGCGGCGCGGTCGACGACCTCTTCGTCCACGCCTCCTATGTGGACGGCCTCGGCACGCTGCGGGTGGACGCCGACCCGCCGGGGATCGTAGAGCTGCCGGAGCTAGGTGTCCGGGTGGCGACCGGCGAGACGTTGACGGTGCCGGTCGAGCCGTGGAGCGCCGAGCGTCCGCGGCTCTACAGGGGCGTCCTGGCCGCCGCCGGCGAACGGGTCGAGCTCGCCGTCGGCTTCCGCACCGTGTCCATCGTGGACGGCCGGCTGCTCGTCAACGGCGCGCCGGTGCTCTTCCGCGGCGTCAACCGCCATGAGCACGACCCGGACCGGGGCCGCGCGCTCGACCTGGACACCATGCGCCGCGACGTGGTGCTGATGAAGCGGCACAACGTCAACGCGGTGCGCACCAGCCACTACCCGCCGCACCCCGACTTCCTGCGGCTCTGCGACGAGTACGGGCTGTGGGTCGTCGACGAGTGCGACATCGAGACGCACGGCTTCGTCTACGCCGGCTGGGAGGGCAACCCGCCGGACGAGCCGGCCTGGCGCGACGCCCTCGCCGACCGGATCGAGCGGATGGTCGAGCGGGACAAGAACCATCCGAGCGTCGTCGTGTGGTCGCTGGGCAACGAGAGCGGGAGCGGCGCGGCGTTCGGCGAGCTCGAGTCGTGGATCAGGAAGCGCGACCCGAGCCGCCCCATCCACTACGAGCGGGACCGCTCCTACCGGCACTCCGACTTCGCCAGCGTGATGTACCCGTCGCTGGAGGAGCTCGACGCGATCGGGCGGCGCGCGGAGCCGACCCCGGAGGGCGTCGAGCCGGGCTCGCCCGACGACGTGCGGCGGCGCGGGCTGCCGTTCCTGCTCTGCGAGTACGCGCACGCGATGGGCAACGGACCCGGCTCCCTCGTGGACTACCAGCGCATCCTGGAGGCGCACGAACGGTTCTGCGGCGCGTTCGTCTGGGAGTGGATCGACCACGGGCTGCGCGCGCCGGACGGCGGCCTGTGGCACGGCGGCGACGTCGACCACGTGCCCAACGGCGGCCGCTACTGCCTCGACGGCCTGCTCTTCGCCGACCGCACCCCGTCGCCGGGCCTGCTGGAGTACGCGAAGGCCGTCGAGCCGGTCGAGATCACGATCGCGGACGGCCGTGTCTCGCTGCGCAACCGGTACGACTTCGCCGACCTGTCCCACCTGCGTCTGGAGTGGACGGTCGGCGACCGGAGCGGGTGGTTGCCCATGCCGCACGTGCCGGCCCGGAGCTCGGCGTCGCTGCCGCTGCCGGATGCTGGTGACCTGCTCACCGTCCGCGCGGTGCTGGCCGCCGACGCCGCCTGGGCCCCGGCCGGGCACGTGGTCGCATGGGGCCAGGCCGTCGCCGCCATGCCGCCACCCGCCGCCAGACCGAAGGGCACGTTTCAGGGCGTCCGGTTCGACGAGGGCCGGCTCGCCCGCCTCGGCGACCTGGAGATCGGCGGGCCGGTGCTCGACGTCTGGCGCGCACCCGTCGAGAACGACCGCGGCCAGGGCTTCCGCAACGACCTCACGCGCGCCTGGCGCGCCGTCGGGCTGGACCGGATGACGCACCGCGTCGCGGAAATCCGGACGGAGGACGACCGGGTCGTCGTTCGCGGGCGGAGCGGGCCCGCCGGCCAGGCCCTCGGCCTGCGCACCGAGATGTGCTGGGAGCCGGGCGGCGACGGCGCCGTCGCGCTCACCATGACGGTCACGCCCGAGGGCGTCTGGACGGACACGCCGATCGGCGGGCACACGGTCACCCTGCCCCGCCTCGGGCTGCGCCTGGCGCTGCCGGCCGGGCTCACCCGCGCCCGGTGGTTCGGCCGGGGCCCGGGGGAGTCCTACGTGGACAGCCATGCGGCCGCCCGCGTGGGCCGCTTCGCGGCGGAGATCGACGCGATGCAGACGCCGTACCCGTGGCCGCAGGAGAACGGCAACCACATCGAGACGCGCTGGCTGGAGCTGACCGGCGACGGCCTGCCGGGGCTGCGGGTCGAGGGCGACCCGTGGTTCGACTTCACGGTGCGCCGCTGGACGAGCGAAGACCTCGACCGCGCCACCAAGCCGTCCCAGCTCGTCCCCTCCGACCGGGTCTGGCTCAACGTCGACCACGGCCAGCAGGGCCTCGGCAGCGCCTCCTGCGGCCCGCCGCTGCCGGAGAGGTACCGGCTGCCGATCGGCCGGTACACGTTCCGCGTCTCGTTCGCGCGGTTTTGAAGACGCGTGCGGTAGGGGCAGCCCTACCGCGATTTCGGTGGCTGGCCCGAATTCACCCCCGACGAGCGCGCCATGTCCACCTGGCTGGCGAGCCGGACCTAGGCCGGGCCCAGCTCCGACCGCCAGAGGTGCACGGGTTCGTAGCCGAGCTCGGCGCGGGCCTTGTCGATGGACATCAGCGTCTGGTGCTCGCCCAGCTCGGTGCGCAGCGGCACGCCGGGGAAGGCGCCGGCGACCAGCTCGCGACTTGGCACGGTGAGGCCGGTGTCCGAGGCGGCGATGTTGTACGCGCGGAAGCCCGGCCGCGCCGCGTCCAGCGCGAGCGACACCGCCGACGCCGCGTCACGGGCGTCCACATAGGACCAGAGCAGGACGCGGCGGTATTCCGGGTCGTGGCCGCGCTCGGCGAACGGGCCGTACTCGCCGGGCCCGGTCACGTTGGTGAACCGCAGCGCCGTGACGGACAGGTCGGGCCGCCACCGCACCAGCTGCGCGGCCAACGCCTCTTCGAGGACCTTGACGAGGCCGTACGTGTTGTTGGCGCGCGGCTCGCTCGCCTCGTCGAGCGGCAGGTAGGCCGGCGGCTCGTCGAACGGGAAGCCGAGCGCGGTGATGCTCGACGCGTACACGATGGACCTGATGCCGGCCCGCAACGCCGCGTGGAAGGCGTTGAACGAGATGGTCATGTTGGTGTGAAACGTCGTCGCGTCGGGCACCAGCCCGTTGACCGGGATGGCGGCCAGGTGCACGAGCGCGTCGAGCCCGGCGTGCCGGGCGGTGACGCCGAGCAGCGTATCGAGCGTCTGGCCGTAGTCGGTGAGGTCGACGCGGGTAAAGCCGGCGCCCGGCGGGCCGGTCAGGTCGAGGCCGAGCACCTCGTGGCCGTCCGCGCGGAGCCGGTCCACAGTGGCCGCGCCGAGCGTGCCGGAGCTACCGGTGACCGCGAGCCGCACGTCTCAACGCCCGGGGAAGTCGGCCGGCAGCGGGCGGGCCGGCACCTCGTGGCCCGCCGCGTCCGCCGGGTCGCGGTGCAGGTGGCCCACCCGGCCGCCGGACGGGTGGCCGGTCTCCACGAAGAACCCGCGCAGCGTCTCGTACACCTCGACCACGTCGTGCGGGTCGCCGGCCTGGATCAGCACGACGTCGCCGGCCCGGGCGTACCGCTCGGCGCCGTCGACGAGGATGCGGCCCTTGCCCTCCGCGACGAACCAGATCTCGTGGTCGTCGTGGTAATGGCGGTCGAAGCGGCCACCGTCGACCGGCACCGTGAACCGGCCGGCGGCGGCCACCTCGCACCACTCAGGACGGTCGCCGGGGTTGAGCCAGCGACCCGGCCCGTAGATCGGCATCAGGCCTGCCGCCACGCGGACTGCACGCCCGGGTCGAGGATGCGCGCGTCCGGGAGGGCGTCGAGCCCGGTCTCCGCGCCGCCCGGCGTGTAGACGACGACGAGGCGCAGCGGGCGCCACGTCGTGTTGTACGTCGAGTGCAGCGTGTTGGCGGGGATGTAGACGGCGTCGCCCTCCCGGATGGGGAAGGCCGGCCCGTCGCCGACGGTCTGCTCGCCCTCGCCGGAGATCACGTAGATGACCTCCTCCTCGTTGGGGTGCAGGTGCGGCGCGTGTCCTCGCGACGGGTAGATGATCACCTCGCCGGTGGTGAGGCCCGCGCCCTGGTCGAGGTGCGGCGTGACGAGCCATTTGATGGTGCCCCAGTCGAACGTGCGGGTGGGCAGCTCGTCCGGGCGGCGCTGGGTGACGGCGGAGGTCATCGTGGGTTACTCCTCGATCGAGATGGACTTGAAGTCGGCGACCTGCTGCTTGATCGCGCGTTCGGTCGGCAGGCGCTCCACCGAGGACGCGCCGAAGAAGCCGACGACACCGGTGGTGTGGGCGAGGATGTACGCGGCGTCGTCCGGCTCGGCGATGGGGCCGCCGTGGCACAGCACGATGACGTCCGGGTTGACCGCCACGGCCGCGTCGCGCATCGCCTGCACCCGGGCCGCCGACTCCTCCAGCGACAGCGCCGTCCTGGCGCCGATCGTGCCGCTCGTCGTCAGCCCCATGTGCGGCACGAGGATGTCGGCGCCCGCCTCGGTCATGGCCACTGTGGACTCGACGTCGAAGACGTACGGCGCGGTGAGCAGCTCCCGCTCGCTCGCCAGCCGGATCATCTCCACCTCGAGGTCGTAGCCCATGCCGGTCTCTTCGAGGTTTTCCCGGAAGACGCCGTCGATGAGGCCGACGGTGGGGAAGTTCTGCACGCCGGCGAAGCCGAGCGCGGCCAGCTCGTCGAGGAAGCGGCCCATCACCCGGAACGGGTCGGTGCCGTTGACGCCGGCCAGCACCGGGGTGTCCCGCACGATCGGCAGCACCTCGCGGCTCATGTCGACGACGATCTGGTTGGCGTCGCCGTACGCCAGCAGGCCGCTCAGCGAGCCTCGGCCGGCCATCCGGTAGCGGCCGGAGTTGTAGATGATGACGAGGTCGACGCCGCCGGCCTCGGCGGCCTTGGCCGAGATGCCCGTGCCGGCGCCGGCCCCGATCACCGGGCGCCCGGCGTCGACGGTGGCTCGCAGCCGGGCGAGCGCGGTCGCGCGGTCCATCCTCAGCCCCCCTTCCCGGTGATCAACGCGTGCAGCCGGTCGGCGGTTTCGGTCGCGAGGGCGGCGTCGTTGATGTGCCGGGGCGAGTCGAGGACCGTCACGTCGCTGCCGGCCACCGCGTCGAGCGCGGCGGTGAAGAGCGCGGTGTCCGCCTCGGGGTCGTGGAACGGCCCGCCCTCGGCGTCCAATGCGGACACTCCGCCGCGCGGGACCACGAGCACGGTCGGACCGGTCGCGGCGGCCAGCTTGGCGCCGAGCCGGTGGCCCAGCTCCGCGCTTTCCGCGGCGGTGGTGCGCATGAGCGTGACGGTGGGGTTGTGCACGAAGAACGTGCGGCCGGCGAACTCGGCGGGCACGGTCTCCTCCGGCCCGAAGTTGACCATGTCGAGCGCGCCGAGGCCGACCACCTGCGGCACCCCGGCGCCGCCGGCGGCGGTGAGGCGCGTGGGCCCGGCGCTGAGCACGCCGCCCACGAGGTCGTCGGCGAGCTCCGTGGTGGTCAGGTCGAGCACGCCGGCGAGCATGCCCGAGCGGGCCAGCGCCTCGAGGGCCCGGCCGCCGGAGCCGGTGGCGTGGAAGACCAGCACCTCGTAGCCGAGCTCCTCCAGGCGGGTGCGGGCGGCGTCGACGGCGGGCGTGGTGACGCCGAACATCGAGGCGGCGACCAGGGGACGCTCGGCCTCACCGGCGGCGGTCCCGGAACGCGCCGTGGCCATCCCCGCGATGGCGGCGGCGGCGTTGCCCAGCACCGTGCGGGACACCCGGTTGATGCCGGAGATGTCGACGACGCTGTACATCATCGTGACGTCGGAGGCACCGACGTAGGGCGAGACGTCGCCGGAGGCCATCGTCGAGACGATCAGCTTGGGCAGGCCGACAGGCAGGTCCCGGACGGCGCGGGCGGCGATGGAGGAGCCGCCGCTGCCGCCGAGCGCGAGCACGCCGTCGAGGCGGCCCTCGGCGGCCAGCCCGGCGAGCACGGCCGCGGCGCCCTCGCCCATCGCGGTGACGGCCACGCCCCGGTCGCCACCGTCGCGCAGGGCCTGGATGGTGGTGCCGGCCGCGCGGGCGACCGCCTCCTGGACGACGGAGATCGTGCCGGTGAACCCGGCCGGCGGATGGATCCCGGCATCGACGACGACGGCGTCGACGCCGAGCTCCCGCAGCCTGGTGGCCACCCACTGGTACTCAGCGCCCTTGGTGTCGAGCGTGCCGACGAGCGCGACGGAGGGTATGAGCAGGGTCACGACACCCATCCTGTAGCCATCTCTGAAACGTGTCAACCAGTCCGCTAAAGTCAGTGCGCTATGGTTTTGAAACGTGTAAAGGACCGGCAGTGGGAGGACCAGGCGAGATGAGGGTTACCCCGCACGCGCCGACCGTCGAGCACCACCGCCTGCCGCTCGGGATCGGCGAGCGGCGGCCACGGCTGTCCTGGCGCACGGACGCCCCGGCGGGGTGGCGCCAGGCCGGTTACGAGCTCGAGGTCGTCCGCGAGGCCGGCACCACGCTCGCCGGCACCGCGTCGCCCGACCAGGTGCTCGTGCCGTGGCCGGGCGCCCCGCTGCGCTCGCGCGAACGGGCCACCGTCCGGGTCCGCGTGCGCGGCGAGGACGGCACGCTCTCCGGCTGGAGCCCGCCTGCGGCCGTCGAGGCGGGGCTGCTGGAGCCGGGTGACTGGCGGGCCGTGCCCGTCGGCGCCGCCTGGCCCGAGGAGCCGGACTCCGACGACCGCCGCCCGGCGCTGGTCCGCCACGCGTTCGACATCGGCGGCGAGGTGGTCGCCGCCCGGCTCTACGCCACCGCGCACGGCCTGTACGAGATCGAGATCAACGGCCGCCGGGTCGGCGACGACGCGATGTCGCCCGGCTGGACCGCGTACCGGCAGCGCCTGCGCTACTACACCTACGACGTCACCGCCCACCTGCGGGCCGGCGCCAACGCGATCGGCGCGTGGCTCGGCGACGGCTGGTACCGCGGGCGCCTCGGCTGGCGCGGCGGCTTCCGCGACCTCTTCGGCGCCGACCTCTCGCTGCTCGCCCAGCTCGAGATCGAGTACGCGGACGGCGGCCGGCAGGTCGTCGCCACCGGCCCCGAGTGGCGCGCCGCGCGCGGCCCGATCGTGCGCACCGGAAACTACGACGGCGAGGTCTACGACGCGCGCGACGAGCGGCCCGGCTGGTCCACTTCGGACCACGACGGCGCGGGCTGGAGCCCGGTGCGGGTGGGCGAGCGGGATCCATCCACATTGGTCGCGCCGACGGGCCCACCGGTGCGCCCGGTAGAAGAGGTGCGGCCGGTCGCGGTGCTGCACACCCCGTCCGGCCGGCGGGTGCTCGACTTCGGGCAGAACCTCGTCGGCCGCCCCAGGATCCGCGTCCGCGGCCCGCGCGGCACCGCCGTCACGTTGCGCACCGCCGAGGTGACGCAGGACGGCGAGGTTTACCGGCGACCGCTGCGCGACGCCGAGTCCACCGACGTCTACGTGCTGGCGGGCGGCGCGATCGAGGAGTGGGAGCCGCGCTTCACGTTCCACGGCTTCCGCTACGTCGACGTGGAGGGCTGGCCCGGCGACCTCGACTCCGCTGCCGCCGCCGGCGACGTCGTGGCCCGGGTGCTGCATACCGACATGGTGCGCACCGGCTGGTTCGAGTGCTCGGAGCCGCTGCTCAACCGCCTGCACGACAACGTGGTCTGGAGCATGCGCGGCAACTTCCTCGACCTGCCCACCGACTGTCCACAAAGGGACGAGCGGGTCGGCTGGACCGGCGACATCCAGGTCTTCGGCCCGACCGCCGCCTACCTCTACGACTGCGCCGGCATGCTCGCCTCCTGGCTGGCCGACGTCGCCGCCGAGCAGCTGCCGGATGGCACCGTGCCGTGGTACGTGCCGGTCATCCCCGCCCACCACATGTGGACCCCGATCCGGCCGGGCGCCGGGTGGGGCGACGTGGCCGTACTGCTGCCCTGGACGCTGTACGAGCGCTACGGCGACACGGGCCTGCTCGCCCGCCAGTACCCGAGCGCGAAGGCGTGGGTCCACCTCGTCGAGCGGCTCGCCGGCCCGGACCGGTTGTGGGACGAGGGTTTCCAGCTCGGCGACTGGCTCGACCCGAGCGCGCCGCCGGACGACCCGGCCGCCGCGGCCACCGACAAGCACCTTGTGGCGACCGCGTACTTCGCCTGGTCCGCCCGGCGGCTCGCGGACACCGCGGAGGTGCTCGGCGAGGCGGCCGACGCGGAGCGGTACGCCCGGTTGGCCGCCGAGGTGCGGCGCGCGTTCCAGCGGCGGTACGTGACCGGGCCGGGCCGGCTCGCCAGCGACACCCAGGCGGCGTACGCGATGGCGATCGTGTTCGAGCTGGTGCCCCCGGAAGACCGCGAAGCGTGCGGCGAGCGGCTGGCCGAGCTCGTGGCGGCCGGCGGCAACCGGATCGGCACCGGCTTCCTCGGCACCCCGCTCGTGGCGGACGCCCTCACCCTGTCCGGCCACCTGGACACGGCGTACGACCTGCTGCTGCAGCGCGAGTGCCCGTCGTGGCTCTACCCGGTGACCCAGGGCGCCACCACGATCTGGGAGCGGTGGGACAGCCTGCTGCCCGACGGCCGCGTCAACCCCGGCCAGATGACGTCGTTCAACCACTACGCCTTCGGCGCGATCGCCGACTGGCTACATCGGACGGTCGCCGGCCTCGCCCCGGCCGCGCCCGGCTACCGCGAGATCCTGTTCCGCCCGCGCCCCGGCGGCGGCCTGACGCACGCCTCCGCGACACACGACACCCCGTACGGCCGCGCCGCGATCGGCTGGACCCTGACCGGCGGCACGCTCCACGTGGAGGTCACCGTCCCGGTCGGCGCGACCGCGCTGCTCGACCTGCCGGGGGAGGAGCCGCGCCCGCTCGGCCCCGGCACCCACGAGGCGTCCGCGCCCTACACGCCGACCCCGGCCCGCGTCGCCCTCTGAAACCCGATCAAGACAGGGATTCGAGCTGCCGCGCTGTCCGTCGTGGTCCATGCCGTTCGCTCCCGCTGACAGGACGTCGCGGCAGCCCAAACCTTTCGGGGTTGAGGTCAGCGTTTGTCCACAATGTCGCAACCCGCCAGGCCGGCGCTCACCGAGCCGGGTGGACTTCGGTCGCCCGGGTCCGCGTCAGCGGCGGTCCGCCACTGACGCGGACCCGGGAAATTCTCCATGGTCAACTCGACGTGAGTGACCAAAAGCTAGTCGTAGTAGCGGCGGACGCTCGACCCGACGCGGGTGACGTCGGTGCCGTAGATGTGGATGGAGATGGCCGTGCCGTCGGTGGTGTTGTGCACGCGGTGGATGTCGCCGGGCGGGGCGAAGCCGCTGACCTCGCCGGTCTTGTTGTCGCTGCGGCCGATCAGGTTGAGGTCGGCGTCGAAGAGCTCCTCGCGCTCGACGCCCTGGATGACGCCGAAGACGCACCAGGTCAGGTGGTCGTGGATGCGGGTGATCTGGCCGGGCCGCCAAACGATCGCCAGGATCGAGAAGGTGCCGTCGGGCTCGACGTGCAGGGTGTGGCTGCCGTAGCCGTCGGCGGAGCCGAGGCGCTGCTCGGCGGTGAGCACGTCGGGTGTGGGCAGGTGGCGGCGCAGCTGGTCGGCGACGAGCCGCGCGGTGGCGGCCCAGTCGACATGTGCGGCGATGGCGGTGCGGACGCCCTCGACGAGGCCGGCCAGCTCGGTGGTGGGGCGGATCTGTGTCGTCGTCATGTGTTCGAGCCTGCGGCCGGCCGATCCATATGTCTAATGCCAGGTTTCGTGCTGAACCATAGATATGCTCGATGGATGCTCGACGTCACCCGGCTGCGTGTCCTCGACGCGCTCGCCCGCCACGGATCGGTCACCGCGGCGGCGAGGGAGTTGCACTACACCCAGCCGACGGTGAGTCACCACCTGGCCCGGCTGGAGGCGGAGACCGGCGCGCAGCTGCTGCAGCGGGTGGGGCGGGGCGTCCGGCTCACCGAGGCCGGCCGGCTGCTGGCCGACCGGGCGGCCGAGATCATCGGGCGGATCGACTCCGCCGGCGCGGAGCTGGCCGCCCACGTGGGGTTGACCGCCGGGCGGGTGCGGCTGGCCGGCTTCTCGTCGGTGATCGGGTCGCTCGTGCCCGCGGCGCTGGCCGCGCTGGCCGGCCGCCACCCCGACCTCCAGGTCAGCCTCGTCGACACGCACCCGCCGGAGGCGCTGGAGCTGCTGCGCGCCGGCACGATCGACGTGGCGGTCATCTTCCGCTACGACGAGACCGAGCCCGAGCCGGACGGCGTCCGCCTGCACCACCTGCTTGACGACCCGCTGTTTCTGCTGTCGAGCCGGCGCGGGCAGCGGCTCGCCACGCTGCGCGACTCGACCTGGATCGCCGGCTGCGAGCGGTGTCGCAGCCACCTGCTCGCGCTCTGTGCCGCCGAGGGCTTCGAGCCGCGGATCGGCTACATCTCCGACGACATGGTCGTGATGCAGACGCTCGTCGCCGCCGGCCTGGGCGCGACCGTGATCCCCGGGCTGGCGCTGCGGACCCAGCGGGTCAAGGGTGTCGTCGCCACCGAGCTGCCGGGGTCGCGGCGGCACGTGTACGCGGCGACGTACGGCGAGCCGCCCGACCCGCCGGCCACCGCCGCCCTGCTTGCCGCGCTCGCCGAGACCGCGCGCACGTCCTAGCTCAGCAAGCTGAGAGCCTGGTAAATAACCGATCTCGGGTGACGGGACGGGGTGTGATCATCGATACGTCGCGGTGGGTCGGCGTGTCGGGCTGATCGAAAGAAGGGTCTTCGAGTAGGAGCAGTAGCGACCAAA
>Ga0081539_10001608_pt1 | contig 37193 bp, 32 predicted proteins | sample TabmetS4T2R2_FD_71023 | JGI IMG/M metagenome (GOLD analysis project Ga0081539, IMG submission 71023) | Tabebuia heterophylla rhizosphere microbial communities from the University of Puerto Rico - S4T2R2 | ecosystem: Host-associated > Plants > Roots > Rhizosphere ... | reverse complement strand
GCCGGCGGAAGGTTCCGGGGGGGGGGGGAACTTCCCCCGCCGTTTACACCGGCACCCCGCCACATCGCTGGGGGGCGGAGAGAACTCCGCCCCCCAGACCCCCCACCTCCTTCTTTTGACTACGGGGAAGCGTGGCGAGCGCCGTTCTCAGCCCGACAACGGCGTGGCGCCTGAGAGTGCGGGAGGAGCCCGCGCCAACAAGTCAAAAAGAGGAGGCGGGGGTGTGGGGGGTCGCGGCACTGCCGCGACGTGAACTCCGCCCCCACTCTTTCTTCCGGCGAAACCGCTCTTAAGGAATGGCCGCGAGTTCCCGCGCCCCGCCGGTGTCGCGGGCCGCGATCGCGTTGCCGCGCAGCCCGCCGAGGATGGCCTGCGCCAGGGCGTCGGCGATGCAGGCATAGCCGCGGTCGTTGTGGTGCACCCCGTCGCCGGTGAGCAGCAGCGCGCCGGGCAGCCCGGCCGCGTTCCAGGCGTCCATCAGCCGCCCGCGCGAGAACAGCGCCACCCGGGCCTCGCGCGCCACCTCGGCCATCACGCGGTCGAAGCGTTCATGGCCGGGCGCGGCATTCACCCGTGGTGCGCGCTGGTTGTCCATCAGCACCACCTCGGCGCCGGCCTGGCGCAGCCGGGCGATGCCGGTGAGCAGCGCCCGGCGGAACGCCTCGGGGTCCCGCCCGCGCATGGCGCCGTTGGCGCCGGCCTGCCACACGACCAGCCGCGGGTGCTGCGCCAGCACGTCGCGGTCGAGCCGCGCCAGCATGTCCGGCGCCTCTTCCCCGCCGATCCCGGCATTCACGACCGTGAGAGCCATGCCCGGCAGGGCGCGGCGGAGGCTGGCGGCGAGCCGGGCCGGGTAGCTCATCTCGGGGGCCGAGGCCCCGGCACCGGCGGTGGAGGACGACCCCAGCGCCACGATGGTCAGCGGCTCGCCCTGCGCGACGGCGGCGCTCAGCCCCGGCAAGGGCAAGGCGGGCGCCAGGGCCGGGCAAGGCCGGTCATCGGCACGCGCGATACCGGCGAGTAGCAGCAGCGCCGCTACAGGGGCGAGCAGGCGGGGGGGCATGAACCCATCTTAACCCAGACCATCCCCCCAACCAACACGGAATCTTGATCGCCTCACCCTTCCATGGCCGAGAGATGCGCCCGGAGCACAGTGAGCGGGCAGGGCGCATCCGGCGGCACCAGCGCCTCCCACCCCTGTACCGGCAGCTCGTGCGGGTTGCGGCGCAGCAGCTCGGTCTTGAGGAACGGAAACCCGAGCAGCGCCACCAGCGGCCGCCAGAGATGATGCGTCGGGTTGAGCGGCCGCTCGCGCAGGGCGGCGACCACCGCCGCGGCCTGCTCCGGCTCCGGCAGCCCCGCCAGGCGCGGATCGGCGGCAAGCAGCGCCAAGCGCTCGGCCGGATCGGCCGCGATCGCCGCGGCCAGCCGGTCATGGCCGTAGAGCGCGGCGACCCGGTAGCCCTTGGCCAGCATCGCCGGGGTCAGCGCGATCTCGCCCCGCTGCACGATCAGCCATTTCGCCGCCGAGGGCCGGAACGCCGCCAGGAACCCCGCCAGGTCGCGCACCGCCGCGGCGCCGCGCGCGCAGAGGAAATAGGATTGCAGATGCGCCCCGCCGCCGAGGTTCTCGGTCAGCCCGAACAGCCCGGGCCCGCCCGCGCGCATCGCCGCGAAGACCGCGTCGAGCGGCCGCAACGGCCCGAGCACGCTGTCATTGGCCAGCAGCAGCTCCTCCGGCGCCGCCGCGCGTTCCAGCGCCAGCGCCGCGGCATCCTGCCAGGCGCCGAAGTCGCGCCCCTCGTTGCGGCGATGGATGACGAGCCACGCCGCCTCCCGCACCGCCTGCCAATCCTCCTCCGGGACAAGCGGCGCGACGCTGACGAAGGCGATCGCGAAGCCGGCCTGCCGGTACAGCGCGAGCTGCCGCCGCACCATCTCGCTCACCCGCCCATTCGGCGCGTAATGCACGTAAAGCGCGAGCGAGGCCGCCGCCGGCGCCGCCCCCGCCTCCACGCGCAGCACCCGCGGCCCCGCCGGCGGACGCGCCAGCGCCGCGCGCCCGACCTCCCACCCCACCTCCAGCACGCGCCGCGCGAAGCCCAGCGGGCTGCGCCGCGCCAGACCGTGCAGCAGCCGGCGCGGCCCTGGCGCGTCGCGATGGAGCGCGGTGAGGACCGGCGGCGGCACCGCTCAGGCGGGATAGAGGCCGCGGACCACCCGCCGCAGCCCGTCGCGCCAATGCGGCAGCGTCACGCCGAACACCTGCGCGAGCTTGCCGCAATCCAGCCGGCTGTTCGCCGGGCGCACCGCCTTGGTCGGATAATCGGCGGTCGCGATCGCGTCGACGGCCGGCCGCGGGCCGCCATAAGGCGCGGCCTCCTCGAAGATCGCCTCGGCGAAGCCGTGCCAGCTCGTCTCGCCAGCGCCGACCGCGTGGAACACGCCGCGATACGCTTCGCGCCAGCCGCTCTCGCGCAGCCGCGCCAGCACGCCGGCGATGGCATCGGCCAGATCCGGCGCCGCCGTCGGACAGCCGCACTGATCGGCGACCACGCGCAGCACCGGCCGCTGCGCGCCCACGCTCAGCATGGTGCGCACGAAATTCTTCCCCATCGGCGCATGCACCCAGGCCGTGCGCAGCACGATCGTGCGCGCATTGCCCGCCAGCGCCGCCCACTCGCCAGCAAGCTTGGTGCGGCCATACGCCCCCAGCGGGTTCGGCGCGTCCTCCTCGACATAAGGCGCATCCTTGCCGCCGTCATAGACATAATCGGTGGAGATCTGGATCAGCGGAATCCCCGCCTGCGCGCAGAGCTGCGCGATCAGCGCCGGGCCCAGCGCATTGGCGCGGAACGCCGCCGCCTCCTCGTCCTCCGCCGCATCCACCGCGGTCCAGGCGGCGCAGTTCACGACCGCCTCCGGCTGCAACGCCGCGAAATGCGCACGCACGGTGTCCGGCTGGTCGAACTCGAACTCCGGCTGGCCCACCAGCATCGCCTCGAAGCCCTGCGCAGGCAGCGCGGACTCCAGGCCGGTGGCGAGCTGGCCGCCCTTGCCGGTTACCAGGATGCGATGCATGCGCGGCACTCCGATGCTGGACACTGGGGCGGGAGTGAACTCCCGCCCCAGACCCCACCCTCCTTTTTTTGGCGAATTGGCGCTCGCGACTCCCGCACTCTCAACCGCCGCAACGGTCGCGGGCTGAGCGCGGGACTGCGAACAAGCGCCAAGTCGCCAAAAAAAGGAGGTGGGGGGTTCGGGGGGCGGAGTTCACTCCGCCCCCCGATACTTAAACGGCGCATCGATCTCGGAAAGCCGCGGCGCCGCCCGATCCTTCTCCGACAGCACGGCATCCGTCTCGCTCACCGGCCATTCGATGTTCAGGGCGGGGTCGTTCCACAGGATCCCGGCATCCGCCGCGCGGTCGTAATAGGCGTCCACCTTGTAGATCACCTCGGTATCCGGCTCGAGCGTGCAGAAGCCGTGCGCGAAGCCGCGCGGCACCCAGAGCTGCCGCCAGTTCTCGGCGCTCAGCACCGCCGACACATGCTGCCCGTAGCTCGGCGACCCCGCGCGGATATCCACCGCCACATCCAGGACGGCGCCGCGCACCACGCGCACCAGCTTGCCCTGCGCCGAGGGCGGGCGCTGGAAATGCAGCCCGCGCACCACGCCCTTCTCGCGCGACAGCGAGTGGTTGTCCTGCACGAACGCGATGTCCAGCCCCGCCTCGGCCAGCGCACGATGCGACCAGGTCTCGCTGAAGAAGCCGCGCGCATCGCCGAAGCGCCGCGGCTCGATCAGCTTCACCGCCGGGATGGCGAGGGATTCGATCTTCACCCGTGGCGCCCTTCCGCGACTTCCAGCAGGTACTGCCCGTAGGCGGTCTTGCCGAGCGCCGCGGCGCGGCCTGCCAGCGCGGCGCCGTCGATGAAGCCGCAGCGGAAGGCGATCTCCTCCGGGCAGCCCACCTGCAAGCCCTGCCGCTCCTGGAGCGTCTGCACGAACAGCGCCGCTTGCAACAGCGAATGCGGCGTGCCGGCATCGAGCCAGGCATCGCCGCGGCCCAGCCGCTCGGCGAACAGCGCGCCCTTCTCCAGATACACCTTGTTGAGATCGGTGATCTCGAGCTCCCCGCGCGCCGAGGGCTTCAGCGCGCGCGCGAGCTCGGTCACGCGCCGGTCGTAGAAATAGAGCCCGATCACCGCCCAGTCGGATTTCGGCCGGCGCGGCTTCTCCTCGATCGAGAGCACGCGGCCCTCGGCATCGAATTCCGCCACGCCGTAGCGCTCGGGATCGGCGACGCGGTAGCCGAACACCGTCGCCTCGCCCTGCTGCGCGCGCGCCGCCGCCGCCTGCAGCTGCGCGGTCAGGCCGTGGCCGTAGATGATGTTGTCGCCGAGCGCGAGCGCGCAGGCCTCGCCGCCCAGCCACTCGGCGCCGATTTGGAAGGCCTGCGCGATGCCTTCCGGCTTCGGCTGCTCGGCGTAGGAGAGCCGCACGCCGAATTGCGCGCCGTCCCCGAGCAGCCGGCGGAATTGCGGCAGGTCCGCCGGCGTCGAGATCACCAGGATGTCGCGGATGCCCGCGAGCATCAACGTGCCGAGCGGGTAGTACACCATCGGCTTGTCGTAGACCGGCAGCAGCTGCTTCGACGCGGCAAGCGTCATCGGATGCAGCCTGGTGCCGGACCCGCCGGCCAGAAGAATGCCCTTCATCGGAACTCGTCGCCTTGTGCTATGCCGCGGTGCCCAGGCGCTCTCCCGCATAGCGGCGCTCCCGGATCGGCCGCCACCAGGCCTGGTTGTCGAGATACCAGCTTATCGTGTGCTCGAGCCCGCTCTCGAAATCCCACCGCGCCTTCCAGCCCAGCGCGCGCTCGGCGCCGGAAGGGTCCATGGCGTAGCGGAAATCATGGCCGGGCCGGTCGGTGACGAAGGTGATCAGCCGCTCGCGCGGCCCGGCGGGATCGGGGCGCAGCCGGTCCAAGGTCGCGCAGATCGCCTTCACCACCTGGAGATTGGTGCGCTCCTGCCGCGGCCCGAGGCAGTAGGTCTCGCCGGGCTCGCCGCGGAACAGTGCGAGGCACAGCGCCTCGGCATGATCCTCGACATGGATCCAGTCGCGGATGTTGGAGCCGTCGCCATACACCGGCAGCGGCAGCCCATGCAGCGCATTCAGCGTCACCAGCGGGATCAGCTTCTCCGGGAACTGCCACGGCCCGTAATTGTTCGTCGTGTTGGAGACGAAGGCGGGAAAGCCGTAGGTGTGCTGCCAGGCGCGCACCAGGTGGTCCGACGCGGCCTTGGAGGCGGAGTAGGGGCTGCGCGGATCGTAGCGCGTATTCTCGTCGAAGGGCGGATCGCCCGGATGCAGCGCGCCGAACACCTCGTCGGTGGAGACATGGTGGAAGCGGAACGCCGCGCGCCGCTCGCCCTTCAGCCCCATCCAGTATTCGCGCGCCGCCTCCAGCAGCACCTGGGTGCCGACGACGTTGGTGCGGATGAACTCCGCCGGCCCGTCGATCGAGCGGTCGACATGGCTTTCCGCCGCCAGGTGCATCACCCGGTGCGGCTGGTATTGCGCGAAGGCCGCCTGCATCGCCGGCGCATCGCAGATATCCGCCTGCACATGCACGTGCCGCCGGTCCTCGAGCCAGGCGCCGAGGCTCGCGGGGCTCGCCGCATAGGTGAGCCGGTCCACGTTCACCACGGTGACATCCGTCGTCGCCAGCAGGTGCCGCACCACCGCCGAGCCGATGAAGCCCATGCCGCCGGTGACGAGAATGGCCATTCCTTGGGTGTTCCGTTCCGAGTCGGCGGACATCCGCCCGCTTCCATCCGGGTCCTAAACGGGACCGGTTTCGCGGGCAAGCGTTTCGGCCGCGGCAACCCGCCAGGGCTTCGGCCGCCGCGGCGGCGCGGCGAGGTTGCGATGCGCCTCGGCGAGCGAGAGATTGGGGTTGTAGAACGGGTCGTTGTCGAGCAGCGCGCCCCAGCGCCGGCGCATATAGGCCTGCTCGCGCGCGAAGCGCGCCGCCTTCTCGCGGCCGAAATCGTCCCCGCGCGACGCCGATTCCAGATGGTACAGCACCGCATCCGGGGTCCACAGCGCGCGCCAGCCCCGCTCGCGGATGCGCAGGCAGAGATCGACATCGTTGAAGGCGACCGCGAGGTTGGCCTCGTCGAGCCCGCCCACCGCCTCGAACACCGTGCGGCGCAGCGCGAGGCAGGCCGCCGTCACCGCCGCCGCGCCGCGGGCGAGCGCCAGCAGCCCGAACGGCCCGGGATCCAGCATGTACATCCCGGTGAGGTAATGCCCGGCGACGCCGCCGATGCCGAGCACCGTGCCGGCATGCTGCAGCTTGCCATTGGCATAGGCGAGCTTGGCGCCGACCGCGCCGATCTCCGGCCGCAGCGCCTGCGACACCATCTCGCGCAGCCAGGAGGGCTCCATCACCTCGATGTCGTTGTTCAGCAGCAGCAGGATCTCGCCGCGCGCTTCCGCCGCCGCGCGGTTGTTGAGCCGAGCATAGTTGAAGGGCCCCGGCATCGGCAGGATGCGGATGCGCGGATCGCGCGCGAGCGCCGCGAACAGCTTGAGCGTCGCCGGCTCGGCGCTGCCGTTGTCGGCGATCAGCACCTCGATCGCCGGATAGTCGGTGTCCTCGAGCAGCCCCTTGACGCAGCGCCGCAGCAGCTCGGCGCGGTCGCGCGTCGGGATGATCACCGAGACCAGCGGCGCCGGATCGGGCAGCGGCCAGACGATGCGGCTGTAGGTCGGCGCCAGCGCCGAGGCTTCCACCCGCGCGACGCGCCCGGCCGCGGCGAGATGATCCTCGACGGCGCGGCGCGCGCTCGCGATGCAGCGCGCGAGCGCCGCTTCCGAGAAGGAGGACGGGCCCGCCGCCTGCCGCCAGTGATAGAGCACGGCCGGGATGTGGCGCACCGCCGCCGCCCCCGCCGCCGCGGTGGCGCGCAGCGCGAGGTCGTGGTCCTGGCTGCCCTCCAGCCCCTCGCGGAAGCCGCCGATGCGCTCGATGAGGTCGCGCCGGTAGGCGCCGAGATGGCTCACCAGGTTCTGGCCGAGCAGCAGGTCGGGATCGAAATCCGGCTTGAAATAGGGGTCCGAGCGCTGCCCCTCGGCATCCACCTTGTCCTCGTCGCTGTAGATCACCTGCGCCTCGGGATGGGCGGCGATCTCGGCGGCGAGCTCGTAGAGGGCGTGCTCGGGGATCAGGTCGTCATGGTCCATCAGCACGACCCACTCGCCGCGCGCCAGGCCGAGCGCGGTGTTGGAGGCGGCGGAGATGTGGCCGTTGACGGCGCGCCGCACCCAGCGGATCCGCCGGTCCTCCGCCGCCGCCTCGGCGAGCACCCGCCCGACATCGGGCGAGGGCGAGGCATCGTCGGCGATGCAGAGCTCCCAATGCGGATAGAGCTGCGCGCGCACCGCGGCTATCGCCGCGCGCAGCAGCGGCTCCGGCGTGTCGTAGGCCGGCATGACGACGGAGAACAGCGGCGGCGCGGCAAGCCGCGCGACATGGGCGCGGATGGCGGCGCGATCCTGCTCGGTCAGGCTGTCGTATTGCGCGATCCAGCGCCGATAGGCGCGCGGGTCGAGCGCGACCGGGCGGGGCGCCAGGCGGCGCAGCACCGGGCGCAGCAGGTGCCGCAGCACCAGCTTGAGCCAGGGATGCCGCCGCACCATCCTGCGGGCCCCATTGATCATCCTCGCGGGGGCGTGACGAAGCCGCTCGAGCGCGCTCATGGCCGCGTCCTAGGCGGCAGCGCCGGGATCGGCAAGCAATCCGCCCCATCCTGGTGCGCCCCGGCGCGCCGCCTTCTCATGTGTCGCAGTTTTGCTGCTGCGTACCGCATGCTACTGCGTATCGCATGCCCGACCGCTTCCAGGTTTCCGCGCTGCCGGGACCCGATATTCATCCCACAATCGCAGCGGAACTCGCGCTCGGGGGAGAGATCGACTGGGAGCCCGATCACCTGGTCGAGAGCGCCTGGCAGCAGCACGTTCCGTTCGCATTCTGGGTGGTCAAGGTCCTCCGCCCAAGGGTGCTGGTCGAGCTCGGCACCCATCGCGGGCTCTCCTACTTCGCCTTCTGCCAGGCGATGGAGCGCTTCGGCGTCGGCGGATCCTGCTTCGCCGTCGACAGCTGGGAAGGCGACCCGCATGCCGGATTCTACGACGAATCCATCTACGCCGAGGTCGCCGCGGCGAATCGCCGCTATGCCGGCTTCTCCACGCTGCTGCGCTCACGCTTCGACCAGGCGCTGCCCCATTTCGCCGATGGCGAGATCGACCTGCTGCACATCGACGGCCTGCACACCTACGAGGCGGTGCGCGAGGATTTCCGCATGTGGCGCCCGCGGCTCTCGGATCGCGGCGTCGTGCTGTTCCACGACATCAATGTCCGCCGCGACGATTTCGGCGTGCGGCAGCTCTGGCACGAGCTCTCGGGCGCGCATCCCGCCTTCGCGTTCCAGCACGGCCATGGCCTCGGCGTGCTCGGCATCGGCGCCGAGCTGCCACCGCCGCTGCAGGCGCTGTTCGCCGCGGCGCGCAGCCCGGAGCGGCAGGCGGCGATCCGCGCCCTGTTCGCCGCCCGCGGCATCGCGGTGCAGACCCGCCACGAGCTCGCCGCGGCGCGCGCCGAGATCGCCGCGGCACAGGGCGCGATCGCCGGGCTCGAGCAGCGCCGGCAGGCCGCCGAGGCGGCGGCCGCGGCGCTGCGCGAGGCCGACGACGCGCTGGCCGGCGAGATCGCAGGCCTCGCCGCCGCGGCGGCGGCCGAGGCGAAGGAGGCGACCCGCCTGCGCGGCGTCCTCGCGCTGCGGGAAAGCGAGCTCGCCGGGCTGCAGGCGTCCCAGCGCAGGGTCGAAGCCGAGCGCGACGAGGCGCGCGCCGCCGCCGAGCGGCATGGCGCCGCCTTCGCGGCGATCCGCGCCTCCACCTCCTGGCGCGTCACCCGCCCGCTGCGCGCGCTGGTCAGGGTCGCGCGCGGCGAGCCGGCGGCGATCGCCGCGATCCGGGCGCGGCTCGGGCTGCGCCCGCCGGCGCCGCCGCAGCAGGAGGCCGCCCCCGGCGGCTGGCCGGTGCTGGCCTATCGCCGGCTGCCGAACCCCGCCCCGGCGCCGCGCGAGGCCGCGGTCGACATCGTCGTCTGCGTCCACAACGCCCCCGAGGACGTGCGGCGCTGCCTCGAATCGGTGCTCGCCTCCACCCTGCCGCCCTACCGCCTCATCCTGGTCGACGACGGCAGCGCCGAGGAGACCCGGCGGCTGCTCGCCCTGTTCGCCGAGAGCCACGGCGCCACGCTGATCCGCCACGACCAGGCGCTCGGCTACACCCGCGCCGCCAATGCCGGACTGCGCCGCGCCGAGGCGCCCTGGGTCGTGCTGCTCAACAGCGACACCATCGTCTGCCCCGGCTGGCTCGACCGCATGGTGGAGCTCGGCGCCACCGACAGCCGCATCGGGCTGATCGGCCCGCTCTCCAACACCGCCTCCTGGCAGTCCGTGCCGACCATCGACCTGCAGGGCGAATGGCCGGACAACCCGCTGCCGGAGGGCATGGACGTCGCCGCCATGGGCCGCCTGGTGGCGGCCGCCGCCGCGCGCCAGGGCATGGAGCTGCCGTTCCTGAACGGCTTCTGCCTGATGGCGCGGCGCGAGCTCCTCCAGCAGATCGGCCTGTTCGACGAGGACACCTTCGGCGCCGGCTATGGCGAGGAGAACGACTACTGCATCCGTAGCCGCAAGGCGGGCTGGCGGCTCGTCGTCGCCGAGGATGTCTATGTCCATCACGCGCAGTCGCGCAGCTACTCGCACGAGCGCCGCCGCGCGCTGGTGCAGCGCGCGGACCAGGCGCTGCTCGCCAAGCACGGCACCGCGCACATCCATCCCCAGGTCGCCTTCTGCAAGGAGACGCTCGGCCTCGCCGGCGTGCGCGCCCGGGTCGCCGCCATGGTGGAGCGGCAGCGGCTGCGCGCCGCGGCGCGCGCGCGCTGGGAGGGCCGCCGCATCGCGGTGATCCTGCCCGCCGGCGGCGAGGGCGGCGGCGGCAACGTCGTGCTGCAGGAGGCGACGGCGCTGCAGCGCATGGGCGTCGATGTCTGGCTGGTCAACCTGGCGCGCTGCCGCCCGGGCTTCGATGCGGCCTATCCGGCGCTCGACATCCCGACCCTCTATGCCGGGGAGGAGGCGGAGATCGCCGCCCTGCTCAAGGATCCGGCGCGCGGCTTCGACGCCGCGGTGGCGACGCTCTACTCGTCGGTGTTCTGGCTGCCGGAGCGGCCCGGGACGCTGCGCCTCGGCTACTACGTGCAGGATTACGAGCCGCGCTTCTTCCCCCCCGGCAGCGAGGAGCACACGCGGGCGCTGCGCTCCTATGCCGCGCGGCCCGATCTGCGCATGTTCACCAAATCCGCCTGGAACGCGCGCGAGGTGGCGCGGCTCGCCGGCGCGGCGCCGGCGGTGATCGGGCCGAGCGTGGATCTCGACCAGTTCCGCCCGCCGCCCGACGTCGCCGCCGATGTCGCGCGGCCGGTGCGGATCGCCGCCATGGTGCGCCCGGCGACGCCCCGCCGCGCCGCCGGCCTCACCGTGGAGATCCTCAAGACGCTGCACGCCCGCTATGGCGATCGCGTCAGCCTCACCATCTTCGGCGCCGACGACGCCGAGCTGCAGGCGCACGGCCTGGCCTGCCCGGAGCTCCGCAATGTCGGCCGCCTGCTGCGCGGCCAGGTCTCGGCGCTGCTCGAGACCGCCGATGTCTTCCTCGACGTCTCCGAATACCAGGCGATGGGGCTCACCGCGCTGGAAGCCATGGCGAGCGGCTGCGCCGTGCTGGTGCCGCAGGCCGGCGGCGCGGTGGAATTCGGCCGCGACGGCGAGACCGCCCTGGTGGCCGACACCGCCGACCCCGCCGCCTGCGAGGCCGCCGCCTGCCGGCTCGTCGAGGATGCCGCGCTGCGCGCCCGGCTGCGCCTGAACGCGATCCAGGAAGCGGCACGCCATACGCCGGAGAAGGCCGCCTTCGGCATGCTCGAGACGCTGTTCGGCTAGCCGATGCTGCGCCTCCAGCTGATCCCCGAAACGCCGGAAAGCGGCCCGTCCTGGGCCTGCGCCGAGATCCGCCTGCTCCGGCCCTACCGCCATCCCGCCCTCGCCGGCCGCGCCGTAGCGGTGGTGGGACGGCGCCTGGTGCCGGAGCGGCTCGACCTCGTCGTCACCCAGCGGGCCGGCCCGCCGGACGCCTGCCTCGAGGACATCGTCGCGCTGGTGCGCGAGATCCGCCGCCGCGGCATCCAGCTCCTCTACGACCTCGACGACGACATCCTCTCCGACCATCCCTCCGCCGCGGTCGAGCGCGAGCTCGGCCGCCAGCGGGCCAAGATCCGCTTCCTGCTGCGCGAGGCCGATGCCGTCATCGTCACCACCCCGGTGCTGGCCGCGCGCGTGCGGCCGCTCGCCCGCCGCGTCCTGATCTGGCCGAACGCGATCGACGAGCGGCTGGCCCTGCCCGACTCCGAGGTCATGCCGCCCGGCCGCGAAGGCGCCGATCTCGGCTATTTCGGCACCCATTCGCACCTGCCCGACCTCATGGCCGTGCTGGCGCGGGTGCAGGAAGGGCTGCACGGCCTCCCCGGCCGGCCCGAGGTCGCGTTCCTCGGGGTCTCGGCCGATCCCCGCCTCGCCCGCCTGCTCGGCTGGCGCTGCCGGGTGACGGCGCATCCGGCGACCGGCTCCTACCCCGCCTTCCTCGCCTGGCTGCAGCGCAGCGGGCCCTGGAAGACGGGGCTGGCGCCGCTCTGCGACGCGCCCTTCAACGCCGCGAAGTCGGACATCAAATTCCTCGACTACGCCGTCGCCGGCATCCCCGGAATCTATGCCGACACGCCGGTCTACGCCGCCGTGCGCCATGGCGAGACCGGCCTCAAGGTCCCGCTCGACAATTTCGGCGACGCGGTCCGCGCCCTGCTCGGCGATGCCGCGCTGCGGCGCCGGATCCGCGTCGCGGCGCGCGAGGCGGTGCTCGGGGAACGCACGCTGGCGCGCACTGTCCCGGCACTCTGGGGCATTCTGGAGCAGGCGCTGGAGCCGGCCTGACGGGGGAAAAATTGTCCGATCGGAATGCCATCCTGCTGGGGGGGTTCTCCCCGGCATCCCGCCTGATCGAGGTCGGGCCGAGCTTCTCGCCGGTGGCGCCCAGGCGCGAAGGCTGGAACACCGTCATCGTGGACCATGCCTCGCGCGAGGCGCTGGTCGCGAAATACGCCGGCGCCGGCGTCGATGTCGCGCGCATCGAGGAGGTCGACGTGCAATGGCACGGCGAGCCGCTCGATGCGCTGTTCCCGCCGGCGCAGCATGGCGGCTTCGACGGCCTGATCGCGAGCCATGTCATCGAGCACATGCCCGATCCCGTCGCCTTCCTCGCCGCCGCGCGCCGGCTGCTGCGGGAGGACGGGGTGCTGGCGCTCGCGGTGCCCGACAAGCGGCTCTGCTTCGATTGCCTGCGCCCGGCGAGCACCACAGGCCAGGTGCTGGCGGCGCACCGCGCCGGCGCCACGCGCCACGGCGCGGCGGCGCTGTTCGACGCCATTGCCTATGACGCCCGCCCGCACGGCGGCGAGCCGAGCTGGTTCCGCGGGCCGCTCGGCGCCGGCGCCATCCGGCCGCTCAACCCGCTCGGCGAGGCGATCGCGGCGCTCGGCCGCCTGCCCGCCTCCGGCGAGGGCGAGTATGTCGACGTCCATGGCTGGGTGTTCACCCCGGCGAGCTTCGCGCTGCTGGTGCTCGAGCTCGGCGAGGCCGGCGTGTCGGACTGGCGGGTGGAGACCCTGCACGAGCGCGACGTGACGGAGTTCCTGGTGCGCCTGGCGCCGGGGCGGCGGCGCTTCGCATCGGACGCCGAGCGCGAAGCCTGCCGCATGGCCCTGCTGCAGCGGATGGTGGAGGAATCGCGCGAGGCGAGCGACTGGCTGCTCGACTACCGCGCGCGCACGCCCGCCGTCGCGCAGCAACAGCTGCTGGACCGGCTGGCCGCGCTCGAGGCGCTGCTGCGCGACACCCGCGCGAAACTCGACGACGCCAGCGGCAAGCTCGACGAGGTGCGCGACACCGCGGCCTGGCTGCGCACCGCGCTGCGCCCGGCGCGCGCGGCGTGGCGCGGCCTGCTGCCGCTGCGCCGCGTAGTGGCCCGGGCACGCGGCCGCATACCCTGAGTTGGGGGGCGGAGTGAACTCCGCCCCCCAAACCCCCCACCTCCTTTTTTTGACTCCTGGGAAGCGAGGCGAGCTCCGTTCTCAGCCCGACAACGGCTCGGCGCCTGAGAGTGCGGGAGGAGCCAGAACCAAGTAGCCAAAAAAAGGAGGTGGGGGGTCTGGGGGGCGGAGTTCACTCCGCCCCCCAGCCTTTCAGCCCGCCAGCACTTCCTCGACCGGCCCGTCCGCCACGATCCGCCCTGCCTCCAGCCGGATCGCCCGCGTGCACCAATGGCGCACGATCTCCATGTTGTGGCTCGCCATCACCAGGATCTCGGCATCCCGCACCAGTTGCCCCAGCCGCGCCTCGGCGCGCGCGAGGAACTCGGCATCCCCGGCGCTCAGCCATTCGTCCATCAGCAGCACCTCGGGCTCCATCGCGGTCGCCATGGCGAAGGAGAGCCGCACCGCCATGCCCGAGGAATAGGTGCGCACCGGCACGTCGAGGAACTCGGCGAGCCCGGCGAATTCCGCCACCTCCTGTGCCAGCCTGAGGCTCTCCGCCTCGCTCATGCCGCGATAGAGCCCGCGCAGCATGATGTTCTCGCGCCCCGTCGCCACCGGATCCATCCCGGCCTGCGGATCGATCAGCGAGCCGATCTCGCCGCGCACGGAAAGCCGCCCCGCCACCGGCTCGTAGACGCCGGCGAGCGTGCGCAGCAGCGTCGTCTTCCCCGCGCCATTGTGCCCGATCAGCGCCACCCGCTCGCCATGCCCGATGGCGAAGGAGAGGTCGCGCAGCGCCGCCACCACCACGCGGTTGGCGTCGTCCGTGCGCAGCCGGAGCGGCGTCGCCGCCAGCAGCCGCTTCTTCAGCGAGCGCGCGCCGAGGTGATAGAGCGGGAACTCGATCGAGAGCTCCTCCACGCGGATCTCCGCCATCGCGCTACACCCAGAAGGCGACGCGCCCGCGGAAGCGGACGAAGAAGGCGAAGGCCAGCGCGCAATGCGCCGCGGTCCAGCCGAGCGCGCTCGCCCACACCCGCCAGTCCACCGCGGCCTCGATCAGCGGCGCGCGCACCGTCTCCATCACCGTGTAGAACGGGTTGAGCAGCTGCAGCGGCGCCAGCGCGCCGAGCAGCTCCGGCTTCCAGATCACCGGCGTCATGAAGAAGGCGAGCTGCATCACGCTGCCGACGATCGGCCCGATGTCGCGGAACCGCGCGCACACCATGCCGAGCAGCATGGAGGCGGCGAAGGAATTCAGCGCCACCAGGAACAGGCCCGCCGGCAGCAGCACGATCCCGAGCCGCGGCGCGACGCCGAAGATCGCCATCACCACCGCTATCAGCGGCAGGTTGTGCGCGGCGATCAGCAGGTTGCGCACGGTCGCGCGCAGCCCGTGCACCGAATGCGGCAGCGGCACCTGGCGGATCACCGCCTCGGCGCTGGTCAGCGCCACGCAGGCATCGCCGATCACCGCGGCGATCAGGTTCCACACGATGAGGCTGACCGCGAGCCAGGGCAGGTATTCCCGCACATCCATGCGGAACAGCGTGGAATAGAGCAGCCCGAGCCCGAGGATCATCACGCCGGTCGAGAGGGTGAGCCAGAGCGGCCCGAGGACCGAGCCGCGATAGCGGTTGGTCACGTCGCTCCGCGCCAGCGCCCAGGCGAGCCGCCAGCGCACCAGGCCGCCGAGCAGGTCGGCGATGGCGCGCTCGCGCCGCCGCGGCCGCGCGGCGTCGAATTCCAGCATTGGGGCGGTCGCCGACATCGGGCGCGCCTATACACGCCGGGCGCCGGGCAGGCAAAACGGGCGGCGCGCGGGGCGCCGCCCCGTACGGGGAACGTTACTTCCCGCGCATCGGCGCATAGCCCGGCGCATAGGCCGCCGGCGCCGGCACATCCGCCGCGCGCGTCAGGCGCACGCGGTCGCCCTGCGTGATGGCGACGCGGTCGCCGGGCCTGAGCCCGAGCTCGTTGGTCTGGATCACCGCGATATCCGGCCCGCGGTCGGTGCGCACGATGAACTCCACCGCCTGGCCGCTGGTCACCGCCTCCTCGACCAGCGCGCCGCCGACGCCGCCGATCACCGCGCCGGCAACGCCGCCCACCGTGCGCGCGCGCCAGCCGCGCCCGACCGTGCTGCCGACCAGCCCGCCGCCCACCGCGCCGGCCGCCGCGCCGACGCCGCTGCGCGTGCCGGACACCTGCACCGGCCGCATGCCGACGACGGTGCCGTAGCTGACATACCCCGCCGTCCCCAGCGCATAGGGGCTCACCGTGCTGTTGCCGTTCGCGGGCGCGCAGCCGGCGACTCCGGCAAGGACCGCCAACGCCATCAGGGGTGCCAGGCAAGGCGAATGCCGAATCATGAAGAAGACTCCCAAGGACCGGCGCTTTGTGGTGACGGTGCAGTTACCAAGCCGCTGAAAGGATTCATAGGCGGACATGTTGCGATCATTCGCGTGACAATACCGCAACATGCTGTGGCGATGTTGCATGCTTGACCCCGGAGTGTGGCTTCGCTTAGGGAGATCGAGCTAAACGTTCATGTTCTGCCTGAACGTCGGGGTTTCGCCTGGGTGTCGTCGGCAAAGGGGGCCGGCGATGCCGCTGGGGGGCAGGCTCCGGGGGTTGGGCCCGATGGAGGCCAGGGGGAATGACCGGATTCCGTGGGGGGGCGGCCGGCCCGCTCGCAGCGATTCTGCTGGCTGCGGCGCTTGCCGGCTGCGCGCAGCAAACCGCGCAGCATCGCAGCGCGGCGAACGACGCCTACTACAACCGCCCAACGAGCTACGAGCCGCCAGGACCCTCGCACGATCCCTGGGGGCCCTGGGTTCGCGACGCCGCGCGCCGCTTCGACATCCCCGAACGCTGGATCCGCGAGGTGATGCGCCAGGAAAGCGGCGGCCGCGTCACCGCCACCAGCGGCGCCGGCGCCATGGGCCTGCTGCAGCTGATGCCCGGCACCTATGCCGAGATGCAGCGCCGCTACGGCCTCGGCGACGATCCCTACCACCCCTACGACAACATCCAGGCCGGCACCGCCTACATGCGCGAGATGTACGACCTGTACGGCTCGCCCGCCTTCCTCGCCGCCTACAATGCCGGCCCGCGGCGACTCGAGGACTATCTCTGGGGCAGCCGCGGCCTGCCCAACGAGACGCGCAACTACGTCGCGCGAATCGGGCCGCGCATCGCCGGCACCCACCCGTCCCGCCGCGCGCCGCCCGAGGTCTACGCCGCCGCCGAGATGCCGACCAACATCCCGGCCGGCCCGCGCCGGATGGATTCCGCGACCATGCTGGCGCTGCGCGAGCAGCGGCGCGGCGCGGAGCAGGTCGCGATCGCCAGCGCGGCACCCGCACCCGCCGCCGTCGCGCCGATCGCCGCCGCCCGGGCCGGCACCGTCATCGCCATGGACCCGATCCCCGACGGCTCGACCTACGGCACCCCGCCGGCGCCGGCGCCCGAGCGCGTGCAGCTCGCGAGCCTCGGCGGCGTGGTGCGCATGGAACCGATCCCGGACGGCAGCACGCCGGAAGGCGCCGCGGCCATGGCCGCCGCCAGTTCGCGCCAGGCCCTCGCCGAGGCCGCGGCGCAATCGGCCGCCGAACGCGCCGCCCAGCAGGAGGACGAACGCCCCACCCCGCCGCCGCCCGCCCGCCGCGGCTTCGGCACCATGGGCACGGCCTATGCCGCGACCGCCCTGCCGGTGCCCGCCTCGCCGCGCGGCGCGCCGCCGCAACGCGCGCGCGACACGCGCCACGAGCCCGCCCCGCCGCCGGCACAGATGGCCCAGCGCGGCGGCCGCGGCATGACCCTGGCCTACGCCGAGCCGCCGCGCATGGCCCCCTCCGCCGCCCCAGCGCGCGGCTTCGGCTTCATGGGCACCGCCCATGCCGGCACCCTGCCCTCCCCGCCGCCCACCCGCGGCGCCGCGCCGGCCGCCTCAGGCGGTGCCGCGCGCTGGTCGGTGCAAGTGGGCGCCTTCTCCTCGGAGAACCTGGCCCGCAACGCCGCCGGCCAGGCGCGCGACGCCATCGCCGCCATGGGCGCCCGCACCGTGATCCAACCGGTCCAGCAAGGCCGCAACACCCTGTACCGCGCACGCGTCACCGGGCTGACCCGCGACGCCGCCGAACAGGCCTGCCGCCGGACGCGCGGCGCGTGCGCGGTGATTTCGCCGGACGCCTGAGGTTTAAGAGCCGGGGGAGGGAGATGAACTCCCTCCCCCGGACCCCCTCCCTCCTTTTTTGGATACTTGGCGCTCGCCGACTCCGCGCTCTCAGGCGCCCGGCCGTTGTCTCGTTGAGAACGGCGCTCTCAGCGCTTCCCGAATCGCCCCTTCCACACTCTCAGGCGCCACCATCGTTGCCTCGTTGAGCGCGGCGCCCGCCACGCTGCCCAAGTCACCAAAAAAAGGAGGGATGGGGTCTGGGGAAGGGAGTTCATCTCCCTTCCCCAGCTCCACCCGCACCACATGGATAGCGGATAGCCCGCCGGCCCTTGTCCCCGGCGAGCGCGCGGACCACGCTCCGGCGCGAGCCCGGGAGGAGATGTCCGCTGTTCGATTTCGCCACGCTGGACCCGTTGGTCAGGCCGCGTTCCGTCGCGGTGATCGGGGCCTCCGACGATCCCACCCGCATCGGCGGCCGGCCGATCGCCTACATGGTGTCGCAGGACTTCGCGGGCAGCATCCTGCCGGTCAACCCGAACCGTGCCACGGTGCAGGGCCTGCCTGCCTTCCCGAGTGTCGAGTCGCTCCCCGGGACGCCTGACGTCGCGATCATCGCCGTGCCCGGCGAGGGCGCCATCGCCGCCGCCGAGTCGCTCGGCAAGAAGGGCTGCCGCGCCGCGATCGTGTTCACCGCCGGATTCGCCGAGGTGGACGAGGCCGGCGCCGCCGCGCAGGACCGCCTGCTCGCCGCCGCGCAACGGTACGGCATGCGCGTGCTCGGGCCGAACTGCCTCGGCCTGTTCAACGCGGATGTCGGATTCTACCCGATCTTCTCCACTTCCTTCGAGCAGGGCTGGCCGATCAAGGGCCGCATCGGCATCGCCAGCCAGTCCGGCGCCTATGGCACGCATCTCTTCGCGGTGTCGCGCCAGCGCCGCCTCGGCACCTCGATCTGCATCACCACCGGCAACGAATCGGATGTCTCGGTCGGCGAGGTGATCGGCTGGATGGCGCAGTCGCCGGAGGTCGAGGTGATCTGCGCCTATGCCGAGGGCATCCGCGAGAGCGAGCGCTTCATCGCGGCGCTGGATCTCGCGCGGCGCAACCGCAAGCCGGTGGTGATGATGAAGGTCGGCCGCAGCACGCTCGGCGGCCAGGCGGCGAAGAGCCACACCGCCTCGATCGCCGGCGACGACGCGGTGACCCAGGCGGTGATGGACGAGTTCGGCGTGGTGCGCGCCCAAAGCACCGAGCAGATGCTCGACATCGCCTATGCCGCCGCGCGCCGCATCTATCCCGCGCGCAACACGCTCGGCGTGATCACCGTCTCCGGCGGCGCCGGCGTGCTGATCTCCGATGCCGCGGATGCCGCCGGCCTGCCGATGCCCGAGATGCCGCAGCACGCGCAGGAGAGGCTGAAATCCCTCATCGGCTTCGCCGCGCCGCGCAACCCGGTGGACTGCACCGCGCAGGCGGTGAACCAGATCGAGCTCGTCGCCGAGTTTCTCGAAGCCACGGCGCGCGACGGCGACTACCGCTCCATCCTCTGCTTCTTCACCCAGACCGGCGGCAGCCGCAGCATCGGGCCCAAGCTGCGCGTGCAGCTCAAGGCGGCACGGGATCGTCACCCGGACCGGCTCTGGGCGCTCACCGTCGTCGCCGCGCCGGACCTCGTGGAGGGCTACGAGGAGGACGGGTTCCTGTTGTTCGAGGACGCGAACCGTGCGGTCGCCGCGATCCACGCCATGGGCCGCTTCGGCGATTCCTTCGCCGCCGCCGAGCAAACCGCCGTCTCCGTGCCGCTGCCGCAGGTGACGCTGCCCGCGACAACGCCGAGCGAGGCCGAAGCCAAGTCGCTGCTCGCCGCGGCCGGCCTGCCCGCGGTGCCCGAGCGCGCCTGCGCCACGCCCGAGGAAGCCATCGCCGCAGCGCGCGAGTTCGGCTTCCCCGTCGTGCTGAAAATCCTCTCGCCCGACATCATCCACAAGAGCGAGATCGGCGGCGTTCTGCTCAACATCGCCGACGCCGACGCGGTGCGCGCCGGCGTCGCCACCCTGCTCGAGCGCGCGAAGCATCACGCGCCGGGCGCACGCATCGAAGGCGTCCTCGTCGCCAGGCAAATCACCGGCGCGGTGGAAATGGCGCTCGGCGTTCTGCGCGATCCGGTGTTCGGCCCCGTCGCCATGGTCGGCCTCGGCGGCGTCTTCATCGAGATCCTCAAGGACGTCGCCTTCCGCCGCTGCCCCTTCGATTCCGCCACCGCGGAAGCGATGATCCGCGGCCTCAAGGGGTTCCCGCTGCTCGCCGGCGCGCGCGGCCGCCCGAAGGCCGACGTGACGGCGCTGGCCGCCGCGCTCTCGTCGCTCTCCGCCTTCGCCGCCGCTTCCGGCCCGCGCCTCGCCAGCGTGGACGTCAATCCGCTGCTCGTGCTGCCGGAAGGCCAGGGCGCCTTCGCCGCCGACGCCGTCATCGAGATCGCAGGAGACGCCTGATGCCGATCGTTCACGACAAGCTCCTGAACTACCCGATCCCGGAGATCCGCCAGTCGCTCCGCTGGCAGGACACCGCGCTCTACAATTTCTCGATCGGCCTCGGCCAGGACCCGATGGACAAGGCGCAGCTCGACTTCCTCTTCGAGCCACGCCTCAAGGCCATGCCTTCCATGGCCGTCGTGCTCGGCTATCCCGGCTTCTGGATCCGCAATCCCGATACCGGCGTGGATTGGGTGAAGGTGGTGCATGGCGAGCAATCCCTCACCCTGCACAAGCCGCTGCCGGTGGAAGGCGAGATCATCGGCACCTCCCGCATCACCGGCATCGTCGATCGCGGCGAGGGCAAGGGCGCGCTGCTCTACAGCGAGCGCATCATCACCGATGCGAGGACCGGCGAGAAGCTGGCAACGCTGGGCTCCACCACCTTCGCCCGCGGCGATGGCGGCTTCGGCGGCCCCGCCGGCCCGGTGAAGCAGCCGCACCCCGAACCCGAGCGCGCCCCCGACATCACGCTGGACCTGCCGACACGCCCCGAGCAGGCGATCGTCTACCGCCTGAACGGCGACCTCAATCCGCTGCACATCGACCCGGACGTTGCCGAGAAGGCCGGCTTCAAGCAGCCCATCCTGCACGGCCTCTGCACCTTCGGCGTCGTCTGCCACGCGCTGATGCGCAAGCTTTGCGGCTACGATCCCGCGCGCTTCGGCGAGATGGCGCTGCGCTTCTCCTCGCCCGTCTTCCCCGGCGAGACCATCCGCACCGAGATCTGGGAAGAGCCCGGCGGCGCCGCCTTCCGCGCGCGCGTCGTCGAGCGCGACAAGCTCGTCGTCAGCAATGGGAGGTTCCGCTTCGCATGAGCGCCGCCTACGAAGCCTTCCGCGCACTGCATGAAGGCCCCGCCTTCATCATGCCCAATCCGTGGGACGGCGCCTCCGCGCTGCTGATGAAGCGCGCCGGCTTCCCCGCCCTCGCCTCCTCCTCCCTCGCCATCGCCTTCGCTGCCGGCGTCCCCGATGGCGAGCACGCGGTCAGCCTGCAGGACGCAGTCGCCAACGCCTCGCTGATCGCGCGCCTCACCGGCCTGCCGGTGAACGGCGATCTCGAGGACGGCTTCGGCCCCTCGCCCGAGCATTGCGTCGCCACCGTGGAAGCCGCGATCGCCGGCGGCCTCGCGGGCCTTGGCATCGAGGACACCACCGCCAACCCCGCGCAGCCGATCCACGATTTCGACCACGCCGTCGCACGCGTCCGCGCCGCGGCACACGCGGCAAAGGGCCGCATCCTGCTCACCGGCCGCACCGACAATTTCCTCAACGGCCGCCCCGACCTGGACGACACCATCCGCCGCCTGGTCGCCTTCGCCGAGGTCGGCGCCGACGTGCTCTACGCGCCCGGCCTTCCCGACATGGAAGCGATCGAGGCCGTGGTCCGCGCGGTCGCGCCGAAACCGGTCAACGTCGTGTTCGGCCCGCGCAGCGGCCCGGTGCCGCTGGCGACGCTCGCCGCCGCCGGCGTGAAGCGCGTCAGCCTCGGCGGTGCGCTGTACCGGCACGCGATGGGCGCACTCGTGCAGGCGGGCGAGCGCCTGCGCGCGGGCCAGTTCGACTTCATGGCGGGCGCGGCGAGCGGCGCGGAAGTCACCGAACTCATTCGTAGGACACGGGGGGCGGAGTGAACTCCGCCCCCCGGATTGTGACGCGCTCCGTTCTCCACCCGACAACGCTGCGCGGGTGAAGAGTGCGGCAGCCACCAGCGCCAAGTAGCCAAAAAAAGGAGGTGGGGGTCTGGGGGAGGAGTTCACTCCTCCCCCAGCTTCTCCTACAGGAAGCGACGAACACCTCACGGAGCGCCCGATGATCGACAAGATCGTGCAAAGCATGGCCGACGCCATGGCCGGCATACGCGACGGCGCGACCGTGCTGATCGGCGGCTTCGGCGCGGTCGGCCAGCCCGATTCGCTGATCGAGGGCCTCATCGAGCAGGGCGCGAAGGACCTCGTCTGCGTCGCGAACAACGCCGGTTCCGGCGAGACGGGCCTTGCGCTGCTGATGAAGCTCGGCCGCGTGCGCAAGATCATCTGCTCCTTCCCGCGCTCCGCCGGCTCCACCGTGTTCGAGGAGCTCTACCGCGCCGGCAGGCTCGAGCTCGAGATCGTGCCGCAGGGCACGCTCGCCGAGCGCATGCGCGCCGCCGGCGCCGGCATTCCCGCCTTCTACACCCCGACCTCGGTCGGCACGATCCTCGCGCATGGCAAGGACACGCGCGAATTCGACGGCCGCACCTATGTGCTGGAACAGGCGCTGCGCGGCGATGTCGCGCTGGTGGAAGGTTGGGAAGCGGACCGCTGGGGCAACCTGACCTATCGGGAGAGCGGGCGGAACTTCAACCCGGTGATGGCGATGGCGGCCGATCTGACGATCGCGCAGGTGCAGCACCTTCGCGAGCTCGGCGAGCTCGTGCCGGACCACATCCACACACCTGGCATTTTCGTGCAGCGCGTCATTCGGGTGGACCGGGGCGCGCCCTGGGCCTAGGACTCGGCGAGGGCAGGAGGGCGACATGCAGGGCTTCAACCGCATCCAGATGGCCGCGCGGGTGGCGCAGGACATCCCCGAAGGCTGGTTCGTCAATCTCGGCATCGGCATCCCGACCATGGTGGCGGACCACGTCCCCGCCGAGCGCGAGGTGATCCTCCATTCCGAGAACGGCATCCTGGGCATGGGCCCGGCGCCGGCGGCGGACCAGGTGGATCCCTGGCTCATCAATGCCGGCAAGCAGCCGGTCACGCTGCGCAGCGGCGGCTCCTTCTTCCATCATGCCGACAGCTTCGCGATGATCCGCGGCGGGCACATCGATCTCTGCGTCCTCGGCGCCTTCGAGGTGGCGGAGAACGGCGACATCGCGAACTGGGCGACCAGCGAGAACGACAGCGCGCCGGCGGTCGGCGGCGCCATGGACCTCGCCGCCGGCGCCAAGCGCCTCTGGGTGGTGATGGAGCACACCACCAAGGACGGCCGCCCGAAGCTCGTCTCGCGCTGCGCCTATCCGCTGACCGCGCCGGGCGCGGTGAGCCGCGTCTATACCAATCTCGCGGTGCTCGATGTCGTGCCGGAGAAGGGCTTCGTGGTGCGCGACCTCGCACCCGGCGTCACGCTGGAACAGCTCCAGGCCGTCACCGGCGCGGCGCTCTCCAGCAACTGAGCGCCCCGGGCTTCGGGGAGGGAACGGCATGAGCGCAGCGATCGAGGAACGCGCGGACTCCATCCGGATGATCCGCGACAGCGCCGGCGCGGTGGCGCCGCGCGAGGGCGACAGCAAGCGCATCCGCGCGCTGCGCTTCACCGATCCCGGCTTCGATCGCGGCGTGTTCGCCGAGATGGGCGCGCTCGGCTGGATCGGCCTGCGCGTACCGGAAGCGGAAGGCGGCGCCGGGCTCGGCATGGGCGAGATGTGCGCGCTCGCCGAGGAGCTCGGCGCAGGCCTGACGCCGGAGCCGCTGGTCCACGCCGCGCTTTCCGCCGCGCTGCTCGCCGCGGCGGACGACAAGACCGCCCTCGCTCCGCTGCTCGCCGGCGAAGCCGTCGTGCTGACCGCGTGGCAGGAGCGAGCCGACACGCTTGCCGCCCCCGGCACGCCGGATGCGCCGCGCGTCTTCATCCCGATGGCCGGCGGCGCCGACCGCTTCCTGCTCCCCGTGCGCGAAGCCCAGCGCATCGCCCTCTACATCCAGGAGGCGAAAGGCGCCGACCTCACCCTCGAGCGCACCGTCGATGGCGGCACCGTCGGCACGCTGCGCCCCGACCTCGCCCGCGCCACCCGCATCGCCGACGACATCGGCGCCGTGCTGGAGACCGCGCTGGACGAAGCCGCGCTCGCCACCGCCGCCTACATGCTCGGCGTCATGGAGAAGGCCTTCGCCCTCACCCTCTCCTATCTTCGCACGCGCCAGCAATTCGGCCGCATCATCGGCACCTTCCAGGCCCTGCAGCACCGCGCCGCCGACCTCAAGATCCAGAACGCGCTCACCCGCGCCTCCGTCGAATCCGCCGCCGCGACGCTGGATGGCGGGGAGATCGGCAACGCCCGCAAGGCCGCGATCTCCCGCGCCAAGGCGCGCGCCGCCGAAGCCGGCATGCTGGTGACGCGCCAATGCATCCAGCTCCATGGCGGCATCGGCTACACCGACGAATACGACGCCGGCCTCTATCTGCGGAAGGCGATGGTCGTCGCGAACCAGTTCGGCTCCGCCGCCCTGCACCGCCGCCGCTTCATGGCCAGCGCACCGGAGGGCGAGGAATGAGCAGCGCGCAACAGGACACGCAAGTGATGCGGGTGATCGAGCAACAGGACGGCCCGGTGCTGATCCTGACCATCGACTATCCCGCGCGCCGCAACGCGCTCGGCCCCGGCATCCGCGCCCAGCTCGAGGATGCGATCGAACGCGCGCAGGCCGACGCCTCCATCCGCGCCATCGTGCTCACCGGCGCCGGCGAGCATTTCTGCTCCGGCGGCGACATCTCGAGCATGAATGTCGAGACGGTGCTGGAAGGGCGGGACCGCATGCGCCGCGGTCATCGCCTGGTCCAACTGATGGCGAAGGGCACCACGCCGATCGTCGCCGCGGTGCAGGGCTGGTGCGCCGGCGCCGGCATGGCCATCGCCTGCGCCTGCGATGTCATCGTCGCCTCGGAAGATGCGCGCTTCATGGCAGGCTTCGGCCGCATCGGCCTGATGGCCGATCTCGGCCTGCCGCATTTCCTCCCCGCGCGCGTCGGCATGGGCCGCGCCCGCCGCATCCTCTTCTTCCACGAGCAGGTCAGCGCCCCGGAAGCCGAGCGCATCGGCCTGGTGGACTACCTCGTTCCCGCCGGCCACGCTCTGAAGGGCGCGCTCGAGAAGGCGCATTTCCTCGCCGAGGAGGCGCCGGCGCCGATCGCCATGACCAAGCAGATCCTCGCCGAAGGCCTCGACGCCGCGCTCGCCGAGGAACAGCATTTCCAGGCCAGCCTCTTCACCACCGCCGACCACAAGGAAGGCCGCGACGCCTTCCTCGGCAAGCGCAAGCCCGAATTCCGCGGGAGCTGAGCCATGGCCGCCGAACCCGAAGACCTGAACGCGCTCGCCGACGAAGACTTCCGCATGACCGTGCGGCGCTGGATCGAGGCGAACTACCCGCCCGAGCTGCGCAACCCGCCCAAGCGCCTGCACTGGAACGAGAACAAGGCCTGGTACTTCAAGCTCGCCGAGAAGGGCTGGCTCTGCCCGGGCTGGCCGAAGGAGCATGGCGGCCTCGGCCTCTCCCCCGCCAAGCAGATCATCTTCACCGAGGAGCTCGAGCGCTGGGGCTGCGCCCGCACCAACGACCACGGCGTCATCATGCTCGGCCCGCTGGTGATCAAATTCGGCACCGAGGCGCAGAAGCAGTTCTTCCTGCCGAAGATCCTCACCGGCGAGCACATCTGGTGCCAGGGCTACTCGGAACCCAATGCCGGCTCCGACCTCGCCGCGCTGCGCACGGAAGCGGTGCTGGATGGCGACGACTACGTCGTCAACGGCCAGAAGATCTGGACCACGCTGGCGACCGACGCCAACTGGATCTTCCTGCTGGTGCGCACCGACAAGCAGGCGAAGAAGCAGGAAGGCATCTCCTTCCTGCTGGTACCGATGGACAGCCCCGGCATCACAGTGAAGCCGATCGTCAACCTCGAGATGCACGACGAATTCTGCGAGGTGTTCTTCGACAATGTCCGCGTGCCGGCGAGCAACCTGGTCGGGCGGCTCAACAAGGGGTGGGACATGGCGAAGGCGCTGCTCGGCTTCGAGCGCATCTTCATCGGCTCCCCGCGCCAATCCGCCTACGCGCTGTCGCGCCTCAGGCAGCTCGCGGAGCGCATGGGCGTGTGGGAGGAACCGGATTTCCAGGACCGCTACGCCCGGCTGCGCCTCGACCTCGAGGACCTCAAGGCGCTCTACGGCGTCTATGTGGACAAGCTGAAGCGCGGCGAGACGCTCGGCCCCGACGTCTCGATGCTGAAGATCTGCCAGACCGAGCTGTTCCAGCGCATCACCGATACGATGCTGGAGATCTGCGGCGAGAACGCCGGCCTGCTGGAGCCGATGGAAGGCAACCGCAACCTCAACCCGACCGGCCTCTACATCCAGTCGCGGCCGGCGACGATCTATGGCGGGTCGAACGAGATCCAGCGGAACATCCTGAGCAAGAACGTGCTGGAACTGCCGGGGTGAAGAAGAGCTGGGGGAGAGGGAGATGAACTCCCTCTCCCCCAGACCCCCTCTCCCTCCTTTTTTTGGCGACTTGGCACCAGGCGCCTCCCGCACTCTCCGCCCGCGCAGCGTTGTCGGGCTGAGAACGGCGCGCGGTGCTTTCCCAAGTGGCCAAAAAAAGGAGGTGGGGGGTCTGGGGGGCGGAGTTCACTCCGCCCCCCAGTTCTTCTACGCTTCCTCCTCGGGAGGGATCGAAGCCATGCCCGGCCGGCGTGCCGTGCTCGCATCCTGCTGCGCCATCCTCGCCGCGCCGCGCCTCCACGCGCAGCCGGCCTGGCCGTCCGACCGCGTCACCATCGTCGCCTCGCTTCCCGCCGGCAGCTCGGTGGACATCACCTCGCGCATCATCGGCGAGAAGCTCGCGCAGCGCTGGGGCAAGCCGGTGCTCATCGACAACCGTGGCGGCGGCAATGGCGTGCTCGCTTGCGAGATGGTCGCCCGCGCGCGCCCCGACGGCCACACCCTGCTCGGCACCTCGGCGATGACGCACGCAGCGAACCCCGCGCTCTACGAACGCCTGCCCTACGATCCGGTCCGCGACTTCGCCGCCCTCGCCCGCCTCGGCCTCATGCCTTTCGTGGTCATGGCGCACAAGGGCCTCGCCACGCCAACCCTCGAAGCGCTGATCGCGAAGCTCCGCGCCGAACCCGCCCGCCATCACTTCGGCGCCGGCAGCGTGCCCTCGCGCATCGCCACCGAGAAGCTGCGCCAGCTTGCCGGGCTCGATGTCGCGCATGTCGGCTACCGCGGCAACCAGCAGGGCTTCCCCGATCTGATCGAGGGCCGCATCGCCTTCATGACGGTGGATGTGGTGGGCGCCAAGCCGCTGGTCGATCGCGGCGCGATCGATGCACTCGCGCTGAGCGCGCCCGCGCGGCATCCGGCGCTGCCGAACGTCCCCACCGCCGCCGAAGCCGGCCTGCCCGGCTTCGAATTCGTCACCTGGTCCGGCTTCTACGCGCCCAAGGCCACGCCACCCGCCATCGTCGCGCGCATCGCGGACGACATCGCCTGGGCCATGCAGCAGCCCGACACAAGCGCGCGCCTCGACCAGCTCGGCAGCTCGCGCGAGCCGCCGCTGCTCGCCACCGAATTCGACGCCTTCACCGCAAGCGAGATCGAGAGCTGGGGGCGGGTGATCCGCCAGGCCGGCCTGAAGCTCGAATAGGAGGGATACCGACATGAACGTGCTGCGCGGCGGCGGCCCCCGCATCAAGCGCCTGCCCGAGGAAGCGACGCCCTACGAGACCATCACGGTCGACAAGCTCACCCCCATCATCGGCGCCGAGATCGGCAGCGTGGACCTCGCCCAGCCGCTCTCCAACCGCACCATGGACGAGATCCACCGCGCGCTCGCCGAGAACCTGGTCATCTTCTTCCGCGACCAGCACATCACGCCGGCGCAGCATCTCGATTTCGGCCGCAAATTCGGCGAGCTCCACATCCACCCCGCCGCCCCGTACGAAGCCGGCCACCCCGAGCTCATGATCATCAAGGCGGACGCCAATTCCTCGCGCGCCAACGGCGAGGGCTGGCACAGCGACGTCTCCTGCGACCCGGAGCCGCCGATGGGCTCCATCCTCTACATCAAGCAATGCCCGCCGCAGGGCGGCGACACGCTGTTCGCCAGCATGTACGCCGCCTACGAAGCGCTGTCGGACCGCATGAAGGCCTATCTCGAAGGCATGACCGCGATCCATGACGGCGAGCACGTCTATCGCGGCCTCTATTCCGATCTCGGCGTCAAGGACAAGCCGAGCTACCCGCGCGCCGAGCACCCCGTCATCCGCACCCATCCCGTCACCGGCAAGAAGGCGCTCTACGTCAACCGCGGCTTCACCACGCGCCTCGTGGGCGTGCCGCCGGAGGAAAGCCAGGGCATCCTCGATTTCCTCTTCGACCACATGGAGAACCCGCTGTTCCAGTGCCGCTTCCGCTGGCGCGAGAATTCCATCGCCTTCTGGGACAACCGCTGCGCCCAGCACCGCGCGATGTGGGACTACTGGCCGCACACGCGCTACGGCAACCGCGTGACGGTCAAGGGCGAACGGCCGGTGTGAGAACGGAGCGCGCCACCTGCTCCAATTCGACAAGAAAAGGAGGTGGGGGTCCGGGGGGTCGCGGCACTGCCGCGACGTGAACTCCGCCCCCGGTGTCCAGCGCCGGGCCGCGCGCCTAGGCTGACGCGCCGTACTCCACCGGCAGCCACTGCACGTCCTCGATCCGCCGCGCCCCGCTCGCCAGCATCGCCAGCCGGTCGAACCCCAGCGCGATCCCGCTCGCGGCCGGCATCCCCTGCTCCAGCGCGGCCAAAAAATCCTCATCCACCGCCCAGCCGCCCCCGTACAGCCGCCGCCGCTCCTCCACATCCCGCACGAACCGCGCCCGCTGCTCGACAACATCCGTCAGCTCGTCGAAGGCGTTCGCCAGCTCCACCCCCGCCACGAACAGCTCGAAGCGCAGCGCCGCCCGCGGATCGGCCGGATCGCGCCGCGCCAGCGCCGCCTGCGGCGCCGGCCAATGCGTGAGGAACGTCGCCCGCCCGCGCCCCAACCGCGGCTCCACCCGCTCGAGCAACAGCCGGAAGAACAGCTCCTCCCACCCCTCCCCCTCCCGCACGGCAAACCCCGCCGCCACCGCCCCCTCCCGCAACAACCCCGCATCCCCCTCCGTCGCCAGCACATCCAGCCCGTTGCACCACCGCCCGAACGCCTCCGCCACGCTCACCCGCTCGAACGGCAGCCCCAGGTCGCACTCCGCCCCCGCGAACCCCACCACCCGCGGACACACCGCCCGCACGTAAGCCTCCGCCTCATCCATCATCCCGCCGAAGGACAGCCCCGGCCGATACCACTCCAGCATCGTGAATTCCGGCGCATGCCGCGCCGACACCTCCCCGTTCCGCCACACCCGCGCCAGCTCGAACACCGGCCCCGCCCCCGCCACCAGCAGCTTCTTCAGCGCGAGCTCCGGCGACGTCCGCAACCACAGCTCCCGCGCACCCCCCCGCCCCAGATGCGGCACGTACGCGCTCCGGAACCCCTGCAGATGCACCTCCATCCCCGGCACCGGCACCAGGCACGGCGTCTCCACCTCCACATACCCTCGCGCCTCGAAGAACCCCCGCGTCTCCGCCACCAGCCTTGCCCGCCGCCGCAGGAACGGCAGCCGCGCCGCGAACGCCTCCCTCTCCCACGCCGCCCCCATTGCCCTCACCCCATCACACGCCCTAACCCCCGCCCACCATGCCCGACGGCCTTCCGCCCCGCCAAACCCTCCGCAGCGCCGCCGCCCTGCGCGCCGCCGGCCTGATCCCCCCCGAGGCCGAGCCCGCCGCCGCCCGAATCGCCACCCGCTACGCCATCGCCCTCACCCCCACCATCGCCGCCCTCATCGACCCCGCCGACCCCGCCGACCCGATCGCCCGCCAATACCTCCCCGACCCCGCCGAGCTCGCCACCGCCCCCTGGGAGACCGCCGACCCCACCGCCGACGCCCCCTTCACCCCCACCAAAGGCGTCGTCCACCGCTACCCCGACCGCGCCCTCCTCAAGCCCCTCCTCACCTGCCCGGTCTATTGCCGCTTCTGCTTCCGCCGCGAATCCGTCGGCCAGGCCACCGGCCACCTCACCGACGCCGAGCTCGACACCGCCCTCGACTGGTTCGCCGCCCACCCCCAGATCCGCGAGGCCATCCTGACCGGCGGCGACCCCCTGATCCTCTCCCCCCGCCGCCTCGCCCACATCCTCGCCCGCCTCTCCGCCCTCCCCCACCTCGACATCATCCGCATCCACAGCCGCGTCCCGGTCGCCGACCCCACCCGCATCACCGACGCCCTGACCGCCGCCCTCGACACCCCCAAGCCCCTCTACCTCTGCATCCACGCCAACCACGCCCGCGAATTCACGCCCCCCGAGACCGCCACCGCCCTCCGCCGCCTCGCCCATACCGCGACGCTGCTCGGCCAGAGCGTGCTGCTGCGCGGCGTGAACGACAGCACGGAGGCGCTGGAGGCGCTGTTCCGCGCCATGCTGCGGCACCGGGTGAAGCCCTACTACCTGCACCAGCTCGACCCGGCGCCAGGCACCGCACGCTTCTTGGTCCCCGTGGACGAAGGCCGCGCCATCCTGCGCGCCCTGCGCGGTCGCGTTTCAGGCCTGGCCTGGCCGGTTTACGTGCAGGAGACGCCAGACGGCGGGGGGAAACGGCCCTTGGGCCCGGCCTGGGAGTAACCTGAAACCTCTGTCAGGGGGCTCCGCCCCCCGACACCCCCCGCCGGGGTGACAGTGTCACCCCGGACCCCGCCGGCACTTGGCGCGGGTTGCGAGGGCGGAGCGGAAGGACGGATCGGGCGGGGACGGCGGCCCGCCCGCTCAGCCGTGCTCGACACTCGCCGGCAGCCGGCGCCAGAGATAGTCCAGCGCCGCCTGCGCATTCCCCGCCCGCCACAGCGGCAGCGAGGCGCGGCCCTTCGCGGTCTTCAGCAGGAGCTCGTCCGACAGGGTGGCGGCGCCCATCTTGCCCTGCACCCGCTGCACGCTGCGCACCTCCGCCCAGGCGATGCGCTTGCCGCCGCGCGTCTCGAACCCGCCATCGTCCATGCATGCAGCGGCGGGCGCAGGTCGATGTCCATGCTCGGCTCCTGGATTTGGTGCCCCGCGGCATCCTATTCCGAAGCGAGTCCACTCCTGGAATCCGCTCATCCGATCCAAAGTTGATCTTGCGGCCTTCAGGCAGATTTATTCCGAGCGGCTTCATGCGCGGCCACGGATCTCCGCCTGCGCCGAAAGAAATGCAGCAGCAAAAGTGTTTGGACCGGGCACAAACTGCCGGAAGAAAAAAGTATAGTATGCCAGCCATCCCTTGTAAGACAGCTTCTGGTCAGACACCTTTACAGCGCAATTTGGCGCGCGGTTCTTCAGAATCGGGAGTAGACCGTCGGCCTCACAGGCAGTCACGTCCGCGATACCGCAAAAAGCGGGGTTTACAAAATCAACGATCACGCGGAAAGGTATCATACCGTCACGAAATTCGAGCCCTGTACGCGGGCTGCAGTGCGTGAACAGGACGACCGACGATCTACCACGAAGTAGCCGCGCGTATTGCCGGGCTGTAGGGTATCGGATGATACGCAAACCCAGGCCCTCGAACGGGGCCACCAACTGCGAGAAGAACGAAAGTACCTTGGTTTGGTACTCGCTAAAGTTCAGCAGTGGGGGATTCAGGAGACAGAACTCGCCTACAGTCTCGGCGTTTTCGAACCCCCTCTCGGTAGTTGGCAGTCCGAAGACAAAGGTCCAGTCAGATAGGTGTAGCAGTCGCCGCGCCGCACTTTCCTCGTCCCGTGTCAACGCCTAATTCCAGCGAAATCCCGCTGCTGGCGCTCAGAATCTAAAAATTCGCCAAGAATAATGCTCCTGGATTGGTCTTCCAAGGTAAGATTGATTTCGACCTTATCGTCGGTCGCTCCCGAATTTGCACGGTACTGATTGACGACGCTTTGCGCCGCCGCGATCACGCCGTCCAATGCTGCGTTGACGTCTGCCTGAAGAAGAGCCTGTGGTTTCCCGCCAGAATCCGGACGCAAACGTAGATCTGAGGATACGCTGAATTTCTCGAATGGATAGACCCGCGCCAGAGCTTCCCTTATTGCCGCCATGACCGCCGCAACTAATTCTCTGCTACGTCCGATTACGGAAACCTCACCCCTCAATAATGGTTGGGTCCCCGTAAAAGTCCCAGAACTCTCTACAATACTAGCCCGCGCCAAGGCGCGCGCAAACGGGCGGTCATTAATACCAGGAAGACCGACGAGGTCGGGATGTACATCAAGAGTTTGAGGAATAATTGTGGAGAGCCGCGATGTTAGCATCAGAAGCGCGAAGTCAAAATCCTGGGTGGTGCCATTACCTGTCATCGATATGTTGGGGGGCTCTCGTCCGGCGTGCTGAACATGCCAAAACGCCTCTACGGTAGTAGCGGCGTCTCTAAGCGCCGTCCTGCCGCGAAACACACGTGAGCGACGACCGCCGCTAAGCAAGACAAAGACCTCCTCCCCAAACCCAACCGTTGCGCCACCTTCCGGCGCGAGGCGAACAAGAATGTGCGAGACTGGCGGCCAACGTTCCCGCAATGCGCGATGCCAATCGGCCAAGTGATAGATGTTGCTGATTTCGTATTCTCGACCGGCCGCGCGCAGAAGCGCTCGGCCCGGCGGCGGCTCGGCCAATCGGACCTCATTGGCCGATAATCCAGCCCATGCTTCGGGATAGCCGGTAATGGAGCTGGGTGGTCCACTTTCGCGCGTCCCCGCTTCGGATTCGAGCGTCCCGGGCTGAGATGGAGAATCGGGCCGCTGACCCGGATCTATTGTAGGCTCAGGCGGGGAATCGGGTCGCGACGGTTGTCGAGGCGGCTCAGGCCTTGACGGTCGGGCACCTCTCCGAGCGAGTAGATTACCCGTGCCAACGTGACGCTCTTCAAACTCCGCTGTCGAAGCCCCAGATGCGGCGATTGCCAGTGCAACCGCAGCTGTAAGGACGCTCGGGGATCGCAAGCCGTATGCGCGGACCCGCTTCACGCTCATGTCCAAGCTCTCGGTGCGGTGCTCGTTGACGCAATCAACATACACGGTATCCTGCGCTGGCGCGAGTGGAAGTCATGGCAGCAAGGCGAGACATCGTGACGCGGGCCGACGTGCGGGCGATCCGCCGCAGTCTGGCGAAGGCGGCTGCCGAAGTAGACAGCTCTACTGGACCCCCGGGACACGACACCGATCGTCCGATGGGCGGTGAGTTGCAGTTGCAAGTCAGTACTGATCAGGTTGTGCCGTCGCCTGACACCTGGCAGCAGCGACTGATGAAGTACATACCGGGAGAGGCCATCGGAGTTTACGTGGCGCTGGATCGGGCGGTACAGGGCGCAGCAAGTCAAAAGGCGATCTGGCTTGGAGCCGTCCTTGCTTGCGCGGTCCTTTTTAACATAATATATCTCCGGAGAGTCTGGCACGTCCAACGTCGCATTCACATCATTGTTTCGAGCGCGGCGTTAGTGGCCTATGTTTACGCAACGGGTGGCGTTTTCGACCCACTTGGATGGTCCAACCCGGTCGCCCAAATGGTAGTTTTAATTGCGACAGCAGCCTTCCTAGTTTTTTTTGAGCCACCAGGCCCCCCTTCAATTTCCGAGGCGGGGCACGAGAGTGCAATTCGATAGGTTGCCCGCTCACTTATCATTGCGCCAGATCTGCAAAAATATCATCAGAAAGCTTCGTCAACACGATAAATTTGCTCGTCTTAGCCGGCGAGGCGTTCGGCGCGGCGCAACTACCGAATTTGGGCTGGAGTATGCCCAAATGGCGCGAAGCAGTACATCCGCGCCACGGGAGCCTGTTGCCTCACCAGGGTCGAACCACTACTAGACCCCACCCCCAGGCCCCTCCGCGGCGCCCGCGCGCCCCCGGGACGGGCCCCGCTCCTTGCACCCACCAGGAACCCCAGGCAGCCCACCATGGCGAAGATGCAGGCCAACCAGATGCGTGCCGGCATGGTCATCGAGTTCGAAGGCCAGCGCTACACCATCCTCAAGCAGAACATCATGATCCCGGGCAAGGGCGCTGCCGTCATCCAGGTGGAGATGCGCAACGTGAAGACCGGCGCCAAGAAGGACCAGCGCTGGCGCACCGCCGATACCGTCGAGCGCCTCACCACCGAGGACAAGGAGTTCACCTACTCCTACGCCGAGGGCGACCACCTGGTCCTGATGGATCCCGAATCCTTCGAACAGCTCCAGGTGCCCAAGTCCATCCTCGGCGATCGCCTCCCCTTCCTCACCGAGAACATGACCATCAATCTCCGCCTCATCGAAGGCGATCCGGTGTCCATGGACATCCCGGACACGGTGGTGCTGGAGGTGGTCGAGGCCGATCCGGTCGTGAAGGGCCAGACCGCCGCCTCCTCCTACAAGCCCGCCACCCTCTCCAACGGCGTCAAGACCATGGTCCCCCCCTTCGTCACCTCCGGCGAGAGGATCGTGGTCAAGACCGAGGACGCCTCCTACGTGGAACGCGCCAAGGGCTGACCCTACCCACGTTCCCCCGTCCCCCGCGGGGTCCGGGGGGCATCGCTTGCCCCCCGGCGGGGAGGTTCCAGGAGGGGCAGAGCCCCTCCTGGCCGCGCTCTATCACTCAGAAAGCACACATGGCCCTCTCCCCTCGTCTCTCCCCCGCCATGCAGGTCGTCACCACGGCCGTCCGCAAGGCCGGCCGTCGCCTGCTGCGTGATTTCGGGGAGGTCGAGCAGCTCCAGGTCAGCGTGAAGGGCCCGTCGGATTTCGTCTCCACCGCCGATCTCCGCGCCGAGCAGACCCTGCGCGAGGAGCTGCATCGCGCCCGCCCGAATTTCGGCTTCCTGATGGAGGAATCCGGCGCCAGCGGGAATGGCGAGTGGGAATGGCGCTGGGTGGTGGATCCGCTCGACGGCACCACCAATTTCCTCCATGGCATCCCGCACTGGGCGATCAGCGTCGGCGTCGAGAAGCGCACTGCGCCGGACCACACGGAGCTCGTCGCCGGCGTCGTCTACAACCCGGTGGTGGACGAGATGTTCTGGGCCGAGAAGGGCGTCGGCGCCTTCCTCAACGATCGCCGCCTGCGCGTCTCCGGCCGCAAGGAGATCAAGGAGGCGGTGTTCGCCACCGGCATCCCCTTCGCCGGCGTCTCCCGCAAGCCGGAATTCTCCGCGATCCTCTCGAAGGTCATGCCGCAGGTCGCCGGCGTCCGCCGGTTCGGCGCTGCGGCGCTCGATCTCGCCTGGACCGCGGCCGGCCGCTACGACGGCTATTGGGAGCTCGGCATCAAGCCCTGGGACATGGCGGCGGGCCTGGTCATCGTGCGCGAAGCCGGCGGCTTCGCCACCGACCCCGAGGGCCACGACCCCTACGCCTCCGGCGACATCGTCTGCGGCAACCCCCACCTCCAGCCCAGGCTGCGGGAGATCGTGCACGAGATCGTCGCCCGCCGCCCCGCCGCCGGATAGCGCCGCCGCCTCCCGCCACCGCGCACCCCCGGCCGCCGGCGGTTGAAGCCGGCAGAATCGCCCCGCACTCGCCCCCCCCGCTTTTCCCCTCCTGTCGTGGACGGCGCGCCGCGCGCTCTCTAGGGTGCGGCGCGTGAACCGCCTCATCCCCGCCCTTGTCATCCTCGCCCTTGCCGCCCCCGCCTGGGCGCAGGATGACGATGCCGCCGCCCTGCCGGATCCCGCCCTTGCCCCGCCCACGCCCCCCAATCTGAGCCTCGACGCCGCCCGCCCCGATCCCCCGCCGCCGCCCACCCCGCCCATGCCCCCGGGCGCCGAGCCGCTGCCCGGCGGCGGCCTCCGCCTGCACCTCACCGGCGACACGCTGGACCCCGCCGCCCAGTACATGCTGCAGGAGGTCGGCCGCCGCCTGGCCCAGATCCCGCTCGGCCGCATCACCGTGGAATCCCGCGTCTCCGGCCCCGCCAACGACGTCTCCGCCGCCCGCCGCACCGCGCTCGCCCGCGCCCGCGTGGTGAAGACCGCGCTGGTCGCCGGCGGCCTGGACCCGACGCGGATCGACCTCCGCCCCCTCGGCCGCACCGACCCGCCCGCCGACACGCTGGACGTGCTGCCCCCCGCCGCGCTGCGCGCCGCCGCCCAGCCAGGCGGCGGCTGAACCCGCCATGACCCGCCCCACCCAGTATCTCTGGCGGATGCTCGGCTTCCTCGGCTTCGTGCTGGTGGTCGTCGCGGCCCTCCACGGGGAACTGGTCCACGCCTTCACCGCCAACCCCATCCTGAACAGCGTCATCCTCGCGGTGCTGCTGTTCGGCGTCGCCTGGAACCTCCGCCAGGTCATCACCCTCCGCCATGAGGTCGCCTGGCTCGAGGCCTTCCGCCGCCAGGACCCCGCCGAGCCGCCCGGCGCCCCGCCGCGCCTGCTCGCCCCGATGGCGAGCATGCTCACTTCGCGCCGTTCCGAGCGCCTGTCCCTCTCCGCCGGCGCCATGCGCTCGGTGCTGGACGGCATCCAGTCCCGCCTGGACGAGACGCGGGAGCTGTCGCGCTACATGACCGGGCTGCTGATCTTCCTCGGCCTGCTCGGCACCTTCTGGGGCCTCTTGCTCACCATCGGCTCGGTCGCCGACGTCATCGGCTCGATGTCGGTCGGCTCGGGAGACCTCAACGCGCTGTTCAACCAGCTCAAGGCCGGCCTCGCCCGCCCCCTCGCCGGCATGGGCACGGCGTTCTCCGCCTCCATGCTCGGCCTCGCCGGCGCCCTGGTGGTGGGCTTCCTCGACCTCACCGCAGGGCAAGCCCAGAACCGCTTCTTCACCGAGCTCGAGGACTGGCTCGCCGGCGTCACCCGCCTCTCCTCCGGCGTCCTCGGCGCCGAGGGCGAGGGCTCCATCCCCCTCTACGTCCAGGCCCTGCTGGAACAGACGGCGGAAAACCTGGAAAACCTCCAATCCATCCTCGCCCGCGGCGAGGAAGGCCGCGCCCACACCAGCGCCGCCCTCACCTCCCTCACCGAGCGCCTGATGGGCCTGACCGACCAGATGCGCACCAACCAGCAGCTCATGCTGCGCATCGCCGAAGGCCAGGCCGCGCTCGCCCCGGCCTTGCAGCGCCTCGCCGACGCCCAGGCCGGCGGCGCGCTGGACGACGCCAGCCGCGCCCACCTCCGCAACCTGGAAATCTACCTCGCCCGCCTGCTGGAAGAGGTCGCCCAGGGCCGCACCCAGGCCACCGCCGAAATCCGCAGCGAAATCAAGGTCCTCACCCGCACCCTCGCGGCACTGGCCGAGGAGCAGCCACGGTGAGGGCGCCTCGAGGCCCGGTTGCGGGACCGAGAGGGGGCTCTGCCCCCTCTCGGGCTCTCCCCCGCTGGGGGGCGACCTCGCCCCCCAGACCCCGAGGGCAGGTTCGGGTCAGAGGGAGGGGCATCACCGGCGCGCCGGTTCAACGGGCGCTCCGTGCCCCTCCCTCTG
>Ga0081539_10001607_pt1 | contig 37194 bp, 32 predicted proteins | sample TabmetS4T2R2_FD_71023 | JGI IMG/M metagenome (GOLD analysis project Ga0081539, IMG submission 71023) | Tabebuia heterophylla rhizosphere microbial communities from the University of Puerto Rico - S4T2R2 | ecosystem: Host-associated > Plants > Roots > Rhizosphere ... | reverse complement strand
ATCATCGAGCACACCGCGCAGCACATGCCCAAGTTCAACTCGATCTCGATTTCCGGCTATCACATGCAGGAGGCGGGAGCGACGCTGGTGCAAGAGTTGGCATTCACTCTTGCGGATGGGCTGGAATACGTCCGCGCCGCCAAGGCCAAGGGCCTCGACATCGACGCCTTCGCGCCGCGGCTGTCGTTCTTCTTCTGCATCGGCATGAACTTCTTCATGGAGGCGGCCAAGCTCCGCGCCGCGCGCTACCTGTGGGCCGAGCTCATCAAGCCGTTCGAGCCCAAGAAGGCCGATTCGCTGTCGCTGCGCACGCACTGCCAGACCTCGGGCGTGTCGCTGACCGAGAAGGATCCCTACAACAACATCATCCGCACCGCCTACGAGGCGATGGCGGCGGTGCTGGGCGGCACGCAGTCGCTGCACACCAACTCGTTCGACGAGGCGATTGCGCTCCCGACCGTTGCCTCGGCCCGCATCGCGCGCAACACGCAGCTCATCCTCCAGCACGAGACCGGCGTCACCAAGGTGGTCGACCCGCTGGCCGGCAGCTACTATGTCGAGGCGCTGACCTCGAGCCTGATCGCCGAGGCGCGCAAGCTGATCGCCGAGGTCGAGGCGCTCGGCGGCATGACCAAGGCGGTCGAGGCCGGCATGCCCAAGCTCCGCATCGAGGAGGCGGCGGCCCGCAAGCAGGCGCGCATCGATCGCGGCGAGGAGGTCGTGGTCGGCGTCAACAAGTTCCAATTGAAGGAAGAGCCCGCCATCGAGATCCTCGATGTCGACAACGACAGGGTGCGCGAATCGCAGGTCAGCCGCCTGCAGAAGATCCGCGCCAGCCGCGACGAGGCGAAGTGCGTCGCGGCGCTGAAGGCGCTGGGCGATGCGGCGCGCAACGGCACGGGCAACCTGCTGACGCTGTCCATCGAGGCGACGCAGGCGCGCGCCACGGTGGGCGAGATCTCCTCGGCGCTGGAAGGCGTCTATGGCCGCTACCAGGCCACCATCCGGTCCATCTCCGGCGTCTATGCCGGCGAGTGGGAGGGCGACCAGGGGCTGGAGCGCATCCGCACCGAGATCGCCTCGTTCGCCGAGGAGGAGGGCCGCCGGCCTCGTCTGATGGTCGTCAAGATGGGCCAGGACGGCCACGACCGCGGCGCCAAGGTGATCGCCACGGCGTTCGCCGACCTGGGCTTCGATGTCGATATCGGCCCGCTGTTCCAGACGCCGGAGGAAGCCGCGCGCGCCGCCATCGAGAACGACGTCCACGTGATCGGCGTGTCGAGCCAGGCCGCCGGCCACAAGACCCTGGTGCCGCAGCTGATCGAGGAGCTGGCGAAGCAGGGCGGCTCGGAAGTGCTGGTCGTGGTGGGCGGCGTCATTCCCGCCCAGGACTACGACTTCCTGAAGAACGCGGGCGTCGCCGCCATCTACGGCCCCGGCACCAACATCCCGGCCGCCGCCGCGGAGATCCTTTCGATCCTGCGCCAGCGCGGCCAGAAGCGCGCGGCTTAGCCTCAGCGCGACTCAGACGTCACTCCCCCGCTTGGCGATGCCGCGCAGGATATGGATCGCGGCCGCCGCGAGGACCGGCACCATGAACAGCGACACGGCGGCACCCATCGGGAGATTGCCGCCCATGATGCCGACGAGAAACGCCGACGTGGCCAGCACCTGGGTCGCGCCGAGAGGGCCGCCGTTGGTCAGCACGGATACGATGGTGAAGCCCGCGAAGCTGCCGATCAGGGAGAAGACCATGGTGATGGCGATGATGTTGCGCATCATCGGCAACGTCACGTAGCGGATGCGCTGCCACCAGGTGGCGCCGTCGATCGCCGCCGCCTCGTAGAGCTCCTCGGGCACCGACTTCATTGACGCGAGGTACATGACCAGGAAGAACGGCGCGCCGAACCACACCGTCACCAGGACGACGGAAAAGCGCGCCCAGCCGGTCTCGCCCAGCCAGATGACGCGTTCCATGCCGAGATGCTCGAGGATCCAGTTGAAGGCGCCGAAGGACGGCTCGAACAGCAGCCGCCAGCCGAGCACGCTCATGGCCGCCGGGATCACCCACGGCACCAGCAGCATGCCGCGCCACTTGCGCTGGCCCTTGGTCGGGAGGTTGTGCACCAGATGGGCGGCGACGAAGCCGATGACCGCCTTCAAGAGGACGGCGATGACGGCAAATGCGCAGGTCTGGTAGACGACCATCCAGAAGCGCTCGCGGCTCACCAGGTAGGCGAAGTTGTCGAGCCCGACGAACCTGGTCATGCTCCTGTCGAGCATCGAGAGCCAGATCGCGAAGCCTGCGGGATAGGCCACCAGCCCGATCATCAACGTCAACAGTGGCAGGGTCATCAGGAAGGCGAGGGTCGATTTGCGCCGCATCAGCTTGTGCAGGCTGCCGCGGCCGATTTGCGCATTTGCGTCAGCCCGCAAGTCGATCGCTGCCAGGGCGCGTTTCCCTTCCCAAACGGTTTGGCAGCATAGCATGAATTTCTCGGATGGCGGCCGCATGACGCGTTACGTGGCGCTTTGCGGGTCGCGGTCAGCCGGAGCGCTCTTGGTCTCAGAACGAACCGGCCGAGCGGTTCAACATCTCGAAGAGCAGACGATGTCCTTCCACGGAGAAGTGTACATCGCCTGGGATGAAGTACTTGCCTACCGCGACCCCGGCTGGCTCCTGGAAAAACGGGCCAAAGCCGTCAAGGAAGCGCACGTCGCGCTCGGCGGCCCACCGCTGCCAATGGGTGACCTGGATGCTGTTGCGGTCGCCTGCCTTGACGTTGTCGGGCCAGGGATAGACGACCAGGGTGAGCTGGCATTTCCACTCGCGGCAGATCTCGACGATCTTGTCGAGATTGTTGCCCGCCAGCTCCAACCCGCGGCGCCCCCATTTGTCCATGACCTTCGGGTCGAGGCTCCAGCCGGCGCGCCAGCTCTCGTCGGGCCCCGTCGAGCCGAACGGCATGTCGAGCCAGAGATTGTAGAGCAGCCGGAAGGTCGCGAAGTTGCCGAGCAGGAACTGGCCCGTGTCGAACCAGTGGAATGACGGCGTCATCGTGACCGTCCCGTCCTCGCCCTCGCGGTAGACGATCGCCTCGTCGGTGACGTCCGATATGTCGAGGAAGACGTATATCTCGGCGGGCTTGATGCCGAGCTTCTCTGCCGCCGCTCTGATCTTGCGATGGTAGATGATCGGGCTGAACGACAGCACGCCCAGGTTCCACACCGCCTTGCCTTTCCTTGCAGCGTCGCACGCCATCAGTCCGGCAAAGGTTTGCTCGTAGGGGACACCCAGTCCTTCGGTGAACGAGTCGCCGATGACGAAAATGGCAGGCTTGCTCTTGTCGCCCTCACCCGGCGCGCAGGTGCCGGTCCGGAAGCCGTAACGGTCGGTGCGAAATGGATAGAGAACCTTGCCCCACGGACGCAATGAGTCCTGGTTCGGAGCGAGATCATGATGCCACGGGACGTGAACGTAGGCCTGGGTATAGGCCGTCGCGGCGTCCCGCCAGTTGCGTTTCCAGTCGGCGAACACGGTGGCAAGCAGAACGTAGTCCAGCGCCAGGGTGATGGCGAGGATCGCACATGCTTGGCCGACTATACGCAACACGCGCTTCGCAGGGTGTGGCTTCGATACCATGCGGGCTCGGGATCTCCGGTCGGCTGAGCAGGCTAATACAGCTTGACCTAGATAGGACGTCGGCGAGCCGAGGCAAACGGTCGCCCGCCGACATAACTGCACTGTGAACGAACGTCAGGTCACTTCATCCAAAGGTGTAGTGTCGCGCGCGCAACCAAAGGGTATTCTTTCGCTGATTTCGAACGGGGGCAGGCTCTTCTATGTCAGTGACGAGGCCAAGATCGGGCGATGCGCTCGACGGCGGCGACGGACGGCTTCTTGAAGAACTGGTACGGCGTTTTGTCCCGCCGGAAGGCGCCCGGCATCCCGCCACACGGTCGGACGTCGAGGCCGCTGATCTAACGGCACGGCATTGGACAAGCATCGAGGCCGGACCGCTCCTTCCCGGCTCGACGGCCCACAAACGCGCGATCTGCGCGATGCTCCAGGAGACGTTCAATCCCTATCGCCCGTCAGTGATCGCCTGGCCGGCGCTCGCCCCCGATGAGCTGCAGCGCCTGAAGTCGCTGCCGATCTGGGACATCGCCGTACAGACGGAGGGCAGGGCGCGGCTCAGCTTCGCCGCCTACGCCGATTCGCTCAGCGACCCCGAGATGCGTTCGACCATCATGCTGAACGCCTGGGAAGAGGATCGGCACAAGGAGGTCCTCTCCCATCTGGTGCGGGCCTACGGCATCGAGCTGGAAGTCGAGCCGCCGTACCTCACGCCGCGCGACCGCGAGTTTGCCTTCCTGGTCACCGGCTATTCCGAATCGATCGACAGCTTCTTCGCCTTCGGCCTTTTCGAGCTGGCCAGGCGATCGGGATTCTTTCCTGCCGAGCTCGTCGAGACGTTCGAGCCGGTGATCCAGGAGGAATGCCGCCACATCCTGTTGTTCGCCAACTGGCTGGCCTGGTACCGCGCCAATCTCAACTGGTGGAGGCGCATCCGATTCGAGCTGCGCGTCGCGGCGGCCTGGGTCTATATCGCCGGCCTGCGCATCGGGCTTGCGCGCAGCGTCGGAACCAACCGTACGGCAACGCAACAGCAGAACAATTTCACGGTCAACGGCGCCCAGACGGTAGCGGCCGTCGAGATCGGCTTCTTCGATCTCATGCGGGTCTGCCTGCAGGAAAATGACCGACGATTGGCCGGATACGATCCGCGACTGTGTCGGCCGACCCGCGTTCCGGCGCTGGCGCGGTTTGTGCTCGCCATCGGCAAACTCTGGCCGGGCAAGAAGCAGGCGTAGCTGCCGGCGAATTGCGAAATCGCCGGATATCGTCATACTTCGGCCGACTTCGCGGCGCCGAAGGTATCGACAAATGAGTGCAACCTTGCGGCCGGGCGATCTGACCCTCGTCACCGGCGGATCGGGCTTTCTCGGATCGGCCGTCGTGCGCGCCCTGATCGGGCGCGGCGCGCGCGTGCGTGCGTTGGTCCGCGGCAGCAGCCCGCGCGGCAATCTCGACGGCCTCGATTGCGAGGTGGTGGTCGGCGATCTCACCGACCGGGAGTCCCTGAAGGCGGCGCTCAAGGATGTGCGCTACCTGTTCCATGTCGCGGCCGACTATCGGCTGTGGGCGCGCGATCCCTCCGAGATCATCCGCGCCAACGTCGAGGGCACCCTGAACCTCAAGCGCGAGGCGATCGCCGCCGGCGTCGAGCGCATCGTCTATACCAGCAGCGTCGCCGCTCTGCGCGTGGCGGGCGCCACGGCGCCGGTCGACGAGACGGCCGCGCTCACGCCCGAGGAGGCGATCGGCGCCTACAAGCGCAGCAAGACCATGGCCGAACGTGCGGTCGAGGACATGATCCTGCGTGAAGGCCTGCCCGCGATCATCGTCAGTCCCACGACACCCATCGGGCCGCGCGACATCCGGCCGACGCCGACGGGTCGCATCCTGCTCGATGCCGCGCGCGGCCGCATTCCGGCCTTCGTCGACACCGGGTTGAACTTCGTCCATGTCGACGACGTCGCGGCCGGCCATCTGCTGGCCTTCGAGAAGGGCCGCGTCGGCGAACGCTACATCCTGGGCGGCGAGAACCTGACCCTGCAGCAGCTGCTCGCGACCATCGCCGAGCTCGCCGGCCGCAAGGCGCCGAAGATCAAACTGCCGCGCGCGCCCTTGATGCCGCTCGCCTTCGCGGCCGAGCGCGTCGCCCATCTGACCGGCAAGGAGCCGTTGCTCACGCTCGATGGCCTGCGCATGTCGCGCTATCACATGTTCTTCACCTCGGCCAAGGCCGAGCGCGAACTCGGCTATCGCAGCCGGCCCTACCGGGAAGGCGTCATCGACGCTCTCGCCTGGTTCCGTACCGCCGGCTACCTGACATGACCTTGTGGATCGCCATCGGTCTGCTTTCGCTCGCGGTGTGGCTCTACCTGCTCGTCGCGCGCGGCGGCTATTGGCTGGCGCGCGAGCGCGACGATGGCGTGCTCGCTTCGCCGTCACGCTGGCCGGCGGTCGTGGCGGTCGTTCCCGCCCGCAACGAGGCCGACGTGATCGCGCGATCCATCGGCAGCCTGCTCGGCCAGGACTATGCCGGGCCGTTGCGGATCGTGCTGGTCGACGATGGCAGCAGTGACGGCACGGCCGCCGTTGCCAAAGCCCTCGAAGGCCAGCGCCGCCTCGACGTGCTTGCTGGAACGGCGTTGCCCGCGGGCTGGACGGGCAAGCTGTGGGCGCTGGGACAGGGGATTCGCCATGCCACGGCCGCGGGCGACGCCGTCGACTATTTCCTGCTGACCGACGCCGACATCGGCCATGCACCCGACAATGTCAGCCAGCTGGTTGCCCGTGCCGAGCGCGACGGCCGCGTCCAGGTCTCGCTGATGGCCGAGCTCTCCTGCGTGAGTGCCGCCGAGCGTTTTCTCATTCCGGCCTTCGTCTATTTCTTCCAGATGCTCTATCCATTTGCCTGGGTCGCGCGGCGCGACCACAAGGCGGCGGCCGCCGCCGGCGGCTGCACACTGGTGCGCCGTGATGCGCTGGAACGCGCTGGCGGCATCGCCGCCCTCAGGTCGGAGATCATCGACGACTGCGCGCTGGCGCGTCGCCTCAAGGCCGAGGGTCCGATCTGGCTCGGCCTGACGCGGCGCGCCGTCAGCTTGCGTCCCTACGGCGGCTTCCTGAAGATCGGCGGCATGATCTCGCGTTCGGCCTACGCCCAGCTCGGCTACTCGCCGGCGGCGCTGGCGGGCACCGTCGCCGCCATGGGGCTGGTCTATCTCGCGCCGCCGCTTCTCGCGCTGCTGGGCGAGGGAGCGGCGCGCTGGCTGGGCTTGTGCGCCTGGCTGGCGATGGCGGTCACCTTCCAGCCGATGCTGCGCTTCTATCGCCGGTCGCCGCTCTGGGGCCTGGCGCTTCCCGCGATCGGCGCCGCCTACATGGTCTTCACCGTCCAGTCGGCGATCGACTTCTGGCGTGGCCGCGGCGGCCTGTGGAAGGGGCGGGTCCAGGCCATGGCGGGCGACGCGTGACCGGCGCGGCCGACTTCGCCTCCGGCAAGGGACACCGCGACGAGAATTTTCCGGTGGCCTCGCGGCTGGTGCGCGCCGAGCTGCGCCCGACGATCCTCGCGTTCTACCGCTTCGCTCGCGCGGCCGACGATGTCGCCGACCACGCCACGGCCGATGCCGGGCAGAAGCTCGCCGCGCTCGATCGCCTGGAAGCAGGATTGCGCGGCGAGGCTGGCGCTTCCGAGGACGGCGAAAGGCTGCGCTCTGCCCTGCGGGCGAGGGCACTCACGGACCGCCATGCGCTCGATCTCCTGGAAGCCTTCCGGCGCGACGTCACCAAGCGGCGCTACGCCGACTGGGACGAGCTCATGGACTACTGCCGCTATTCGGCGGCGCCGGTCGGCCGCTTCGTGCTCGACCTGCATGGCGAAGCTCAGGCGTTGTGGCCGCAGAACGACGCCTTGTGCGCCGCCCTCCAGGTCATCAACCATCTCCAGGATTGCGCCAAGGACTATCGCGAGCTCGATCGGGTCTACGTGCCACTCGATGCGCTCGACACGTCTGGTCTGACAGTGGAAGCGCTCGCCGCTCGACAGGCTTCGCCGGCGCTTCGCACGATGATCGCCGGCCTGGCGCGACGCACCGGCGCGCTGCTCGATCAATCGCGGCCGTTCGCCGATCGCATCGCCGATCGACGGCTGGCGCTGGAGGTCGGTGTCATCCAGGCGCTTGCCGAGAGCCTCGTGCATCGCCTCGAGCGGCGCGATCCGCTGTCCGAGCGCGTTCACCATCATCCGGCCGAGGCCGCCGCCCTCGCCCTGCATGGCGGCCTCGGAGTCGCCGTGCGGCGGCTCGGTCGCCTCGTCGGCTTGCGCCAACCCAACCTGCACGGCCAGCGATGACCGTCCTGCCGTCCGATGCCGACGCGATCCGGGCGCGCGTTTCCGGCAGCTCGTTCTACACCGCCATGCGCCTCATGCCGAAGGTCGAGCGCGAGGCGATGTTCGCCATCTACATGTTCTGTCGGCTGGTCGACGATATCGCCGACGACGGCACGCGACCGCGGCCGGCCCGCGCCACGGCGCTGGCGGAATGGCGCCGCGACCTCGATGCGCTGTACGCCGGCCGGCCGGCCGGCCAGGCAAGCTTCCTGCGCGAGCCGGTGCAGGCCTTTGGCCTGCAACATGCCGATTTCCTCGCGGTGATCGACGGCATGGAAATGGATGTCGTCGCCGATATCCGTGCGCCCGACTTAGCGACGCTCGCTCTCTATTGCGACCGTGTCGCCGTCGCCGTCGGCCGCCTGTCGACCCGTGTCTTCGGCATGGAGGAGGCGCCCGGCGCCGAGTTGGCGCACCAGCTCGGACGCGCGCTGCAGCTCACCAACATCCTGCGCGACCTCGATGAGGATGCCGCGATCGGCCGCCTCTATCTGCCGCGCGAGCTGCTGGTGCAGGCCGGGATCGAGGGCGCCGAACCGGATGCCGTCATCGCCGATCCGCGGGTCGACGCCGCCTGCCGGACGCTCGCGGCGCAGGCCCTCGAGCACTTCTCGGCGGCGGACCGGCTGATGCGATCGAGGCCACGCGGCAGCCTCCTGGCGCCGCGGCTGATGGCGGCCGTCTATCGCGCGCTACTCGATCGCATGCTGGCCGAAGGCTGGAAGCCGCCGCGACAGCGGGTGCGCATCGGCAAGCCGTACCTGCTCTACCTCGTTGTCCGCTGCAGCGTGTTCGGATGACAGTTCATGTCATCGGCGCCGGGCTGGCCGGCTTGTCGGCGGCCATTGCCGTGGCGGGCCGGGGCGAGCGCGTCATCCTCTCCGAGGCGGCACGGCACGCCGGAGGCAGGTGTCGCTCCTATCACGACGGCATGCTCGACATGACGATCGACAACGGCAACCATCTCGTCCTGTCCGGCAACATGGCGGTAAATCGCTACCTGCGCGACATCGGCGCCGAAGGACGCGTCAGCGGGCCCGAGCGGCCCGAGTTCCACTTCTTCGATTTCCAGCTCGGCGGGCGGTGGACGATCCGGCCCGACGATGGTCCCGTGCCCTGGTGGATCCTCCATGCCGACCGTCGCGTGCCCGGCACGCGCGTCCGCGACTATCTTGCCTTGCTCGCCCTGATGCGGCGCCATCCCGGACGTCGCATCGACGAAGTCGTTCGCCGCGACACCGTCCTGTGGGAGAAATTCCTGCGGCCCATCCTCCTGTCCGCCCTGAACACGGCGCCCGAAGCGGCCTCGGCCGACCTTGCCGGCGCCATCGTGCGCGAAACCTTTGCCAAGGGCGGACGCCACATGCGTCCGCTGATCAGCACGCCCACTCTCGCTGCCGCCTTCGTCGACCCCGCCATCGACTGCCTGCGGCGCCAGGGTGCGGAGGTCCGGCTGGGCCGTTCGCTGCGCGCCGTCCGGTTCGCCGATGGCAAGGCAGCGGCACTGGCGTTCGATGGCGAGGAGGAAGCCGTCCAACCCGATGATCGCGTGATCGTGGCGGTGCCGCCCTGGGCCGCCGAGAAGCTGTTGCCCGGCGTTACCGCTCCGCAGACGTTCCACGCCATCCTGAACGCCCATTTCCAGATCGTGCCGCCGCGCAAGACGCTGGCCATGGTCGGCGTGATCGGCGGCACCGCGGAATGGGTCTTCGCCTTCGAGGATCGCCTGTCCGTCACCGTCAGCGCCGCCGATCACCTCATGGACATCGATACCGATCCTCTGACCCTGCTGTTGTGGCGCGATGTCGCCGTGGTCCACGACCTGGCGGTGCCGGTTCCACCCTGCCGGATCGTCAAGGAGAAGCGGGCCACGTTCGCCGCGACGCCCGCCGAGGATGCGCGGCGCCCGCCGGCGCGGACCGGGTGGCCAAACCTGTTCCTTGCCGGCGACTGGACCGATACCGGCCTGCCGGCGACGATCGAGGGCGCGCTGCGGTCGGGCAATCGGGCGGCCACGCTGGCGCTGGGCGGCGGCTTGGCATGAACGATCTAGCTGGGCTCGAAGCCGATATCGACCGCGCCGTGCAGGCGCTGGTACGCCGGCAACGCCCCGACGGGCACTGGGTGTTCGAACTCGAAGCTGACGCCACGATCCCGTCGGAATACATCCTGCTGCGCCACTATCTCGGCGAGCCCGAGGACCTGGAGCTCGAGCGCAAGATCGCCACCTATCTCCGTCGCATCCAGGGCGAGCACGGCGGCTGGCCGCTGTTCCACGGCGGCGCCTTCGACATCAGCGCGTCGGTGAAGGCCTATTTCTGCCTGAAGATGATCGGTGACAGCACCGATGCGCCCCACATGGTGAAGGCGCGCAACGCCATCCTGGCCTACGGCGGCGCCGAGCGGGCCAACGTCTTCACCCGCATCCTGCTGGCGCAGTTCGGCCAGCTCGCCTGGACGCATGTACCGACCATGCCGGTCGAGATCATCCTGCTGCCGCGCTGGTTCCCGATCCATCTGTCGCGCATGTCCTATTGGGCGCGCACGGTCATCGTGCCGCTGCTGGTGCTGGCGGCATTGCGCAAGCGCGCGCGCAATCCGCGGGGCGTCGGCATCCAGGAACTGTTCGCGACGGCGGATCGGTCGCCGCCACGCCGGGCCGCACATGCGCATCGTGGCTGGGCATTGTTCTTCAATGCGCTCGACCGGGTGCTGAAGGCGGTAGAGCCGCTGTGGCCGAAGAAGATGCGCCGGCGCAGCGTAGAGCGCTGCGTCGCCTTCGTCACCGAGAGGTTGAACGGAGAGGACGGGCTTGGCGCGATCTATCCCGCCATGGCGAACTCCGTGATGATGTACGACGCCCTGGGCTATCCGCCGGACCATCCGGACTACGCGACGGCCCGTCGGTCGGTCGAGAACCTGCTGGTCGTCGGCGACGACGATGCCTACTGCCAGCCGTGCGTCTCCCCGGTCTGGGACACCGCGCTTGCCGCACAGGCGATGCTGGAGGTCCAGGAGGGCGAAGCGTCTGCCGCGGCGCTGCGCGGACTGCGCTGGCTGAGGCCGTTGCAGGAGCTCGACGTGAAAGGCGACTGGAGCGAGCGGCGGCCCGAGGTGCGTCCCGGCGGCTGGGCGTTCCAGTACCGCAACGCCCATTATCCCGACCTCGACGACACCGCCGTCGTCGTCATGGCGATGGATCGCGCGCGCCGCCAAAGCGGGGCAGGCCCTGGCTATGACGAGGCCATCGCCCGCGGCGTCGAGTGGATCAATGGCCTGCAAAGCGGCAACGGCGGCTGGGCCGCCTTCGATGCCGACAATGTCGATCACTATCTCAACAACATCCCCTTCGCCGACCATGGCGCGCTCCTCGATCCGCCGACCGCGGATGTCAGCGCCCGCTGCATCAGCATGCTGGCCCAGCTCGGCGAGACGCCGTCGAATCCCGTCATGCGTCGCGGCATCGACTACCTCGAGCGCGAGCAGATGCCGGACGGCAGCTGGTTCGGCCGCTGGGGCGTCAACTACATCTACGGTACCTGGTCGGCGCTGTGCGCGCTCGCCGCGGCCGGGCTCGACCGCACGGCGCCCAGTGTCGCCAGGGCCGCCGACTGGCTGATCGCCATCCAGAACGAGGATGGCGGCTGGGGCGAGGACTGCACCAGCTACAAGCTCGACTACCGCGGCTACGAACGCGCCGCCTCGACGGCGTCTCAGACCGCCTGGGCGCTGCTCGGTCTGATGGCGGCCGGCGAGGTCGACCATCCGGCCGTCGAGCGCGGCATCGCCTGGCTCAGCAGGCATCAGGACGCGACGGGACTGTGGCGGCAGGACGCCTACACCGGCGGCGGCTTTCCCCGCGTCTTCTACCTGCGCTACCACGGCTACCCGGCCTACTTCCCGCTGTGGGCGCTCGCGCGCTATCGCAACCTGCGCCTGGCCAACACCCGGCGCGTCGCCTGGGGCATGTGATGATCCTCGCGGTCACCGGCCTGCAGCGCGAGCGGCGCATCCTCGCCAGCGCCGAAGTCGAGGTCGTGCTGGGTGGCGATGACATCGATCGCCACGCCGCCGGCAAGCGCGGCGTCATCAGCATCGGCATCGCCGGTGCGCTGGCGCCTGATCTGAAGCCGGGTGACTGGGTGGTCGCCGACGCCGTGCGCGATCGCGATGAGCTGTTGCCGACCGATCGTGATTGGACCGCGCGATTGGCGTCTCGCCTGCCCACCGCGCAGCGCGGGCTGTTCGTCGGCGGCGACACGATCGCCGCGACAGCGGCCGGGAAGGCGGCGCTGCATCGCGCCACCGGCGCCATCGCCGTCGACATGGAATCGCACCGAGCCGCACGCGCCGCGCAGCGGCGCGGCCTGCCTTTCGCGGCGGCCCGAGTGATCTCCGATGCCGCCGACCGCACGTTGCCGCCGGCGGCGCGCGTCGGCATGAAAAGCGACGGCAATGTCGACCTGCCGGCCGTCCTGCGGTCTCTCCTGATGTCGCCCTGGCAATTGCCGGCCCTGATCCGTACGGGGCTCGAGGCTGAGACGGCCTTTCGCGCGCTACTCCGCGGCCACCGGGGGCTGGGCCCCGGACTTGGCAGCCCGAATCTCGGTAAGCTTCCGCCCGACGTGGTCTGAGAAGACGAACTCGGCCCGCCGCTGGCCTTCCAGCGGGATGTCCTTGGCCATCGCGCCCTCGGTGCGCACGCCGCGCAGCGCCACGGCGGCTGCCTTGAACGGGCGCCGCACCATGTCTTTCACCGCCGAGGCCTCGAAGCCGCAATGGACCATGCAGTCGGCGCACTTCTCGTACTTGCCGACGCCGTACTTGTCCCACTCGGTGGTGTCCATCAGCTCGCGGAAGGTCTTGGCGTAGCCTTCGCCCAGCAGGTAGCAGGGCTTCTGCCAGCCGAAGACGGTGCGCGTTGGGTTGCCCCATGGCGTGCACTGGTACGCCTCGTTGCCGGCGAGGAAGTTCAGGAAGTTGATCGACTGGCTGAACGGCCACGCCTTGCCGCCGCGGCCACGGGCCAGGATGCCGCGGAACAATTCCTTGGTCTTGTTGCGGTTGAGGAAGTGCTGCTGGTCGGGCGCCCGCTCATAGGCATAGCCCGGCGACACGGTGATCCCATCGAGCCCGAGCGCCTTCATGTCGTCGAGGAAGGCCGCCACCTCCGCCGCGTCAGCGTCGTTGAACAGCGTGCAGTTGATGCTGACGCGGAAGCCCTTCGCCTTCGCCAGCCGGATGGCCTCGATCGCCTTGTCGTAGGTGCCCTGCTGACACACCGACTTGTCGTGCATCGCGCGATTGCCGTCGAGATGGATCGACCAGGTGAATGAGGGATGCGGCTGGTAGTCGTCGATCTTCTTGGCCAGCAGGAGCGCGTTGGTGCACAGGATCACGAATTTCTTGCGCGCCAGGAAGCCCTTCACGATCTTGGGCATCTCGCGATGCAGCAGCGGCTCGCCGCCGGCGATCGACACGACGGGCGCGCCGCATTCGTCGATCGCGCCCATGCACTCGTCGTACGACAGCCGCTGGTCGAGGATCTCGCTGGGATAGTCGATCTTGCCGCAGCCGGCGCAGGCCAGATTGCAGCGGAACAGCGGCTCGAGCATCAGCACCAGCGGATAGCGCTCGCGGCGCAGCAGATGCTGGCGCAACAGATAGGCGCCGATACGGGCGGTCTGGTGCAGAGGGATGCCCATGGTGCCCTACCGAACCGTCGTTGCCGCCTTGCGCGGCGAGCCGGTTTCGACGGATCGCAGCTCGGACGGCAGGCGGAACTCCATGGTCTCCTGCACGCCGTCCAGCTGCTCGACCTCGACATTGCCGTGCCGGCGCAGCGCCTCGATGACGTCCAGCACCAGTTCCTCGGGAGCCGAGGCCCCGGCGGTCAGCCCCACGGTCCGCACGCCGCTGAGCCATGCCGGATCGAGCTCGCTGCCGTCGCCGATCAGGTAGCTCGGCAAGCCCTGTTCGACGCCGATTTCGCGGAGCCGGTTGGAGTTCGAGCTGTTGCGGCTGCCGACCACCAGCAAGAGGTCCGCCGCCGCGCAAAGATCGCGGACGGCCGACTGGCGATGCTGCGTGGCGTAGCAGATGTCGGAAACGTTGGGCCCTTCGAGGTCGCTGAACCGGGCCTGCAGGGCCGCGATCACGCCGCGCGTGTCGTCGACGCTCAGCGTCGTCTGCGTGACGTAGGCAACCGGCGCATCGTCCGGCAGCTCCAGCCGGGCGACGTCCTCGACCGTCGAGACGAGATGAACCGGCGCGCCGACCTGCCCCGTCGTGCCTTCGACCTCGGGATGCCCGGCATGGCCGATCAGGATCAGCGTCCGGCCGCGCGCCACGTAGCGCTTGCCCTGGTGATGGACCTTCGACACCAGCGGACAGGTCGCATCCAGCACGGGCAGGCCGCGCGCCTGCGCCTCGTCGATGATCGATTGGGCGACGCCATGCGCACTGAAGATCGTGACCGCGCCGTCCGGGATCTCGTCGAGCTCGTCGACGAACACCGCACCCATGCGCTCGAGCCGCTCGACGACATGGCGATTGTGCACGATCTCGTGCCGCACATAGACCGGAGCGCCGAACTTCTCGAGCGACCGCTCGACGATCTCGATTGCGCGCACCACGCCGGCACAGAAACCACGCGGCTGAGCCAAGATAACCCGCATTCCAGATCTACTCCTCGAAGGGGGGCGCGGATGCGACGCCGGCGGCAACACAACCTGCATCAGGCAGAAGAGCGTCATCGGGCAAATCTGCCGTGTCCGACGTGACCACGTTTGCCGACGCCGTCGATTGTCCGCTACTGTGACCGCGGGCGCAAGCCTTGGCAGTTGCATGCAAGGATCATGCGCTTTCGAATAGGGATACGTTGCGATCGAACCCGCAGGCCCGTGCGGACGTTGGATATCTTGTCGCCTCGCCTGCAGCCGCCAATGGCGGCAAGATGTCGCGCGATTGCTGCTTCAAATGCGTGCCGCACACGCCCAAGCACATGAGTGCAGTGAAGGATCGTCAATGAACGTACCGTCCCAGACTCCAATCCGCACGCCATTCCTCGACCGGGTGCGGCATCCGGCCGATTTGCGCAACTTGTCCACCGAGCAGCTGAAGCAGCTCGCCGCCGAGTTGCGCGCCGAGACGATCGATGCGGTGTCCGTCACCGGCGGCCATCTCGGCGCCTCGCTCGGCGTGGTCGAGCTGACGGTCGCCCTGCACGCGGTGTTCGACACGCCGCACGACCGCTTGATCTGGGATGTCGGCCACCAGGCCTATCCGCACAAGATCCTCACCGGCCGACGCGATCGCATCCGCACCATTCGCCAGGGTGGCGGCCTGTCCGGATTCACGCGCCGCGCGGAGAGCGAGTATGACCCGTTCGGCGCCGCTCATTCCTCGACCTCGATCTCGGCCGGCCTCGGCATGGCGGTGGCCAGCAGCCTGAAGGGCGAAGACCGCAAGATCGTCGCCGTGATCGGCGACGGCGCGCTCAGCGCCGGCATGGCCTACGAGGCCATGAACAACGCCGGTGCGAGCCGGGCTCGCATGATCGTGGTGCTGAACGACAACGACATGTCGATCGCCCCGCCCGTCGGCGCCATGAGTGCCTACCTGTCGCGGCTCATCTCCTCGCGCCCCTTCCTGTCGGTGCGCGAGCTGATGGCGAAGCTGGCGCGCCGCTTCCCGCGCCCGCTCGAGCAGGCGGCCCGGCGCGCCGACGAGTTCACGCGCGGCCTGTTGACGGGCGGGACCTTGTTCGAGGAGCTGGGCTTCTACTATGTCGGTCCGGTCGACGGCCATGACCTCGATCACCTCATGCCGGTGCTGCGCAATCTCAGGGACACGGATCATCAGGGGCCGATGCTGCTGCATGTCGTCACCCAGAAGGGCAAGGGCTACCCGCCCGCCGAGCGCAGTGCCGACAAGTACCACGGCGTCGTGAAGTTCAATGTCGTTACCGGCGAGCAATCCAAGGGGCCGGGCGGCGCGCCGTCCTACACCCGGGTCTTCGCCGAGGCGCTGGCCGCCGAGGCTGCCGCCGATCCGCGAATCGTCGCCGTGACGGCGGCGATGCCGTCGGGCACCGGCCTCGATCTTTTCGCCCAGCGTTTCCCGGACCGCACCTTCGATGTCGGCATCGCCGAGCAGCACGCCGTCACCTTCGCCGCTGGCATGGCCACCGAGGGCATGAAGCCGTTCTGCGCGATCTATTCGACGTTCCTCCAGCGCGCCTACGACCAGGTGGTGCACGACGTGGCGCTGCAGAGCCTGCCGGTACGCTTTGCCCTGGATCGCGCCGGCCTGGTGGGCGCCGATGGGGCCACGCATGCCGGCGCCTTCGACGTCGCCTATCTCGGCTGCCTGCCCAACATGGTGCTGATGGCCGCGGCCGATGAGCTGGAATTGATGCACATGGTCGCCACCGCGGCCGCCATCGACGATCGGCCGTCCGCCTTCCGCTATCCGCGCGGCGAGGGGCGGGGGCTGGCGCTGCCGGCGCGCGGCACGCCGCTCGAGATCGGGCGAGGGCGGATCCTGCGCCACGGGGTGGGGCCTGCGATCCTGTCCTACGGAACGCGGCTCGCGGAATGCCTCGCCGCGGCCGAGGACCTTGCCGCCCGCGGCGTCCTCTGCACCGTGGCGGATGCTCGCTTTGCCAAGCCGCTCGACACCCAGCTGATCGAGCGACTCGCTCGCGAGCATGCCGTGCTGGTGACGGTGGAGGAGGGCGCCTCCGGCGGCTTCGGATCGATGGTGATGCAGCATCTCGCGTGGCGCGGCCTGCTCGATGGCCGGCTGAAGGTTCGCCCCATGACCTTGCCCGACCGCCTCATCGACCACGACAGCCAGCCGAGGCAATACGAGGCGGCGGGACTCAATGCTCCCCAGATCGTTGCCGCGATCCTGGGTGCGCTCGACAGGTCCGAAACGCTGCGCAAGCCGACGCTCGCCCGCACGAGCTGATGATGACCTCGTGGCTTGGCGGTGTCGTCGCGACCGCTGCGCGACATCCATTCCTCGTGCTGCTTCTCTCGCTCGGCGCGACGGCGGCGGCGCTGGTCTATGCCGTCGGTCATTTCGCCATGACCGCCGACACCGCGGAGCTCATCTCGACCCGGCACGAGTGGCGCCAGCGAGAGCTCGCCTATGAGCGGGCCTTCCCGTCACTGCAGCGACTGACCATCGTGGTGATCGACGGCGCGACGCCGGAGATCGCCGAGGACGCCGCCACTCGGCTGTCGGCTGCCTTGGCCCGCGAGCCCGGGCAGTTCCACGTCGTCCGCCGGCCCGACGGCGGGCCGTTCTTCGATCGCAACGGGCTGTTGTTGCTGCCGCTGCCGCAGGTCAAGGCGACGGTCGAAGGGCTGTCGCGCTCGCAGCCCCTGCTGGCGTCGCTGGCGGCGGATCCGTCGCTGCGTGGCGTGCTCGCGACCGTGTCGCGCCTCGTGCAGGGCGCCCAGCACGGCCAGGTGAAGCTCGATGAGTTCCAGCCGCTGCTGGGATCGCTGGCCGACACGTTCGACAAGGCAGCAGCGGGCCAGCCGGCCTTCTTCTCCTGGCAGGACCTCATGGCCACGCCGGATGCCCGGCGCCAGACGCGGCGCATCCTCATCGTCCAACCGGTGATGGACTTCAGCGCCCTGCAGCCCGGCGAGGCGGCAAGCACGGCGATCCGCACGATGGCCCGTGCCCTCGGTCTCGACGCCGCCCATGGCGTCGGCATCCGCCTGACCGGCCCGGTGCCGCTTGCCGACGAGGAGTTCGCATCGCTGGCCGAGGACTGGCATCTCGTCGCCGCGGCCATGGTGATCGCGCTGCTCGGCATCCTGTGGTGGGCGGTGCATTCGGCGCGCGTCGTGGCGGCCATTCTGCTCGCAACCTTCATGGGCCTCATCATGACAGCCGCGCTGGGGCTCCTCGTGACCGGCCGCTTCAACCTGATCTCCGTCGCCTTCATTCCCCTGTTCGTCGGGCTCGGCATCGACTTCAGCATCCAGTTCAGCGTGCGCTTCCTCGCCGAACGGCACTTTCATCCCGGCCTGCGCCAGGCCCTGGTCGCCGCCGGCCGGGGCGTCGGCCTGCCGCTCGCGGTGGCGGCCGCGGCGATCGGCGCGGGCTTCTTCGCCTTCCTGCCGACCGACTATATCGGCGTCGCCGAGCTCGGCCTGATCGCGGGGCTTGGCATGGGCGTCGCCTTCCTGCTCGCCGTCACGCTGCTGCCGGCGCTGCTCGCGCTGATGCGTCCGCGCGCCGGAGCAATGGAGGTCGGCTATGCCGCACTGGCCCCGGTCGAGGCCTTCCTGCGCCATCGCCGCCGCGCCGTGCTGGCCGTCGGCCTCGCGGTGGCGCTCGCTGCGGCGGCGGCATTGCCTCTCCTGCGCTTCGACTTCAACCCGCTTCATCTCAAGAGCCCGAAGGTCGAATCGATGGCGACGCTCGCGGATCTCGCCACCGATCCCGACTGGACGCCCAACACCATCAATGTCATCGCTCCGTCGCTGGCGGCTGCTGGCCCGATCGAGCGGCGTCTCGCGGCCCTGCCCGAAGTCTCGCGCGTCGTCACCCTCGCGAGCTTCGTGCCCGAGGGCCAGCCCGAGAAGCTGGCGCTGATCCGCGCCGCGGCCGCGCAGCTCGGTCCCGCGCTCGGCGTCCAGGCGGCGCCGCCGCCCAGCGATGAGGAGATCCGCCAGGCGCTGGCGACGACGGCGCCGCTGCTGCGCCAGGTGGCAGGGGACGGCGCGGCACGGCATCTTGCCGATTCGCTCGATCGCCTGCGCGACGCCACGCCGGCTGTCCGCGCCACCGCGGCTGCGGCGGTCGTGCTTCCGCTCGGCGTGATGCTCCATCGGGTGCGGGAGTTCCTGCAGGCCGGGCCGGTCACGCTCGAATCGCTGCCGGCCGACATCGTCGCCGACTGGATGGCCAAGAATGGCGCCGCGCGCATCCAGTCGTTCCCCAAGCCGGCGCTCGAAACCGACGACGGCCTGTGGCGCTTCGCCCGTGCCGTGCAGGGCGTGGCACCCGACGCGACCGGCGTGCCGATCTCGATCCGCGCGGCCGGCGACAGCATCGTGGCGGCCTTCCTGCAGGCCGGCGCCTTGTCGTTCGTCGCCATCGTCCTGATCCTGGCGGCGGCGCTGCGCCGCGTGCGCGATGTGGTGCTCACCATGGTGCCCGTATTGCTGAGCGGGCTTCTCACCTTCGCGACCTCGGCGGTGCTCGACCTGCCGCTGAACTTCGCCAACATCATCGCGCTTCCCCTGCTGTTCGGCGTCGGCGTCGCCTTCAACATCTACTTCGTGATGGCGTGGCGCGCCGGCGAGACCGCGCCGCTGCAGTCGAGCCTGATGCGCGCCGTGGTGTTCAGCGCGCTCACCACCGCGACCGCGTTCGGCGCGCTCTGGCTGTCGAGCCATCCCGGCACCGCGAGCATGGGCCGGCTGTTGATGATCTCGCTGGCCTGGGAGCTGCTGGTGACCTTGCTGTTCCGTCCGGCGCTGCTCGCCGTGCCGCCGGCGGCAGAGCGATGAAGCCGGTCGCCGGACTGGCCTCGTTGGCCGCCGCTGCCCTGGCGTTGCTTGTTCCGTGCGTGGCCGCGGCGCAGAAGCAGCCTGGCCAGCTGCAGCCCCATCGCGCGGAATACACGCTGCGTCTTGGCGCTGCATTGAACGCCACGCGCATCGGCACCGTCGTCCAGGACGTCGCGCTGACCTGCGACGGCTGGCGCCTGCGGCGCGAGCTCTCCGTCGACGCCGCCCTGACCCCCTCGTTCCGGGTGAGCTTCACCTCGCGGCTCGAGGGCGAGGAACGGCGCGGCGGCTTCGCCTGGCGCGCCCTTCAGGTCCTGAACGGCACCGAGCGCGAGATGCGGGGCACGGTGGAGCGGAAGGATGGCGGCTGGCGCGTCGACCGGATGACACCTGATGGCCCCGAGCAGCTCGTGCTGCCTTCGCTCACCCACATGCCCGTCGCCGCAGTCGACTGGCTGCTGCGCCGCCTGACGCACGGCAGCGAAGCCTTCCCGCTGATCCTGTTCGTCCCCGAGGCCGAAGGCGGCGCCTTCCTGCTCGACGTGAAGCGCGCCGCTGCCGGAGCCGCCGATGCGACACCGCCGTCGCAGCGTCGCGTCGAGGTCCCCGCCACGCAATCCTGGCCGTTCCAGCTCGCCGTCACGCGGACCGGCCAGAGCAACGGCAAGCCGATCCTGACACTGCGCGGTCGGCTCTTCGATTCGGGCGTCATGGATGGCCTGGTCGTCGATGCCGGCGTGATCACGGTGGCGGCGCATCTGCGGGACCTCCGCATGCATGAGACGCCCACCTGTCCGAAGTCCGACTAGTTCGCTGAAATCGGACGGAGACGGCGCCTTGTGCTGTGTCGGCGACGACACCAACTGACACGGCATGGGAATTGAGCCGGTCTATGTGAAAGTGAGCGACGGCAGGCGCCCGTTGCGGGTGACGGCGCGCGCGCGGTCCGGCCGACAGCAGCTCGTGCGCATCTCGGCAGCCGAAGCTCCCAGCAAGATGTCGCGGGTCTGGTGGTTCGACGATCGCGAACTGCGGCCGGGTCATGACCAGAGGGTCGAGCTGGACATCCCTGCGGTGGGCCTCGAGCGCTTCTGGCTGGTGCTGCACGTGTTCAGCAGCACCGGCCACGGCTGGCACCGGTCGACCGTGAAGCCGATCGGAACGCTGCAGGTGCCCGAGGACGAGCTGTTCTTCGATGATGATGGTGGCCACGGCGCCGCGACCCCTGCAGACGTCGCCAGCGGCGTCGTGCTGAGCCTCGCCTACCGGAGCGAGGACGACGGCTAACGCCATTGGCAGCATGGTGTCCGACGGCTTTGTTTCGCTAGGCGCGACCTTCGCAGTCGCTGTCGACAACACTGCCTATGCTCGCGCAAGCCAATGCCGTCCCGGCGCAAGACAGGTTGTGTCGCACTGGGCAAGTTGCCACACTCGCATACAGACTGAGCCGGCCGAGGCAGGCCACGACGAACGGGCCGCCTTCGCCGAACGGACAGGAACGCCACCGCGCGCCAGAACGCGGGGCGCCAAACGCGAGTGAGGGGGAAGGAGCCGAAGAATGGCGGTCACGACCACGACCGACAGCCCGGCCGCGACCACGAACACCACGCCCCTCATCACGTCCGGGGCGCGGCGACGACGTGGCACATTTGCCGCCGACAAACTCTGGGCCTTGGCCTTTGTCACCCCTTACGTCGCGGTCTTCCTGGCCTTCGTGATCTACCCGATCGGCTACGGGTTGTGGCTGGGCAGCGATCCGGCGAGCTATCGCGCCCTGTTCAACGATCCTGTCTATCCGCGCACGGTGGTGAACACGCTGCTCTATCTGCTGTTCGGCGTGAACCTGAAGTTGTTCCTGGCGCTGCTGCTGTCGGGCTTCTTCATGCGCAAGGGCTGGTGGACGAAGGTCCTGCTGCTGATCTTCATGCTGCCCTGGGCGGTGCCGGCGCTGCCGAGCTACCTGTCGATCAACTGGATGCTGAATGGCCAATGGGGGCTGATCAACAACATCATCTGGAACGTGGCGCAGGTCGACGGGCCGCCCTGGCTCGACAGTCACGGCCTCGCACTGGCTTCGGTCATCTATGGCCATATCTGGAAATGGCTGCCCTTCTGGACCCTGATCTTCCTCGCCGGGCGCATGGCCATTTCGCTCGAGCTGTATGAGGCGGCGGATGTCGATGGCGCGAGCCCGATCCAGAAGTTCACGCTCGTGACCCTGCCGCTGATGGCCGGGATGTACCTGGTCTGCACCATGCTCTCCACCATCTGGGCGCTGGGCGATTTCAACGCCGTGCGCTTCATCTCCGGCGGCGGACCGGCGCTGTCGACGCATGTGCTCGCGACGCTCGGCATCCGCAACGCCTTCGAGCTGGGCGATCCCCACCTCGGCATGGCGACGGTGCTGACGGCGCTGCCGCTGCTGATCCCGCTGGTGATCCTGCTGATGCGCCAGTTGCGGCGCAGCGAGGTCACGATATGACGCAACGCTGGATGAGGGGGCACCGCCGGGCGCGCGCGCTCAACAGCATCGGCGTGTGGTTGCTGTCGTCGGTTCTGCTGATCTGGACGCTGCTGCCGATCTACAACATCATTCGCGTGTCGATGCAGGAAAAGGAGGAAGTGCTCAGCACCTCCGTCTTCCCGGTCGCCCCCAGCCCGCATGCCTTCGAGGTCGTGTTCCGCCAGACCTTCTGGCTGCTGGAGACATTCTGGAACCAGATGGGCAACAGTTTCTTCATCGGTATCGTCGTCGCGTTCCTGACCCTGGCGATCGGGACCCTGGCCAGTTTCACCATCAGCCGGATGCGCATCCGCAACGGCTGGATGCTGACCAACGCGGCGCTGCTGACCTACGTGATCCCGATGTCGTTCCTGGCCATCCCGTTCTACGGCATCATGGGCAAGTACGGCCTGACCAACAATCCGCTGGCGGTGATCGCGGTCGAAGTGACCTTCGCGACGCCCTATGCGATCTTCATTTTCCAGCAGTACAGCGCCTCGATCCCGTTCGAGCTGGACGAGGCGGCGCGCATCGACGGCGCCTCGCCGCCGCAGATCTTCTTCCGCATCTATCTGCCGCTGATGGCGCCCGCCCTGGTGGCGATCGGCACCTATGCGCTGCTGCTGTCATGGAACGAATATCTCTATGCGTTCCTGCTGCTGTCGGGCGGCAAGGTCGTGACCGTGCCGGTGACGCTCGGCAAGTTCCTGGTGGGGGACGAGGCGCCCTGGAACTACCTGATGGCGGCAGCGATCATCTACGCCATTCCGCCCTTGCTGATCTACTACGGCGTCCGCCGCAAGATGCACGGCGGTCTGACCATGGGAGGCGTGAAAGGCTGAACGCGGCGCCTGTTGGGCGTCTTGGGAGGAAAACAACATGAAGCACATCACGAGGCGGCGGGCATTGGTTGGCGTCGGTGCCGCAGTCACGGCGGGCACCGGCTTGGCGCCGCGCCGCGCCACGGCGGCCGGGGAACTCCAGGTCTGGTGGACCCAGGGCTTCTACAAGGCCGAAAACGATGCCGTGATCGCCTGGATGGCGGACTGGGAGAAGCGCAACAACACCAAGGTCAATCTGACCATCATGAATGGGCCGGATGTGATCACCAAGCTGATCGCCGCCATGCAGGTGGGCGACGTGCCGGATGTGGTGCACACCGTCACCGGCGACCGCTTCCTGGTGCCGCGCGCGGCCTGGAACGATCAGCTGGAGGATGTCTCCGATGTCGTGGAATCGCAGAAGGCCGAGTTCACGGAAACCGCGCTGATCAGCGCACGCCTCTATAACGCCAAGCAGAAGAAGAGCTCGTACTACGGCGTGCCGACCAAGGCTTCCTCGCTGCTGAATTCGCTCTGGCTGCCGTTGATCGAGGAAGCGGGCTTCGCCGTGACCGACGTGCCGGGCACCCAGGACAAGTTCTACGATTTTTTCCAGACCGTGCAGGACAAGCTGCGCTCCAAGGGCAAGCGCATTTTCGGCCTCGGCTATTCGATGGCGGCCAAGGAGGCCGATGCCGGCAACCTGTTCCACCAGTTCCTGGTCAGCTATGGCGGCGTCGGCATCGTCACGCCCGACGGCAAGCTCGGCATCGACGATCCCGCCGTGCGCAAGGCGGCGATCACGTCGCTGGAGCGGCTGACGACGCCGTTCAAGAAGGGCTATGTGCCGCCGGGCGCGATCAACTGGGGCGATGTCGACAACAACAATGCCTTCTTCGCCAAGCAGATCGTGATGACGCCCAACGCCACCATCTCCATCGCCGCGGCGCAGATGGACAAGCCCGATCTCTACTACAAGGAGATCATCACCCGCGGCCCCCCGTTGGGCAATGACGGCAAGCCGGTGGCGAGCGTGCTGGCGATTGCCCCCACCATCATCCCGAAAGGGTCGAAGAACGTCGATAGCGCCAAGGCGCTGCTGCGCGACTTCATCCAGCCGGCGAACATGAACGCCTATCTGAAGGAAACCCGCGCGCGCTATCTGCCGGTGATGGCCTCCATCGTGAAGAACGATCCGTACTGGACCGACCCGAAGGACCCGCACCGCCCGGTTGCCGTGGATATGGGGCTGGTCAAGCCGACGGTGCCGTGGTGGATGTCCTACAACCCCGCCTATTCGGCCGTGCTGTCCGAGCAGATCTGGCCGCAGGCCGCCGCCAATATCACGCAGCGCGGCATGACCGCGGAGCAGGCCACCGAGGAAGCGGCCAAACGGATCAAGCAGCTGTTCGAGCAGTATCAGAAATGACGACCCGGCTGCGCGACGTTGTCGCCCCACCTCCATCGTTCGTGTTCGCTACCGCACGACCAACACCGGTACGCTTCCGTCCGCCAGGACCTGCGACGTTTGGCTTCCCAACAACAACTTCCTGAGGCCGCGACGCCCATGAGAGGCCATCACGATCAAGTCGCAGCCTTTCGATTTTGCTGTTTCGATGATCGCGGAGCTTGGGTACGCATTCGGAACGTGTAAAAGCTCAACAGACAGCCCAATCTGCTCCGCCATGGTCCGAGCTGCATCGAGCGCCCTGCGGGCACTTTCGTTGCTGGCCGCCTCAAAGCGATCAATCTCTTCCTGAGAGGGCGCTATCCCCCCGGCAATGCCTCCTCCATAGTCGACCAGCATCGCTTCCGTTACGGCGATGACTGTCGCTTTGGCGTTCAAGGCCTTTGCCAGAGCGATCCCATGCTCAACGCCTTTTCTCGCGACATCCGATCCATCCGTGCTCATGAGAATATTGCCGTACATTTGGCGGCTCCTTTCTCGTCAACATCCTGAAGGACGTTAGCGCGATCCTTACCCGCTTCGATAGCTGAACACCGGCATCTCTTGCCGCCGCATGGCCGTGCCGCTTCCCGATACGGCCCTCTGGACGTCTGGTGATCGACGGCGGCTAAATATGCCAGCAAGGAGGACAGCATGCTGGCCAACACCACACGGGCCTTGACCGAAGAGCAACGCGAGCAGTGGGCGGTCGACGGCTACCTGCAGCTCGAGGGCGCGCTCAGCCCGGCCGAGGTGGAGTTCTTCTCCCGGCAGATCGACCGCGTGCGCATGCAGCCGGGCTACGAGCCGGCGCCGGGCAAGCTGCCGCGTGGTCATTATGCCTGGGTCGATCATGCCGATCCGAATCCGGATGCGTTCATGGATCGCCGCGACCTGCTCTCCTATCACCAGGCCTTCATCGACCTGATCGACCGGCCGCGCGTGTTCGACCTGATCCTCGACCTGATGGGTCCCTACATCCAGTTCTCGATGAGCCAGGCGATCGTGCGCGCCTCGACCGAGACCTTCCCGGGCTACACCCACACCGACGGCGGCGAGGCCCAGCGCGCCGTCCGCGTCACCGAGACCAGCCGGCCGCTGGCGGTCAAGGTGATGTACCTGCTGACCGACGTCACCGAGCCCGACAGCGGCAACTTCACGATCTTTCCCGGCAGCCACCTGCGGCCGTTCCCGGAGCGCGCCGAGCGCATTCCCAATCCGCACATGCCGGGCGCGGTGCCGCTGCTCGGCAAGGCGGGCGATGCCTACGTCTTCCCGCACGCGATCTGGCACGGGCCCTCGCCCAACCGCTCGGGCAAGGCGCGCAAGACCATCCTCTACAATTACTGCCAGATGTTCATGCGGGCTTACGATTTCGGCACGCCCTACGCCGCGCTGTTCGAGCGCTGCACGCCGCGCCAGCGCCGCCTGCTGGGCGACCTCGGCCACGACTTCCGCCCCGGCGACTTCTTCTATGCGCCGGAGGACCAGGCGGCGCTGATGGCGGGCACTGCCTGAACGCGGAAGACGTCATGCGGTACAAAGTTTGCGTCGTGCCATGAGCCGTCGCCGTCGACTTCCGCTCGCCCGCGATCATGAGCGCGCCGGGACGCGCGCGGACCGGAAGACTTGAGCCTGGACAATACTGTAGTTATATACTACAATAACTTTAGTGCTTCGATGCACAAGAGTGAATGTCGCGCATGTCGCGTTTTAGGCGACGCAATCTGAAACCCCAGCCGGCGAATTATCCAAAGAGAACAACAGCTTGGTTGATCAATACACAGTGTGTCGCGAACCCGAATCCGATCCGGCATGTGCAGTGTTCCTAGCGCCGGATCGACTGCGCCTCCTCGGGCGTCAGCGGCCGCTCGCGGAACGACAGGATGCGGCCGCGGATGGTGGCGAACAGGGTCTGCGCCTCCATCTTGCCGGGATAGCGGATCTGCGTGTTGTCAAAGCGGGCCAGCCAGATCCGGATCGGCCGCTCGCGCTCGGTCTCGGCTTCCTTGGGCGCCTCGTCGAACTCGCCGGCGATGCGCTTGGTGTAGATCTCGCAGACCAGCACGTCGCCCTGCGCGCCCGGGATGCCGGTCGCCGCCGCGGGCTCCATGCCGATCTTGCGGAACAGCACGTCGATGCGCCGCTTGCCGTCGTTGCTGCGCACGGTCTTGTCGCAGGCGGCGTCGCCGGCAAAGCCGACGCTGAGTGCCGCCGTCAAGGGATCGAGCGAGTCCTTGCGGTCGGCGTCGCTGATCGTCTGCTGCGGCGTCGGCTTCCAGACCGGGTTGTGGGTCTCCTGCAGGAAGCCCGCGTTGCCGTACTGTGCGATCCAGGTGCGCGGCTTGCCGTCGACGCTGATCGAGAGCGATCCCGCGGTCGGCTGCGCGCCCCTGGTCGTGAAGCCGCCCCACGCCCGGTTGCGCCCGACGTAGTTCATCGTGATGGCCTTCAGCATGCCTTCCTTGAAGGTGGTCGTCTCGACATCGTAGTTCGAGCCGTTGAAGCGGGCGGTGACGTCGATGCGGAAGCCGGAAATGCCCGCGAAGGTGATTTCATAGGCGATGTCGACCTGACGGGCGTCCTGGGCAGAGACTACGGCGGTCGGCGCCAGACATGCGGCCAAGACTATGAAGGCCCTACGAAATCTCATGAAATCCCTTCTCACCGGGGGCTTACTTCGGCCGTATGTCCACGATAGAAGGCCGTCGCCCCCCACGCTACTGAACTCACGCGCCCGAAAGGCATTTTGCACACATGTCGCTAGCCGCCAAACATGGCGTTCCCAAGCTCGGTTTGAGGCGCACCGGGGCGGTTTTGCGCGTGGTCGGCCAATATCTTTGGCCGGCCGGCGAGACGGCCCTGCGCTGCCGGGTGATCGCGGCGATGGTGCTGCTGATCGTGGCCAAGGTCACCAACGTCTACGTCCCGGTGCTCTACAAGCACGCCGTCGATGCCCTGGGCGAGCCGACGGCCCAGGCCGTCGCCGTGCCGGTCGCCCTGATCCTGGCCTATGGCGTGGCCCGCATCCTGGCCCAGGCGTTCGGCGAACTGCGCGACGCCATCTTCGCGCCGGTCTCGCAGCGCGCCATCCGCAACATCGCGCTGAAGGTATTCCACCATCTCCATGCCCTGTCCCTGCGCTTCCACCTCGAGCGTCAGACCGGCGGGCTGAGCCGCGTCATCGAGCGCGGCACCAACGGCATGGAGTTCCTGATCCGCTTCACCACCTTCAATATCCTGCCGACCCTGTTCGAGATCGTCCTGGTCGGCGCGGTGCTGTGGAGCCTTTACGACTGGCGCTTCTCGGCGGTGACCTTGGCCGCCGTCGGCGGCTATATCGCCTTCTCGGTCATCCTGTCGGAGTGGCGCATAAAATTCGTGCGCCGCATGAACGACGCCGACACCGAGGCCAACGCCAAGGCGATCGACAGCCTGCTCAACTACGAGACGGTAAAATACTTCGGCAACGAGGAGCACGAGGCGCGCCGCTTCGACGTCGGCCGCCGTCGCTACGAGCAGGCGGCCATCCGCTCCAGCCGCACACTGTCGATGCTGAACGTCGGGCAGGGCGCCATCATCTCCTGCGGGCTGGTCGCCGTCATGGTCATGGCGGGCTATGGCGTGAAGGCCGGCACCATGACCCTGGGCGACTTCGTGGCGGTCAACGCCTTCCTGATCCAGCTCTACATGCCGCTCAACATGCTGGGCTTCGCCTACCGCGAGATCAGGAACGCGCTGGTGAACATGGAGAGCATGTTCGGCCTGTTGGACGTCAAGACCGAGATCGCCGACAAGCCCGGCGCGCCGGCGCTCAAGGTGGCAGGCGGCGAGATCGTGTTCGACCATGTCGATTTCCACTACGAGCAGGCCCGGCCGATCCTGCACGATGTCTCCTTCCGCGTGGCGCCGGGCGACACGGTGGCGATCGTGGGCTCGAGCGGCGCCGGCAAGTCGACGGTCTCGCGCATCCTGTTCCGCTTCTACGACGTCGCCGCCGGGACCGTGAAGATCGACGGCCAGGACATCCGTGACGTCACGCAAGCGAGCCTGCGGGCGGCGATCGGCGTGGTGCCGCAGGACACCGTGCTGTTCAACGACACGATCTACTACAACATCTGCTACGGCCGGCCCGACGCCACGCGCGAGGAGGTCGAGCAGGCGGCCAGGCTGGCGCGCATCCACGACTTCATCATGGCCCTGCCGCAGGGCTATGACTCTCCCGTGGGAGAGCGCGGCCTGAAACTGTCGGGCGGCGAGAAGCAGCGCGTGGCGATCGCCCGCACCATCCTGAAGAACCCCAGCATCCTGTTGTTCGACGAGGCGACCAGCGCGCTCGACACGCGCACCGAGCAGGAGATCCAGCGCTCGCTGGAAGAGGTGAGCCGCGGCCGCACCACCGTGGTGATCGCCCACCGGCTGTCGACCATCATCAATGCCGACGAGATCGTCGTGCTCGATCGCGGCCGCGTCGCCGAGCGCGGCCGTCATGGCGAGCTGCTGGCGCGCAACGGGCTCTATGCCGACATGTGGCGCCGCCAGCAGGAGGCCGCCCGCGAGGCCGAACGCCAGGTCGTCGAGGAAGAGGAACCGCCCTCGTTCCGCGCCGAGGGGCATCTGCGTGTCGCCGACTAGCGCCGCCCGCTGGCCGCGAATGTGTTAGTATCGGCACATGAATCGTGACGCCATCATCGCGGTGATTCGGTCCGAGGAAACCACCCTGAAACGGGCAGGTGTGAAGTCGCTTGCGCTCGTGGGGTCGTCCGCTCGAGATGACCGGAACGAGGCTAGCGACGTCGATGTGCTGATCGACGTCGCCGACGAGTCCGGTTTTTCCCTGATGGATCGCATCGGCGTCATGCATCTGCTTGGCGATGCCCTCAGCCTGCCAGTCGACGTCAGCCGACGCGACACCCTCAACCCGCTGGTGCGCGAGCGGATGGTAAAAGACGCCATCAAGATCTTCTGATGGCTGCCCCGGACTCGCAGCTCTATCTGGTGCAGATGCTCGATAATATCGAGCGGATACGTCTTTGGACGACTGGCCATACGCTCGAGACTTATCGCGCAAACCTGATGTTGCGAGATGCGGGTGAGCGTTGTCTGGAGCGCATTTCGGGGGCCAGCCGTCGTCTCTCGCACGAAACGAGAGCCGCTCAGCCACAGATTCCCGGGCGCAAGGTGGCGGACATCGGCAATGTCTTGCGACACGAGTATGATGACGTTGCGGATGCCGAGGTTTGGCGGATCGTCGTCGACGATCTGTCCGCTCAAAGAAGCGCCGTGCAGTCGATGCTTGAGAAGCGATGACGGCGATCGCGATGTCTTCCTGGCGTTCGCTGCTGCCCGTCTTCGCCGCCTGCGCCGCGATCGGTCTGCAGGCGGGTACGGCCATGCCGCTGGTGCCGCTGGCGCTGGAGCGCATGGGCCACGACAAGCTTACCATCGGCATCGTCGCCGCCGCCTGGGGCGTGGGCATGCTGGCGACCGCCTCGCATATCCCGCGGCTCGCGGCGCGCTGGGGCGCGGTGCCGTTCATCGTCGGCGCGGTCGTTGTCGGCTCGGCGATCACGTTCGCCTACACGCTGACCGACAGTGTCGCGATCTGGTTCGTCCTGACGCTCCTGCACGGCGTAACCGGCGGCATCCCCTGGGTCGTGAGCGAGATCTGGATGAATGTGGTCGTCGAGGAGAAACGGCGCGGCCGGGTCATGGCGCTCTATTCCATGCTGGTGGCGCTCGGGCTGGCTTTGGGGCCCTTCGTGCTGCAGATCGTCGGCGTCTATGGACCGCGGCCCTTCATCACCTGTTCCCTCCTGGCGCTGCTGGTCGCCGTGCCGCTGCTGCCCTATTGGAAGACCGCGCCGAAGATCGAGCACGCCCCCGACAGCGGCTACCTGCAGGTCGTTGTGCTGGCGCCGCTCGCCATGCTGGCAGGCTTCTGCTGCGGGCTGGGCGAGCAGATCGCCTTCAGCTTCCTGCCGGTCTACGCCGTCGGCGCCGGGGTGGCGGCCGAGACAGGCGCGCTGTGGCTCTCGACCTTCGTCCTCGGCAACGTCGTGCTGCAATGGCCGATCGGCTGGATGGCCGACCATTTCGACCGCCGCGCCGTGCTGGCGGGCTGCGCGCTCGCGAGCACTTTGCTGGTCATCCTGCTGTCGATCGTCTCGGCGCAGTCGCTCATGGTCATCGCCGTGATCGCGCTGTGGGGCGGGCTGTCGTTTGCCATCTATCCCGTCGGACTGGCGCTGCTCGGCCAGCGCATCGCCGGCGGCGACATCGCCCGCGCCAACACCGCCTACAGCATGCTCTACATCCTGGGCGGGCTGGTCGGCCGGCCAATCGCGGGGGCGGCGATGGATACGGTCGGCGATCCCGGGCTCGGCTGGACGCTCGCGGTCTTCTACTCGATCGCCGCCTTCTTTGCCTTGCTGGCGTTCCACCGGCGCCGCTGATAAGGCTGCCGCAGCATGACAGTCGACCCGCTGCTGAAGCCGCTGCTGGCCGGCGACCGCCGCGCCCTTGCCCAAGCCATCACGCTGATCGAATCGACGCGCGCTGATCATCGCGAGCGCGCCGATGCGCTTTTGGGCGCGCTGCTGCCTCACACCGGCAAGTCGGTAAGGCTCGGCATCACCGGCGTGCCGGGCGTCGGCAAGTCGACCTTCATCGAGCGCTTCGGCCTGTCGCTGCTGGAGCAGGGCCGCTCGCTTGCCGTGCTCGCCATCGATCCCTCGTCCAAGCGCGGCGGCGGCTCGATCCTGGGCGACAAGACGCGCATGGAGGAGCTGTCGCGGCGCAACGCCGCCTTCATCCGACCCTCGCCCGCAGGCGCGACCCTGGGCGGCGTGGCGCGGCGCACGCGCGAGACCATGCTGCTCGTCGAGGCGGCGGGCTTCGATACGGTGATCGTCGAGACCGTCGGCGTCGGCCAGTCGGAGACCGCGGTCGCCGACATGGTCGACATGTTCATCGTCCTGCTGCTGCCGGCGGGCGGCGATGACCTGCAGGGCATCAAGCGCGGCGTCATCGAGCTTGCCGACCTGATCGTGGTCAACAAGGCCGACGGCGATCTCTTGGCCACCGCAAAGCGCTCGGCCTCCGACTACCAGCACGCGCTGCGCATGCTGCGTTCGCCGACCGCCGGCTGGACGCCCGAGGTCACGACCGCGTCGGCCCTCACCGGCGATGGCGTGACCGAGGTCTGGCAGGTCATCGAACGGTTCATGACGGCCGTCGGCGACAAGGGCGTCGCCCGTCGCCGGGCCGACCAGGCACGGGCCTGGATGTGGAACGAGGTCGGCGAGACCCTTTTAGCCGAGCTGCGCAAGCATCCCGGGGTCAAGAAGCTGGTTCCCGGCCTGGAGCGCGACGTCGAAACGGGGCGCGCAACCCCCGCCGCGGCGGCCCGTCTTATGCTAAAGGCATTCCATGGCCGCTAAGTCCTTCGTCCGTCGGGCCCGTCGCGCCGCCGCCCAGCAGGAGCTGCCCTTCTGGAAGCGCAAGACGCTGGCCCAGATGACCAAGCAGGAGTGGGAATCGCTCTGCGACGGCTGCGGCATGTGCTGCGTCAACAAGCTCGAATACGAGGGCACCGGCGAGCTCGCCCAGACCGACACCTGCTGCAAGCTTTTAGACCCCAAGACTGCCCGCTGCCGCGACTACAAGAACCGTAAGAAGATCGTCCCGGACTGCATCCAGCTCACCCCAAAGGTGGTGGAAAAGATGGACTGGCTGCCCAAGACCTGTGCCTACCGGCTGGTCCACTTCAAGCAGGACCTCTACTGGTGGCACCCCCTGGTCTCGGGGGACCCCGAAACCGTGCACGCAGCGGGAATCTCGGCCCGCGGACGGGTGATTCCCGAGGATCAGGTCGAGGATATCACCGAGAGGGTGGTGGACTGGTTCGCTTGACGGGCACCGCCCGGGCCCTTAAAAAGCCGGCCTTCCCGCCCTCCGGCGGGATCGTTTTTTAGCGGAAGCCGCCATGCCTCGTCGTTGCGCCCTGTCGGGCAAGTCCGTGCAATACGGCAACAATGTGAGCCACGCCAACAACAAGACGCGGCGCCGGTTCATGTCGAACCTGCAGGTCGCCTCGGTCCTGTCGGATGCGCTCGGCCACACGGTGCGCCTGCGGCTTACCCCGCGCGGTATCAAGACCATCGAGCACAATGGCGGCATCGACGCCTACCTGCTGGGCACCAACGACAGCAAGCTCAGCCCCGAGATGAAGGTGCTGAAGCGCCGGGTGACCTCGGCCAAGGCCAAGAAGGATGCGAAAAAGGCCGCGTAAGCGGCCTTTACTTTGTCAATTCGAACAGCAGCAGGATGTTGCGCTGAAGCGGATTGAAGTTGTCGTCCGAGATCAGCCACAGCAGCGTCTCGCCGCGCGCGCCTTTGGTCACGGCGATGCCTTCCAGATTGTCCACCGCATAGGGTGAGGCAAGCCGCGCCAGCTCCTCGGCCTGCACCGTGCCGCCGGCCACGAACTGGCTGGCGTCGGCGCGCATGACGCGGCAGCGCACGCCGCGGGCGAAGTCGAAGGCTCGCTCGAGCACGGTGAACGAGCCGTCGGGCAGGCGCGCGATCGCGGTCGGCCGGAAGTCGGGGATGGTGGCGTAGCTGAACGAGCGCCACTGGTAGCGGCCGCCGGCTGACGGCGTGCCGATCCAGCCCATCACCGTGCCGTTGCGTTCGCTGTATTCCTCGCTGATGGCGATGATCCGGCCATCGTCGAGCGCCGTCATGGCCTCGATGCCGCCGTTGGCCGGCTGGCGGTCGATCTCGGCTGGGCCTTCGACCGGCACCGGCGTCGCGGTCAGCGTGCGGTAGCGCCATAGCCGATGATTGCGCTCGAAGGCGACCAGCCACGAGCCGTCGGGCAGGCGGGCCATCGCCTCGGCGTCGGCCTCGGCCTTGCTGGCGATGAACCTGCCGTCGAGGCCGTGCAGCTGGCCGATGCGGGCGTTGGAGAGGCCGGCGAGATTGGCTTCGCCGTCATACTCGATGGTCGCGGTGAGCCAGGCGCCCTCGTCGGAGATCGAGATCAGGGTCCGGCCATCTGGCGAGACGTGCAGGTCCGACCAGCCGCCGAAGTGCCGCGAGTTGGCGGTCATCATGATGCCGCCACGCCACAGCAGGCGGCCGATGGTCTTGGCCGACGGGTCGTCGATCTTGAAGGGCTGCGAGACGCTCCTGATCTCGAGCGGCTGCTCCTGCGCCACTGCCGGCGGCGGTGACGCGCCCGCGCAGGCCGTCGCCAGCAGGCAGACGATGAACAGCGATCGAAGGAGCCTGCGCAAGGTCAGGCCGCGCGGCGGCCCGACTTGCCTGCTGTGGCCTTGGCGGCCTTGGGACTGCCAGCCCGCTGGCCGCGGGCGGCGCGGACGGTCCTCTGGTCTTCCTCGTCGAACAGCGAGGCGAGCTGCTCCATCATCGTGCCGCCCAGCTGGTCGGCGTCGACGATGGTGACGGCGCGGCGGTAGTAGCGCGTGACGTCATGGCCGATGCCGATGGCGATCAGTTCCACCGGCGAGCGCGTCTCGATCCAGTCGATGACGTCGCGCAGGTGGCGCTCCAGGTAGTTGCCCGGGTTGACCGACAGCGTCGAATCGTCGACCGGCGCGCCGTCGGAGATCACCATCATGATCTTGCGCTCTTCGGTGCGCGGCAGCAGCCGGTTGTGCGCCCACAACAGCGCCTCGCCGTCGATGTTCTCCTTGAGGATGCCCTCACGCAGCATCAGGCCCAGATTCTTGCGGGCCCGGCGCCACGGCGCATCGGCCGGCTTGTAGATGATGTGGCGGAGATCGTTGAGGCGGCCCGGATTGGCAGGCTTGCCGGCGGCGAGCCACTGCTCGCGGCTCTGGCCGCCCTTCCAGGCGCGGGTGGTGAAGCCCAGGATCTCGACCTTGACGCCGCAGCGCTCGAGCGTGCGGGCCAGGATGTCGGCGCTCATCGCCGCCACCGTGATCGGCCGGCCGCGCATCGAGCCCGAGTTGTCGATCAGGAGCGACACCACCGTGTCGCGGAAGTTGGTCTCCTTCTCCTTCTTGAAGGAGAGGGCGTGCATGGGATTGGCGACGATGCGGGCGAGCCGCGCCGCATCGAGCGTGCCCTCGTCGAGGTCGAAGTCCCACGAGCGGTTCTGTTGCGCCATCAGCCGGCGCTGCAGTCGGTTGGCGAGCTTGCCGATCACGCCCTGCAGATGGGAGAGCTGCTGGTCGAGGTGGTTACGCAAGCGACCCAGTTCTTCGGCATCGCACAGCTGGTCGGCGTCGACGATCTCGTCGAACTTCACCGTATAGGCGTGATACTGCTGGCCCAGCGGCTCGTTGGAGAGCGCGCCCGGCGGCAGCCACGGACGCTCGGCCCGGCCCGGCTCTTCCTCGTCGCCCGAGCCCATCTGCATCTCGGTCTGGGCCTGGTCGGCGACGGTCTCGGAGGCGTCTTCCTGGTCGGAGGCGTCCTCGGTCTCCTCGCCCTGGGCGCCGTAGCCGTGGGTCTCGCTCGAATCGCTCTGGTCGTCGCCGGTCTCGTTGGACTGGCCGTCGGCGTTCTCCTGGTCCTGCGATTCCTGGTCGTCCTCGTCCTGCAGGTCGGCCGATTCATCGCCGAGCTTGAGGTCGCGGATCAGCTGGCGGGCGGCGCGGGCAAACGATTCCTGGTTGGTCAGCGACTCGCGCAGCTTCTGGAAGTCGCGGCCGGCGGCGGACTCGACGTCGGCGCGCCACATGTCGACCATCGCCCGGGCGGCCTCCGGAGGTGCCGCGCCCAGAAGCTGCTCGCGGGCTATGAGGCCGATCACGTCGGCGATCGGGGCGTCGTCCTTGGACTTGATGCGGGCATGGCCGCGCTGGTCGGAGCGCTGGCGCCACAGGGCCGCGAGATTGTCGGCGACGCCGGCCATCCGGCGGGCACCGAGCGCCTCGACGCGGACCTGCTCGACCGCCTCGAAGATCGCGCGCGCGGTCTCGCCTCTGGGCACCCGGCGCAGATGGGTCTTGCGGTCGTGATGGCGCAGCTTCAGCGCCATCGAGTCGGCCTCGCCGCGCACGCGGCTCACATCCTCGACCGGCAGGTCGCGGGCCGGCACGGTGATGCGTGCCTCGCTGCCCAAGAGCGAGCCGCCATCGGGCACGAAGGAGACGTTCACTTCCTTGCGCGACACCGCCCGCATGGTGGTGGCGGTGACGCGCCGGAATTCCTCGATCGGCGTAGTGTCCTTGGCCATCTAGGCCACCTCGTCAGTGCAGCTTGCCGCCCTTGCCGCTCGACGGCGGCAATTCCTTGCCGAAGCAGCGCTGGTAGTACTCGGCGAGCGTCGAGCGCTCGACCTCGTCGCACTTGTTGAGGAAGGTGAGACGAAAGGCAAAGCCGATGTCGCCGCCAAAGATGCGGGCGTTCTCGGCCCAGGTCATCACCGTACGCGGCGACATGACGGTGGAGATATCACCCGCGATGAAGCCGGCGCGCGTGAGGTCGGCCAGTGCCACCATGGCGCTGAGGATCTTGCGGCCGTCATCGGTGTCGTACATCGGCGTCTTGGCGGCGACGATGTTCACTTCCTGGTCATGCGGCAGGTAGTTCAGGGTCGTCACGATCGACCAGCGGTCCATCTGGCCCTGGTTGATCTGCTGTGTGCCGTGATAGAGGCCGGTCGTGTCGCCGAGGCCCACCGTGTTGGCGGTCGAGAACAGGCGGAACGCCGGGTGCGGGCGGATCACCTTGTTCTGGTCGAGCAGGGTCAGCTTGCCGTCGACCTCGAGCACGCGCTGGATCACGAACATGACGTCGGCGCGGCCGGCGTCGTACTCGTCGAAGACCAGCGCCGTCGGGTTCTGCAGCGCCCACGGCAGGATGCCCTCGCGGAACTCGGTCACCTGCTTGCCGTCGCGCAGCACGATCGCATCCTTGCCGATCAGGTCGATACGGCTGATGTGGCTGTCGAGGTTGACGCGCAGGCAGGGCCAGTTGAGGCGCGCAGCGACCTGCTCGATATGGGTTGACTTGCCGGTGCCGTGGTAGCCCTGGACCATGACTCGTCGGTTGTGCGCGAAGCCCGCAAGGATCGCCATCGTGGTGTCGGGGTCGAACAGGTAGGCGTCGTCCACCTCCGGCACGTGCTCGGTCGCCTGGCTGAAGGCCGGGACTTCCATGTCCGTGTCGATGCCGAAGAGCTGACGGGCGGAAACCTTGATATCCGGCATGCCCGAGACGTTCTGCCGGGCCGCGGTCGTCGTAGAGGCCATCACATGTCCTACAAAACAAAGCCCGCCAAATTGCGGGCTAAATCAATGATCGCAGGCCGTTTTGTGCACCGCAAGCGACCAATTGCCGTGCCTGCCCTGAATAGGGCTAATCAGTCGGCCGGCAGGTGCTCGGATGCCCGCAGAGTGGAATAGGCGGCGTTGATTTGCTTCAGTTTTTCCTCGGCATCCCGGGCGCCGCCGTTGGCGTCAGGATGGTGCAGTTTGACCAGTTCCTTGTAACGAGATTTCACGTCCGCCCGGCTCGAAGGCCAGGAAAGTTCAAGCACATCAAGGGCTGTGCGCTCGGCCGGGGTCAGTTGCTCGCTGCCATCGAACTTGGGCTGCGGCCGCTCGCCGAGCCCGGCATCGTCAGCAAGGTCGAACGGGTCATGAAGGTGGACGTATGGGCCGTTGCTGCGGCGGGCGCCGAGCGGCCACACGGGGCGGCGCCAGGTCGTATCGGCGCGGATATGGGCCTCGATCTGCTCGGCGCCGAGGCCGGCGAAGTAGTCCCACTTCTTGTTGTACTCGCGGACATGCTCGAGGCAGAACCAGCGGTACTCGTTCAGCCGGTCGCGGGCGCGCGGGGCGCGATACTCTCCGGC
>Ga0081539_10001606_pt1 | contig 37203 bp, 33 predicted proteins | sample TabmetS4T2R2_FD_71023 | JGI IMG/M metagenome (GOLD analysis project Ga0081539, IMG submission 71023) | Tabebuia heterophylla rhizosphere microbial communities from the University of Puerto Rico - S4T2R2 | ecosystem: Host-associated > Plants > Roots > Rhizosphere ... | reverse complement strand
GTCCGCTGCACGACCGCGTCGTGGTCAAGCGCATCGATGCCGAAGAGAAGACCAAGGGCGGCATCATCATCCCCGACACCGCCAAGGAAAAGCCCTCGCAGGGCGAAGTGGTCGCCATCGGCCCCGGCGGCCGCGACGAGTCCGGCAAGCTGATCCCGATCGACCTCAAGGTCGGCGACCGCGTGCTGTTCGGCAAATGGTCGGGCACCGAGGTCAAGCTCGACAATGAGGAACTCCTGATCATGAAGGAGTCCGACATCATGGGCGTGCTGGCGTAACGCGCCGCCCTAACTCGCAGTCCTCCCTTCTCCCCTTGTGGGAGAAGGTGGCGCGGACGCAGTCCGCGCCGGATGAGGGGTCTCTATCCGCGGAGACAGACCCCTCACCCGTCCGCGATGCTTTCGCATCGCGTCCACCCTCTCCCACAAGGGGTCCCACGAGGGGAGAGGGAAGAGAAGCCCGCGAGCGACCTAAATTCATTCAATCAGGAGTAAGTTCCAATGGCTGCCAAGGACGTAAAATTTCACGGTGAAGCGCGCGAGCGCATGCTGCGTGGCGTCGATGTTCTCGCCAATGCGGTGAAGGTGACGCTGGGGCCGAAGGGCCGCAATGTCGTGCTCGACAAGTCGTTCGGCGCGCCGCGCATCACCAAGGACGGCGTCACCGTCGCCAAGGAGATCGAGCTCGAGGACAAGTTCGAGAACATGGGCGCGCAGATGGTGCGCGAGGTCGCCTCCAAGACCAACGACACCGCCGGCGACGGCACCACCACCGCGACCGTGCTGGCGCAGGCGATCGTGCGCGAGGGCGCCAAGGCGGTGGCCGCCGGCATGAACCCGATGGATCTGAAGCGCGGCATCGACATCGCCGTTACCGCCGTGGTCAAGGACCTCGAGAAGCGCGCCAAGCCGGTGGCGGCGTCCTCGGAAGTGGCGCAAGTCGGCACCATCTCGGCCAATGGCGACACCGCCATCGGCAAGATGATCGCGCAGGCGATGCAGAAGGTCGGCAATGAGGGCGTGATCACGGTCGAGGAGAACAAGTCGCTGGAGACCGAGGTCGACATCGTCGAAGGCATGAAGTTCGACCGCGGCTATCTCTCGCCCTACTTCATCACCAATGCCGAGAAGATGACCGCCGAACTGGACGACGTCTACGTGCTGCTGCACGAGAAGAAGCTGTCGGGGCTACAGGCCATGCTGCCGGTGCTGGAAGCCGTGGTGCAGTCCGGCCGGCCGCTGCTGATCCTCGCCGAGGACGTCGAGGGCGAGGCCTTGGCGACGCTGGTGGTTAACCGCCTCCGCGGGGGCTTAAAGGTCGCCGCCGTCAAGGCGCCCGGCTTTGGCGACCGCCGCAAGGCCATGCTGGAGGACATCGCGATCCTCACCGGCGGCCAGCTGATCTCCGACGAGCTCGGCATGAAGCTGGAAAACGTCACGGTGAACATGCTCGGCCGCGCCGGCAAGATCGTGATCGACAAGGAGAACACCACCATCGTCAAGGGCGCCGGCAAGAAGAAGGACATCGAGGCGCGGGTGGGCCAGATCAAGGCGCAGATCGAGGAGACCACGTCCGACTATGACCGCGAAAAGCTACAGGAGCGGCTGGCGAAGCTTGCCGGCGGCGTGGCGGTCATCAAGGTCGGTGGCGCCACCGAGATCGAGGTCAAGGAGAAGAAGGACCGCGTCGAGGACGCGCTGAACGCGACCCGCGCCGCGGTGCAGGAGGGCATCGTGCCCGGCGGCGGCGTGGCGCTGCTGCGCGCCAAGAAGGCGGTCGGCCGCCTCTCCAACGACAATGCCGACGTGCAGGCCGGCATCAACATTGTGCTGAAGGCGCTGGAATCCCCGCTGCGCCAGATCGCGGAAAATGCCGGCGTCGAAGGCTCGATCGTGGTCGGCAAGATCCTCGAGAACAAGTCGGAGACCTTCGGCTTCGACGCCCAGACCGAGGAATATGTCGACATGGTCGAGAAGGGCATCATCGACCCCGCCAAGGTGGTGCGCACCGCGCTGCAGGACGCCTCCTCGGTTGCGGGCCTGTTGGTGACAACCGAGGCCATGGTCGCCGAAGTGCCGAAGGAAGCGGCGGCCCCGGCGATGCCGGGCGGCGGCATGGGCGGAATGGGCGGCATGGGTTTCTGAGGAACTGGCCCGAAGAAAAACGATCGAAGGCCGCCTCCGGGCGGCCTTCTTTTTTGGCTGATGACATGCTTGTTTGCTAGGTAGGCCCGGCCCCCGATCCCGCCCATGAGGAATTTTCAAAATGCGCCCGCTCTTGCTCTGCCTGCTCGGCCTTGCCGCTCTTTCGCCCGACCTCGCTTTCGCACAGGCCAAGCAGCCCGCGGCCAAAGCCGCGCCCGGCGGCAGTGAGGTGCGCTACTTCACCGCCATCGACGGGCTGATGGACGGCAATGCCGATGTGATCCTGAAGGAGACCCGGCAGGGCAAGACCGTGACCGCAGCGACGCTCGACGTCTGCTATCCCGTCGACAAGGCAAGCGAGCGCAAGGACCGCTTCGTCGCCAACCTCACCGTGAGCGGCCAAAGCCTCACCGGCACCGCCTCGAGCATTTCCGACAAGCAGCCGGTCACCATAAAACTCACGCGCAAGCCGACCGGCGACACCTACGAATTCCGCGGCCAGATCGCGATCGGGCAGAAAGTCACCGAGGTGGTCTCATCGGACAATTCGGACCTCAGCGAAAAGGAATTTCTGGAGAGCCAGACCCGCGACGACGGCATCACGGCGACGCCAAAGGATTTCACCGAGGTCTCGCCGGAATCGGTCGGCGTGCGGGTGAAGCTGGAATCGGTGCTCGATTTCCTGAAAAGCCTGAAGGGCGAGGCGCTGGAGGTTTCGGTGGCCAGCCTGTCGGTATCCTGCGACGAATTGCGCGCGGGCGAGCAGACCATCAACCTCACCGTCGATCCCGAGCGCGCCGCGGCCGCGCTCGCGAAAATCAAGGCGACGCCGGGCGTCACGCTGGCGGGCTGGACCAGCGGCATTGTCGAGATGGATCGCGCCATCCGTTTTTCCGCGGCCGATTGGCGCGAGGGCGACAAGGTCAATCGCGACAAGCTGGCATCCGCGGTTGCCGGCGTGCTGAGCAAGACGCTGGCCGCAACGCCGGCGGGCTCAGTGTGGGACGCCAACACCGGCAAGCTGAAAATGACCTTCAAGCGGCCGAGCCAGCTGTTTCCCGCGCTTGGCCTCACCGAGACGGTGGAGGTCTCCGCCATGGTGTCGGCCGATAAGCCGGGCACCTCGGACAAGCTGATGCTGTGGGTGTCGAGCCCGGCGACGACGACGGCCGATGAAGGCTCGGGCCCAAAGCTCAACCTCGCGGAAGATTCCAGCTCGGCCGACGACGAAGGCGCCGAGCCCGAGGATGACGGCGGCGCGATTGCGGCCCTCGTCAAGGAATTGAAGGGCCAGCGCTGGGACGCCGACAAGTCGGTGTGGAAGTGAGATAAGGCAAGCTCTCTCATTTCCCTCTCCCCGCTCTTGCGGGTAGAGGGTCAGCGTGAGGGGCTCTATCGGCAAATTTCTGTGGCAAATGGACTCGCGGAGGGTCCCCCTCACCCGGATTGCATTTCATGCAATCCGGCCTCTCCCCGCGTGCGGGGAGAGGCGAAGAAGCGGCCTGCGCGCTAGTTCGTATTGATGCGGAAGCGCAGCTGCTTCGAGCCGACCAGCGTGACGAAATCGCCCTGCCGCCGCCAGGTCGCGGCGTCGCCGAGCGCGGCGATCAGATCGTCGTCGGCCTGGGCGCGATCGGGCGGACAGCTGCGGTTCTCCATCGGCCCGGGGACGAACACGATGGTGTTGCCGGCGACCGAGAACTGGCCCTTGCCGCCCTTGCACCAGAGCTCGAGCACGACCTCGCCATTGTCGCCGATCTCGAGCGAGGGGACGCGCTTGGAGCCCGGCATGCGCGCCGCCTCCAGCGTCATCTCCAGGCCAAACGGGAATTCCTGGGCCCGGGCTGGCGCGGTGCTGAGCAGCGCCGCAAACAGTGAAATGGCGGCGACAAGTTTCAAATCACGCTTCATGAAATCCATGCAACCTCTCGAAAGCCTGCGGGCAATGCGCCGCGCGCCCTTGTATGGAACGAATGTGACGTTGGCCAGTCCGTCCCGGCGGGCATGACGGGTTGACTTCAAGCCTGTGACAAGCCAACGCTGGCACGGGTTCTCGCGGACCGGCCGCGACGTGTGCAAATTGCCCATTTTTATCAGGTCTTTGGACCCTGTTTCCCGGAGACGATGATCAGTGAACAACATCCGCGCGACGCTCGCGATCGTATGGAGGATCGCATCCCCCTATTTCCGTTCCGAGGACAAATGGGCCGGGCGCGGCCTGCTCGCGGCGGTGATCGCGATCGAGTTGTCGTCGGTCTTGGTCGATGTCCTGATCAACCAGTGGCAAAATCGCTTCTTCAATGCGATTCAGGACAAGGACTGGGACCGCTTCGTCTGGGAAATCGGCATATTCTGTCTGATTGTCACTCCTGCCGTCCTGCTCTCGGTCTATCAGCTCTATCTCAATCAATGGCTGCAGATCCGCTGGCGCAACTGGATGACCCGCCATTATCTCGGTGAGTGGCTGGAAGGCCCCAACCACTACCGTATGCAGTTGCAGGGCGATGCGGCCGACAACCCCGACCAGCGCATGACCGATGACGTCAAGCTGTTCATCGAGCGCACGATGGAAATCGGACTTGGGCTCTTGAACTCGATCGTCTCGCTGGCGTCCTTCGTGGTGATCCTCTGGGGTCTGTCAGCAGCAGCACCCCTGTATCTGTTTGGCAAGGAGTTCGCGATTCCGGGCTATCTGGTCTGGGGCGCGTTGATCTATGCCGTGTTCGGCACCGTGCTGACGCAATGGATCGGCTCCCCGCTGGTCAATCTCGACTTCGAGCAGCAGCAGCGCGAGGCGGATTTCCGCTTCAACCTGGTGCGCGTTCGCGAGAATTCCGAGCAGATCGCACTGATGCAAGGCGAGCCCGCCGAGCGCGAGCGGCTGATGCACCGCTTCGGCCGCGTCATCTCGAACTGGTACGCCATCATGAGCCGCACCAAGCGTCTCACCGCCTTCACGCAGAGCTATGCGCAGGCGGCGGTGATCTTTCCCTACGTCCTAGTGGCGCCAGCCTACTTTTTTGCCGGCAAGCTGCAACTCGGCGGCATACAGCAGACGGCAGACGCCTTCGACAAGGTATACAGGTCGCTGTCCTTCTTCGTCTCGGTCTACCGCAGGCTCGCCGAATGGCGCGCCGTGGTCGCCCGCCTCGACGGCTTTGAAATGTCGATTGTGAGCTCGCGGCATCTGGCGGCAAGCCCGTCCTCGGTGCGCATCGCCGCCGGCAGTGGCGAGGCAATCGAGCTGCGGCAGCTGATGCCGCGGCTGCCGCACGGCGAGCCGGTCGTCGCGGCCGATGCGCTTGCCTTGCGCGAGGGCGAGCACACGCTGATCACCGGACCTTCGGGCTCGGGGAAATCGACGCTGTTCCGCGCCATTGCGGGCATTTGGCCATTCGGCGACGGGGCGGTCACCATTCCCGCCGGCGCCACGCTGATGATGCTGCCGCAGCGGCCGTATTTTCCGATCGGCGCGCTGCATGCCGCCGTGGTCTATCCCGCCGAAGCGGGCGCCTTCAGCGAGGCGCAGGTCAAGGAGGTGCTGGCGGCGGTCGGCCTGCCGGCGCTCGCGCCGCGGCTGCACGAGGAAGCGCATTGGAACCGGATGCTGTCGCTCGGCGAGCAGCAGCGCCTCGGCGTCGCGCGCGCGCTGCTGCATGCGCCGAAGTTCCTGTTCCTGGATGAGGCGACCGCCTCCCTCGACGAGCCGTCGGAGGCCGCGCTGTACCGCCTGCTCAGCGAAAAGCTGCCGGCCACCACGCTGGTTTCGATCGGCCACCGCTCGACGCTGGAAGCCTTCCATGCGCGCAAGCTCGCGCTGGTCCGCGACGGCGGCCGCTTTGCGCTGCGCGAGGAGGTGCCGGTCGAGGCGCAATAGCTTATTGGTTGGAGCATGATCTTTTCCGAAAACCGGTGCCCACTTTGCGCTAACGCGGCCCTCGGGTCGGGATCATGCTCAGTGCCAGCGCTGCGGCCAGTCCTGGCGCCGACCGAAGCGGTGCCACAAGACCGCAAAGGCGGTCAGCAGCAGCGCGCCGGCGAGCACCGGGGCGAACAGGAACGACCATGGCAGATTGTGCGAGATCACCAGCAGCGGATTGATCCCGGCCGGCGGATGGAAGGTGCCGGTGAGGTACATCGCCAGCACCGCAAGGCCCACGCCGGCCGCCGCGGCCCACGCGTTCGGCCCGGTCAGTTTCAGCAGCAACAGCCCGACCAGCGTGGAGACGACATGCCCGCCGATCAGCGCGCGCGGCTGCGCCGGCGCGGCGTCGGGCGAGCCGATCACCAGCACGATCGAGGTGGCAAAGGGAATTACCGCCAGCGGAAAATGCGAGGCGAGCGAAAACCACTCCATCACCCCAATCGCAATCGCCGCGCCGAGGCCGGCGATCAAGCCTGCGACTAGCGTCTCGTTCGTCTCGCGTTGCTCGTCAGCCATCTGAAAGCGTCGCCAAAAGCAAAGGGGCGGCAGATTGCTCTGCCGCCCCCGAAACCGTCAACCGGATGGGCTTACTTCAGGTTGCTCATCGCGGTCAGGTCGGCCGACAGCTTGACGATGCCGGTCGCGCTGCACCAGTTGGAGCCGTAGGCGGCAACGCCGTTACCCGGGTTGATCGCCGTCACGAAGGCAGGGCTCGCATTGGTGGTCGAGAAGTCCGAGGTGAAGGCGTTGCAGGAAGCCTTCGACAGGTTGGTGTCGGAGTAGCGGATGTCCAGCGTGAACACCTTGTAGGTGAAGCCGACGCCGATGTTCCAAGTGTTGTAGCTCGGCTCCGGGATGCCGTTGGCGTAATTGGCGAGCGCGCTCACGACGCCGTAGAAGTTATCGGAGGTGCCGAGCCACTGCCGGCCGAACTCGCCGGAGATGTACATGCCGACGCCGGAGGAGCCGAAGGTGGTCGAGGGCGCTGTCCACTTGGCGGTGACGGAGGCGTAGTTGCCCCAGGCGCCGAGGTTGAGGAAGTTCGGCGAGTAGTACTCGTTCACACCGACCGAGAACTGGTCGTTCACGGTGATGTTCACCTTGCCGTAGACTTCGTAGAAGCTGGCGCTGCGCTTGGCGACGTTGCCGGGCACGCCGGTGGCGATGAAGGCGTTGGGCAGGTTGCCGTTCAGCACGCACTGCGGCTCGGAGTCCACAATGCCGGAGCCCGGGAAGGCAGCGGCGTTGAAGCACTGCCCGCCGGGATAGAGATAGCCCCAGGCGCCGAAGTCGAAGGCGAAAATGCCGAAGGTCGGGCGGATACCGCCGTAGATGTCGATCTCGGCCGCAGCGCGGTTCGGGAACGAGATGCTCTCGCCGGCGACGCCGATATAGGCCTGCAGGTCCTTGGTGAAGTTGTAGCGCGGCTCGAAATAGACCGCGACCGAGGGCTTGTGGTTGGACTGGGTGACGCCGCGGAAGATGTAGTCGTTCATGATCGCCGCGCCGAAGGCGAGGTCCCAGGGATCGAACGGCGCCGGCGGCGGAGCCTTGACCTTCACGGCCATGTCGGCAGCGAGTGCGGAACTCGCAGTCACGGCCAGCACGGCTGCGGCCAGAACAAGTTTCTTCATGACGATCCCCATCTCTTTCTTTAGACAGCCGGGCTTCGTTGCCCCAAGGAATCGGAAGACCGACTGCGACCAAATCTCGCGGCAAATCTGGGCCGAGCCATGCGACCAGTGAAGGAAAAAATGCGAGCATCTGCCGCCTTTTTAGGCGTTTCGGGATTTTCGCGTCATGTTGTTGGCGGGTGTTGCATTGACAACACAATTTTGGCCTGTTCAGCCATGCGCGGCGGCGGCGTGACGGCCGGAAAAGCTCACGCCACGCCCGCCGCTCGTTGCGAATCGACCCGCAGGAGCAGGCGCCGGTGAAGTGCGAAGAGCCGCGGCGTTTCCGGCCGCGGCTCTTCCCAAAATGCCAGACGCTAACGGCTAGTGGCTTTCGCCGCCGCCGTCCGAACCGGAGCTCCAGCTCGGCGCGGAGCTGGTCGCCCAGCTCGGGGCGGGCGCAGGTTCGTCAGCCGGCTCGGGGGCCGGTGCAGGCGCGGGCTTCGGCGCCGCCACTTTCTTCTTCGGCGCGCTCTTCTTTGCAGCCTTCTTCGGCGCGGCCTTCTTGGCGGACTTCTTCGCCTTCGCTGCCGACTTCTTCGCAGCCTTCTTGGCGGACTTCTTTGCGCCCTTCTTCTTTTTCGCTGCTACGGCCTTCTTGGCTTTTTTCGCCTTGGCCTTGCCCTTCTTCTTCGACTTCTTCGCCATCGTAATTATCCTCCTGTTGCCGCCGATCAGTGAATATCGGACGTCGCGGATCTCGTTGTCTGCTGCGCCATCAGTTCAGTCCGTTCAGTGCTGGCCGCGGACCCCCAGTCGCCCAATCGAGAAGCTCAATCGTATGCACCACAGGAACTGACGTGCCACCGGCTATCTGCACCATGCAGCCTATATTGCCTGCAGCAATCACATCCGGCCCAACACTTGCGATATTGGCGACCTTGCGATCGCGCAACCTGCCCGCAAGCTCGGGCTGGAGAATGTTGTAGGTCCCCGCCGAACCGCAACACAAATGGCTCTCGGGCACATCTTTCACCACGAATCCATTCTTGGAAAGCAATTCTTTCGGCGCGGCTGTGATTTTCTGTCCGTGCTGCAGCGAACAAGCGGCGTGATAGGCGACCTTGATGTCGCCTTTCTGGCTCGACGGACGCAACTCGATGCCGGTGAGATACTCACTGACGTCCTTTGCGAGCGCTGAAATCTGCGCCGCAGCTGCGGCGTATTCGCGGTCCTCGCGCAGCAAATAGCCATAGTCCTTGACCACGGTGCCGCAGCCCGACGTCGTCACCAGGACGGCATCCAGCCCCCCTTGTTCCATCTCGCGCCGCCAGGCGGTAATGTTGGCCCGAGCGCGCCGCAGCGCGTCGGCATCGTCGCCCATGTGATGGGTGAGCGCGCCGCAGCACTGCTCGTCCTTGACCAGCACGACCTCGATACCGTGGCGGGTCAGCACGGAGATGGCGGCCTGATTGATGCGCGGCGCCAGCACCTGCTGGGCACATCCCTGCAAGAGCGCGACCCGTCCGCGCCGCTCGCCCTGCGCGGCAAACACACTGCCCGGGGCCGGTCCCGGCGGCGGCAGGCGTCCCGGCGCCAGCGCCAGCATCGCCTTGATTCGGCTGAATAAAGTGGGGGTCACCGAATCCGGTCGCGGCGACGGCAGCAGGCCTGCGAAGGGCCGGCCGATCCGTGCCAGCCACATGCTGGTGCGGAACAGATCGGGGCGCGGCAGCACCAGCGCCAGCACCTTGCGCAAGGCCTGCTCGACCAACGGCCGCGAATAGTCGCGCTCGATCCGCACCCGCGCCTGATCGACGAGATGCATGTAGTGCACGCCGGAGGGACAGGTGGTCATGCAGGCCAAACAGGAGAGGCAGCGGTCGATGTGCTTGACCACCTCGGCGGTCGGCTTCTCATTCTTCTCCAGCATCTGCTTGATCAGGTAGATGCGCCCGCGCGGGCTGTCGAGCTCGTCGCCGAGCAGCACATAGGTCGGACAGGTCGCCGTGCAAAAGCCGCAATGGACGCAGGCGCGCAGGATCTTGTCGGCTTCCTTGATGTCGGGATCGGCGAGTTGGGCGAGCGAGAATTCGGTCTTCATGTCAAAGTTCCCCGCGCCATCCGGCCGCGGTTGAGGATGCTCTTGGGATCGAAACTCTGCCGCACGCGCTCGGCCAATGCGGCAAGCCCGGGCGCCTGCGGCTGGAACACATCGACATTCCCACGCACGTCTTCGCCGGCGCGAATCAGCGTGGCGTGGCCGCCCGCGGCCTCCACCCGCTGCCGCACCCGCGCGGCCTGCGCGTCCGGCCTCGGCGGAACTGCTGCCCAGATCAGCCCGCCGCCCCAATCATAGATCACGTCGCCGCCGGTCTCCTGCGCCAGCGCCTGGCCCAGCGCGCCGCCCGAGGCCGGCGGGCAAACGATCCGCCACACCGGCCAGGCGCCGAGCGCGCCGTCGGCGGCAAACGGCAGCACGTCGCGGATCGCGTCCCACGCCTCGGTCGAGGCGGCGTCTTCGAGGATTTCGGCAGCACCAAAGTTTTCCACAAGCCTGGTCAGCGAGGCCGCCCGGCTTGCCGCGGAGGCCGCAATGCCTTCCAGCCGCAGCAGCGTCACCCCCTGCCCCGGCCGCGCCAGCGCGGCCAGCGCGCCGGCTGACGGCCGGAACACGGAGCTCGGCAAATGCGCCGCGCCAGAGACATCGAAGGGCGAGCCGAGCGCAGCCGTCATGGCGCGGTTGGCGGTGACATCGTCGAGCCCGCGCAGCAGCAGCGTGCGCTCGCTCTCCGGCCGCGGCATCACCTTCAGCGTCACCTCGGTCATGACCGACAGCGTGCCCCAGGAGCCGGCGAGCAGCTTGCAGAGATCGTAGCCGGTGACGTTCTTCACCACCTTGCCGCCGGTCTTGAAGGCGTCGCCGAAGCCCGACACGGCATGCGCACCGAGCAGATGGTCGCGGGCCCCGCCCGCCTTGATGCGGCGCGGACCGGCAAGGCCGGCGCCGATCATGCCGCCGATCGTGCCCATTCTGGCCGTGCCGAGCAGCGGCGCGGTGTCCATGGGATCGAAGGCGAATTGCTGGCTTTTGGCGTCGATCAGCGATTTGACGTCGGCGAGCGGCGCGCCGGCCTCAACCGTGATGATCAGTTCGTTCGGCTCGTAGGCGACCACGGCGTTGAGCGCGGAGAGATCGAGCACAGCATTGGTCGCCATCGGCTGGCCGATCTGGCGTTTCGAGCCATGGCCGATGATCTCGAGCGGCTGGTCGTTGGCGATCGCCGCGCGCACCACCTCTTCGACGTCCCTGGCGTCACGTACCTTTAGGGTGTCCACAACGTTCCGCCCTGTCCTCTTCGCGCATCCGCCGCCATCCCCTTCCCTTCTAAAGCCGCGGGCGGCGGAGACAAGGGCATCGCCTGTCAAACACATTTCGATCTTCGTCGAAGCCTCTGCAGTTATTGTTCGTCCACTATCGAACTATCTCAGCAACGATCCGGCGTAGGCAGGCGTCCTCTCGAATGACCCAACAAAGGGAGCATCAATCATGGCGAACTATGCAATGGACCGGAACATCGGCGATGCCGTCGCACGCGGCGGACTTCTCGTTGTCGCGCAATGGGAGGCCAAGGAAGGCGAGGCCGACCGGATCGCCGACATCCTGTCGCGCTTCCTGCCCGAGGCGCAGCGCGAGCCCGGCGCGCAATTGTTCCTGATCTCGCGTGCCAAGGACAATCCGGCGCAGTTCCTGTTCTACGAACTGTTCCGCGACGAGGCGGCCTTCAAGGCGCATCAGGAGAGTGATCACTTCAAGACCTATATCGCGGGCCAGGCCCTGCCCCTGCTGGCGAAGCGCGAGCGCACGCAATACGCGCTGATCTGAGCTCGCAAACGGAAGGGCTCGCACGCGGGTCCTTCCCCACTCAAAACCGCGGAATGTCCGGAAATGCCAGCTTGCCGCCATGCACATGCATGCGGCCGAGCTCGGCGCAGCGGTGCAAAGTCGGAAAGACCTTTCCGGGATTGAGCAGGCCCTGGGCGTCGAAGGCGCATTTCAGGCGCTGCTGCGCCTTGAGGTCGACTTCGGAAAACATCTCGCCCATCAAATCGCGCTTCTCGATGCCGACGCCATGCTCGCCGGTCAAGACGCCGCCGAGTTCGACGCAGCAGCGCAGGATGTCGGCGCCGAACGCTTCGGCGCGGGCCATCTCGTCTTCCTTGTTGGCGTCGTAGAGGATCAGCGGATGCAGATTGCCGTCGCCGGCGTGGAAGACGTTGGCAACGCCGAGGCCGTATTTTTCGGAGAGCTCGCGGATCCGCGTCAGCGCCTTCGGCAGCGCGCCGCGCGGGATGGTGCCGTCCATGCAGAGATAATCCGGCGAGATGCGCCCGACCGCGGGGAACGCCGCCTTGCGGCCGGCCCAGAACAGATTGCGCTCGGTCTCGTTGCTGGAGATTTGCAAGGTGACGGAGCCGCAGCCCTTTGCGATCGCCTCGACGCGCGTGATCAGCTCGTCGACTTCGATGGCGGGACCATCGAGCTCGATGATCAGCAACGCCTCGACGTCGAGCGGGTAGCCGGCATGGACGAACGCTTCCGCGGCGTGGATCGCGGGCTTGTCCATCATCTCCATGCCGCCCGGGATGATGCCGGCGCCGATGATGCGCGCCACGCATTCGCCGGCCGCCTCGACCTCGGCAAAGCCGACCATCAGCGCCCGCGCCGTCTCCGGCTTCTGCAGGATGCGCACGGTGATTTCCGTGATCACCCCGAGCAGGCCCTCCGAGCCGGTGATGATGCCCATCAGATCGTAGCCGGAATTTTCTGCCGACTTGCCGCCGATACGGATGATCTCGCCGCTCATCAGCACGATCTCGCAGCCGAGCACGTTGTTGGTGGTCATGCCGTATTTCAGGCAGTGCACGCCGCCGGAATTTTCCGCGACATTGCCGCCGATCGAGCAGGCGATCTGCGACGACGGATCGGGCGCGTAATAGAAGCCGGCATGCGCCACCGCCTGGCTGATGGCCAGATTAGTGACGCCGGGCTCGGTGACGACGACGCGGTTGTCGAAATCGATCTCGCGGATGCGCTTGAATTTGCCGAGGCCCAAGAGCACGGCGTCCTGCAGCGGCAGCGCGCCGCCCGATAGCGAGGTGCCGGAGCCGCGCGGCACCACCTTGATGCCCTGCTCGTGGCAGTATTTCAGGACTTTTGAGACCTGCTCGGTGGTATCGGGCAGCACCACGACCATCGGCGGCTGGCGATAGGCGGTGAGCCCGTCGGATTCGTAGGGCAGCATTTCCGCGGCGCTGTCGATCACGCCCTCGCCCGGCACGATGGCGCGCAGCGCGGCCACGATGGCGGCGCGGCGGGCGAGCACCGCCTCATCGGCTTTCGGCATCATGATCGCCATTGGTTTTCTCCGCTCGCCGATTTGTCATGGCAAATCAAGCACGTCCGGCGCGGTTTGGATAGGCGGTCGAAGGGTGGATGGACACGCCCAAAAAATGCTGGAAAAACGTTTCTACCGTCATGAAACCGGCCGTTACCGTCTGGCTTGTTGATGGTGGGCCGGCCGTGGCAAGCGGCGGCGTTTAACCGGGAAGAGATGAAGAGCACCCCATGAAGAAACTGACTTTTGGCACGCTGATTTTCATTGCGGCCGCAACTGCCGCCTCCAGCGCGCTGGCGCAGGACGCCGATGCAGGAAAAACCTCGTTCAACAAGTGCCTGGCCTGCCATGCGATCGGCGAAGGCGCCAAGAACAAGGTCGGCCCGGTGCTCAACGGCCTCGACGGCCGCAAGTCCGGCACGGTGGAGGGCTATTCCTATTCCGACGCCAACAAGAATTCTGGCATCACCTGGAGCAAGGACGTCTTCCTCGAATACATCAAGGACCCGAAGGCAAAAATCCCCGGCACCAAGATGGTGTTCGCCGGCATCAAGAACGAGAACGAGGCGAACGCGCTGTGGGCGTACATCTCGAAGTTCGACAAGGACGGCAAGACGAAGTAGTCGCGGGATATCCCTCCCCGCGTCGCCCCGGCGTAGGCCGGGGCCCATAACCACGAATGCGCGTTGTTGAGGGAAAGCCGGCAACCATCGAGCAAGGCAACTTCCGTCACGGCGTATGGGTCCCGGCCTGCCCCGGGACGACGATGCGGAGACATGCGCTCTCATTCCCGCCGCTCGATTCCGCTCGGGTTATGCCAATTCGTTGGCCCTCTCTTTGAGAAGAGGGCGCAGGGAAGGCCGGGCGCCGGCGGCACCCGTAGATCCCGTGCGCGGAGCGCACGGGCATCCCGTGTGCGACAGGCACACGGGCAAAGGCTACGAGTACAGCCAGGACATCCCGGCCTTCCCCGCGCAATGGTTTGACGGCTTATACGCGCTCTCCCCGGGGAACGGCCTTTCTTGCCCCCGTTGCCACGCCACCAGGGGGCGGCGTGGATCGACGCCAGGGTCGCGGCGCCAGGACCACACGATTTCACCGGCCGCTGCCGACGTTTCGCCGGGTGAAGATATCACCCCCGACGCCGGCCGCGGCCCATCGCCACCCGCGCCTACGTGTCGTGGCGATCATGATACGGCCCTCAGGCGACGCGAGATGGGGCGAAGTATAGTTCCGATTTACGTAATTGTCAAGCCCATTTCTGAAAATCCTTGTATGCACACTGAAAATCGTAAATCAGCCGAAACAGCAGCAGCTTATCGCGTCACGTCGCGACCGGTGCCGTGTGCATGGAATTGAGACGCTATTGAGACGCGACGCGAAGGAACCGCAAACAAAGATGTGGACAGGCTGTTCAGGACTGCCTTGTATCGGGGCGCTGGGAGGCAGGGCTTTCGAGTAGTGCCATGCATCCGTTTCTGCGTCCGAGCTTCGCAAGCTCCATTGCGATCGTCAGCGTGTCGATCTGGGGCGCGTTTATGCTCCTCGTGGTCGCCATTGGACCCGGCCCGAAAGTCTCGCCTATGGCAACCGGTGGACCGGCGATCGACCAGAATGCCGGTGTCATCTCCCTCGCGGTCGCCGACGCCCTGCCAGTCTCCACCGCGAAGAGCGACCGCCTGCCGTGGCCGCCGCGCGTCGAGCCGGCCATCAAGCCGGCCGAGGCGTTCGACTACGCGCAGGCCGAGGCCGAGAAGAAGGTCCGTCGCGCCCATGCCGAGGCTTCCGACCTGTGCCAGCGCCACGGCATGCACAAGGTCTGGACCAGCCGCTATGCGTGGCGGTGCCGGCGATGACCTCTCCCCGCAAGCGGCAGGGCTATCGCATATGGCGCTGGGCCGCTTTCGCACAAGCGTTTCCACATCGTCATGGCCGGGTTTGTCCCGGCCATCCACGACCTTTCTCGCGGCACAAAGAACGTGGATGCCCGGGACAAGCCCGGGCATGACGAGTTCGTGGCGGCATGCCGACCAAACAATCCGCAAATGCGATTGCCCTGCCGCAAGCGAGGCGAGGTGATGTCAGAGCTAGAATCCCACCCGCACGCCGCCCTTGCCGGCGGCGCTCCAGGCGGCGTCGTTGGTGGCCATGGCTTCGGCGCTGACGAAGAACGAAAGATTGCTCTTCGGGCGCCAGTCGAGGCCGGCATTGACGACGCCGCCATAGGCTTCGCGGCGGCCGGGCGTGGTGAAGGCGAGGTTTTGCGCGAGCAGCACCGTGTTGATGGTGTTGTCGCCGAGGCGCTGCAGGCCGACGCCGGAGAATTCGAGGCTGGAGCGGATGGTGCCGCCACCGCCGAACGCGGTGATCATGGCGAACTCCACGCCGAGCCGCTCCTCGATGTCGCTGAGGCGGCGGTCGCCCACCGTGAGGCCCTGCGCCGAGCCGGTCTCGGTAAAACCGTCGAGCGTGCCGCCCACATAGCGCACGCGCGCTTTCGGCGTCACCGTGCCGAGCGCGTTGTACATGCGGTAGCCGAAGGTGACATCGGGGCTGATGAACCAGCCATTGTAGCTGGCTTTGGCGATCTCGAGTCCGCCCGCGACGAGGTTGTTGGCGACCTGGCGGGTGCTGCTGGTGGAGACGCCGCCGCCGAACAGCGCGAAGTCGACGAACCAGTCGCGGCGGTCCCAGCGGCCATAGCCGCCGCCAAAACCGTATTCGCTGTCGGTGCTCTGAACGTCGAAGGCGGCGCGCAGCTTCGAGGCGCCGCCGCCCGCGAACAGGCCGAGCCGCAGGTCGGGCGTGACCAGGCGATCGACGCCGATCGCCCCGCCATAAGCGGTGTCGCGCGCCGCCTGCACCGCGTCAAAAGCCGACTGCTGCCGCACGCCGCCAAAACCGGACGCCCACACCGTGGTGTCGTAAACCGGCACGGCCGCCACCGGCGCCTTGAGGTAGGCGGCCTTGGCGTTGCGCACGCGGCTGTCCTCGCTGGCATAGGACATCGACAGCGACGGCAGGCCGGCAAACGCATCGTTCGCCGTATCGAGGCGCGCGGCGGTATCGGGCGCGAAGGACGGCGCAAAGGACAACGGTGCTGCGCGGCCGGCGCCGCCGCCGGGAACGCCCATGCCGCCAAAGCGGTCCTGCAGCATCGAGGAGACCCCGGCAGTGAAGTTCATCAGCGAGCGGTCTTCCAGCGCGAGCACGGTCGGATCGAGCACCGCGACCGAATTGCCGGAGACGACGAACGGCGCGCCGTGGGTGTTGATGGCAACGCCACTGAGCGAATTGAGTGTGTAAAGATAGTTGCCGCCGCCGACGAATTCGAGCGTCCTGTTGCCCCCGCCCAGCGTGATCGATCCGGCGATGCGTGAGCCCACTATGTTGGTCAGCGTCGTGTTACCGATTGCCGTGTTGATCAGAATGCTGCCGGAGATGAAACCGGAATTGATCAGAGTAGAATTGCCGATCGCGCTGTTGACGACGATGTTGGCGGCGATCGAGCCGGAATTGTTGAGGCTGGAATTACCGATGGCGGTGTTGACATTGACGTTCGAGCCGGGGCCGATCGAACCCGAGTTGTTCAAGGCGGAATCGCCGATAGCCGAGTTGACCGTGACGGTCGAGCCGGGGCCGATCGAGCCCGAGTTGTTCACGGCAGAATTGCCGATCGCGGTGTTAGCCGTGACCGTCGAACCAGCGCCGATCGAACCGGAGTTGTTCACGGTGGAGTTGCCGATCGCGTTGTTCGCGGTCAAGTTTGAGCCGGGCCCGAGCGTACCCGAATTGGTGCATGTGACGTCGGATCCTACCGTGACGCATTGGGCGAGTGCCGGAGAAACCAGGCCGGGAAAAGCTACAAAGGACAACAGACCTACGCAGGTGGCGGCCACGATCCGGACTTGAGGCTGCACGGGAAATCTCCAAAGAAAAATGGACCAGTATCTCTGGGAACCTAACATGCGGGTCCGCCCGCCGCTGTGACGCAGAAGGCACAGCTCCAGCTTAGTGCGAACCGCCGCCCACCCGCAGTAGCAGGCCCGCAGCGCGGATAAGCGAAAAGCGCGGGGGAGACGGGACCGGCAAGCCCGGCGAACGATCCGGCGAGAATCGCGGCGAAAAGGATTTTGGCGGATTGCACCGATAGGCTCCAAAAGAACGAAAGAAGTATTGCTCCACGCTAGCATGTCGGTTCCAGGCCCTGCTGTGGCCGGCGGAACACATGGGACCGGCAAATCTTGCAACGGGGCGCTGGAGGCAAAACTCGCGGCGGCGCGGCAACTGGCCTATGTCCGCAGCGCCGACCAGGGGCTGCTGCAGAAGAGTTTTGAACTGACGCCGGCGGAGGCGCAGCTCGCGGCGCTGCTCTATGACGGGGCGAGCGTCAAGCACGCAGCCGCAAAGCTCGGCATCACCGAAGGCAGCGCCCGGCAATATCTGCGCCGCATCTTTGCCAAGACCGGCACCAACCGCCAGGTCGACCTGGTCCGCGAGATCGCGCGGACCATGGCTGCGGGGCCGGAATAAACGGTCCCTCTACGTCATTGCGAGGAGCGAAGCGAAGCAATCCAGCTTCCTTTGCTGCGGCAAAGCTGGATTGCTTCGCTTCGCTCGCAATGACGCGGACAGATACGCGCTCTCATTCCCGCGACTCGTGAACTCGCCTCACCGCGCCGCCCAGCGCACCTTTGCCTGCTCGGCCGGCGTCGTCGTCGGCACGAAGGGATCGGCATAGCAGCGCGCGCCGGCGGCGCGCGCGATGCGGCCGACGGCCTCGGTCATGCCCGGCGCGCCCGACGTGTAGACCACGGTATCCGGCGAGAGCGGCGGCAGATGCTCGGTCGGCAGGCCGCCGCGGATCGCCGGGAAATCGCGCTGCGGCTCTGACACGACCGGGATGATCGTGACATTGGGAAACAGCGCGAGGCGACACAGCGCGGCGTGGCAATACAGCGAGCGCAGGTCGCGCGCGCCGACGATGAAGGTAAGCTCCCGCTCCGGCCGCTCCATGATCGCGGCGACCGCAATCGACCACATCGGCGCAAAACCGGTGCCGCCGGCGACCAGCACGATCGGGCCGTGATGGTTGCGGCGCAGGAAGGCGCTGCCGAACGGGCCCGACAATTTGACGCGATGGCCGCGGGCGATGTCGCGGCCGAGCGCGGCGGAGACCCTTCCTTCCGCAATCCTTCGGATGTGAAAGTGCAGCACGCGCTCATCGCCGCGGCCTTCCAGCGGATAGGTCGGGCTGTAGGAGCGCGAAGGAAAGCCGCGAAAGGAAAGCTTGCAGAACTGGCCGGGTAGATAGGGAAACGGCTTGCCCACCTCGATGGTGACGCCGGCAATGTCGGGCGCGAGCCGCACGACCTCGGCGATCTGGCCCGGGATCGTCAGCGGATCGGGCACGTCTTCCGTCAAAATGGCGATGTCGGAGACGATGCGCGCCTGGCAGGCGTGGATCATGTCGTCGCCCGGCTCGTGGCCGCCGAACACCCTGCCCTCGACCAGCCGCACGCGGCAGGCGCCGCACATCCCGGCGCGGCAATCATGTGGCAGCTCGACGCCGTTCAGCAGCGCCCAGTCCAAGAGGAGATCGCCGGCATTGGCGAGATAGCGCTCGTTGTTGAGCGTGACCTGGCAGATCCGCCGCATCACTCCACCTCCAGCCGGATCGGGCGGACGTGACGGGTGTGGCGGATCTGGCTGTGATCGAAAGCGGCGACGCGCATGAAGACGCCGCTTGCGATAGCGACGTCGTTGGGACTTCCGGTGTCGAGCCGGCGCGCCACCTCCAGCGACCAGCGGCCGCTGGCCCAGCGCGCCGCGCATCTGATGTCGGCGCGGTCGCCGGAAAATTCGCCTGCAAGCAGCACACCGGGAATGACTGATCCGACCAGCATGGCCGCATCGAGCTCCGGCGCGAACGGCAGCGACTCCACTTCCGTCATGTACCAGCGCGAGCCGGCGCTCTCGCCCTGATCGGGGTCGAGATGCAGCTCGCCCATCGCCTCCTTCAACGCTGCGGGATTGCGCGGCAGGCGGCGCGGCACGATGGTGCGGTCGGCGGCGGCACTGGTGGCGAAATTGTCAGAGTAATTGGCATTGCCGGGGTCGGGCGCATAGCCGCCCTTGTAGGGCGCAAGGTGGCTTTCCTGCTGCGGCGTCGGCGGCAAAGGCGGGCCGAAATGCGCATCGTCCATCCAGCCCGCCGGGCCGCCGCTGGTCGCCTTCCACAGCCAGACGTCGACCGCGCCGATGTCGCCGACCGTGTAATGCAGCCCGCGGCCGGTCATGGTGGCGGGCTTGTCGGCGAGCGGCTGCGCGCCGGCATGAAAGGTGCGGTCGCCGGCGAGGATGACGTCGGCACGGGTGAGCAGCACGGAAAACTTGTCCTCGTTGAAATCGCGCTCGTCGCCGTTGACAAAACCGTTGTGCAGCAGCCGCCAGCCGTCGGCTTCCTTGATCAGCGGCAAATGTTTCAGCGAGCGCGTCGGGTCATCCCAGGTGAACAGGAAGTAGGCCCAGGTGCCGTCATGCACCGCGCGGATGTCGATGCGCGCCTCGCCCTTGCCGTCGAAATTGTCGCCGTGATGGGTGAGGAGCGAGAAGGGCCGGATGTTGCGCCAGATGCGGTCGGAAGTATCGCCATCGAGCAGCGGCGCATCCGAGCTTGCGATGCGATGGACGCGCAGGCGATCGACGGCGAGACGGTCGCTTGCGACCAGCAGCGACACGCCGGTGATGGCAACGGCGAGCGCAACCACCAGCGGATTGGCCTGCAGCGTGGCGCCGCGCCGCGGCCGCCGCCGCAGCGGATGCTCGGGCCAGGAGTCCGTGGGCTGCTGCTCGGCGGGATGCTCCGGCTGCAGGCGCGCTTCCGGCGCATGCGTTTCGGCGCGCTCAGCTTCCGGCTGCAGCCGCGCCGACTGCTCGGCGAGCATGGCCAACAGTTCGGCGGGATCGAGCGGCGGTGGCGGCGGCGCCAGCCGCGACGGGCGGAAGATGCGCAGCAGCTGCGCGACACCGCCAAGGCCTGCATGTGCCAGCACATGCAGCGTGACCAGCGCCGGCAGCGCCCAGGTCGCATACCAGTGCAGCATTGCCATGTCATGGCCGGCGAACAGGCCGAAATAGAGCAGCCCGCCGCTCACCAAGAGCGCCGCGATGGTGGCAAACAGCGCCCAGGTGAGGACGGCATTCAGCGCGCGCAGCCGCAGCTGCCCCCTGCCGAGCAGCCCGCGCAGGCGGACCTGATCGAACCGCACGCGCGCGGTGAGCCCGGAGCGGAACAGGTAGATGGCATACGCCGTCGAAAGCACGACCAGCACGAGCGCCGCCTGCATGTGCGGCACCCAGACATTTTCGCGCGGCAGCACCGCGTCGAGGAAGTTCAGCCATTGCCGGTCGGGCGCCTCGGTCGCGATCCGCAAGCCCGTGACAAAGGCCACACCAAGGCCGGCCGTAAACAGCCAGTGCAGGATGACCGTTCCATAATCGGTCTTGCGATCACTCATGGACGCACTCCGCGCTCACGCCGCGTCATGCTCCGCAACACACGCCGACTTTCACACACCAACTCACTCACCCCATTCCAGTCGCCTCGCCACTGCGGCGAAGCGATATCCGTCGTGCCGGCCAATGGCGGCTTGCGCATCGACGCCGGCGGTTCGATCCAGCGAGACCCCAGCTGAACCGAACCGCCGACAGCGCCGGTCTCCCCCAAACGATGATGCAGGCCGGCGCCGCATCGAAACGCGTCATGCCCACAGATGCTGCATGCACGGCTCCGTGTGATGCTGGACGGCCGCGGCTGCCACGGCGACATCCGTTGCTGTCAGAGCCATCGCTCTTCTCCCTTGAAGCAGAAACAACCGGTCCCCGCCCCGCGTGCGGCGCAAAACCTCGGCTGGCTTCGTGGCGCCTTTCGGACGACACGCGGGTGATTGCGCGCGCAAGCAAGGTGATAGCCTGACCAATCGGTGGCAGGCGCGCGCATTACGCCATCACTACGCCGCGGTTTCTCCAATCATGGACAGGCCCGGCGACGCATTGCCGCCGGAAAATGGTCAGCTTCGATTTCTAGCAAGGCGTCACCAACCATCGGGAGATAGTGCAGAGGGCGCATGAGTATGAGTTCCGCGCGCAGCAATCAGGCTCACGCGGCTGCGTCCGCAGGCGTCGCAAGCCTGTTGTCGTCGCCCGCGCCCGACGATCCCGTCGGCATGCGGCTGCACGAAAGCGCGCGCCGCATGCTGGGGATTGCCGCCTTCAGCGGCGTCGTCAACGTGCTGATGCTGTCGGGCTCCCTTTATATGTTGCAGGTCTATGACCGCGTGATCCCGAGCCGCAATGTCGCGACCCTGATCGGGCTGTCGCTGATGGTGCTGACCGCCTACCTGATGCAGGGCTATTTCGACGCGCTGCGCTCGCGCATGCTGTGCCGGGTGGCGACGCTGTTCGACGCCGGGCTGCAGGAGCAGATCCACACCACGCTCGCGACGCTGCCGCTGCGCGGCGCCAAGCCGATGCTGATGCAGCAGCCGCTGCGCGATCTCGACCAGATCCGCGCCTTCATGTCCGGCATGGGCCCGACCGCCTTCCTCGACATGCCCTGGATCCCGATCTTCCTGATCGCGCTGTTTCTGTTCCACCCGCTGATCGGCTTCACCGCGCTTGGCGGCACCGTCGCCATCATCGGCATGACGCTGCTCTCCGAACGGCTGTCGCGCGGCGCGGCCAAGGCGGCGATGGATTTGAACGCGCAGCGCCAGGTGCTGGCGGATGCGACGCAGCGCAATGCCGAGGTGATCAGGGCGCTCGGCATGCTCGACCGCTTCACGGCGCGCTGGTCGCGCGCCAATGAGCGCTACCTGCAGGAAAACATCCGCGCCAGCGACGTCTCGGCCAATCTCGGCTCGGGCGCGAAAGTGCTGCGCTATGTGCTGCAGTCCGGCATGCTGGGCCTGGGCGCCTATCTCGTCGTGGTCGACAAGGCCTCGGGCGGCGTGATGATCGCCTCCTCGATCATGATGGGCCGCGCGCTCGCGCCGGTCGAGGTGGCGCTGAGCACCTGGAAGCAGCTGATCTCTGCGCGGCAAGGCGTCAAGCGGCTGCGCGAAATCTGCAAGGCCACCGCCCCGCCGGCCGCACCTCCGGTCGAGCTGCCGCGGCCGAGCCGCGAGCTGTCGGTGCAAAATCTCTCGGTTACCGCGCCCGGCATGGACCGGCTGATCGTCGCCAACGTGTCTTTTGCGCTGTCGGCCGGCATGGGGCTCGCGCTGCTGGGCGCCAGCGCCTCCGGCAAGACCTCGCTGTCCAAGGCACTGGTCGGCATCTGGCCGGCACAATCCGGCGTGGTGCGGCTCGATGGCGGCGCGCTCGACCAGTGGCGCAATGGTGATCTCGGCCGTTACATCGGCTATCTGCCGCAGGATGTCGCGCTGTTCGACGGCACGGTGGCGGAAAATATCTGCCGCTTCGAGGAGAACGCGACGTCGGAAGCGATCCTCAAGGCCGCGCGCATCGCCGGCGTGCACGACATCATCCTGCGCCTGCCCGACGGCTATGCGACCCGGATCGGCGCCGGCGGCATGGCGCTCTCGGCCGGGCAGCGGCAACGCGTCGGGCTGGCACGGGCGGTGTACGGCGATCCGTTCCTGGTCGTGCTCGACGAGCCCAATGCCAATCTCGACACCGAGGGTGAGCAGGCGCTGACCCGCGCGATCCAGATCTTGCGCGCCAACAAGAGCATCGTGGTGGTGATCTCGCACCGGCCGAGCGCGCTCGCCGCGCTCGACATGGCGCTGGTGCTCTACGAAGGCAAGGCGATCGCCTTCGGCCGCCGCGAAGAGGTGTTTGCGCGTGTCAGCGCCGCCGGCCAGCAGGTCGCCGCGCAGAAGACCGACGCGCCGAAAGTCGTGCACCGCGCCGCCTCGCTCGAGGGAGCCGCGTCATGAGAGACGATCGCGATATCCATGACGATGTGCTGGAGCGTCCGCGCCGCGAGCCGCGCGACGTCGGCCCGCAAGGCGCCGCCCTGATCCTGGAGCTGCAGCGGCTGCGGCAGGCGTTCGAGCGCGACGACTGGAACGAAACTCGTGCGCCGCCGCGCCGCCAACCGCGACATGACGCCCATCCCGGCGACGCGCCACGCCGCCGTGCGCCCAAGCGGCCGAAAAAGCGCGGGATGAGCCGCGTGATCGAGGTCTGCCTCGAGCAGTTCGGACTGAATTTCCCAGCGCCGGACGTCCCTCGCCCGTCGCCGCCACCCCCCGCCGCACCGCGGCCACAGGCAGCCCCGCGGCCGCGGCCGCATGTGGTACCTCGACCGCAGACAGCTCCTCAGCCGCAGGCAACGCCTCGGCCGCAGACAGCGCCGCAGCCGCAAGCAACGGCTCGGCCGCAAGCAACGCCGCGGCCCCGAGCAGAACCTCGCCCGCAAGCCATCCCCGAGCCACAGGCAGCAACCCAGCCAGCGAAGCGGCGACCGGTCACGCTGGTCGCTCCCGTCGAGATGGACCTGTCAAAGCCGGGGCCCGAGATTTCCGAGCTGAAAGCGCCGCTGCGCACCGAGCCGCTGCGACTGGAGTCACCGCTGCCCGCGCAGGCGCCCGGCGAAGTCGAGCGCAAGCCGGACACGCGGCTCGGACAATTGGTCGCGCACTGCCGCAGCGGCGTCACGTTCCTGCTCGCGCCCGATGACCCCGCCCTTCCCGGCGACAGCCTGGTATTGCAAACCGGGCGCAACTACGAGCGCGAGCTGAAAGTCGGCTTGCGCGTCTTGATCGCGGCGGCCGTGCTCGCCGGCGGCTGGGTCACGCTGATGCCGCTCGCCGGCGCCGTCGTGGTGCCCGGCAATCTCGTGGTGCAATCCAACGTCAAGGCGATCCAGCATCCGACCGGCGGCGTGGTCGCCGAAATTCCGGTGCGCAACGGCATGCGGATCAAGGCCGGCGATCTGTTGCTGCGGCTCGATGCGACGCAGGCGCAGGCGAGCCTGCAGGTGATCAGCAAGCAGCTCGACGAATTCCGCGCCCGCGGCGCGCGGCTAACCGCCGAGCGCGATGGCCTGGCGCGGCCCGACCTTCCCGAAGAGCTCGCGCCGCGGATCGAAGAGCCCGCGGTGAAAAGCCTGCTCTCGGCCGAGGCGACGCTGTTCCAGGCCCGCGCCAGCGCCCGCGAGAGCGCGAAGGCGTTGCTGCGCAGCCGGATCCAGCAGCTCAACGAGGAGATCGGCGGCCACGAGGCCCAGGTCGCCTCAAAGGCCAAGCAGATCGAGTTGATCACGGGCGAATTGGTCGGCGTGCAGGACCTCTACGACAAGCGCCTGGTGCCGTTGCCGCGATTGACGGCGCTGCAGCGCGAGGCCGCCCGGATCGAGGGCGAGCGCGCCCAGCTCGTCTCGGCGATTGCCGAAACCAGGGCCAAGATCGGCGAGGCGCAGCTGCAGATCGTGCGCACCGACCAGGATTTCCGCACCGACGTCGTCAAGGAGCTCGGCGAGGTCAGGGGCAAGGAGGCGGAGCTGGTGGAACGCGGCGTCGCCGCGCGCGATCTGCTCGACCGCATCGAGATGCGCGCGCCGACCGCCGGCATCATCCATCAGCTGAACGTCCACACCGTCGGCGGCGTGATCCGCGGCGGCGACACCGTCATGGAAGTGGTACCGGACGCCGACGACCTGCAGATCGAGGCGAGGTTGCAGCCGACCGACATCGACCAGGTGCGCGTCGGCCAGAAGGCGTTCACGCGCTTTCCGGCCTTCAACCAGCGCACGACGCCCGAGGTCGCCGGCGTAGTGTCCTACGTTTCCGCCGATACCAGCCGCGACCAGCAGAGCAATGCCAGCTATTTCACCGTCCGCGTCACGCTGCCGGAAGAAGAGCGGCGGCGGCTTGCGGGATTGCAGCTCGTCTCCGGCATGCCGGCCGAAGTTTTTCTGCAGACCGGCAGCCGCACCATGCTGAGCTATCTGTTCAAGCCGATCACCGACCAGCTGCGCCGCGCCTTCGTCGAGCGCTGAGATTGCCGACCGCCCATGAAAAAGCCCCGGCGTTTCGACTGGGGCTTTTTAAAGCGCGATGAGTTGCCACGACGGAATTGCGCCCCCTCTCCCGCTTGCGGGAGAGGGCTGGGGTGAGGGTGCTTCCGCATTGGGATTCCCTGCGTGGCGAAAGCCCCCACGCGCCGCGCTCTTCCAGCGCGCCGAGCTCCCCCGCAAGCGGGAGAGGTTAAGCGAGCCTGCGGCCTAACCGATTCAACCTAACGCCATTCCGCTTCAGAGCGCGCCATCCTGGCGCAGCGGCCGCGGCCAGCGCAGCCAGGCCGGAGCTGCGTTCCAGGAGAACGCCCAGGCCGAGAGATAGAAGGCCATCGCCAGCAGGTACAGGAAGGCGAAGCCGAAATACATCGAGTTGTATTCCATCAGGCCGCCGAACAGCGCGCCCATCAGATTGTAGGCGAGCGCGGTCGAGATGTTGACCTCAGCCTTGCCGATCAGGGTCGAGAATACGAAGCCCGAGAAGAACAGCGGCAGCGTCAGCAGCACGCAGCTCACCGCAAGGCTTAACGCCGGCGAGCCGAAGGCGAACAGCGCGTGGTTCGTGGCGTAGACATATCCGACCAGGAGGCTTGCAAACAGGCCGAGATAGGCAAGGCCCATGCGCGGCGCCAGCTTGCGCTGGACCATCAGGTTGGCAAGGAACGCCATCAGCAGCACCATGGCGATGGTGACGGCGATCACGAACCAGGTGCCGCCGAGATGCAGGCCGAGCTCGGTGATGGCCTTGGTCTCCACCAGCATGAAGCCGGCGCCGAGGAAGAAGAACGGCAGATAGCTGCGCTCGATCGGATCCGTGAATCCAATCGTCTTGCGCACGAACATGTAGCTGAGCAGCAGCACCATACCGAGCGCGATCATGTAGCTCGTCGGATAGGTGCGCGAGATCATGTAGAAGAACGGCCAGTCGTCGGTCGGGATGCTGGCCTCGGGATAGGGTTGCGCAAAATGATCCGACACATTGGTGAAGCCGATCGCCTCGTAACGTTTGGTATCGGGCATCGCGACGCCGCCACCCTTGCGGGTGACGAAGGCGGTGGTCGAATTCGAATCGTAGAGGACACGGACGGCGAGCGGCTTGCCGGCGCCCGGCATGCCCTGCAGGATGTGCGACAGCTTGAAGCCGAGCGACTCGTTCGGCAGCGCGAATGCGATCGACACCACGCCGTCGGGCTTGAGCAGCTTGAAGGCCTCGGTGATCCCCTCCCGCGTATAAACGTAGGAATCGACCCGCAGGTTCGAGGCGTGGCTGATCGCCGTGTGGGAATCCAGCACGCCGTAGATGATCAGGTCATATTGCTGCTTCGCCGTGCGGAAGAAGTTGCGGGCGTCGTTGATGTGCAGCGTGACGCGGGGATCGTCGTAGGGATGCTCGGGATGGGCATGCTTGCCCATGAAGGCGATCGCCGGATCGATCTCGATGGCGTCGACATGGGAGGCGCCCATGCGCAGCGCGGCTGCGACGTCGTTGCCGCTGCCGGCGCCGACGATGGCGACGCGCTCGGGCTTTTTCTTGAAGTTGAACGGGAATTCGTAATAGGCGCGGGCGTACCGCTCGCTTTCGCCCTCGTGGCCGCGCATGTTCTCGGAGAGGTCGAACACCTTCTGGTAATAAGCGCCGCCCGACAGGATGTTGGTCAGGCCGTTACCGCGGGTCATCCGCTCCAGGAGCTGGTAGGGCGAATAGATGCGCTGGATCTCGGTCTCCACCGGCCAGCCCAGGATCGTCAGCAGCAGGCAGAAGCTGGCGACGCCGAATGCCATGCGGTTGTCCTTCGACAGCACGAAGAGCAGCAGCACGCCGGCGACCGCCGTGAACCAGATGGTCGGCGGCAGCCAGCAAAGGCTCATCACGAACAGCACGACCACGCCCAGAACGCTGCCGGCGAGGTTGAGGCCGTACGCCTTCAGCGAGTCGGTTGCCTGCAGCAGCTTGCCGCAGAGCTGGCCGACCGGATAGCAGATGCAGGCGCAGAGCACGAAGCTCATGCCGAGCAGCAGATAGAGCGGCACGCTTTGCCGGAACAGCGCCCACAGGCCGAGCTTGTCCATCCAGATATGGATGGCGGTCTGCTCGCTCATCGGCAGGCCCGAGAACACGTCGCTGGCAGCGCCGACATCGTAGCGCAGCAGCGTGATGATGCCGACGAACAGCGCCAGCATCGGCAGCACCATCGCCGGCGCGCAGGTCTGCCGGCCGGAGACGGCGTAGCCGGCGCCGAGGCCCAGGAAGCAGGCCAGCAGGGTGAAATTCTTGAAGAAGGCAAACACCGGAAACACCGAGGCGAGCCAGCGGATCATCACCAGCTCGAGCAGCAGGCTGACCATGGTGACCAGCACGATCAGCCGGATTTTTTCCTTCGTGCCGGTCTGCGCAAAGCCTTCCTCGAACAGCTTGCCCATCAGGTCGATCTGGCGCTCCAGCGGCCGCGCAAGCCAGGACGGATAGAAGATGACGAGCAGCGCCGCGACGCCAAGCGCCACGCGCAGCACCGTCAGGCCGCATTCGCTCAGTGAGAAGGCCGAGTTGTCGATGAACAGCCGAACCGACATCAGGGAATAGACCAGCGCCAGGCTGCCCAGGCAGATGCTGAAAAACCTGACCAGCCTGCGATTGGCGTCGTCGCCGCGCTGATCCATGCCGATGGAAGGGGTGCCCATGTTGCCTGACCTGTCCGGGGATTGGTTCCAAGGCGGCCAAGATGGGGCAGCTTGAATTAACAAACTGACAAATGGGCGCGCCGCAGCTGCCGCTTTTGCGGCGGTTTCGGCCGACGGATTACCAAATCCCTAATTTGCCGCGGCGGTCGCGGCGCCCCTGGCGAGACCGCGGCCATCGTCCGGATCTCGCGCCTGCTTTGCCTCCGAAAGCGGATTTTGATCGCAAATGGACGCATGTTTCGCCCTGGGCCCAAAAGGCGACATGCCGCATCACCGCCGCATGGGCCTTTTACAAAAGCAGCACCCTATCGAGCCGCTTCGGCCGTGCCGGCTTTCTCACGCCATTGCAAGAAGCGCTGGAGCAACTGTTGGGATTGCTCCTGGGCAGTTGGCTGGCTGGGCGGTAACCCGACGGGCGCTTTCGCCTCTGCGAGCGCGGGCTTCGATTCGACGTCTCGTTGGCTGGACTGAGTTGTCGATCCCGTTGTCTCGAATGGGGTTGGACTGGCGACGGTTTGGCGCGAGGCAGGTTTCATGGTCATGAAGAGCAGCGCCGCAGCCGCGACAACGCCAGCGACAGCCGCCGTACGCGCGGCAACGCTTAACAGCGCGGCGCGCCGCTCCCGGTCACGCGCGCGTCTGGCCGATTCGTCAGTCGCCTTTCGCGCAAGCAGCGCGGGATGGGGATTAGGGAATGACCTGATCAACTCCGATCCTGATCCCCGCGAAACCAGTGGCCGTGGTTCCGCTGCCCTTTCGTTCAACCGGACGCGCGCGTAGTCGAACTCGGGATTGCCGGGCTTGATGGAGTCTCGCTCACTGAAGCTACTCATAAGCTTCCTCGCTTTGGCGTCGCAATGACCCTGAAAATTACCTGCAGCAACCGGCCCGAGACGCCGCCAATCCGCCCACCAATGGTGTCCCCAAAATGGTCGTTGCTCGACCCATCAAAGCACAATGGGTGGCCCGTGGGCTAGCGGCCAAATGGCCCGCTTCGGGGCCAAAAGCGGACATCGGCCGGGCGAGCCACGATGCCCGCTTGGGCCAAGAGCGGTGATTGCTCTGGTGCCTTGGCGATGGTGACGTGAGGTCGTCCTGTAACCCCGGTCACCCGTCCTCCTAAGCAGGGCGGTGGCTTCTATTTCCCAGGCGTCAAATCGGCACAACTCAATCGGCCCGTTGCTGTGAAATCCGGGCGTCGAGAAACTATGTCGCCAGCCGGACCCATTGAGCAATCCCTGTAACCGCAAACACGAATGCGGCTGCGACGTAACCGATGCTCTGAAACGGATGAACTTCACCTTGCTTGATGAACCACTGCGTCCACCCAACTGCAGCTCTGAAATAATTAAGCCCTCGCAGGAACGCCACGGATAGGCCAAAGAGTGGCAGCCAAAGGTGAACTAGCAATGCAGCACCGAAGAACATCCAGTACCAACTCATGTCCAGTCGCGGGATCAGGAGGGCAGACGAGAACGCCAACATGATCGCGATCAGATCGGGTCGGGGTGGCTGCCACACAATCCACCACATTGTAATCGTCTGTGCCACCCCTCGAACAAAGAATACCGCGAGTATGACAAACATGCCGGACAGTGGCGCAAGAATGAGAGCGATGACAGGTCTAGTTCTTCCAAGGACAAGGAAGCGTCTGACAATGAACAGAGCAACATAATCCGAGATGATGCTCGTCAATAGAGAGACCCAGAAAACGAGGTGATCAAGCAAATCTGCCTCCACCACGTCTTTCCACGGCAGGAGCTCGTATACGAATACAGCGAGCACACCCGAGGTGATCAAGGCCGATCGCCAGAAGGCGCGCCATGCGAACAGCGGGCGCGTGTAGATCCGGTCAAATATCTCGATTATGGCATCGGATACCGCTTCCCTGTTGTAGGGCTTCGGTTGCAGCCACTCAGAGATTGCCTTTTTCGCTTGGCCCGATGCCTTTTTGTCCAGCCAATTCAGGATGAAGAATGTCGTGATCGCGTAATAAAACGGGGTACCGAGCCCAAGCGCTTCGAAGATCTCCTTCCAGTTGACCATTGCCTCCTCCCTGGAAGCTCTGGATGGCGCAAGCTAACGTCTTTTTTCCAATCCTGCCAGTTCAAGCCACCGATGTTGGTACCAGCGGCCACAATGTCCGCTTAAGGTCAAAGGCCGAAGTTCCATGCGCGGGCAAAGGCCGTCTGCTTTACGTCTGCAACCGGACATCTGAGGTGAACGACTAATTCGCCGCGGCGGCCTCGACGCTCTCGGTCAGCGACGCCGCCATCGCCTCGATCTCGGCAACCACCAGATCGGGCGCAGCGTACTGGATCATGTGGCCGACGCCGTTGAGCACGATCAGCCTGGCGTTTTCTGCGGTCTTCGCCAGCGGCAGCGAGTGGATGTGGGTGGAAACGGTCTTGTCGACATCGCCGGCGATGATGGTGATCGGCACGGTGATGCTGCCGTAGCGCGGCGCCTGCTCGGCCATCGCCGCACGCAGGCTCACCAGATCCCAGGCGTTGGCGATGAATTCGCGCGGCCGCAGCAATAGCCGCGTCGCGCTGTCGGTCACGAAGGCCGCGGGCATCGCCTGCGGCGCGAACACGCCGCGCGCGCCGGAATCGGAGAGCAGCAGTCCCAGCGGCAGCGTGACGGTGTGCGCGAGCAGCGAGCCGATGACCGGCGTGGTGACGACGTAATTGTACTGGCTGACACCGCCCGGCCAGGGATAGGCGACCGGGGCCAGCATCACCAGGCCCGCGATGCGGTCGGGATGGTCGAGCGCGATACGCAGCGACAGCGCGCCGCTCCAGGAGTGCGCGACGATGATCGCGGGTCCGACGCCGAGCTTGGCGAGCGCCTCCGCGATCATGCGCGCCTGCGGCTGCGGCGTGGAATCGGAGAATTTCTCGCGGCTGCTCCAGCCATGGCCCGGGCGATCCAGCAGGATCACGCGGTGGGTTTGCGCCAGCCGCCCGGCGAGCGGGCGCATCACCTCCAGATTGGAGCTGGCGCCATGCAGCAGGACGATCGGCACGCCGTCGCGCGGCCCAAGCTCGACGACATGGATGGTGGCGCCGGCGACCTCGACCATCCGCCCCTGCGGCGGGTGGGCGCGCTGCGCCAGCACGACGCCGGCCTGCGTCGCCAGCGCCAGCGCCGCGAGCGCTGCCAGCACGATCAACAACAACATGAGGAGGATCCGGACGATCTGGGGCACGGAAAAACTACGAGCATGACGCACCCGGGTTTCGCTGCGGAGGTGGAGTTTTCCACAGACGGCGACCCCTGTGGATAGCGGGTTCACATCCCCGTAATTGACCGGAGGTTACATTCCACAGCGCCACTTTTGCCACGTCTGGGTTGCACCGAAGACACATGTCGCCTGAACCGGTCTATCCCCGCAATGCACAGGAACCGGACGGATGGCGAGACGTAGAGTCGATTTAGCGGAGAGATATCAATGCGTACCCTGAACGAAGCAGCCATCGACAAGATCGTGGCTACCTGCAATGGCGACCTGCGGGGGGCGCTGAAGGCACTCCTGCTGGTCAACGAGCAGTTGGAAGCGGAACTGGCGCAGCTCTATGCCGTGGTCTCGCCGGGCGGACTCGCCCAGCGCGGCAACCAAGCGCTGCACTGAGACAGGACGTCTACTCCTTCTCGTCCCCGCCGGCCGGATCCGGCTGCGGGCATTCTCGGATCGTCGAACGCGCAAGCTTCGCGTCGTCAAGCGACTTGTACGGCCCTGACGCGAACCAGGTGTTGTACTCGCTGCCGCTGCCGGCATAGGCAGGCAGCCCATAGGCCACCGGCTGGCTGGCGCTGTTGACGATGTTGCATTTGCCGGTACTGCGGTCGCCTGTCACCCAGTACTGAGCATGAGAAGCTGTTGCGAACATGACCGACATGACGCCGGCGAGCAGCAGGGATTTCATGGCCGTGCTCCCTTGCGATGGGCCTCGCGAGATAAGTCGCGCGCGAGCCGCGGACGCGCCAGTCCGCAAGATGTCCATCGCATAGAGTGGTTAACACCGGCCGACTAGATATCTCGGCCTTCGACCTTTTCGGTGAGCGATTTCACCAGTTCCGGCACCTTTTCCAGATGCGGGTTGACGGCCAGCGCCCGGCGGAATGCTTCCAGCGCACGCTTTTCGTCGCCGAGATCCTGCATGATCATGCCGAGGCCGGCGAGCGCGCCGAAATGGCGGGGCTCGCGGATCAGCACCTGCTGGATGTCCTGCAGCGAATGCACGTAGTCGTTCGTCAGATAGTACAGCGTCGCGCGCCGGTTCCAGGCTTCGATATAGTCCGGCCGCAGCTTGATCACGGAATCCAGCAGCTTTAGCGCGACGTCCACCTTCTGGGCGTCCATCGCCGTCTTGGCCCGCGACATCAATAGAGCCGCGGTGTCGCTCGGCGTCTGCATCCACATCGCCCAGATCCGCGCCTCGACATGGCGGGCGCTGGCTTCATCGGGCGCGGCCTTCAGCGCGCCGAACAGGAAGTCGAGCCCCTTGGTGCGGTCGCTGCCGACCTTCGGCAGTTTTGCGGGTGCCTCCGGCAGCTTCTTCTTGGAATCCTTCGGCGGAACGACGCGGTCGGTTTGCGCAAAGGAGGCCGCCGGCAGCGCGATCAGCATCGCCGCGGCGAGCACCGCCGCGCCGAGATGATGGAGCCTTTGAAACCGCCTTGGGAATCTGAAATCCATGGCGGAAGTCTAGACGCGAAAAATCGCGCTGCAAAGCAGCGCGATCCTCACACCGGAGTGAAACGGAGGGCCGAAGGCGGCGGCTTAGCCAGCCCTTAGCCCTGGCGGGCCTTGAAGCGGCGCTGCACCTTGTTGATCACATAGACCCGGCCCTTGCGGCGGACCAGACGGTTGGCGCGATGGCGGCCGCGCAGCGATTTCAGCGAGTTACGGACCTTCATGGGACAATCCTGAGTAACGTTCAAAGGCCGCGGCTCGCGCCCGAACCTGATGAGTTGCCAAACTGGCGAATTGGGATTTTGCCCGGCGGCAAGGCCGGTCCGGGAACGGGGCGGTTTCTAAGGCATCCCGGCCAAATGTCAACCGAAACGGGCCGTTTTGGGCGGCTTTGGCAGGGCTGAACCCTTTGAAAAGGCGTCATTCCGGGGCGCGACCGAAGAGAGCGAACCCGGAATTTCGAGATTCCGGGTTCGGTCCTGCGGGACCGCCCCGGAATGACGGGCTCCCTCACTGGCAAAACAGATCCATCGGGAACTCGACCATGGCCTCGCCCGTGGCAACCTTCTCGCCGTGCTGGTTCTTCACCACCACGTCGATCAGCACCCAGCGGGATTTTTTGGTTGATTGCTTGGCCTTGATCACCCCGGAGGGCTGGATCAGGTCGCCCGGCTTCACCGGCTTGACCCAGCGCGTTTCCAGCCGGCGGTGGACGGCGCCGGCAGGGTAAGCCCAGTCGGTGATCATGCGCGAGATCAGCCCGAAATTGTTCATGCCGTGCATGATGATGCCGCCGAAATGGGTCTTGCCGAAATGGCCCTTCATGTACTCGTCGTCGAGATGCAACGGGTTGTAATCGAGCGAGGCATCGCAGAACAGGCGGATGGATTCCCGCGTCACCGCGAATTGCGGCCCGTCGATCGCGTCTCCAGCGGAAAGGCTGTCGAAGGTGGTGGTCATGGCAGACTCCCTCACGCTGGCCGAATCGTCCAGCCGCGGCCGGAACAGATTACGTCGCCCTGCTGGTTGAAGAAGACGTTGTCGTGCACGACGAACAACCTTTCGCGCTTGATGAACTTGTCGAGCGCCCGGGCCTCCAGTCGGATCACGTCATTCGGCCGCGCCGGGATGTTGTAGCTCCAGGATTGCCCGGCATTGACCGTGCCCGGCGAGCGCATCCAATCATCGGCTGGCGTGCAGGAGAACATCAGGAGGATGTGGATCGAGGGCGGCGCGATCAGTCCGCCATAGCGCGTGGTCTTCGCGTAGGCCTCGTCGAAATAGATCGGATGGGTTTCGCCAACCGAACGGCAATAGAGCTCGATCGCCTCTTTGGTCAGCGTGTAGGGGATGGTCTTGCGCGGCACGCCGGGGACGATCTCGTCCCAGACCTTCCGCAAATTGGCGTCCTTCCAGAAATCGGTCTCGAAGGCCTGCGCCTGCGCCATGCCGTCCTCCCATTTTCGCGGGCTAATGCCGTCTTGCGAAATTTGTTATATAGTATAATCAATTTTCCCAACGCCAAAATCAAGCCGCCGTGGGGCCAGAGGAAACCATGCCCAAGCTGAAGCTGCCCGACATCGAGAAAGTCACAGCCATCGACATCCACACCCATGCGGAGGAACCCTGCGGGCTGCATGCCGACGACGGCTATGACGATTTTCAGGCCAGGATGGCGGAATATTTCAAATCGCCCAACAAGCATCCGCCGACCGTGCCGGAGACCGCAGCATATTATCGCGCGAAAAACATCGCGGCGGTGATCTTTCCCGTCGATGCCGAGCGCGAGACCGGTTTTCGCCGCTACAACAATTACGAGATGCTGGAGGTCGCCTCCGATCATCTCGACGTGCTGATCCCCTTTGTCTCGATCGATCCGCACAAGGGCAAGCTCGGCGTGCGCGAGGCGAGGAAGCTGATCGAGGAATACGGCGTCCGTGGTTTCAAATTCCATCCGACCATGCAGGGTTTCTATGCCAACGACCGCATGGCCTATCCGCTCTATGAGGCGATCAACGACGGCGGCGCGATCGCGCTGTTCCATACCGGGCAGACCGGCGTCGGCTCGGGCATGCCCGGCGGCATGGGCATGCGGCTGAAATATTCCAACCCGATGTATATGGACGATGTCGCCGCGGATTTTCCCGACCTGAAGATCATCCTCGCCCATCCCTCCTTCCCCTGGCAGGAGGAGGCGCTGTCGGTGGCGACCCACAAGCCGAACGTCTATATCGACCTCTCCGGCTGGTCGCCGAAATATTTTCCGCCGATTTTGGTGCGCTACATCAACTCGATCCTGCAGGACAAGATGCTGTTCGGCTCGGACTGGCCGGTGATCACGCCGGACCGCTGGCTGTCGGATTTCTCCAAGCTCGACATCCGCGAGGAGGTCCGCCCGAAGGTGATGAAGGCCAACGCGCGGAAGATTTTGCGCATCTAGAGGCGTATAGTCGGCGGCGGGAGGTGGTCCATGAAAACCCTCGCCGGATTTGCCGCCGTCCTGCTCCTCTTCACCAGCGCCGTGGGCAGCCGTGGCGCGGCCGCACAACCGTCAGGCTCGGTGGTCGAGCTCGAAAGTCCGCTCGCGACGTCACGCGCGCTGCAGGGCCTTCTGCGATTGCCGGGCCGCACCGGCACTTCGCCCGCTGTGGTGCTGCTGCATTCCTGCAACGGCAATTGGCGCCGGCTCGACGAACGCTGGGGCCGCGTGGTCGCATCATGGGGCTATGTCACGCTCACGGTCGACAGCAGCGCCAGCAGCAACTGCCGTAACGCCGCGATCGAGCTGGCCCAGGACGCCTATCGCGCGCTGGATTTCCTGGTGCAGCATCCCGCGGTCGATCCGGCACGCGTCGCCGCGCTCGGTTTCTCGCAAGGCGGCTGGCTCGCGCTGTCATCGGTCGAACGCGGCTCGCTCGAGCAGATCGCGACGAACAAGTTCCGCGCCGCGATTGCCTTCTATCCGCCGTGCCGCCAGTTCAAGGACAATATGACGGTGCCGACCTTGATCCTGGTCGGCGAGCTTGACGACTGGTCGACCGCGCGCGAGTGCCGCAATCTCGTGGAAGGGCGCGACGATTACGGCATATCCCGGGAGCAAAGAGGCGATTTTCCGATCAAGCTGGTCGTCCTTCCCGGCGCCTATCACAGCTTTGACTCGCCCAATCTCACAACGCCCGCTAATTTCCTCGGACACCACCTCGAATTCAACCAGGCTGCGACGGATCAGTCGGTCGCAGCGCTTCGCGAATTCCTGACCATGACGATGGGCGACGAGGAAAAAGCCAAGTGAAAATCAAAGCCGTCGTGTTCGACGCCTATGGCACGCTGTATGACGTGCAGTCGGTCGCCGACATCACCGAGGAGGTCTTTCCCGGCTATGGCGAGATCATCACCCAGGTGTGGCGCATCAAGCAGCTGGAATATTCCTGGCTGCGCTCGCTGATGGGACGGTACCAGGATTTTGCCGCCGTCACGCGCGACAGCCTCACCTACACGCTGAAATGCCTCGGCCTCGAATATGACGATGCGTCCTTTGCGCGCATCATGGAAAAATACCTGCATCTTGATCTCTATCCCGACGCCCTGCTGGCGCTGGAGGCGATGGCCGAGAAGAAGCTCGCGATCCTCTCCAACGGCAGCCCGGACATGCTCAACGCGCTGGTGCGCAACAGCGGCCTGCGCTCGATCCTCGATGCCGTGATCAGCGTCGATGCCCGGAAAGTTTTCAAGCCGAGCCCGGAGGCCTATACGCTGATCGAACAGACCTTGAAAATTCCCCCGGGCGAAGTCCTGTTCATCTCCTCCAATCCCTGGGACGCCTGCGGCGCAAAATCGTTCGGGCTCAATGTCGCCTGGATCGAACGGGTGACGCCGGAGGCGATGGCGCTGGCGTGCCTGGAAAGCGACACGCTGCCGCCGCTCACCATGTTCAAGGCGATCCGCACCCAGATGGACGAGCTCGGCTTCGAACCCGATCATCGCATCCATGCCCTCTCCGAATTACCCGCATTGATTGCCCAGAAACCGTAAATCCTCATGAGCATCGAATCCGTCCGCGCCTTCTTCGCGGCGAAGGCGCCGGACATCACTGTGATCGAATCCGAGACCAGTTCCGCAACGGTGCCGCTGGCCGCCGAGGCCTATGGCGTCGAGCCCGGCCGGATCGCCAAAACGCTGTCGCTGCGCGTCGGCGAGCGCGTGGTGCTGATCGTCGCCAGCGGCACGGCGCGGATGGACAACAAGAAGCTGAAGGCCGCCTTCGGCGGAAAACCGAAGATGCTGGGGCTCGAGGAAGTCGCTGATATCACCGGCCACGAGGTCGGCGGCGTCTGCCCGTTCGGCCTGAAGGCGCCGCTGCCGGTCTATTGCGACGTCTCGCTGCAAGCCTTTGACATCGTGGTGCCGGCGGCTGGTTCCACCCACAGCGCGGTGCGCATTACGCCGCAGCGGATGGCGGAATTGACTGGCGCGGAATGGGTCGACGTCTGCCAGGTTAGAGCCGAAAGCGGAATGGCTTCAGGTTGAATCGGTGGGGCCGCGGGCTCGCTCAACCTCTCCCGCTTGCGGGGGAGGTCGGCGCGAAGCGCCGGGTGGGGGCTTTCTCAACACGGGGAGTGTCGTATGCGGCACCACCCCCCCCCCCCCCCCCCCCCCCCCACCGGGGGGGGGGGGGCACCTCCCCCCTGGCCACAAACA
>Ga0081539_10001605_pt1 | contig 37235 bp, 37 predicted proteins | sample TabmetS4T2R2_FD_71023 | JGI IMG/M metagenome (GOLD analysis project Ga0081539, IMG submission 71023) | Tabebuia heterophylla rhizosphere microbial communities from the University of Puerto Rico - S4T2R2 | ecosystem: Host-associated > Plants > Roots > Rhizosphere ... | reverse complement strand
GGGGCGGGGCCCGCCCGCCCGGGGCGAAACCGGACCCCGGGGGGGGGGGCCCGCGGGCGCGCCCGGCCAAGCAGACCCCCCCCCGCGGGGCAAAGCAGGTCGCCCCCCACCGGGCCGAGGACGTCGGCGCCCGCCGAGCCGAGGATATCGCCGCCCGCCGGGCCGAGGACGTCGGCGATCGCCACCGGGATGCGCAGGCCGGCGGCGCGGGCGGCGCTCAGCACCTCGGGCACGTCGACCCGCCCGTGGTATGCCGCCGTGAGCAGCAGCGGCACGAGCGTCACCCGCTCGTGGCCGGCCGCCTCGAGCGCGCTGAGCACCTGCCCGGGGCGGGGCAGCGTGTGGTCGAGGTACGAGGCGCGCACGTCGAGCCCGGGGCGGGCCGCCGCGACCGCACGGACGAGGGCTCGGGTCGCCCGCGCCGCCCGCGGATCGCGGCTGCCATGCGCCACCAGGAGAACGGGCGTCACGTGTGCAGGCCGCACTCGGTCTTCTCGAACATCGCCCACCGGCCGGCCCGCGGGTCTTCGCCGGCCTTGGTGCGCCGCGTGCACGGCCAGCAGCCGATCGACGTGTACCCCTTCTTGAAGAGCTCGTTGACCGGCACGTTCCACCGGGAGATGTACGCGTCGACGTCGGCCTGGCTCCACGCCGCGATGGGGTTGACCTTGACCTTGCCCCGCTTGGCGTCGAACGCCACCACCGGCGTGTTGGCCCGGGTGGGCGACTCGTCGCGGCGCAGCCCGGCGGCCCACGCGTCGTAGTCGGCGAGCGCCCGCTCCAGCGGCTCGACCTTGCGGAGGAAGCAGCAGTCGTCGGGGCTCTTGTTGAACAGGCGCGGCCCGTACTCACCGTCTTGCTGGCCGACGGTCAGCCGCGGGCGGATCGAGCGCACGTTGACCGGCAGCGTGGCCGCCACGGTGTCGCGCACCTTGAGCGTCTCCGGGAAGTGCAGGCCGGTGTCGAGGAAGACCACGTCGACGCCGGGCGCCACGCGCGACACGACGTGGGCCAGCACCGCGTCGGCCATCGAGCTCGTCACGCAGAAGCGGTCGCCGAACGTCTCGGCCGCCCACCGGGCGATCTCCTCGGCCGGCGCGCCTTCGAGCTCGCGCCCCGCCTCCTCGGCGAGGGCACGCAGCTCGGCGGAGCGATCGGTGGCCGGGCTGAGAAGGCCGAGGCCCGCGGCGTTAACGGGGCTCATCGGGCCACCGCCTTTCGCACCAATCCAACGAACTTGACGGAGAACGCGCGCGCGCAACCCCGGCACTCCCATGTGCCGTGGCCCTCCTCGGAGGGACGTAGGTCTTCTTCTCCGCAGTAGGGGCAGTACAGGGGTGCGGCGCGCGACTCAGAACTCATCGGAGTGCCTCCTCATCGACCCTCATGACCCAGCTGGCGAACGCCTCGCCCTCGGTGCGGCCGTCCAGGTAGCGGCGGGCCAGGCGTTCGACGTACTCGGGAAGCTCCTCCGCGGTGGTCTTGAGGCCGCGGAGCTTGCGCCCGAACCCGGCCTTCTGGCCCTCGGCCATGCCGAGGCCACCGCCGAGGTGGACCTGGAAGCCCTCCACCTGCTGCCCGTCCGGACCCATCACGATCTGGCCCTTGAGGCCGATGTCGGCGGTCTGGGTGCGGGCGCAGGCGTTGGGGCAGCCATTGATGTGGATAGAGATGTCGGCGTCCATGTCGCCGAGGCGCTCTTCGAGGCGGGCGACGAGCTCCTCGCCGCGCCGCTTGGTCTCGACGATCGCCAGCTTGCAGAACTCGATGCCGGTGCAGGCCATCGTGCCGCGCCGCCAGGTCGACGGCTGAGCCTCGAGACCGATCGCCCGCAACGCGGTCACCAGCGAGTCGACCCGATCCTGCGCCACGTCGAGCACCAGCAGCTTCTGGTACGGCGTGAGCCGCACCCGCCCGCTCCCGTGTGCCTCGACGGCGTCGGCGAGCTGGGTGAGCTGGGTGCCGGACGTGCGACCCACCACCGGCGCGGCGCCGACGTAGAAGCGGCCATCGGCCTGCTCGTGGACGCCGATGTGGTCGATCGGCTTTTCCGGGAGCTCGGGCGCCGGCCCGTCGAGCAGCGTGCGGCCGAGGTACTCCTTTTCCAGCACCTCGCGGAACCGCTCGACACCCCAGTCGGCCACGAGGAACTTGAGCCGCGCGCGGTGGCGCAGGCGCCGGTAGCCGTAGTCGCGGAAGATGCCCACCACGCCGGCCCACACCTCGGGCACCTCGGCGATGGGCACCCACACGCCGAGGCGCTGGGCGAGCATCGGGTTGGTCGAGAGGCCGCCGCCGACCCACAGGTCGAAGCCCGGACCGTACTCCGGGTGCTCGACACCGAGGAAGGAGATGTCGTTCACCTCGTACGGCATGTCGGCCAGCCACGAGATCGACGACTTGAACTTGCGCGGCAGGTTGGAAAACTCCTTCGCCCCCACGTAGCGCTCGACGATCTCGTCGATCGCGGGCGTGGCGTCGAGCTTTTCGTCGGCCGAGATGCCCGCGACCGGGCTGCCCAGCACAACGCGCGGGCAGTCGCCGCAGGCCTCGGTGGTCTGCAGCCCGACCGCCTCCAGGCGGCGCCAGATCTCCGGCATGTCTTCGACCCGGATCCAGTGGAGCTGGATGTTTTGCCGGTCGGTGATGTCGGCGTTGTCGCGCGCGAACTCCTGCGAGATCGTGGCGATCGTGCGCAGCTGGTCGAGGTCGAGCTGACCGCCATCGACGCGCACCCGCAACATAAAGAACTCGTCGTCGAGCTCGTGTGGCTCGAGGATGGCGGTGCGGCCGCCGTCGATCCCGGGCTTGCGCTGCGTGTAGAGCCCCCACCAGCGGAACCGCCCGCGAAGGTCCTGCGGGTCGATCGAGCCGAAGCCGCGGTGCGCGTAGATGTTTTCGATCCGGGCGCGGACGTTGAGCGGGTTGTCGTCCTTCTTGGTGCGCTCGTTGGGGTTGAGCGGCTCGCGGTGACCCAGCGCCCACTGCCCTTCGCCGCGCGCCTTACGCGGGCGTGCGGCCGGTCGGCCTTCCGAGCTTGTGACCGCCATCCTGGGCGTCCTCCGTGTGCGTTTCGTCAGGATGGACGCGCGAGGCTACGGCGCTGATCTTGAGGGCCGGCGCTCTCTACGCGCCCGGGAACAGATCAGATCGGGCGACGTCAGTGAGCCCGACACATCGCGCTGCGCACGCGGCCGTAGTCAACGTGGCGCCGGGAGGTCAATCCCAGCGACACGGCACGGCGCTCGGCAACGGTCACGAGAGCTAGCTTCTCACAGCCACCCCGGACCGCCAACCAGCAGCCCAGATGCCGGGAGTGTGGTCTGTAACACCTCGTTAACGGTGAGCTAGCGTTTGGTGAGCGGCATGACCAGTACGGCCTCGGTGCCGCCCTGAGCCCGCGCGCGCAGCTCGATCGTGCCGCTCAGCTCCCCGGTGACGAGCGCGCGCACGATCTGGAGGCCCAGCCGCCCGCCCCGCTCGGCGTCGAACTCTTCCGGCAGCCCCGTGCCGTTGTCGACGACGGTCACGTGCAGCTCCTTGCGGTGGCGGTGGGCGGAGACCACCACCTCGCCGACCGCGCCCACGCCGTCGATCTCCGGAAAGCCGTGCTCGACCGCGTTGATGAGCAGCTCGTTGAGCACCATCACCAGCGAGGTGGCCATCTCGGCGGGCAGCACGCCGAACGTGCCCTTGCGCCGCATCGCCACCGAGGACGCGGTCGTGCCCACCTCGGCGGCGGCCGCGGCGACCCGGTCGACGATGCCGTCGAACTCCACCGCCTCGTCGCTCGACATCGACAGCGTCTCGTGTACGAGCGCGATCGAGGCGACCCGGCGCACCGACTCCTCCAGCGCGGCCTTCGCGGACGGCGTCTCGACCCGGCGGGCCTGCAGGCGCAGGAGGGCGGCGACGGTCTGGAGGTTGTTTTTCACCCGGTGGTGGATCTCCCGGATCGTGGCGTCCTTGGTCACGAGCGCGCGGTCGCGGCGGCGCACCTCGGTGACGTCGCGCACCAGCACCAGCGCCCCGATCGGCACGCCGGCCGGCATGAGCGGGAGCGCGCGGGTCAGCACCGTGGCGCCCCGCGCCTCGATCTCCTTGCGCGACGGCGCCTCGCCGCCGAGCGAGGCCAGGATGCGCGCCGAGGCGTCGGTGCCTTCCAGCGGGTCGTCGGCCAGGCGCGCGGAGAGCGCGGCGAGGTCCTCCCCCACGAGGTGGGAGGCGAAGCCCAGCCGGCGAAACGCGGACTGCGCGTTGGGGCTCGCGTAGGTCACCTTGCCGCTCGCGTCCAGCCGGATCAGCCCGTCACCCACGCGGGGCGCCGAGGTCGTCTCGATGCGGTGGCTGACCGGCGGAAACGTGCCGTCGGCCATCATCTGCGCGAGGTCGTCGGCGGTAGTCAGGTAGTTGAGCTCCAGCTGGCTCGGCGTACGCGCGGTGGAGAGGTTGGTGTCGCGGCCAACCACCCCGATCACGCCGCCCGGCTCGCCCTCGGCGTCGCGCAGCCGCACCGGGATCGCCTCGTGGCGGGCGGGGGTGTCCCCATACCAGACCGGGTCGCCCTCGCGCCAGATCCGCCCCTGGCGGTACGCGATCGTCAGGTGGGCCACCTCCGGCCCGCCGACCGTGCGGCCCACCTGGTCGTCCTGGTAGGCCGTGGGGGCGGTGGTCGGCCGCACCTGCGCCACGCAGAGGAACGACTCGTGCCCGTTGACCGGCACCCACAGCAGCAGGTCGGCGAACGACAGGTCGGAGAGCAGCTGCCAGTCGCCGGCGAGCCGGTGCAGGTGGTCGATGTCGTCCGAGCTCAGCGAGGTGTGCTCTTCGACCAGGTCGCGCAGCGTAGACACAGCAGAACTTTAAACCGGAACTCGGGTCGAGCGCCGCTGTGCTTTTTCGCGGCTCCCAGCGGGTCCCAGGAAGTTACCTAGAGCGTCGAGGTCACCTTCTTGAGGCCCCGAGGTGCGTCAGGATCCTCACCCCGCGCCAGCGCGAGGGCCAGCGCCAGCCGCTGGAGGGGCAGGATGTCGAGCAGCGGGGCGAGCCGCTCGTCGACGTCGGGCACCGCGAGCTCGCCCTTGGCACCGACCGTGAGCACGTCGGCCTTGCGCTCGCGCAGCCGCGCCAGCACGTCGGCCATCGCCGCGCCGCCCGGGCCCGAGCCCACCACGGCCAGCACCGGCACGTCCGGGTCGGTCATCGCCAGCGGCCCGTGCAGCAGGTCGGCGCCGGAAAACGCGAGCGCCGGCAGGTATGACGTCTCCATCAGCTTGAGGGCCGCTTCGCGGGCGGTCGCGTACGCGTACCCCCGGCCGGTCGTGACGAGGCGTGCCGCGAACCTGTAGCGGCCGGCGGCGGTCTCCGGCGCGGGGTCGGCCAGTACGCGCGCCGCGAGGTCGGGAAGGGCCGCCAGCTCCGCGGGTGGCCGGCCACCGCCAGCGCGCACGCTCTCCACGAGCAGGAGCAGTGCCAAAAGCTCAGCGGTGTACGTCTTCGTGGCGGCGACAGCCCGCTCGTGTCCCGCCGCCACGTCGACGGACAGCTCGGCGGCCGCGGCGAGCGGCGACTCGGGGTTGTTGGTGATCGCGAGCGTGAGCGCGCCGGACTCGCGCGCCACCCGCACCACCTCGGTCAGGTCGGGCGAGCCGCCGCTCTGGCTGACGCCGATGACCAGCGCCTGGGACAGGTCGGGCCGGGCGCCGTAGACGGTGACCGCGCTCGGCGACGCGAGCCCGGCGGGAAGGCCGAGGCGGATCTCGGCGAGGTATGCCCCGTAGAGCGCCGCGTGGTCGGAGGTCCCGCGCGCGGTGAGCACGATGTGGCGCGGCCGGCGCTCCGCGATGACGGCGGCGGCGCGGGCGATGGGCTCGGCGTATGCCGGCTCGAGCAGGCGCGCGTAGACCTCCGGTTGCTCGGCGATGTCAGCGGCCATGCCCGCTCCCGGCGTGCTCACCATGACCTCCTGATGCCCGCTCGGGCGTGCGCGAACCTGCTCGATCGGTGCTCATTCTTGCACGCTTGGGCCGTCAAACACAACGCATCGCGCAAAGGGCGCCCACCTGACGGCGGGCGCCCTTTGATGTGGACCTTTGGCGCGCTACGGCACCGCCGGCGCGTCGGCCAGGGCGCGCTCGGCCTGCTCCTCCGGCGTGGCCGCGGGCGGCGTGTCGGCGGCGCCGCGCAGCGGGATCTCCTTGATGAACCAGGCCAGCACCGGCACCACCACGGCGACCGCCACCGCCCACCAGAACACGCCGGCGATCGAGTCGGCCAGGCTGGTCAGCAGCCCGTTGCGGGCGGCCGCCGGCAGCCCGGCCAGCACCGCCGGGTCGAAGCTACCCGCGCCGCCGCCCCCGTTGCTGAACTGCTCGGCTGCCTGCGCACCCAGCTTGTCGGTCAGCTCGTGCTGGAAGCGGGTGGCGAAGACCGCGCCGAACAGCGACACGCCGAACGAGCCACCGATCGAGCGGAAGAACGTCGCCGCACCGCTCGCCGCACCCAGGTCGCGCTGCTCGACGCTGTTTTGCGCGATCAGCATCGACGTCTGCATGAGGAAGCCCATCCCGGCGCCGAGCACCACGAGGTACGCACCGAGCTCGAACCGGCTGGTCTGCGCGTCGAGCAGGGTCAGCAGCAGCATGCCGATGGTCATGAGCACGCCGCCGAGGATCGGGAAGATGCGGTAGCGCCCGGTGCGGGTGATCGCGCGGCCGCTGAGGATCGAGACGGTCAGCATGCCGAACATCAGCGGCAGCAGGAGCAGGCCGCTGCCGGTGGCCGAGGCGCCCTGCACGTACTGCTGGAAGATCGGCAGGAAGTTGATCGCGCCGAACATCGCGAAGCCGAGCAGGAACCCGACCGCCGAGATGAGCGCGAAGTTGCGGTTCTTGAACAGGCCCAGCGAGATGATCGGCTCGGCCGCACGCCGCTCGGCGAAGCCGAAGAGCCCCAGCGCCACCGCGGCGAGCCCGACGAGGCCGAAGATCTGCGGCGAGTCCCACTCGTACTCGTTGCCACCCCACGTGGTGATCAGCACGAGCGAGGTGATGCCGACGGAGAGCAGCCCGGCACCCAGCCAGTCGATCTTGTGCTCGGTCCGGTACTTCGGCAGGTGCATCTGGGTGATCAGCACGAGCAGCGCCAGACCGCCCAGCGGCAGGTTGATGTAGAACGCCCACCGCCACGACAGGTTGTCGGCGATGAACCCGCCCAGCAGCGGCCCGGCCACCATCGCGATCGCCATGACGCCGGCCATCATGCCCTGGTAGCGACCCCGCTCGCGGGGCGACACGAGGTCACCGATGATCGCCATCACGCCGACGATCAGGCCGCCCGCGCCGAGGCCCTGCACGGCCCGGAAGGCGATCAGCTCGATCATGCCGTCTTCGGGCCCGCCCAGCATGCTGGAGCCGGCCATGCCGGAGAGCGCGGAGCCGACCAGGAAGATCGCGATCGAGGTGAGGAAGACCGTCTTGCGCCCGTAGAGGTCGCCGAGCTTGCCCCAGATCGGGGTCGAGACCGTGGTGCCCAGCACATACGCCGTTACCACCCACGTGAAGTGGTCGAGCCCGTCGAACTCGCGCACGATGATCGGCAGCGACGTGCTGACGATCATGTTGTCGAGCATCGCGAGCATCATCGCGATCATCAGACCGACCAGCACGACTCGGATCTTGGGCTGAGTGGCCGAAGGCTGATCTGTGACGGTCATGTCACGCCTCCCCTGGTAGATTCCTTACTTGCCGTACGGTAAGCTGCCAACTAACCGGTCGTCAAGTAAGTTTGCTGGGTCAGGTGATGAAGTGAGCGAGAGCACAGGCGATACGCGGTCGCGCATCCAGGCCGTGGCGCTGGAGCTGTTCTCCGAGGAGGGGTACGAGAAGACCTCGCTCCGGGAGATCGCCGAGCGGCTCGGCGTCACGAAGGCGGCGCTCTACTACCACTTCAAGAGCAAAGACGAGATCGCCAACAGCTTCATCCTCGACCGCATCGAGATCATGGATCGGCTGATCGAGTGGGCCGAGGCCCAGCCGCCGAGCGCCGGCACCCGCAGGGCGATCCTCAGGCGGTACGCGGACGAGCTCTTCGGCGGCAAGCGCCAGCTGGTGATGCGCTTCTTCGAGCAAAACCAGACCGCGATGAAGAACTTCTCGGCCGGCAAGGAAATGCGGGCCGGCATGATGCGGCTCGCCGACCTGCTCGTGCGGCCGGAGACTTCACACGAGGCACAGGTGCGCGCCGCGCTGTCGCTGTTCTCGGTGCACAGCACATGGTTCGCGATCCGCGACCCGGACGTCACCGACGAGGAGCGCCGCGAGATAGGCGTGAAGATCGCCTACGAGCTGCTCGACAAGATCGGTGTGGAAGTACCCGCGAGCGCCTAGACCAGATCACCGAGACCCACCCGCACGCGGTGTCGCGGGCGGCGCGGCGGTTGGGCTTGGGGCGCGGAGGTGGCAGCGGGGGCCGGGGATCTCGGCGAGCCCTGGCGAGCCGCCGGCCACCGCGGTCTCCGGCGGGAGCGACGGCCCGCCGCTGACACGGACCCGGGACATTTTTCTCCAGAAACGATCCTGGACCGCTCACCGCGGACCAACCCGACCCCGTCTATAGAGCTTTCGGGGTTGAGGTCAGCCTTTGTCCACAATGCCCTAACCCGCCACGCCGGCGCCGACCGAGCCGGACGGACCTCGGTCGCGGGCAGTAGCCACCGCCGTGGGTAACGGGCGTCAAGTTCGCGATCTAGAACGGTTAGGGCGCTATATCGACCCTAACCGTTTCTAGATTCACACCTAGGGCCCAAAACTGATTACGCTACGTTACCGGCGGTGTGGCGGCACTGCGCATTTCGACCATTTTGGGCCGCCGTGATGTCCGTTGTGGTCCAAGCCGCCGCTTCCCGTGGCCGCACCCGTCCGCGGCTGGCCCACGCGCCAAAGGATCCCGCGCACAGGTCCGGGCAGGGCCGGCGTAGCCGGCGGTAGCCCAAATCTCTTTGTCTGCAAAGGGTTTTCGCCGCCAGGCGGGCCAAGGTGTCATCCCGACCCCGGAAACCCTCTAGAGCGCCAGTCGCAGGCCCAAAAGCTGGACGCCCGGCATGGGCGACCAGTCGAGCCCGGGGTCGCGCACGAAACCCATCCGTGCGTACAGCCGCTGGGCCGGAGCGGCGAAGTCGCGCGTGCAGATGACGACCGCCGCGCAGCCGAGCTCGCCGGCCCGGCGCACGCACGCCCTGGCCAGCGCCTCACCCACGCCCCGCCCCTGCGCGACGGGGTCGACCGCGAGCATCCGGAACTCGGCTTCGCCCGGGCCGGACAGCTCCGCGAACGGCGAGCCGGGCAGCACGAACGTGACCGCGCCGAGCACGACCTCGTCGGCGTCGACCGCCACGTAGATCTCGCCGGCGCCGACCCGGGAGGCCACGTCGGCGAGCGTCGCCGCGTACGGGATCTCGCCCTTGAGCTGCCCGTCCGCCTCGTACGCCGCGACGCTGACCCGCGCGATCGCCTCGTGGTCCTCGACGCGGGCCGCACGGACACGCACCGTCATTCGATCACCGCGATGAGGTCGCCCTCCTGGACGACGTCACCCTCGTTGACCGCGAGCGTCTGCACCGTGCCGTCGCTCTCCGCGAGCACCGGGATCTCCATCTTCATGGACTCCAGGATGACCAGGGTGTCGCCCTCGGCCACCGCGTCACCGGCGGACGCGACGACCTTCCAGACGTTCGCCACCATCTCGGCGCGGATCTCCTCGGCCATCGTCGGGCCCTCCCTCGTGAGCGGAGTGTAGGTGCGTCGGTATCAAATCATGCCCAGCTAGGATCCGTCTGTTCCTAGACCTCCTGGAGGGCCCGCATGGCAAAGAAGTCACGCAAGAAGAAGGCACGCAAGAAGAGCGCGGCCAACCACGGCAAGCGCCCCAACTCCTGACCCGGGGCCTACGGCGCCCCTGAGGTCGTCTTCTCGACGGCTTCGGGGGCGCTTTGCTCCTGCTCTTGGGGCTGGGGGGCACGAGACCGCCACGCCACGAGCGCGACGTCGACGGCGGTCACCACCGCGATGAGCACGGCGACGCGCAGGCCGATCGCCTCCTGGATGCCGAAGCGCCAGTACTCCCCCGCGCCGAACCAGATGCCGGCCAGCAGGCTCACGCCGGAGCTGACCGCCACCACCGCGGCGGTGAGCGCGAGGTCGGGCCGCCGCCGGGCCACGACGACGACCGCCACGGCCGCGAGCACGAGTGCGGCGCCGAGCGCCTTCAGCACGTCTCTCCGCTCCGGGAACACGAGCTTTTCCACCCTCGTCGGCACCACGCGCTCGGTCTTCGCGTAGTCGGAGCCGGCCACCGAGAGGCGCACCACCTCGCGCATCTGCCGCGCGAACACGCCCGGCTCGGCCTCCGCGTACCGCTGCCACACGTCGGCCGCGTTGCGCTCGCCCCACGCCTTGAACTCCGGGCACTGCTCGTACGCCGCGGCGAACTTGGCGGTCTCCCACGCCGGGCCGGCCGCGATCTCCTCCATGCCGGGGCACGACGGCATGCCGAACTCCCGCTGGAAGATCGCCTTCACCTCGGGGTCGGGCAGCACGTGCAGCCGCAGCCGGAAGAGCATCAGCCCCTCTTCGTGGCGCACCTCGGGCGTGGCGCTCCAGCCGGTGTAGGTGCGGTCGACGACCGGCGTGATCGCCGTGCACCAGATGGTCGCGAGCACCAGCACGCCGGCCGCGACGAAGGCCTGCCGCCGCCGCGCCGGGCGCCGCCACGCGGCCACCGCCAGCGCGAGGATCACGAAGACCACGAAGACCCGGATGTCGGTCCGGGTGAACGTCCACCAGACCGCCGCCGCGGTCGCCCCCACCAGACACCAGACCGCACTGGTACGGGCCCAGAGCAGCATCAGCGCCAGCGTGAGCACGCCGAGCGAGATGGAGAGCGACTCGGACAGGATCGCGAAGTCCCAGTTGGCCACCTGGGGCAGCAGCGCGACCACGAGCACGGCGGCCGCCGCCACGACGCGGGCGACGAGCGTGCGCAGGCAGGCCCAGAGCGCCCAGGCCAGCAGCCCCCACGCCACCGTGCCCACCGTCCACTGGGCGACCGCGCGGGCCTGGTCGTTCGGGAAGATCGCGTAGAAGACGGGCACGCCCCACAGGCGGGGGGCGTGCCCGGTCAGCGAGACGAGTGACCCGCGGTCGAAGGCGGCGTCACCGCGGTGCGCGTACGAGAATGTGTCGAACGAGGTGAAGACGTCGCCCCGCACGCAGATGAGCACCCGGGCGGCCACGAACACCGCCAGCAGGCCGGCCAGCACCGCCTCGGGCAGTCGCACCAGGCGGCGCAACCGGTCTGTGAGCACGGGGAAACTCCAGTGGCGCGAGGATCCGAATCAGTCGGGCAGATACTCCCGGGAGTCGGCCTCGAACACAAGCTCACTGAGCCGGACGCGCAGGCGGTCGCGCAGCTCGGTGGGTGCGCGCTCGTCGCCGCAGCAGCGGGCGACCAGCGCCTTCACCTCCTGCTCGATGCCGTACTCCCGGAGGCACGGCGAGCACTCGTCGAGGTGGGTGCGGATCAGGTCGCGCCGCTCGTCGGAGCACTCGAGGTCGAGGTAGAGGTAGACCTCGGCGAGCACATCGCGACAGTCGGTTTCGTGTGGTTCACCGCAACTCACGGTCTGTCACACCTCCTGGCCAGCTGCTGCGGTGTCGGGCGACGGGCTGCGGTTGAAGCCCCGCTCGGCAGCGTAGCGCTCCAGCAGCTTGCGCAGGTTACGCCGGCCACGGTGCAGCCGGGACATCACGGTGCCGATCGGCGTGCCCATGATGTCGGCGATCTCCTTGTAGGAGAAGCCCTCGACGTCGGCGAGGTAGACCGCGAGCCGGAACTCCTCCGGCAGCTGCTGCAGAGCGTCCTTGACGTCACTGTCCGGCAGGCGCTCGAGCGCCTCGGTCTCCGCCGACTTCAGCCCGCTCGACGTGTGGGACTCCGCCTCGGCGAGCTGCCAGTCGGTGATCTCCTCGGTCGGCGCCTGGATCGGCTGGCGCTGCCGCCGCCGGTACGAGTTGATGTACGTATTGGTGAGAATGCGGTAGAGCCAGGCCTTGAGGTTGGTGCCCTCTTCGAACTGGTGGAAGGCCGCGAAGGCCTTGAGGAAGGTCTCCTGCACCAGGTCTTCGGCATCGGCCGGGTTGCGCGTCATGCGCAGGCCCGCCGCGTACAGCTGGTCGACGAACGGCAACGCGTCGCGCTCGAAGCGCGCCCGCCGCTCGTCGGTCCTCTCCGGTCGGGTCAACCGAACGTCCCCCCTCGACTGTCCCGCCGAGGATACGCGGAACGCCTGGTCGGCGCCTGAGGAAGGCTCACCTGTCACCGGGTTTGCCCCGAGCCACTCGGGCCCGTCCAGGAGCTGACGCACGCGCTCGACCTCGGGGTTCACCCGCTCAGAGGGTCGCGTACTGGTTTGCACCGATTCTGCCCCTTCCACAGTCTGTGCTTCCGGGGGCTAGAACACGCCTCCGCCGGGGCGCATTCCCCTACGGGCCAGGTCAGACGGCTCAGCGGGCGAGACCGCGCTCACGGAGCCAGTCGACGGCGATGCGGGCCGTACCCTTCGGGTCGCGACGCAGGTCGTGCCCCTCACCCGGGCGTACCTCGATCAGGGTGTGCGGGCCGCCGGCCGGGATGCCGAACGGGTCGCGGTCTCCGTTGAGCACCAGCGTGGGTACCGCGGCGGGCAGCTCGTCCTGGCGGGAGCGCTCCGGCCGGCCCGGCGGGTGGAGCGGAAACGCCAGGCAGACGATCGCGACGGCGCCGAGGTCGGCGGCGGTGCGGCAGGCGACCCGGGCCCCGCTCGATCGGCCACCGACCACGAGCCGCGCCTTAGGACGGTCGGCGAGCAGCTCGCGGACGACCGCCGCCCACGCCTCGTCGAGATGGGGCGCGGGCGCCGGCGCGCGACGGCCGGCCACCCGGTAGGGCTGGGTGACGCGGGCGACGATCACCCCGGCCGCGTGCGCCGCGTCGCGGAGCGCGACAAGGTCGGGCGCGCCGACTCCGCCCCCGGCACCGTGGCCGAGGACGAGCAGGCTCTTCGCGCGGCCGGACGCGGGCGTCAGGTCGACGAGAGCCGGCCCTCGGGGCGTGACGATCTCACGACTGGTGTCGGACACCCGCCCATACTCACCCAGGCGAGGCGGTCAGTGCGTGTTTACCGGGATCAGGGTCAGGAGCTGATCGCGGACCGGCGGGCCCGCGCTCTCCACCGCCTCGGTGTCGCGCTCCACCTGACCGCGCCAGGCGACGAGCATCGCCCGGCGCTCGCGTGGCGTGGTGGCGCCCCAGACGCCGTGGCAGTCGCCGACCTCGAGCGCCCAGGCCAGGCAGGCGCCCTGCACGTCGCAGGTGCGACAGAGGGCGACCGCGGCATCCGCCGGCTCACTGGGAGCCGGAAAGAACGTCTCCGGGTCGACGCTCTGGCACACGCCCCGCGTGCGCCACGCATCGTCCAACTGCCGCTCGCTCACCGCCCGGAGCAGCCTCGGGTCGCGCCGTGCAGCGGCAACCTCGTGCGGGCGTGGCATTCGCGCCCGTGTCATCCACCCACCTCCCCCGTGGGACCGGCGAAGTAATGGTCATTGCCGTCCGCCCAGTGCGAATCGACACCTCTGCCGGCGTTGTGTTCTATCGCATTCGCGGCTTGCAATTCAAGGGGTTGCATAGATCCTGGCCGAAAGGCCAACCGGCTATTCACCACGAATGGCGGTATTGGATACAGAGCGTGATGGGAGCGCTCCCGTGCGCGATCCCTGGGTTTTTTTCTGCTCACAGTGCGTCAGAAGAGCGGTAACCAAGCAGAAACACGAACGATCAAAAAAGCGTCAACTCGACCGGTTCTTCGGGCGGCCCGGCGAGTGTGCCGCCGGGCGCCCGGGCGACGAGATGCGGCCCGTCGTTTCGTACGTCGCCGACATCGGGGCCAACCGGACGGATCTCCAGTCCGGCGAGAAACTCGTCGCTCGGCGCGGTCAGCAACTCATCGGCCTCGCCGCCGCCGGCCAGCCACCCGGCCCAGCGCTGCCACGGCAGCAGCAACGGCATCCGGTCGTGTACGAGCGCGAGGTCGCCGATCGCCGCGGTGGTCACCACGCTGAACGTCAGCCCCTCGTCCCACGGCGACCACAGGCCGGCCATGGCGAGCACACCGCCGCCCGCGGGCGTCATGAAGTAGGCCTGCTTGCGCCCGTCGGGCCGGCGGAGCCACTCGTACCACCCGTCGGCCGGCACGAGGCAGCGGCGCTTGGCGAACGGCGACGCGTACGCACTCGACGTCGCGACCGTCTCCGCCCGCGCGTTGATCATGCGGGCCGCGCCCTTGGCGTCCTTGGCCCACGTCGGCACCAGGCCCCACCGCGCCGCGGCGAGCACCCGCTCACCGCGCGACTTGGACATCCGCACGATCGGCACCGGGTCGGTCGGCGCGACGTTGTAGTCGGCCACCAGCGCACCGTCGGTGTCGTCGTACGCCTCGAAGAGTGCGCTGAGATCCGCCGCGCTGCGGGTGGTCGCGTACCGGCCGCACATGGCCTTTACGCTACGGCACCCGTCTCGATACTCGGGAGGAGCCGGATCGGCGATCACCGGTTGTCGGCGGCGGACGGCAGACTGTACGGGTGACCGTGACCCGCGCCCCCGTCCCGTGGACCGCGCCGACCGCGAAGGACCCGGTCGCCACCACGGTGCGGCTGCCCGGCTCCAAGTCGATGACCGCGCGGGCCCTCGTGCTCAGCGCGATCGCCGACGGGCCGTCGACGCTCCGCCGCCCGCTACGCGCCCGCGACACCGAGCTCATGGCCGCCGGGCTGCGCGGCATGGGTTCGCAGGTGTCCACTCTGGACGACGACCGCTGGGTCGTGCGCCCGCACCCGCTCGCCGGCCCGGCCCACGTCGACGTCGGGCTCGCCGGCACCGTCATGCGTTTCGTGCCGCCGGTCGCGGGGCTGGCCACCGGCACGGTCACGTTCGACGGCGACCCCCGCGCCCGGCTGCGGCCGGTCGGCCAGCTGGTGGGCGCGCTCCGCTCGATCGGCGTCCGGATCGACGCCTCCGAGACCGGCAACCTTCCGCTGGCCGTGCACGGCACCGGGCGGGTGGCCGGCGGCGAGGTGGAGATCGACGCCTCCGCCTCCAGCCAGCTCGTCTCCGGCCTGCTCCTGGCCGGCGCCGCGTTCGAGCGCGGCATCGTCGTGCGCCACTCCGGCCCGCCCGTCCCGTCGGCCCCGCACCTGCGGATGACGGCGCGGATGCTGCGCGCGGCCGGCGGTGCGGTCGACGACACCACGCCAAATGTCTGGGCCGTGCAGCCGGGCAGGCTCTCCGGACGGGCCTGGGTGATCGAGCCCGACCTCTCCGGCGCCGCGCCGTTCTTCGCCGCCGCGCTCGTCACCGGCGGCGAGGTGACGCTGCTCGGCTGGCCGCGTACGAGCTCCCAGCCGGTCGACCGTCTCCGCGCCCTGCTGCACGAGATGGGCGGCGAGGTCTCGCTCGGCACCGAAGGGCTGACCGTGCGCGGCACCGGCGCCGTCCACGGGCTCGACGCCGACCTGTCCGACGTGAGCGAGCTGACCCCGGTGCTGGCCGCGCTCGCCGCGCTCGCCGACTCGCCCTCCCGCCTCACCGGCGTGGCACACATCCGCGGCCACGAGACCGACCGGATCGCGGCGCTCGCCCGCGAGCTCAAGTCCCTCGGGGCGGACGTCACGGAGAGCCACGACGGGCTGGAGATCCGCCCCCGCCCGCTGCGCGGCGCGCCCTTCCAGACGTACGACGACCACCGGCTCGCGCACGCCGCCGCGGTGATCGGGCTGGCCGTCCCCGGCGTCGAGGTCGACGACGTGGCATGCACGTCGAAGACCATGCCCGAGTTTCCGGCGCTATGGTCAGCAATGGTCGACGGGCAGTAGGAGCGGTAGGAGGAGCTCTGACGGGGAAGCGGCGGGAGTACGACGAAGACGACGTACGGGTCCGCCCGTCCCGGTTCTCGCGCCCGCGCACCCGCACCCGCCCGAAGCACTCCGACGCGGTCGAGGGCTTCGTGGTCGCGGTCGACCGGGGGCGCTACACCTGCCACGTCGGCGACGCGAGCGTCACCGCCATGCGGGCGCGCGAGCTGGGCCGCAAGTCGGTGGTGGTCGGCGACCGGGTGGCCCTCGTCGGCGACATATCGGGAGCGCCGGGCGCGCTCGCCCGCATCGTGCGGATCGCCGAGCGCACCTCGGTGCTGCGCCGCACCGCCGATGACGACGACACCACCACCGAGGGCCGGCTGGAGCGGGTCGTGGTCGCCAACGCCGACCAGCTCGTGATCGTCAGCTCGCTCGCCGACCCGCCGCCGCGCACCGGCTTCATCGACCGCTGCCTGGTCGCCGCGTACGACGCGGACATCGACCCGCTGCTCTGCCTGACCAAGGCCGACCTGGCCGGCCCGGACGCCGTGCTCGGCTACTACGCCGAGCTCGACCTCCCGCACGTGCTCTGCCGGCCGGACGCCGACCTCGACGACCTGCGCGCCACGCTCACCGGGCGGATCTCGGTGCTCGTGGGCCACTCCGGCGTCGGCAAGTCGACGCTCGTCAACCGCCTCGTCCCCGACGCCGACCGGGCGGTGGGCGCGGTCAGCGCCGTGGGCAAGGGCCGGCACACGTCGACAAGCGCGGTCGCCCTCCAGCTCCCGGCCGACAAGCCGACCTGGATCATCGACACGCCGGGGGTACGCAGCTTCGGCCTCGCCCACGTCTCCGCCGAGAGCCTCCTGCACGGCTTCCCCGACCTGGTCGAGGCGACCGTCGACTGCCAGCCCGGCTGCGAGCACACCGCCGACGACCCAGGCTGCGCCCTGGACGCCTGGGTGGCCGCCGGCCACGCCGACGAGCGCCGCCTCCGTTCCTACCGCCGCCTTCTCGCCTCCCGCTCCGGCGACCCCGACCCCGAGGCCGCGACCACCGACCCGCTCTAGGAGACCCCTGAATAATGCGGCTGTCACGATCCGTGTCTAGAGACCTTTCGGAGTCGGGCTGACCGACGTCTTCGTGGCGTCGAAACCCGTTTCAAACAAGGAGATTTGGGCTGCCGCGATGTCCGTCGTGGTCCCGACCGCTGCTCCCGCGGCCTCACCCTGCGAGTCTGGGCAATCTCACCCCGTGCTTGTGTGCGCGGGGATCCTTTGGCGCGTGGCCAGCCGCGCGGACGGGTGCGGCCGCGGGGAGCGGCGGCTTGGACCACGACGAACATCGCGGTAGCCCAAAATGGTCGAAATGTACGGGTCTCGGCGCACAGCCGGTAACGTAGCGTAATCAGCTTCGGGGGCGTGGGTGTGAATCTAGAACGGTTAGGGTCGATATAGCGCTCTAACCGTTCTAGATCGCGAAACCTGGTGCCCGTTAACTGGCGCGGCGGCTACTGCCCGCGACCGAGGCCCCACCCGGCTCGCTCGGCGCCAGCGTGGCGGCTTAGGACATTGCAGACAAACGCTGACCTTAACTCCGAAAGGTCTCTGGCTAGATCGTTAGTTGCTGCCACACGCACCGCCGGGGCGACAAAGCCTTGGACGATCTTTCTCACCCCGCCGAGCCCGGCAGTAGACAATGTGGACCAAACGCCGACGCCGAGGCGTGCGAGCCCACTCGGACCCGCCGTCGGCGCGGGGGGTTGGGCTCGGTGCGCGGACCTGGCAGCGGGGGCCGGGGACTTCGGCTCGCCCCCCGAGCCGCCGGCCACCGCGGTAGCCCGAATCTTGGTTTTGATCTTGGATTGTCAGACCTCGACGTAGCCGCCGCTGCGCCAGTAGATGCCGTCCTCGCGCGACATCAGGCCCTCGTCGATGAGGTAGCGACGCAGCGAGGCGTGGTCGTCGTACCAGGCGCGGAGGATGGCGTCGACGGCGCGCTCGGGATAGCGGACGCCGGGCTCGAACGAGGCGGCGATGTGCTCCAGGATGATCCGGCGCTTGCCGCGCGCGGCGGGCATGTTCACGATCCGCCCGTCGCGGACGAAGACGCGCAGCACCGCCGCCTTGGCCCGGTCGGGGTCGAGATCCTCCTCGGCGGCCGGGGCCGGGGCGTGCTCGCGCACCGCCTCTTTGAAGACGTTGGCCTCGGCCACGATGCGCCCGTCGACGCTGGCCACCAGGCCGCCCGACTCGAGCCTGCGGAGCGCCACGACCACCTGGCGGGCCGGCAGGCCGGTGCGTGCCGCCACCTCCGACGGGGTGGCCGCGCCCAGCACCACGGCGGCGAAGGTGGTGAGCCGGTCAGGCTCGGCGAGCAGTCCACACAACGCTTCCGGTCTCATAACGGGGACGCTATCGCGTACGGGGCGTCCGGATCAGCTACCTTTCCCGCCATGGCCCGGTACGCCGACGACCTCTCCCTCGCCCACGTGCTCGCGGATACGGCGGATTCCATCTCCTCCGCGCGGTTTCGGGCGCTCGACCTGCACGTGGAGTCGAAGCCGGATCTGACGCCGGTCTCCGACGCCGACACGGCGGTGGAGCGCGCCCTGCGCGCCACGCTCGCGCGTACCCGGCCGCGGGACGCCGTGCTCGGCGAGGAGTACGGGGCGACCGAGGCGGCCGCCGGCCCGGGCACCCGGCAGTGGGTGATCGACCCGATCGACGGCACGAAGAACTACATCCGGGGCGTGCCCGTGTGGGCGACGCTCATCGCGCTCATGGAGGGCGACCAGCCGGTGGTGGGCCTTGTCTCCGCGCCGGCGCTGGGGCGCCGGTGGTGGGCGGCGGTCGGGCACGGGGCGTACGCGGGGCGGCACACCGCCGCGGCCACGCCGATCAAGGTGTCGGGCGTGAGCCGGCTCGCCGATGCAAGCTTCTGCTACTCCGACCTGATGAGCTGGGAGGAGAACGGCCGCCTCGGCGCGATGCTCGGCATTCTCCGTCAAACATGGCGAAACAGGGCATACGGCGACTTTTACGGATACATGCTGCTGGCCGAGGGTGCCCTCGACGCCATGGTCGAGCCGGAGCTGTCGCTGTGGGACGTCGCCGCGCTTGTGCCGATCGTGACGGAGGCGGGTGGCTCGTTCACCGACCTCGACGGCCGGCCGGGCCCGGGCGGGGGCAGCGCTGTGGCGACCAACGGCAAGCTACACGGAGACCTGCTCGAACGCCTCTCCGCGGCGGGCATCGAGGCGCTCTGACGAGTGGTTCGGCGCGAGCCGTGGAGGCAGGCTCTAGACAATCCCGCTAGAGTCGCCGGGTGGCATCCACTGGCGGCTGGTGTTTCCTCGCGGCGATGATCTTGGCGTACGGCGTCGCCAACATGCTCCAGTCGATGGCCGCCACCCGCACCACGGTCCACCACACGTTCGACCCGAGCCTCCTGATCCGCCTCGCCAGCCACCGCACCTATCTCATCGGCCTTTCCTGCCAGGCCCTCGGCTTCCTCCTCGCCTTCCTCGCCCGCCGCGACCTGCCGCTCTTCCTGGTGCAGGCGAGCGTGGCGGCCGGCCTCGGCGTGACCGCCCTGCTGGGCGTGCTGATCCTCAAGTGGCGGCTCCCCGGTGCCGAGGTGGCGCTGCTGGTGCTCCTCTTCGCCGGCATCGGCGCGCTGGTGCTGGCCGCCGAGCCCGCCCCGTCCCGCCGGATCGGGTCGCTCGGCCTGGCCGCCCTCGTGATCGCGCTCGCGCTGATCGGCGCGCTGGGCTTCTTCGCGGTGCGCCTGCACGGCGCGCCCGGATCCGTCGCGCTCGGCTCGCTGGCCGGGCTCGCCTTCTCGGGCGCGGCGGTGGCCGCCCGACCGCTCGCGGCCGTGCACTCGTTCGAGTCGCTGCTGATCCATCCCCTGCTGTACCTGCTGCTCGCCCACTCCGTCGTCGGCCAGCTCCTGCTCGGCCTTGCGATGCAGCGCGGCTCCACGACCGCGGCGGTGGCCGCGATGGACGCCGCGGGCGCGGTGCCGGCCGCCATCATCGGGCTCCTCTTCCTGGGCGACCGCATCTGGCCCGGCCGCGAGTGGCTCGCCATGATCGGCTTTCTCGTGACGCTTGCCGCGGTGATCGGCCTGACCCGCTACGCCGAGCCGCAGCACCACCACCAGGTCGCCACGGCCCACCGCCGCCGCCCGGTCCGCCTCCACCACCCGGTGCCCGCCGCCCGCCGCTAGGGCGTGTTTCATAAGGGCATGCCCGGCCTGCGGCGGACCCTCATGAAACACGCCCTAGAACTCTCCAAACCCCGTCGCGGTCCCGACCACTAGCCGACGGATCACGGGCGTCCACCGCGCTCGGACCCCACGCCTCCATGATCAGCCCAGCCGTTGCTGCCATCTCCGGCCGTCGGTCGACGTGTAGACCGAGTCGAGGCCTTGGAAGAGGAAGAACCGCTTGGTAACCGCCCGCGGAGAGTTGCCGAACGCCGGCAGGCCGGCGAGGTCGACCCGCGTGTACGACCGGCCGTCCGGGCTGGCCAGGTACTGGAAACCGGAGCCGTTGAGCGCGGGCAGGACATGCGCACCGTCGGCGGTGACGAAGGACGTCGGACCGGCCAGCGGTGCGGCCAGCGGCCGGCTCGGGTGGGTCAGGTGCCAGCTGCGCCCGCCGTCGGCGCTGCGGTAGACCACCACGGGCCCAGGCCCGATGAACGTGGCGTACGCCAGATTCCCGTCGGTGGTCGCCACCTCCGCCCTGACGCTCAGGAACGTCGCCGGTGGCTCTTTCCGGCGCTCCACGGCGGTCGGTTCGGCATCGAAGGTGAACGCGTCCCAGTTGCGCCCGCGGTCGTGGCTGACCGCGACGGCCGCCTTGCCCGTCGCCGGATCGGCACCGGCGGCCCAGAGGCCCGCCTCGACCGGTGTGTCGACCACCTGGGCGAAGGCCAAAGGCGGCTGGTTGGCGAGCGGGGCGAACCGGCCGGAGGCCGGGTCGACCGCGTACACGGGGCACTCCTCTACGAACATCGCCGTCCCACCGACGACCCGGCAGTCGATGGCGCGTGTATCCGGCGCCACGGACGCGACAGGGGCATCCGAGACGGTCACCTCGCGCCAGGCCCGACCGCCGTCGACGCTGACCCTCCGGCCGCTGTCCTGGTCGGTCTCCTTTTGCCCTTCGCGCGCCGCCCGGATGCCGACCACCCGGCTCTCGAACAGGACCCGCGGGCCGAGGACGGTCAGGTCGGACTGCCCGCGCACGCCCTCCGGCCGCTCGCGGGTCACCCAGGTGCGCCCGCCGTCGCTCGACGCGAGCAGCTCGTCCGGGCAGTCGTCGCAGTCGGCCACGATCGCGTAGAGATGCTCCGCGTCGGCGGCGCCCACCTCCAGCACCCGCCTGCCCCCGGCCGCCGCCTCCCAGGTCTGGCCGGAGGGGCGGAGCGTCATCACGCCCGCGGTGCCGGATGCCAGGAGCACCGCCGCAGCGAGTGCCCCGCCGGCTCGCCGCCGGTTGCGCAGCCGACCGGCGCGGCGGCGCACCGACGCGAAGTCGGGCGGTCGGGCTGCCTCCTCGGCTGCCCCGGCCAGATCGCGGTATCGATGGTCAATCACGTGCCGGCTCCTTCGCGGGTTGGGCGTGCGGCTCGTCGCCGAGCTCGCGCGCCAGTGCGGCCCGTCCCCGGGCCAGCCAGGACTTGACCGTGTTGGGCGACGCGCCGAGGGCCGCCGCGACCTCGTCGACCGGCAGGTCCACCACGTGGTAGAGCACGAGCGCGGCCCGCACCCGGTGCGGCAGCGTCCGGAGGGCGGCGGCCAGGTCGAACCCGTCCACGGCGAGCTCGGGCACCGTCTCCGGCGGCGTCCACACCCGCCCGGCCCGGAAGAGGCGGTCGAAGACCCACCGCCGGTACCGGTTGCGGGCTCGTTGATCGCGACGGTGCGCAACCAGGCTTCGTGGTCGGCGAGCCCCGTGAAGACGCGCGGCCGGGCGAGGGCCCGGGCAAACGCCTCCTGCACGACGTCTTCCGCCTCGGCCAGGTCTCCGGTCACCCCGTAGAGCTGCCCGACGAGCCGGCGGTACGACGCCTCGTAGACCGCGCGTACCGCATCGTCCGCGTCCATCCACGCTCCCTTCACGGCTACCAGGAGGACCAGCGCCGCTGCCGTGCGGTTGCGCGTTCGCGGAAATCGCTCAGTCGGGCGAGTCGAGGCCCTGCTCGATGGCGTACCGGGTCAGCTCCACCCTGTTGTGCAGTTGGAGCTTGCCGAGCGTGTTCTGCACGTGGTTTTGCACCGTGCGGTGGGAGAGGCTGAGCCGGGCCGCGATCTGCTTGTACGACAGGCCCTTCGCCACGAGCCGCAGCACCTCGGTCTCGCGGTCGGTCAGCCGCGGCGCGGCCTCGTCTTCGGCCGGCCCGCCGCCCTTGGCCAGCCGCCTGTACTCCCCCAGCACGAGCCCGGCCAGCCCGGGTGTGAAGACCGTGTCGCCGGCGGCCGTGCGGCGCACCGCATCGAGAAACTCCTCCGGGCTCGCCGACTTGACCAGGTAGCCCGTCGCGCCGGCCTTCACCGCGTCGAGCACGCTCTGCTCCTGGCCGCTGGCCGAGAGCATCAGGATGCGTACGCCGGGGAGCGCGGCGAGCAGCCCGCGGATCACCTCGACGCCGGAGATGTCGGGCAGCTGGAGGTCGAGCACGACCACGTCGGGCCGGGCCGCGGGCGCGATCCGCACCGCCTGGCCGCCCTCGCCGGTCGTGGCCACCACGTCGTATCCGGCCTCGGCGAGGTCGCGGGCGACCCCCTGCCGCCACATCGGATGGTCGTCTACCACCATGACCCGGGTCATCACCCGCTCACACTAAGACGCAGCTCCACCTCTGTGCCCTCCCCGGGCGCCGAGACGATCTCCACGCTGCCGCCCAGCTCGGCGATCCGGCCCCGGATCGACTGCGCCACGCCGAGCCGCCCCTGCTGAGCCGCCTCGGCGAGCCGGCCGGCCGGGATGCCCGGCCCGTCGTCGCGTACCGACACCGTGATCGTGCCGGCCTCCTCCTCCAGCAGCACCCACGCGCGGGCGCCGCTGCCGCCGTGCCGTGCCACGTTGTCGAGGGCGGCGCCGACCGCCGCGCCGACCTCGTGCGCCACCGATGCCGGCAGGCGCACCGGCGTGGCGGGCGCGGCGATCGACACGGCGGGCGAGGCGTACCCGTCGAGGATCGTGCGGAGGTCGACCTCGGGCCCGGAGCGCTGCCGCGGCGGGCGGCCGCTGACGAGCGCGCGCAGCGCCGCTTCCTGCTCGCCGGCGAGCCGGGCCAGCTCGGCCGCCTCGCCGTCGAGGTGCGCACCGCGCCGCTGCACCAGCGCGAGTACCTGCAGCACGGAGTCGTGGATGCCGCGGGCCAGCCGCTCCCGCTCGCGCGTGGCGGCCTCGAGCTCGACCGCCCGCTGGAGCCGCTGCTCGGACTCGACCGCCAGGCGCGCGACGTGCCCGACGGCGACGCCGGCGAGGAGCATGAGCATCAGCCCGGTGGCCGAGGCGGAGGTCAGCTTCGCCCGCATCGTCACGTCCGCGGTGCCGACGACGAGGGCCGCGATCGCGCCCCGCCGCCGCCCGCCGGAGACCGCCCAGGCCAGCACCGGGCAGGCCTGCCAGGCGACGGCGAGCGAGGGTACGCCGTTGTCGATCGCGGTGCGGCCGACCACCCACGGCGAGGCGAGCAGCAGTACGAGCGTGATGGCCAGGTCGGTGCCGAGCAGCGGCCAGCCCCGCCACGCCGAGCGCGCGTACAGGTACGTGGCCGCCACCGACCAGCCGACGAGCACGGCCAGGGCCGGGATCGCGCCGAACGGGTGGGCGTAGTCGGTGACGTTCAACGCGGCCATCGCCACGACGTACGCCATCGAGGCGAACCGGAACACGGCGATCGACCGCCACAGCGGCACCTGGAACGTGCCGGACGGATCCTCAGCCATCGACGACCGCGCGCAGTGCGAGCACGCACGTGTCGTCGTCCGGGCTGGCCGGTTGGAGGCGGGCCAGCAGCGCGTGCAGCGGCAGCCCGGCCGCGCCGTCGACCGCCCGCAGCACCGGGCCGAGCCAGTCGCTGTCGAACGTGCGCCGCTCGATCAGCCCGTCCGTGTAGATCAGCATCGTGTCGCCCGGGGCGAGTCCGGTGGTTGTGGCGTCGTACCTGGAGGCGCGCTGCCCGCCGAGGAGCATTCCCTCCGGCCGGTCGAGCGGCGCGGCGCCGGCCGTGGTGAGCAGCACCGGCGGCGGGTGGCCGGCCTGCGCCCAGGTCACCGACGTGGTATCGGGGTCGAAGCGGGCCACGGCGGCGGTCGCCGTCGGGCCGGACGGGTCGTCGCAGACCATCTTGTTGAGGTGGGCGAGGAGCTGGGCGGGGTCGTCGGTGGTCACGGCGAGCGCGGAGAGCGCGTGCCGCAGCCGGGCCATGGTGGCCGCCGCCGGCATGCCGTGCCCGGCCACGTCGCCGACCGCGAGCAGGGTGCGGTCGCCGGGCAGGTGCACGAGGTCGAACCAGTCGCCGCCGACCCGGGCCACCTCCTCGGCCGGCTGGTAGCGCACGGCCAACCGCAGCCCGGGGCGGCTCACGACGCCGGCCGGCACGGGCAGGATCACCTGTTGGAGCGCGGCCACGACGCGGTGCTCGGTCTGGAGACTGGCCTGGAGCTCGGCCGACTCGGCCTCGACGTCGGCGAGGCGGGCGCGGGCGCGCTCGGCCGCCTCGAAGACGCTGACGTCCTGGATGATGCCGTACACCAGCCGGGCCCGCCCGTCCCGTCCGCACTCGGCCTCGAAGATCGCGCGGATGTGGCGCACCCCGCTGGGCACGGCGATCCGAAACGTGACGTCGATCGGCTGGGCGTCGCCGATCAGGGCCTGGGCCGCCTTGTCCACGCGGCCGACGTCATCGGGGAGGACGTACTCGCGAGCCTGCGAGAGGGTGGCGGGGCCGGCCGCCCGGTCCCGCTCGAAGATCTCGAAGAGATGGTCAGACCATTGGACGGTATCGGTGGTCAGATCCCACTCGGCCCAGCCCAGGTTTGCCAGCCTCTCGGTACGCGTGAGGCGGTCGAGGACCTCGGCCGTACTCTTCGCGGTGCTTTTTGGCACCCCTTGACCATCCCATACGCCATCCGTGACCGGCGACAGTGTCGCCCCTTCGGTACGGTTGGCCCATCGACACGGTCCCGCTCCTCACCGAGACGTTCGAGCGCAGCCAGGTCACCCGGCTGCGTCATGCCGTCGCGTCGTGCGTGGGCAAGGCGGGCATGGTCGGCCAGCGGCTCGACGACTTCGTGCTCGCGGTCAACGAACTGCTCACCAACGCCGTGCGGCACGGCGGCGGCAAGGGCCGGCTGCGCCTCTGGCGCCGGGGCGACGAGGTGGTCTGCGAGGTCTCCGACCACGGCGAGGGCTTCGACGACACGCGGCTGTCCGGCGGCGCCAAGCCGGCCGCCGACACGCCGGGCGGGTGGGGCCTGTGGCTGGCCGGCAAGCTCAGCGACCGCATGGAGGTCGACACCGGCCCAAGCGGCACCACCGTGCGGATCAGCGCGGCGCTGGGCCCGATCTGACCGGCCCTAGACGATCAATTCCCGGGTCCGCGTCAGTCGCTGACCGCTGCTCCCGCCGGAGACCGCGGTGGCCGGCGGCTCGCTGGGGCGAGCCGAAATCTCCGGCCCCCGCTGCCAGGTCCGCGCACCAAGCCCAACCCCGGGCGCTAGCCGAAGAGGGCGCTCACCGACTCTCCGTTGTGGATCCGCCGCATCGCCTCGGCGAGCGCCGGCGCCACCGAGAGCACGCGCAGCTTCGGCACCCGCTTCTCGGCGGGGATCGGTACGGTGTTCGTGCAGACGATCTCCAGCACGCCGTCCTGCTCGCTGAGCCGGTGCAGCGCGCCGCTGGAGAAGAGGCCGTGGGTGCAGGCGAGACGGATCGAGCGGACCTTGAGGTCGCGCAGGTGGTCGATCAGCTCGATCATCGTGCTGCCCTTGGCGATCTCGTCGTCGAGCACGATCACGTCGCGGTCGACCACGTCGCCGATGACGGCGCTGATCTGCACCCGGTCGTCGGGGTAGCGCTGCTTGGCGCCGGCCGCCACCGGAGTGCCGATCATGCGGGCGAAGTGCGAGGCCTCCTTGGCGTTGCCCAGGTCGGGCGAGACCACGACGGCGTCGGCGAGGTCGTACTGCCGGAAGTGGGCAGCGAGCTCGCGCAGTGCGTGCAGGTGGTCGACCGGCATGGCGAAGAAGCCGTGCACCTGCGGCGAGTGGAGCGTGAGGGCCAGGACCCGGTCGGCGCCGGCGGTCTTCAGCAGGTCCGCGACGAGTCGGGCGCCGATCGAGATGCGCGGCGCGTCCTTTTTGTCCGAGCGCGCGTACGCGTAGTGCGGCATCACGACGGTGATCCGTCCCGCCGAGGCGCCCCGGGCGGCGTCGAGCATCAGCAGCAGCTCGACGAGGTGCTCCTGGACGGGTGGCACGAGCGGCTGGATGAGAAACACGTCGCGTTCCCGGCAGTTGGCCTCGAGCTGCACCTCCAGGCAGTCGTTGGCGAAGCGGGACACCCTCACGGGGTGTAGTGGCACGTCAAGGTGGGCGCAGATCTCCTCGGCAAGTTCGGGGTGGGCTGTTCCGCTGAACACCGCGATGTCACGCACGCGCCAGATCCTAGGCAACGGCCCGGAAGCGCCCGTTATCGCCTCTAACGTGCCTCAGAAAACGCTCTCTTGACAGCACGTTCATCGATCTGACAGCTTTGTTAATTAAATCGAGGAGCGTGATGCTAATGCGGAGAGCCATGTTGGTCCTGGCGCTCGTGGCGGCCGGTCTCGTCGTGCCGGCGACGAGCAGCCCGGCGATCGCGGCGCCCGGGGCCCTGACCTGGTCCGACGAGTTCAACGGCGCGGCCGGCAGCGCGCCCGACGGCAGCAAGTGGCGCTACGACATCGGCGGCAGCGGCTGGGGCAACAACGAGCAGCAGTACTACACGAACAGCACCCGTAACGCGGCGCTGGACGGCGCGGGCAACCTCGTCATCACCGCCCGCCGGGAGAATCCGTCCAACTTCCAGTGCCACTACGGCACCTGCCAGTACACGTCCGCGCGGCTGCTCACCTCCGGCACGTTCACGCAGACGTACGGGCGCTTCGAGGCGCGCATGAAGCTCCCCTTCGGGCAGGGCATCTGGCCCGCGTTCTGGATGCTCGGCACGCCGGTCAACTGGCCCAGCAGCGGCGAGATCGACATCATGGAGAACATCGGCCGCGAGCCCAACACCGTGCACGGCACGGTGCACGGGCCGGGCTACTCGGGCGCCGGCGGCATCGGCGGCGGTTACGACAACGGGCGCTTCGCCGACGCGTTCCACACGTTCACCATCGACTGGGCGCCCGACTCGATCACCTGGTACGTGGACGGCAACCAGTACTTCCGCATCACGCCGGCCTCGCTCAACGGCAACCAGTGGGTCTTCAACCACCCGTTCTTCCTGATCCTCAACCTCGCGGTCGGCGGCTACTGGCCGGGCTACCCGGACGGCAGCACGACGTTCCCGCAGACGTTGACGGTCGACTACGTGCGGGCCTACGCGTGGGACACCGGCGGCGGGGGTGGCGGCAACACGATCGTGGGCTACGGCAACAAGTGCGTCGACGTGGCCGGCGCGAACACCGCCAACGGCACCGCCGTGCAGCTCTGGACCTGCAATGGCACCGCCGCGCAGAGCTGGACCAACGGCGCCAACTCCTCGCTCCGCGCGCTGGGCAAGTGCATGGACGTGACCGCCGCCGGCACCGCGGACGGCACGCCGGTACAGCTGTACGACTGCAACGGCACCGGCGCCCAGCAGTGGCGGATCGAGGCGGACGGCGACATCGTCAACGTCAGCTCCAACAAGTGCCTCGACGCCAGCGGGGTCAGCTCGGCCGACGGCACCCGGCTACAGATCTGGACCTGCACCGGCGGCGCCAACCAGAAGTGGCGCCGCCCCTGAGAGATCGCTCTCAGGTGGCTCCCGCCCGCGCCGCCTCGGCGAGGGCGGGAGCCTTCGGCGTCCGGGAGGGCGGCGGCGACAGCACCGTCGCCACGAGAAGCAGGATCGAGGCGATCAGAAAGGCCATCAGCGACCGGTGGGCTACCAGGAGAGGCCGGTCAGCCGCTCGTAGACGTCGATGTATCGCGCCCTGGTCGCCGCCACCACGTCCGCCGGCACCTCGGGAGCGGGCGGCCGCTTGTCCCAGCCGGTGCCGGTCGCCCAGTCGCGCACGAACTGCTTGTCGAGCGAGAACTGCGCCCGGCCCGGCTGCCACGAGTCGGCCGCCCAGAACCGGGACGAATCAGGCGTCAGCACCTCGTCGGCGAGCACGAGCGTGCCGTCCGGAGCCCAGCCCAGCTCAAGCTTGGTGTCGGCGATCACGATCCCCCGGCCGGCCGCGATCTCGGCGCCCCGCTTGTACACCGCGAGGGTGATCCGGCGCAGCTCCTCGGCGGTCTCCGCGCCCACCTCGGCCGCCACGTCGGCGTACGTGATGAACTCGTCGTGCTCGCCGACCGGCGCCTTCGTGGTGGGCGTGAAGATCGGCTCGGGCAGGCGGTCGGCCTCGACGAGCCCGGCCGGCAGCGGCACGCCGGAGACCGAGCCCGACTTCTCGTACTCCTTGAGCCCCAGGCCGGTCAAATAGCCGCGCGCGATGCACTCGACCGGCACCATCCGCAGCCGTCGGCACCGGATCGCCCGCCCGGCGAACTCCGGCGGCACATCGGTAGCCGAGATCACATGATGCGGCACGATATCGGCGAACTGCTCGAACCACCACAGCGACAGCCGGGTGAGCACCGCGCCCTTGTCCGGTATCGGCGTGGGAAGCACGACGTCGTAGACGGACACGCGGTCGGAAGCGACGAGGATCAGGTCGTCACCGTCCGCGTAGACGTCCCGGACCTTGCCGGAGTGCAGCAGCTCCACTTGGTGCTCCTCGATCCGCCTCTCGATAGAGCGCTACCCTAACGCGGTGACAAATGCTGTCGAGTTGCCCGCCCCGTGGTGCGACGCGCGATTGACGGTCGTCGTTCCCACCTACAACGAGGTGGACAACCTGCCCCGACTTGCCGAGCGGCTCCTCGCGCTGCCCCTACCCGGGCTGCACGTGCTGATCGCCGACGACAACTCCCCCGACGGCACCGGCGAGGTCGCCGACAAGATCGCGGCGGAAAACCCCGGACGGGTGACCGTGGTGCATCGGGCGGGCAAGGAGGGCCTCGGCCGGGCGTACGTCGACGGCATGAGCCAGGCACTCGACGCGGGCGCGGAGTACGTGGCACAGATGGACGCCGACCTGTCTCACCCACCGGAGGCGGTCCCCGGACTCCTCGGCACGCTCATGTCCACCCGGGCCGGCGTGGTGATCGGCTCCCGCTACGTGCCCGGCGGGCAGCTCGACGAAAACTGGCCCTTCTACCGCCGCGCGCTCAGCGGCTGGGCCAACTTCTACGTGCACACCCTGCTCAACGTGCGGATCCGCGACCTCACCGCCGGCTTCAAGGTGTGGCGGGCCGACGTGCTGCGCGACATCGGCCTCGACCGCGTCCAGTCAAACGGCTACAGCTTCCAGGTGGAGATGCACTACCTGGCCACCCAGCTCGGCCACACGATCATCGAGGTGCCGATCCGGTTCGAGGAGCGCACCAGCGGCGCCTCCAAGATGACCACCCGGACGAAGATCGAGAGCGCCGTCATGCCGTTTCGCCTCCGCTGGAAGCACCGCTCCAAGGGCGACTGAGCCAGGATCCAATCCAGATTTGCCCCGGTCCGCGTAGCTGCGGACCGCCGCTCCCGCCGGAGATCGCGGAGGTCGGCGGCGAGCTGGCGCTCGCCGAGATCCCCGACCTCCGCTGCCGCGTCCGCGCGACAAGCCCAACCCCGCTAGCGCTCGAGGCAGGAGTCAGGCGGACTGCGGCGTGCGCTGCCGCGCTAGCGCGCCAACGAGGATCGTTAGCCCGAATCCCGCGTGCTCAGCGGCGTGTCGCACGGGAATCGGGTAAACGATCACCGACGGCACCGCACGCGGCCCACATATCGAGACGCGAATCCCACATCTCGACACCTCGTAGTGATCGTTAGCCCGATCAGGGCGATCTGCCCGGTGTGTCACGCCCCTTTCGGGTAAACGATCATCCGCTCGGCCCTGCCAGGACGACGGCATACCGCCGGGGCACATCACAGAAAGATCTCGACACCGCCGCTTGACAACCAAACCACAGGGGAATGTCTCTCTCTGCTGCCAGGCCCGCGAGACATGCCCAACATGCCAATCGCCGACCTGCGGCGCGGCCTGCCCGGCCTGACCGGCGGCGAGGGCGTGGTGGAGGCCACCTACGCCGGTCACGCTCCGGTGGCTCCGGTCCGCCGCAGCCGGTAGCGCAGGTGTGTCACGCCGGGCGCGGGCACGGCCTCGACGAGGCTGAGTGGTATGTGGGCGGGCAGCTCCTGGAAGAGCCGCCGACCGGCGCCGAGCAGCACGGGCACCTGGTGGATGACGATCTCGTCGACCAGGCCCGCGGTCAGGGCGGAGGTGAGCACACCGCCACCCATCAGGCCGACGTCGAGGTCTCCGGCCGCGGTGCGAGCGGCGGCGATCGCCTGCTCGATCGAGGTGACGAAGGTCTGGGCCGGTGTCGCCTCGGGCGGGGCGGGCCGATGGCTGACGACGAAGAGCGGCGCCGTGGGGTGTGGACTGCCGCCACCCCAGCCGTTCGCGTCGTCGTAGCTGGTGCGACCCGCGACCATCGCCCCGATGCGGCCGGCGAAGGGGTCGATGAAGCGGCGGGTGGCTTCGGAGAGGCGGAACCCCGGGACGACGGTGCTGGGCGTGTCGCCGTCCCAGTACCAGTCATGGAGGAGGGTGGCGTCGCCGAGTCCGCGGCCGGGGCCGGGGTTTCGACCGGTGACGAAGCCGTCGACGGAGACGGCCATCACGCTCAGTACCTTGCCCATGATGATCTACCTTCCCTCGAAGACCCGATGGACGCCCAGGGCGTCGGCCCTGTGCCGGTCTCTCATAACCACGTCGACCTGAGGCGGCACCAATCGACACGTCCGGCGAAAAAACTTCTGCCGCACGGGCTCGGGGCTCAGATCCAGGACACGAGGGCGCGGGCGCCGCGCTCGTCGAAGGTCGCCGGCCCCAGGTGATCTCCCAGCGGTTGCCTTCGGGGTCGGCGACGAACGCGGACCGCCCGCCCCACGGCCGGTCGGTCGCGGCGGCGATCGGGGTGGCGCTGGCGGCGACGGCCGTGGTGAAACACCCTGGGGCGCCACCCCAAACGACCGCATAATCAGCACACAAATGGTCGGAGCGCACCGGGCCGAAGGCCAAAACGGGCTGAGCGCGACCAACAGCGAAGGGTGAGGCCGCGGGAGCGACGGTCTGGACCACGGCGGACGTCGCGGTAGCTCAGATGGTCCTAAAAGGGTCTCAGTTGCCCTTGTTGCGGCGGCCGCGGGTCAGGGCGAGCAGGCTGAACACGATGATCGCCACGACGATCAGGCAGCAGAGGCCGGCGAAGAGGCCGAAGCCGCCCATGCGCGGCCGGCGCCGGGCCGCCTCCAGGACGACCTCGTTGTCGGCCGCCCACGCCGCGGCCGGCACGAGCACCGCTGCCACCATGCCGATGAGCACGGCCGTCGCGCGCGCCCACCATCGAGTCAAGAACGACATAGGCCCATGGTCCCCCGTCAAGGCAACTCGGGGCGCCCTCATCGAGAGGACGCCCCGAGTCGTGTACAGCGCGGTTGAGCTAGCCGACCGAGCCGATCGAGACGCCGGCGCGGCCCACCACGGCACCCTCGTCGGTCACGATGACCGCCTCGCCGAGGAGCGTGCGGCCACCGGCCGGCACCGAGTTGACGGTGACCGTGCCGCTGACCGTGGTCGACGCGCCGTTGGCGAGCGGCACGACCGTCGACGGCACCGCGATGTTGCCGAGCGCCGCCGCGAAGAACGTGTCGCGGTAGTCGTAGGCCGTCGTGCCTGCCGGCACGGCGAACCCGTCGATCTCGATCGTGTACGTGCCCGCGCGCGGGTTCGCGATCGACACCGACTCCTCGGAGTCACCGTCCGCGTCGAAGTCCACGATCGCCCCGTCGAGGCGGACGTAGAGGTCGAGGTCTGCACCGGGGTCACTCGGGTTGCCGATCCGCACGTCCAGCCTTGTCGCGCCGACCGGCACCGCCACCTCGAACGTCTGCACCTCGCCGTCGGCGATGGTCGGACGCTGGGCGGAGAGGCTGCCGAGCGGGCCACCCTGCGCGGACACGTTGATCGGGCCGAACTCGTTGGTCACCTTCCAGCTGACCGGGCTGGGCTGTCCGGCCGTCACGCTGGGCAGCTCGACCACCGGCGGCTCCACCTTGACGCCCTGCACCCGCGCCATGATCTGGTACGGGTTGTTGAGCGCCGGCGAGGTACGCCGCGACTCGACCTCGATCTCCCACACGCCCGGCACCGGGTTCTCGTACGACCGCTCCTGCGGCTTGCATACGGCCGGGTCGGAGAAGTTCGTGTAGCAGAACGGGCTGCTGTTGTCCTCCTGCCGCACGCCGTGCGGGTTGAACGTGATGAACCGGGTCTGCGAACCGGTCGCGATGCCGGAGAGGTTGACCTGCAGCGCGTCCGCGCCCACGGGCACGGTCACGAAGTAGGTCTGGAACGAGTTCCGGTCCACCTCACCGGACGCGCTGAACGAGTAATTCGGCTTCTTCACGTCGTTGGACACGACCACCGTGTTGAGTACCTCGAAGTCCACGACGGACGTCGACGGGTCGTCCACCCGCAGGATCGCGCCGTGCGCGCCCACCGACGGCCGCGCGTTGACGGTGATGCTCACGGTCTTGTTCAGCGGCAGCCCCACGTGGCGCGGCGCCGAGAACGTGCCGTCGTTGCCGAGCCAGGTCAGGTCGTGCTGGATTGTCCTGTTCGGGCCGCTCGTACGGGTCAGCTTGACCGTGTACGACTTGTTGACGCCGGCCTTCTGCCCGCCGCTGCCCGCGGCGCACCGGTTGTAGATGCCGGTGCCCTGGCCGGGCGGGGTGAGGAACCCCGACAGCTCGGTGCAGACCGGCGCCGACGAGGTGTACGTGCGGGCCTCCACGCCGCCGCGCAGCAGCTGCCACGCGCCGGGCACGTTGACCATGCCGGTGCCCTGGCCGTACGCGGGCACGCCGTCGATCCACTTGGCCGAGCTGTAGAGCGCCCGACGCAGGGCGGCCGGGGTGACGCCCCGGTCGGTCGCCTTCGCGGCGGAAAGGAGCAGCGCCACCGCGCCCGCCGTCTGCGGCGAGGACATCGAGGTGCCGTTCGCCATCAGGAGGCCCGGCGGCAGCTGGTAGCCCGCCTCGGCCACCGGCCCGCCCGGCTGCCACATGGGGCCGGTCGAGATGGCCGCACCCGGCGCGGTGATGTTCGGCTTGTACCCGCCGTCTTCACGGGGACCGCGCGAGGAGAAGTTGAACAGCGCGTTCTTCTTCCGCACGACGGAGCCGTAGTTGGACAGCCAGGTCTCCTTGCTGATGCTGGCCGCCACGGCGACGACATCGGTGGCGACGGCGGGGTCGCCGACCGAGTTGACACCCGGGCCGTCGTTGCCGGCCGAGATGACCAGCTGGACGCCGTAGGTGTTGATCAGGCGGTTGTAGAGCTGGGCGCGGGCGTTGCCACCGTCGTTGAACGCCGGCAGGCCGCCGATCGACATGTTGACCACGTCGACGTGGCGGTTGATGACGAGGTCGGCCATGCCGTCGACGAGCGCCGCAGCGGTGCAGCCACCGGTCCAGTTGCAGGCGCGGCCGGAGACGATCTTGGCGCCGGGCGCGGCACCGTCGAAGTTCTCGTTGCCGAGCATGTTGTTGGCCGAGGTGATGCCGGCGACGTGCGAGCCGTGCGAGCTCTCCACAAGGCCGATGTTGACGAAGTCGGCGACGCCCGGCAGGCCCGCCGGGGTGGTGTCGACGTCCTCGCGGAACTCGACGACGAACGGCATCTGCTCGCGCACCGCGGTCGCCGGGTTGTCCGTGCCGAAGTGGCCGACGTCGAACTTCTCCTTGTACGGCCGCATCACAGGGTCGTCGGTGAAGTCGAGGTTCTGGTTGGTGTCCACGCGGATGTCGTGGCTCACCGGGTCGTACAACACGCCGAAGAGGTCGGTGGTGTCGCCGTCGCGGTTGACGTCACCGGCGGGGTCGCCGCCAACGGTGCTCGCCTCGTTGAACCGGTTGATCTTGTAGGAACCCGCCGGCGCTTTCCAGGTGGCGCCCGCGAACGTGAAGGACGGCCCGGTCACCGTGGTGAGCATGGCCCGCCAGGTGCCGTCCGGGTCGAAGATCGGGTCGGTCGCGGTGAACCAGTCGACGATCTTCCGCTCACCCGTGGAGGTGGTCTGCAGGGCGGGGTTGTCGAGGTCGACACCGGAGTCGAGGACGCCGATCGTCACGCCGCGCCCGTCCCACGTCGGGTGCTGCTCCTTGAACGTGACGGCGCCGGTCTCGGCCGTCGGCATGAAGGGGTTGGCGGCCGGCGTGTCCGGGCCGGGGCCGGCGACGGCCTGCGTCGTGGCGCCCTTCGCGGCGGTCTTGTCGTCCAGGGTCGGGTCCGGCAGCGGGATCGACTCGTTGAGGTCGATGGCGGCGACGCCGGGCAGGTTGGCGGCCTTCTCCACGGCCCCGGTGGGCACGCGGGCGCGGACGTAGCCGATCGAGTCGTACCGCTTGGCGACGTTGCCACCCAGCTTGGTCAGCTCGGTCGCCACCTCCTTCGCGTCACCCTTGTCGGTCGCGACGATGAGCATGACGTGCTGCTCACCCTTCGCCCTGGCCTGCGCGAGCAGGTCGGCGTCGTGCGAGTCGAGGGTGTCCGCGGGCGCGGTCTTGATGCTTTCGGAATTGTCCGTCGGGTCGGCGCTGGCGGGCGAGGGAAGACCCGCGACCGTCATGCCTGCCGCTACGCCCGACGCGAGCAGCAAGGCAGCGCTACGCCGCCCCCACTTGGGGAGTTTTCTCACGTACCGTTCCTCCGGAGACAGGAGCCCTGTTGTGCAGGGCGCGACAGGCGAGATCCTTCGCTTCCTGACAATGGGTGTCACCGCCCCGAGGCCGGTTGTGACCTTCTCGTGACGTTACTCAGTACAAATTAGACACTCACGCTTTGTAAAGGCCCCTTGCGTACTCGGGGCCGTAGTACGTTTCCAGCTCCTCGATCGGGTCGTCGGGACGCTCGACGCACTGCACGATCCTTGCCCGCGAGGGCAGCGCTTCGGGGTCCCACGTCTCCGGCTGCCACAGCTTCGAGCGCATGAACGCCTTCGCGCAGTGGAAGAAGATCTGGTCGATCTCGACGACGAGGGCGAGCCGCGGGCGGTGCCCCTTGACCACCATGTCGTCGAAGAACGGCGCGTCCCGCACGAGGCGGGCACGGCCGTTGATCCGCAGCGTGTCGCTCCGCCCCGGCACGAGGAAGATCAGCCCGACGTGCGGGTTGCTCAGCACGTTGCGAAAGCCGTCGGCGCGGCGGTTGCCCGGCCGCTCCGGGATCGCGATCGTGGTGTCGTCGAGCACGCGCGCGAAGCCGGGCGGGTCACCCTTCGGCGAGACGTCGCAGTTACCCTCCGCGTCCGCGGTGGCGACGAGGCAGAAGGGCGACGCCGCCAGCCAATCGCGGTGCGTCTCCTGCAGCGCCGTGCGCACCTTGTCGACGACCGCCCCCTTCGGCGTGCCGCCGAGGAGCTCGGTGAGCTCCTCGTCCGACGTGACCTCGACAAGTCCGGCCAGAACGCTCACTTGCTCGCCTCCCCGTTTTCCGCGGGCAGCTCGAAGCGGGCCCGCTGGTCGACCGGCACAAGGTCCAGGTACTCCTGGTGCCGGGAGATGTAGCGTCGCACGAACGGGCAGAACGGCAGCACCGCCGCACCCTCCGCCCGCGCCGCGTCGAGCGCGCCGCGCACGAGCACCGAGCCCAGGCCGCGCCCCTCGAACCGCTCGTCCATCTCGGTGTGGGTGAAGGAGATCGAGGACCCATTTCGCCGGTACGCGACGAAGCCCGCCGCCTCGCCGTCCACCAGTACCTCGAACCGGCTCGCCGGCCGGTCCTCCACCACTGCTACCGAGTCGGTCATGAAGTGATTGTCCCTCACGTCGTTCGGCCTTCAATCTCTCGTCACCTGGGGGCGGAAGGCTGGCCCCGTGAAGAGGGCCGGCGTCGCGGCGCGTGTCCTGGCCACCGTGGCCGGGCTGGCGCTGCTGTTCGCCGGCACGTTCTGGGGCTCCGACGACGACTTCCCGTTCGCACCCTTCCGGATGTACGCGGGCGTCAACCCACCCGACGACGACGCACCCGACCCGCGCGTCGAGGGCACGCTCGCGACCGGCGCGGCGACCCCGCTCGGGCAGGTCGAGACCGGCATCCGCCGGGCCGAGGTGGAGGCCAAGCAGGAGCGGTACGTCGCCGACCCGGCCCTGCTGGCGGAGATCGCCGAGGCGTACGCGCGGCGGCACCCAGGCGCGCCCCCGGTGGTCGAGGTGCGGCTCGTCATGCGGTGGCACGAGATCCGAAATAGCCGCCCGACCGGCGAGCATCGGGACGAGGTGCTCGCGGTGTGGCGGGCGTAATCCGCTGGGCCGGGCTCGCCGCGGCCGTCCTTGTCGCCGCCGGCTCGTACGCGGCCGGTGCGCTCCCCGGCGGTGACCCGGGCCCGGAGCTGCGCCGGCTCGGCCCCGGCGCGACCTCGGTGACGTTCCAGATCGGGCTGGCCGCCTGCCTGGTGGGCATGGTCGGGCTCGTCGCGGCCTGGTGGCGGCTCGGCGCGATGGTGCGGGCCGGCGAGGTGGGCGCTCGCGGGCTCGCGGTCACCGGCGCGCTGTGGGCGCTGCCCCTGCTCGTGGCCGCGCCGCTGGGCAGCCGCGACGTCTACTCGTACGCCTGCCAGGGCTGGCTGTACGCGAGCGGCGCCGATCCGTACGCCGTGAGCGCGGCGGACGGCGGGTGTCCCTGGGTGGCGGCGGTGGCACCGGTCTGGCGCGACGGGACCGCGCCGTACGGCCCGGTCGCCATCGCTCTCGCCGCCGGCGCCGCCTGGCTCGGCGGGAGCCTGCTCGCGACGGTCGGCGCGCTGCGGCTCGTCGCGGCCGGCGGGGGGGTGCTCGTCGCCGTGGGCCCGCCCCCCCCCCCCCCCGCCCGCGGGGTCGGGCCCGCCCCCGCCGCCCCGCTCCGGGTGTGG